>JAABUJ010000864.1_pt1 | contig 52010 bp, 49 predicted proteins | sample 5559131 | NCBI WGS metagenome assembly JAABUJ01 (sample SAMN10711875, study PRJNA513366) | rock metagenome | isolation source: Antarctica rocks | place: Antarctica: Victoria Land, Mt New Zealand nord | collected 2016-01-07
GGTGGATTGTGCGAGGCGGGGGGAGGGGTTGGGGTGGTATGGTGGGAAGCCGTTCGGTGGGCCGTGGTGGCGGTGCTGGAGCGGGGGTGGTGGGGGTGGCAGGCTGGTGTCGGAGAGAGGCGGTGGGGGTCGGTCGAAGGCGGTGTGGTTTGGGTAATGGGATATTGGAGGAGGAATCGGGTGGCCGTAATGCGGAGAGTGGGCGGTATGCATGGGTGGAGGTGGAAGGCCGTTGTGGTCGTATTGGTAGTGATAGTTGTTCGGAGGAGTCGACACTGGGCTTGGTGGCCATCCGTTGCCAGGATGTGGGTAGCTCAGTGGGTGCGGTGCTGCATTTCTGACATAGCCTGCCATGTGCGGGGATGGCGCGAATGGAGTTCCACCTATCGGTCCTCGCGTCACTACCGGAATATTCTGCTGCTCGTGAACGGTCGATTCGGGATACATGCCCTTCTGAGGGCGAATATGCCGCAACGCCGGGTCGTTCGTCGGTTGGTTCAAGCCTTGCGCGGTAGGGTGCGATCGAGCGTAGTAGCTGATGAGGTGGAGGTGTTGCCCGGTGGACGTCGTGATGCTAAAGGACTGCTTCATCAAGCCGTCCGGTTTATATCGATACCCGTCAGGCCCATCGTCACCACCCATCTCCAGATCCGAGTCGCTTCCACGAGTGCTGTCAGGAGTTTTGCCAGCTCTTGTGGCTGCCACCGTTGGTGCAAAGCCGTTTCCGCCCCTCTTTCCTTCCATCTCTCTGTATGTCAAGAAACTGCCCGACACCCTACTCGCGCTCCATGATTTCCCATCCGTCCATCGCCTCATTCCGGCCTCCCGTTCGTCCCACACGAAGACCGATCCCGATTTGATCGACTGCCGTTCCTTTTCTGATAGCCTCCGCTGTACTCTTGGTAGAAGACCTAGGCGGCATGCTTCGAATAGTATTATCGCGTCCGCCGGTGTCCTTACATGACCGTTATAAGTCTCCATGGCGCCGAAGGTCCGAGCCTGTATCGAACGACCACCCCGAGGACAGAGTCAATCGATGGCGACAGGATGGGCTAGGAGATGTTCCGCGGAAAGAAGTAGTGTTGTGAGGCTCGCTGGAGTGCTGAACGAGATGCGACTATCCACTCGGTGTAGGGGAGCTGGCTGAAAACACCCATCAATGACCTGCCCGCATCCAATGGGTGTCGCCTAAGATAGCTTATATGGAGTACGACGTTAGATATGTGCAGTATATAATGGATTAACAAGCATTCTTGACTGGCGTGCTCGCAGCCGCGAAAGGTAACTGGCAGCCATCGAGCTGGGCTCAAACAGTACTGCCAAGAGACGCCAAAAGAGCAACCTTTGCTCAGCCCTCCAGAGAATATCGGCGAGCACCGCCGTCGAGAGGAGAGGAAGGAAGGGACAACGGGACTCACCAACGATCGCTAGCTCAGTCTTACAATGGTCGATATCCAGGTCGCAATATCATAGCTGATCCCCCGGGTATGGGCACGATGATATGGACCTCAGGAATTTAAGGAGTTGGTGATTTGGTGATAACGACCGTTGTGTTGTTTGATGTGGAACGGCCGCAGTGGAGATGGGTACACCTGAAAGGATTGTGGCACAGATTATATGCGGTGTTATGGTCGTTCTTCTATTAACCGACACTTGGCAATTCGCACGTGCAGTCCACGAAACGAGCTCTTCTCTTTTCTCTTTTCTCTTTTCTCTTTTTCGTTTTTCTTTCCCCCTTCTCTCTTTTCCCTTTTCCCTTTTGCCTTTGCCTTTGCTTTTCCCTGAGAGGACATGTACGTCGATAAAGGCTTTCCAAGACGCCCTACCTACCCTACCCTACCTAGGTGGCTAACGTAATCATGGATCATTGGTCGGCAGCTAACTGATAACCTTAGCCCTAACGTTAAATTGTGTGGCTTTAGAGTTAGACCATTACAACTTCAGGTAAGGTAAGGTACTGTAAGCGTGTTACCTTAATCAGCCAACCTACCCTGATACCGTAAGGTACTAAACCTTAAGGTAACATTGACGACCACCAGGCTGATCGAAGAAACTATTACACGACGATTTGATTAAGCTTTCCGATGCGTCCGACTGTCCGGATTGTCCTGTCTGGTTTGAGGCTTCTACTCGGCAAAATCTGAAGATCGATATCACTCATTGCTTTTTCACAGCAAAAAAGCTCTGCAACTGTGCATGAACTGTATGAGTAGGTACTTGCCTTATTAATAGATTGGGAAGGTAAGATATAGATACCTATGTATGATTCCTTGCAGGGCATGGCAGTGACATTCTTATGGCCCCTCTTTAAGCTTGAATGACGCCACAAAAGTCTAAAGTCTAAAAGTCCTAGTTTATGTCATCACCCATGTACGGTAATGTACATGAACATTCTTGGTAAGGTACCTTAGGTAGTTGAAGGGTAAGGTACCTAAGGTACCTGTAAGGTATCAAGCGTATGTACAGCTACGGCCATTGTTGCCCATCTTAATGCCTCACTGGGGATTATGGATGGTGCATGCATCCCTTTCGCCAGAACAACGAGTCTGGGTGTTGCGAGGGTTTTTAGGCTGCTTCGAAAGAGGTATCGGTACCTGTCGAGCTGCGAGATGGATGGGAGCCTTGCTGTGTACCTACGAATTAGGTGATCATGGTCCAGGTTTTGGAAATGAAATGCCCTCCGTAGCAGGTTGAGCGGGCTCGGATTGACGATGCTGACCTCGAGCTTGTGATTAAGCCTATGTATACATACGGGAGCCACCGATTCTGCACAGGATATCTGAGCCTGACCAGAGCGTGAAAAATTACTCTAGCTGGGGGAGATCTATACAGAACGCCTTTCGGGACACGGAGTGGTCAGAATGCAGGCCAATCTTACAAAGGCTTTCGGAGTACCTCTGCCTCCGGTAATGAGACGATCAGGGTGTGGTAGTAACCTATCCCTCTACTGTCAGCAGAAGGCCACGTCAGCTTCCAGAGATACTCCACACCGTGAGTAAAAACAAACGTCGCCTAGTTCCTCTTCCAGCACCTTGTTTCGCAGGGAACAACAATAGGCACCCCCGTACCTTGCCATCAAAGAAAAAGGAATCATTACAATCGTTGACCGATTGGCTCCTCGACAGGTCGAAAACGAGTGAAGGTCTACCCTAGTCAACACTTGAGGGCTCCTTGGATGCCAAGCGTTGAGACCAATAGGTCCGGGTCTGCATCTGCAGTCACATCTTACTTACCTTCATAAGCTTTCTTTACTTCCCCGAGGGAGGAATCTTACGTGCCTTAGGTATAGTACTACCTTACCGCCATAAGGGAAGAATATCCCAAGGGACCACTGACCTGCATGTCCCTTCGGTACAAGGCGAGTTGCTGACGAGGATGTGTCTGAGGAATGGGGCCAATACTGGAGACTTTCCGCCCCCATTTCGTGAAACATCAGACTAACAACTGCACCTATACTTTTGCGTCTTACAGCGAGAGAAATATTTAATATTAATGCATAGCAGAGCACTTCCGATAGCGCAGCGAACATTGTCAGTAATCTGGGACTCGGTAACCAGTCTCTTGATTCATGGAGTAGTGAGTGGCTTTTGAACCTGGTAAGGTACTGTATCTTCATCCGAGTGAAGGAAAGGAAGGTTTCAGCAGACGTGCTTTTAGAGTAAGCCAAGCTTTTCGTGGGTAAAGTAAGCATAAAATTGTTCCAATTTAAACTTATCTCGGACCCGAGTGCGTGCCGCTTTCCCAACTCTATCTCCCTGTCGGTCTTCTTTGGCTTGCACGGATCCACGCGAGGCGTTCTTCCCTGTGCCAAGGACTGACGAGCATAAGATCCTGGTTCTCGAGACAGATTTTTGATTGTTGTGGTCCTTCTGATCAATCTATTTGCTTTTTTCCCTTTCGTCCCAGTTCTTGACGTTCGTTTCGACCAGGAAGCCATGGTTCAACTAAGTAGACGCCAAGCAACGACTATACTTGTAGTCCCGCGAGGAATCGCCTGCTAATGTTACCCTAGAGCCGCGGTCCCTTCCTCAGAGCCGACTTCCCCTCAGTACAGTACGACGAAAGTGTGGAAGTTGATATTTACCATCATGAACAATAATATAGCCTTTTTTCCCACCAGTGTATCTCTATTTCTCGGACCGAGGCACCGCACCGGCCCTCTTCCACGTCCATAGTAACGTCATAGGACCACTCCTGGTGACTATGCCCGCTTCGTTTGCCTTGTATGTGGAGTACCGCCCGGTATGATGGGGGATATGATTCTGGCTGACGAACGGCGAGTGTGCTCCGCTGGCCTGGGCTTGATCAAGGCTGAGTACCGTGGCACTATGTTCACTCATAACAGCCAGGCAGAAACTCCCATGAAAACATCAGGTGCTGCTGGCCTTTGCGAACAGGAGTACATTCGTACAAAAGCCCTTCCCTTCGGCCTCCTTCATAACGCCTGATACATGCTGTAGACGCTCCATTTACTATACAGTCCTAAGGTGGGTGAAGAAGACAGTCTGGTAAGCGCTGTGCTATGCTCGTGGGAGTGGTAGCGTTCCGGGCCCGCCGTCACCTCCAGGTAGAGGCTTCACGCCTTCAGCCTTGAGCTTCTCGAGCGTCTGATTTCTGTTGTGTTCCATCACTCGCCGCTTTTTAAAGTACTGAACCTATACCATCGTCAAAGGGCGTCTCGCAGAACATGGCCTCCTTGCGACTCACCCAGCTGCTCGCACAGTCTCTTTCGAACGCTTGCCCTTCTTTGCCGCACCTTTCCCCCACCAGACTGTGCTCCTTGATGCTGTCGATAATACTGTGGTGATCCAGACATTTGAAGAAGGCGTCGCGCGCTTCCCAACAATGTGCTCGCTCCGTGCGACTCGGGGCTTGAAAGGCACCGTCCGTGGAGGCTTTGGGACCAGATTCTGCAGTTGCGCCTGTTGAAAAGAGACCCATGGCGGATTGGCCAGGGAGGTGGTGTAGCTTAGCACCCCTTTCGTAGAGTTACTGTAGGGATATCTTCTGTTGGGGGGGTTCTAGCTTGCGATCAGTCGAGTGCGATTTCCCGAAAGTTCTCTGCAAAGGTTACTAACGTCCTAAAGTCCGACCATAGTGGACAACACCAGTATACACTGTGGTAGACAGAGGGTATTTCCTTAGCAGGCGTCTGAGGTCAATAATCTACAGTATCTACACCCTTAGAATCCTCAATCTAGATGATCGCCGGCTTCTCCCGGAGGCGTTAGCTTGCCAAGCACGGAGCCACCGCGCCGAGGGCAAGGAGAGTACCGCTCCATATCGCAGAGTAAGTCTTTATCTGCTTATCAATTTTCGACTGCGATGCGGGACGACACCAGTTCCTGGACCCTATGTCGAGAAGTATGAGAGAGTGCTCCCAACCCTCACATCTAGCATCGATACCTTGATGCCACGTCGCCGGCGTCCTCCAAGGGCAGGCGCTCTGACAGATCTACCGCCTCTAAAGATCTTGAGGCAAATTGTCCTCCTGCAGTCGGCGTATTACATTTGCGCAACCATTCTCATATTATTCACTACGTTGGTAGCCGGCAAAGTGTTTACGTTCGACCTGATCCTGAGCTGGCGGAGCATACGAGGAGATACCACTGTTGGTTGGACGCTTGGCTTGTGTTGGATGCTGAATAGCGTACTTGGGTATGCCCCCTGTCAATCAAACCTTAACAACAGTCTGCTGTTTTCAGCACTTCTCAAACCATGTTACTGACGGTCATTATCTTACAGGGTCATCTTTCTTCTTCTCCTCGTCTCCCGCTCGAAACTCGTGCCCGACTTCGCCATAACCATACATTTCCTCCATCTGATCATCACTTCTTGCTACTCTCGTTCTGTGCCCACAAACTGGCTTTGGTGGAGTCTCCAGGTGGCAAGCGCTATCCTGATGACATCGTTAGGGATATGGAGTTGTCAATGGCGCGAGTTGCGGCCGATGACATTCGGTGCTAAGACTGAAGCGAAAGGAGAGGGACAAGAGAATAAGTCTGTCGGATCACTCGAGGACGAGGGTGGTGGCCATGGTCGGGGTAGGGGCAGAGGTAGAGGGAGGGATGGAGGTGGAGAATACGAGATGCTCGGGATGAGTGAAGGGGCGGAGACCAACGTTTGAGACTTTGATGCGGTCGGTTGGAGTTTTGTGAGTACACGGTGATGTACAAAGGTTGTGAGCATGGCGCGGAGTTCTGGAATACCTTTGCACTATCGAAACTTGAGTCATTGACGGGCCGTCTTTCGGTGTTTACTGGTTTGCATCAATCAAAACCGTGTCAAGCCTTGGTGGTTCGCAGAGTACCAATCTCTGCGATGATCGAATAAACATTACAGCTGCTCCATTCGCACGATTCCTAATGGGCAACTCCAGCTTGTGGCTTGTCCCCAATTGACTCGGCGCTGGCATGGTGAAGCTGTTGTTGGTGTTGTCAAAGTTGAAGGGTTCAGGTGGATCTTCTCACGCTGCGTATGATGAGGATTATTGGCTAGATATTTACAGCCCCGTGGTGTAACGGTAAGTTGCTCATCTCACAGCCCTAAAATTCCACAGGAGTTAACTAATAAGTTCTTGTTTAGCTCGTTCGAGGGACTTAGGTCAAAGGCACAGATTCGAATCGGAGTAGGAGAATTTGAAGCAGTCTGGACTACTTGAACCTGAAAGTAAGGTCTCACAAGGTCCCAATCAAAGGACATATCCTCTTCCTTTACCAAGGTCAAGGTAAAGAGTTGGGAAGAAGCAAAGAGGGAATTCGGTCACTTACTAGAAAGTGCCTAGCTGAATCCGCTTGAAGTAGGGTGCCCGCTGGGATAAACCTCGAGCCTTGCATAGGATTCCCCTAAGAAGGGATCTGAACTGTGCTATTTCCAACACCATATCTGTTGGATTGTGAGAAGCCACAGTTCGAGCTCGAGCCTGATGATGTCTTCCAAGAGGAGCAGTCTTACAAGTCAAGTATAGAACTCCTGGGCAAGAAATGCTTGGGAATCGAATTCGACTGGTTCTGCCATTGTCGCTACTCCAGAGCTTGGCAAGCAACACCTCCCAACGCAGAATTTTACTATCACGATGGTCCGAAAGGCCAGAGCGCTTAGCCCTATTACTGTCTCTTGATCAAAGTTCAATTATACAAACCGCAACCGCGGCGCCGTCCATCCGGGGACGAAGACAACGCCGTGGATCTGCGAAACACATGCTCTTTCCAAAACGCCAAGTACGCTAAAAGCATTCATAGCTTTCAACCTCTCTCCCTGCCAGAAACCACATCTTCTTCGGGTCCGCGAAATCTACTTGGCCGTCACCAATCCTGAACCTGACTGAGGCAACCTCTGGTCGCCTAAATCGGTGATTGCTCCCACGCATGCTCAACTCTTCGGGCGACAAAACCGGATAGGCATGACAGACGATTTTCCGGGCGCTTTGAGACCGGGGTGTGGTGTGAGACGAGTATATTCGGGCGGTTTTAGGCCGCTGCGGTAATCCAGAAAAGCGGCCTAATCAGGGTCAGGAGACTGCCTAGAGGGGAAAAGAGGTTTGAACTCCGTACCAGCTCGGAGACGTTGTCGCAAAGGAATCTGAACATAAGATCGCTCTGCCTCATGCTTTGGGTTCAAGAAATGAAACACAAGGCCAACCGTAACTTCCGGCTCGTGGGCGAAGTTGCGGCTACCAGTCCGAGTTAAAACGAGGATTTCTTGGGCCACTACTGGCTGGTGGATGGCGTATTTATACATGGGCTTTTGCGATTCCGGTGTTCTTTGTGCCTCTATCGATCCTGGTCGGTTCGCCACAAGTCCTTCCGCTGCAGTCTCAAACATCAAGACCATGAGAAGCCAAAAGCGCCATTCCATGCTGATTCCGCAATGGCTTGAGCTAGGGGTGATAATGCTGGTTGTATAAATATGTTTGGATATCAATGACTGTTAGCAAGCCAACAGGGTGATATTGTTTAGCGTAGCCTCTGTCAACATACATATAGTCGTCTCTTATGAGGAAGTAGCAGAGGACACATCCTCAAAGTGGAACTTGAACCCTTTCCTTCCATTCTAATCCCTGGTCTTTGTTGTGGCTTAGGATGTTGGTGTCCAACGCAAACAGCCTGACCGCATTCAGCACGAAAGCTTGACTTATGTAAGCGACACACCGACCTGCAACCTATGGCACACCACTTTATGTGCTTTGCAACTTACACACCTACCTTAATCAGAAACATGACAGAGTCCGAGCCTTCTTATATCGACTACGAGGCTTTTCTCGACCCATCTTTCTCTCCAACGTCGTTCGCAAATGCCCTCGTGACAGCCACCAACAATCCCTCCGATATCCCAATTGACCTCTCGACGCCTCTTTCGAGGGTCCTCTTCGACGTCCAGGAAGTTGACACGCACATCCACACGCTCAGCACGAAATCCGCGCTTCCACTCCTCTCACATACCCAGCAGCAGACGGAAGCAAGTGAGCGTGTCATCAACGAGGTGGAAGCGAAGGTTGCAAGCCTGACCGATGGATACAAAAGGCTCGAGAAGGAGGTGCTGTGGCGTCACGAAGCCGCCGATGAGGTCCGAATAGCGGTCGAGAGGCTGTGGCAGACCGTGAGCATCGGAAGGTCGGTGGGACGAAGTCTGCAGCTCGGACGACAGCTCGAAGCGCAGATGACGGAAGTCGGCAATGCTGGAAGCAGCGGAGGGAAGAAGGAGGATCATAGAGCGATGGTTCGAGCGTGCGATACTCTGTTGACGTTACGGCAACTTTTCGCTGCTTCCAAAGCTGGGCAGGAAGGGTATGGTTTGGATAGGGTGAACGTGGTGATCACACTAAGGAACGATCTTATCACACCAGCGGAGAATAATATCCGGTCGATGGCGCAGCAGATTGTCCGAGAGTTCTCAATGTCGTCACTTTCGGCGTCCGGTGCCAATAACGCTCCCTCGTCCGGCTCTACGTATGCGCAAACCGAGGACACCAAGTCTCGCGCAACTTCCGCATTCATCTCTCTGTATCTACTCTCGCCTACAGTTGACGCGACGTCCCCAGACAACTTCCAACCTGTACTCCTCCTGGCCGCTCTTCAGGCGTACTTACAAACCGCCATCACGTCGTCCTTGGCCTCCCTGGCCCGAGCCTTGGGCACCCTTCCCACCCTCGACCGCACCCTTGTCGAGATATCGGCACGGTGTCAAAACATTGTCGCTTTGGAAGCACTTTTGGAATCCATTCCTCCACCGCCGCACCCTTTACTCGCAGCCACCGCTCGCCCCGTCCAAAACCCCAAGACAAGTGCTGGAGATGAAGCGCAAGAGCCCGTTGCGGCGCCGCCCAACTTGCTCCAGCCACTGCTGGTCGCGCTGGACACTTCATCTCTTCCGTCGTATTTCTGGCGCTCTCTTGCATCGTCGCTTTCGTCGAGGCTGCAAGACATTGTGGTGCGCGGAGGTGTTTCTGCGCGGACGTTAAGGAGTAACAAGGACAGGGTGAGGGATGCGATCCGAGACTGTGTGCTTCGTGGCTCGCAACTGCCGGCGGGTTCGGCGGTCAAGGGCCGAGGAGCTCCCAGTGGGAATTGGGAGAGGGAGGCGGCTGTCATGGTTGGATCGGTGACGGGTGTTTTGGGAAGATGACGGCGTTGTAGGCACTTATCTGCATATCACAGGAGTCTAGTGAAGACAGGCACAAGTGGTGGATACCCTGTTGCTCCAAGAATTCGTTGATTACCTTATCTGATCAGTCGCGCACTGACCAGCAAGATCGTCCTTGGCATCAACTTTGTTTGGTGTTGAGGCTCGGCGGCGCTTTTTAGCATCCAATGACAGCTTCGAGGACCCTGACAGCTGACCTTGTCCCCGCCCTGCTTACCTATCGAGGTAAGGTAGGTACCTTAGGTAAGGTACGGAATAAGCTAGGTACCGACTAAGGTAAGAGGCTTACCAAGCATGAATCACGGATATCTTACGATACAAATACCATACAGATACCAAAACCCACCTCCCTCGAAAGTAAAGCCGAGCTCCCAAGTGGATGGGAAAGCACACCTTATGGGGCGCATACTCATCATGATATGTCACAGTACGAAGTTAAGTGAGGTACCGATAACAAGCTGAGTTGTGAGTGAGAGAGGGCTCGGACGTCCGATGCAAAGACAAGGAAAAAGGGGCGATCCACGGTACATCGGGTACCTAGGTACCTTGTACCTGGGGGCTGGACCCTTGCATGCTAACCATACCTAACGTTAAGTATCCAGTTCAACAGATGTGACGAGTACTGGTACACGAAGATGTGGAGCGAGAGCAGAGAAGAAAAGAGCGGGAAAAGGTCCGAACTGAAGAGAGAAGGGACAAGAGAGAAGAGAATAAATGTATAGCTGATTGCATCCTTCAGTAATACAGTCATACAATTGCAATCAGTCAATATCACCAGCATGCCCTGGAAGGCCTGGAAGGCCGTTTAGTGACGGCTTACTGTACTCTGCAGGTACCTCACTGCCTGTACATTAGGTAAGGTAGGCCCGTAAGGCAGAGGGACTGACTTCATGTAGGAAGTCCAACCGCTGCCCTAACGTACCTACTGTACCCTCCTGAACGGGCCCGAGGCCGATGCATCAATGGAAAGTCTACTGCACATCCGAAATTCAACCTCCGTGTACCTTCGTAATGTCCGTTCCATGGCCACACTCTAAGGGACATAGATAATACCTATCTCGTACAAATACTAGTACCTACCTACCGATCGGCCGACGTTGACACGCATTTTGTGTGGGATCGGTACTGTGGAGCAAGAAGTCAGGGAAGGACTCCAATTTGAAAGAAACATAAGCATAGTATCAATACTAATATTGATGTTTATATTGATGGTGATGGTGATAAGGTAGGTAGAGTAGAATACCAAACATCAATATTGCCCCCTGGTATAGGGTACCTTAGTACCTACCGTACCCTAGCACCTAGCACCTTAAGTAGGTACTCTGTACCTTGATAAAGCAAGGCTCAAGTAAGACTTACGAAGGCAAAGTACAAGGGGTCGAGTAGATTACGATTACCTTACATACGCCTTACTCCGTACCTACCTTACCTAGCTGAACTCTACGGGAATCGACCCCTCCATTGCGACACCTTCCAAGTTGTTCTTCGAGAAGGGTGAGAGAGAGGGAGAGAGAAACTCAGACAGGGCGAGTTTGAAGAGAGAGGAAGAGCGTTGTGCCATCTCATCGTCTCCTTTGCAACTCATCACCACCACCGTCATCATCATACCTCTTCTATCTTGGTCTTCTACTCGATATACCACACACAATACCTTGCTCGTATATTCAGGCCCAGTGTTCTGTGTGCTGTGCCGCCCCTCGTCCAACCTGCCTTACTGTACGGCTTGGCACCTTTCGTCCATCAGGCACCGCCTCGCGGCCGCCTTATCTCACTCCACCCCTCCAGCCACCTTCGACCGACTCTATAGCGACGGCGACCCCATTCATTCTGGACCGACTTGACGAACACTAAGTTCCTATTACACCCGGTTATGCACCGGTCGGTCTTGTCTACGGTCTTCCGCTCCTGAATCACACGTGGTACGACTTCCCTTATCTTACATCCCATCGCTTCTGCACAGCCTCAACCTGGCAGTTTGTGAGGATATTCTACATCCTGAGGGGATCCGAGAAGGATTTGGCGTTTCATCTGTGTTTGGTCGTCATCCTCCGGCATCCGACCAACTCGCCCGACGGTCAGCCTCCGGTTGCAGCAGCCATCCCAACACTCGAGCTGTGCTACAACATCCATGGCCAGCAGCTGACCCAGAAATCACCTCAACAGCTTAGCGGATCATATCTGTGGCCATCATGGCTGCCTTCCACGCCGTCAATAGCGGTCTTGCGCCGAAAGCACACCCCGTCGAGCATCAAGGAGAAGCGAGAACGCCTACGACACCACGTCCGACCAGTGTCGAGCACCCAGCTGACCTTGCTGGACATGGGGAAGATGAATCGACGCCGAACACACCGACGCGACATAGTTTCGGCGGCTTGACCGGTCAACGACCTCTCCCGACTTCACCTCTTCCGAGCTCCGTGACACCACAACATTCGGGGACAACGCGGCTTCGACAAGGTGCGTTGACTCGGGAAAATTCACATCGGTCGGTCCAGTCGACCGGCTCCCAAGATGTTGACATGGACGACTCTCAAGACGGCGAAGACGGGTCCGGCGATGAGAGTGGTGGCGAATCTGGCCGACCGTCGAAGAAAAAGAAAGGGCAAAGGTTCTTTTGTACGGACTTCCCTCCTTGTACGCTAAGCTTTACGAGAAGTGAGCACCTCGCGAGACACATCAGGTATGAGTCTCTGACGCTGGTTTGAAACCCTATGTTGGTTGATTCTCATTTGTTACAGGAAACATACGGGGGAGCGACCCTTTCAATGCCATTGTGCCCGCCGCTTCTCACGCTTGGACAATCTACGGCAACATGCTCAGACAGTGCATGTCAACGAAGAGATACCGGGAGATTCCCTCGCGGCCTCCGGCTCGAGATTCCAGCGGCAGATACGGCCCGAACGAGTCCGGCCACCAGGCCACCGATCACGGGCCTCCACGATTGGAAGCCAGGGTAGTCACGGCCGGGGTCACAGCAGAAACCTGTCAACCTCGAGCGTCGGATCGACGGTTTCCAATGCCAGCGAACGGGACGAACCACGGCGACGACCACCCCCATTGATCATGGCCAACGATCCCGCAGCGCGCGCCAGGCTCACCCTGGATACCATGAGATCACCTCCGGGAACGCCATCCCATCATTACAGGTCTTATTCCAATCAACCGCCTGGGGGCTTCAGTACACCGACCTCTGCTACATATTCCACAGGTCCAGGCAGCCCTAACAATACATCTTGTCTGGGGTCTCCGATGGCGACAGTGTCACGCAATTTTGGCCTATTCAGCGGGAGGACACCGAACCGCCGACTTTCGGTCCCTTCAGGAGCGAACCCTTTTCAATCGCCACATGGCAGCACGTATCCGCCACCTTACCTCAGTCCTCTTGCATCATCTACCGCATCGACGTTCAGCAACAGTGGCAGTGCATTTGCAAGCCCTACAAGCTCGAACTACTCCTATTGCCGAAAGGACTCGACCGCGGCAATAGAAGCTGAGTGGAGAAGGCGGACATGGCACCCGTCGTCGTACTCGGCTTATCCTCGTCCGGCCACAAGTGGCCTGAGCTATTATCAGACACCTGATGCTCCCCAGCCGGCATTTTCGCCCCAAGCTCTGACCGCGGCCGGTCAATCGCAACGACTGCCCGGCATTGAGAGCTTTGACAGCGTCCAGCATCGACCGTCCACACCCCCGCGCCGTGGACCAAGTCCCATGCAGGTCGACACGCCCAGCAAACCACCCATCTTCCCGGGCCCAGCAGAGCATTCAACGTCTGGGCCGGATAACCGGCGCGGACATGCGTCCTGGGACATGTCACTGCATCGGAATCTCACTAGGTTAGATATAGCCAATGGAACGCCTTCAAAGGATGCCGGGGCCTGGGGTCAACAGACCATCTCAGAGATCCAGAACGCAGCCTTGCGCCCGGGCAGTTCTTTCCAACTCAAGCCTCACAGCCATAGTGCCGGCGTGACTATCCATCAATATGCACAACGACGCCCGGTCGAGGCGTTTCCCCAGCTACAACCGGCCCCGGTTACGCCGAAGAAGAACAAGAGGCACGGATGGTACAACGGACCTCTACCAAACACTCAACAAGCATACCTACAGCGCACATCTCCCGAAGACTCGAGCAGTAGTGAAGGAGTCCCGACCCCATCCACATCGTCCGTTGAGTACCATCCGTCCATTGTGCACAGCAATGGATATATCGAATCTACTCACGTCGGTATCGCGGCTGCCGTTGCCGCTCAGAATGTCAGTCCGTGGAGATCCTAGTGATAAGGTTGACCAATGCTGATGGAGACAACAAGCAGAACTACACCAGCACGAGCGGCCACGTCATTGCCTATCCTTTACCTCCTGACGCAGGAGTAGCACGAGCCGTCGCGGAGCCACCGACCCACAAAGACCGGGACATGAGCGGACTCGAGGCCCTCGTCGCGGTAGCCACCAGCGAAGAGAAGGCGGCCACTCATACCGCCTAAACGACAATTTCGCTCCCCCACCCGAACTCCAATTCGATTCAGCCGATTTTGAATTATTATGAGATTTAGCCCCCTTCCACGGCTGTACCTACCTACCCCACGAACGGGGGGACGAAACGAATCCCAGATTGACGATTTTTACGACTTTTATGAACCACTTCTTTTATGAGCTTTACGCTGCGACGACGACGACGCGATCGACTATCGGTGCATGGGAGGGATCGCCGATGAGCATACCATGCTGGGGAGGAGCGGTTGCTGCGGTTTGCGTTTCTTGTTCTCAGCGGGCGGACGGGAGGGTGGGCGTTCTGTTTCTTGCTTGGTTGGTTGGGGTTCTGTGAAACGAACGATTTGCTCGTCACGATCGTGGTGGGGGCTTTTTCGCATCATCTCATAAGGTCGTGTAGCGTTTCTCCCATCATCATAGGCGGAGGATACACGTTTGTCCGCCATCACCGTTCCATACGACTACCCTATTTGTCTGATGCATCCCCTTTCCCTTTGTTCTGATGGATGCATCCCCCCTCTTGCCTGTGCCTGCCTCGCTTGCGCAATCCTATGTCCCGCACGCTTCTTCTTCTTCTTCTTCCGCGCTTTTTTGCCTCTCGCCTCTCTTTTCTTTTCTTTTCTGCGTTGGGTGGATGGACGGGACGTGACGTGACGTGGCATGCGGTGGCGTGGCGTGGCGTGGCTTGGTCTAGAGATTCAGCTGGGCTAGATATGGCATCGGCATGGCATGGCATGGCATGGGATGGGGTCGGTGGGTGCTTTGTTGCGCTTTTGCGTCTGTCTGGCTTTCGATAGCGTTTTCGGTAGCGGAATCAATGGTTATACATGCCTACATGCCCTGCTTTTCTTCTCCCCTCGGCTGTGATGTCCGAGAGGGCAGGATTCGTGTGCGTTGAGTGTTATGTGCGTGATGTCTCGATGCTAAATGTCTGTCGTGCTAATCGGCCCTCCGTTGCTGCTATTGCGACTTGGACTGTCGAGGACGTTGGGTTTGTCGCTGTGGATGTGGCAGGGAGGGGAGACTGGACACTGGACATTGGATGGAGTACGCTTCGCCGTGTCGTGCTGACACTTTGGGTGGGTAGGTCATGGTAGTAACGAATAAATGGATGTCCTGTAGGGCACAACGAGAGGTATGGCTTCCCCTCCCCTCCCGTCACGATGAAATAACGATATCTATCTATCGACCGCTGTCAACGACCGCACCGCACCGCTCTACTCTAACCTCGACCTTCCCCCACCCTGCTCCATCCATCCTTTCCCCTCCCCTCCCCTCCCATCCCACCTCTCCTCTTCCAAGCCAATCAATACGTAAACCGAAACCGCGGCGACCGATCGCCCATCTCCCTGACCTCCTCTTCACTCATCCCCTGCACCCTGCCGTCCTCGTCGCCTCGCCCCCTCCGCGCATTGACCCGCATGAAATACAGCGACATGCAGCCGTACAGCACGGTCGCGTAGCCGACCATGGCCAGCGAGACGGCGTGGCCTTTGACGTAGCGGGGGCCCGAGGACGTTGGGTACAGCTAACCATCACGGGACGGACGGTCAGGGTCTGTCGTGGGGAAGGGAGGACGGAGCAGGGCATAGGAGACTCACAAATGGCGCCATGATGCCACTGCAATTCCCCACCATCAACTGCAACCCGCCCGCCGTCGTGCGTTTGCCATAACGAGGGTTATTCGCCGGCAGCCAAGCGAGCGGCAAGCCGACGACGACATACAGACCGAGGGCGACGACGAAGCAGGCAAAGTAATGCGCGCCGGGCCCAACGTCGGCCATGAGGATGGCGTAGCCGACGACGGAGACGGCGCCGAAAACGACGCAGTACAGCCCGCGCAGCTGCTGGCGGTCCGAGAGGCGCGCGACGAGCAGGTACGTCACCGCGCCGAGGACGTAGCAGGGGATGGTGAGGGCCTGGACCTGGGCGGCGCTCCAGTGGCCAAAGGTCTTGATGATAGTGGGCAGGAAGGTCGAGTAGCCGTACAGCATGGTGTCGGCGCCGAACTGGCCGAGGCAGAAGGCGTAGACCTTCCAGTCCGTGAGGGCGTGGCGGACGTCGCGACGGTGGAAGTTCTGGGCTGAGGGGGTGTGGCCGACTTGGCGGGCCTGGCGCGCCGTCATGAGGGCCTTGTCCGCCGGGGTGAGGTAGTAGGCGTGGGCGGGGTCGTCGGCGAGGATGAAGAAGGAGGCGAGGCCGAGGACGAAGGTGGGGAGGCCCTCGATGATCATGATCCAGCGCCAGCCGCGGAGGCCGGCGACGCCGTCCATGAAGCCGATGGCGTAGGCGAGGAGGCCGCCCGTGGCGCCGGCGAGGGCGGCGCTGACGAAGAGGTAGGCGATGCGCAGGGCGAGTTCCTGCTTGGTGTAGAAGAGGGTCAGGTAGATGGCCATGCCGGGGAAGAGGCCGCCTTCAACGAGGCCGAGGAGGAGGCGGCATGCGATAAGGGAGTGGTAGTTGTTGCAGAGGCCGGTCAGGGTGGCGATGATGCCCCAGAGCACGGCGATGGATGAGATCCAGCGAGAAGGGCGGAACTTCTTGATCACCAGGTTGCTGGGGAGTTCGGATAGCTAGAGATGGGTTGTGTTCGTCAAAATGGGAGCAGGGAAGAGGAAAGGGGTATACTTACGAGATATGTCACGAATAGCAGGCTAACGGCGGTTTGGAATTGATCGCCTACGAGGCCAAGATCTTTTTCCATGCCGTACAATCTGTTTCAATCAATACTCAATGTCGGCACGGCTGTAATGGCTTTGGAGGAACGAACCTCGCGTTGCCAATGTTGACCCTGTCAAAAACGAGGTTAACCCTAACGGCCATTGAAGGGCTCTCCGACAACCACATACCGATCCAAGAAGCTCAAGAGGTACAACAGCATCGTCACCGGAATTAGATACAAGTCCAATTTGCGGACCAGCTTCCTCTCCGCAACAAGGTCGATCTCAACGCCCCCAGCGTCCTCGAGCTCCCTCGGCGAATCTTGCGAGGCCGTTCGCACGTCCTTCTCCATGACCCCGGATTTGTCCACGATCGCCATATCAACTGATCGAAGATATCCAAGAGGATTCGAAACAGCGAGTATCAAGAAGAATGCAACGAGCGCTGGGCAAAACCTGTAGCCTTTCGGTCGAGGCAGACTGCGCCTTACAAATCCGCTGCAAGAAGGCTCAGAAAACAGGACAGGGAGTCCTCGTATTCACGCCACTCATCATGGCAAATCAGATGATGTAGTTCGTTGCATGCTGTAGCTGCGCCATGAGGAAGGACCAGAAAACAGTGCGCATCTGTACAAGTGCGGCTATCGAGATATTTATCGCGGGCGAGCGCTCGAGTGGGGTCTTCCGAAACTTTTTCGGTTGCTTATGGCCCCGACTATAAACAACGTTCAACCTTCCACATGTGTGCTCTAGTATGAGAAGCAGCGTTCGTACATGATGGTTGAGAAACGAGAATATTGGCGATGGTGGTATGAATGCTGTACTACAGTACAATGCCAAGGCAGATCAGTGATTGTGGCTGGCCCCGTCGACGAAGATCACGATGCTAAATCTACTCCTCACGAACTCGATCGACATGAGGCATCTGCTGTGTAACCTCTAGCGGGACTCTAAACACCACCTCTAGCATCAATGTAAACACAACAAGCAACAGCCTGACCATGTTATGATAATACTTCCAAACAGACACACCACGACAATGGAATGCTCCTGTCAATGCAACACCATCACCTTCCTCACCCCGCTCCCGGCGCCTCTAAACCTCTACATCTGCCACTGCCTCGAATGCCGGAAACAGTCCTCCTCCGCCTTCGGCATCTCCGCCATCTTCCCCACTTTCACCATCGGTACGTGCCCCCACCCTTCGATCTCACGGGGTCGTAATTTCCCTATTCGCTCATCTACGTTGCGTTCCTCCTCCATAAAACAGACTCGCCTCATCTCGCCTGCTACAGCCGGCAGACCCTGAAGGGGAGGAAGCTCGATTGCTACTTTTGCCAGAAATGCGGGTCGCGGCTGATGCACAAGTGCGAGGGCGAGAGGATGGTCTCCGTCAAGGGGGGTTGTATCCGGGGCTTGAGCCTCCAGGGGGTGAAGCATATCTGGTGCAAGAGCGCTGTCGTCCCTGTCCCTAAGGGCGTGGCGAGGTTCGAGGAGGAACCGCCCCCACATGCGAGACTGTAGTAGGGCTTTGTACGAGTGGGGCTATAGTACTAGCAGATCGCTGGCTCGTCGACATCAGTGTATGGGCAGCTCTGGCTTAGACGGCGGAGCAAATGCGTAACATCGCAGCACCTTGGAAGGAAGTAGGGTATATAAGGTACTCATATATGACTGAGCTCATCATGGCCTGTTGGTGATGATGAACGAACTTAATCTCTTAGAGACGTTTGACAACAACATCCAAGGATCTGCCACATTGTGTTAGAATCACGAGAGAATGCTTGGGCCTTCATCATCAGTGCATGATGATGGGTCAAACACTACAGTGTATTTCCAAGAGGGATGGGAGGCCTCCACATTCCAGCAACGGTCACGAGAATTTTCAAAAGCCTCCACACTGGTTGACAGCGAGGAGTAAGGGATCTGCCCCATCACTGAGTGACGATAGTGAGTAAGCACAGAGGATATCGGCACGAAGGAGCGGTGCCCTCCTTCGTGAGACGTTCGACGACAGTCACCGGAAACCCCATTCCGGTTATAGCGCTGATTGGTACACGGGCAATCGCAATGTCGTTTTCTTTGCTTATATTTGCCTAGCAACGTGTGAAGCGCAAAGCCGAATGTCTAAGCTATGTGCAAAAGCAGATGATAAAAGAATTGCGAGCTTGCGAACAGATAAATAGCAGGTTGCGAGTCTAGAATGCACAAGCCTAGTATAGCCAGCAAAGAAAATTCCCTTATATGGTGGGCCTTCGCTAGAAGTTCTCCTTCTTCCATATGAATCTGAACCCAGGTCGTGAGTACAGATTACACTTGCTCTGTAGCTGGCTTCCTAAACTTTTCGGCCCGCTAAAGAAGACACCTGCATCTGTGGAGCCATGGAGCTTACCAATAGACTTGAAGGCAGCGTCCCAGTTTGGACGACCAAGATTTGTCGGCGTGCGAAGACCCGTAATCGTATCGTGGTCGGCACTTGCATCATCGATCAAGGTATTTGTAGAATCGTCAGGTTTGATCTTGGCAGTAAGATACTTATAGAGTACCCGTTAGCAAAGCATTTGGGTCTGGGCGGAAGGCTCACCCTAAGGATCTCGATATGGTTATCCATATCTTGCGATTCGATAGCCATGAGCAACGATCTGAACCATTCGAACGAACCAAAGTCTCTGCACACCCAGAAGAAATAAACCTTGCGAAGTCGAGTCTTTTGGTGAGAGTAGTTCATCCTATACCAGATGCTCTTGAGGATCGAAGCGAATGGTGTCACACCGATGCCGGCACCAACGAGTACTGCGACCTCATACTTGAAGATATCCTCGGAAGCGCTACCAAACGGACCATCGACATAGACTCGTGGCATGATTCTTCGAATTCTTGGATCAACATCGTCGCGAATGACACTTCGACCGATGCTCACAACAGCAGAGCCTCCAGATCCATTCTTCTCACCACTAGTCTCGAAGTCGCAACCTAAAGTCTTGCCTAAAACTTTAGTAAAGTCGCCGACGCAACGAATAGGGACGGATAGATAGTCCTCTTCCGGCGCGCTGGTAAGAGTAAACGGATGGTATTGCCAGATGGAGATCTCTGGGCAGCAGAGAAGAATATACTACACAAAGTCAGCAAGCAGCAAGCCGCGTACCAAGTCTCGGTATGCATTCACCTGGCCAGCTCGGAACTTAGTGTGTTCCTTCTTGATCTGAATCTCCACGACATTGCTCGGATGCTGAATGACCTTGGAGATGAATGTCTTATGTCTTCCGCGAACTTCTCTCAGGATCCTCTCAATGAGGTAAATGATCCCGCCGTACATCCAGTACTGCCAGAAAACTCCGGTCCCGGCGCAGAAAGGTGCTACGTCAGGCTTGATCATACAGAATGCTCCGTGTACGGACCAAAATAGGAAGAAGATGATGAAGAGGTGGTGTATGTACCAGAAACGCTCAAATTTTGCACGGCGAGGCTTCTCGGTCGACGTGAAAACCATGGCCATCAGGGCGGCAAGCATGATATAGCCGGACAAGCCAGGTCCGGTTGCAAAGTTAGCCATCAGAAAACCTTTGAAGCCCTGGTTGTTTTGAGCAGAAAGCTGGGCGAAGTTGTTCCAGTGCGCTATAGTGTGAACCCAAGAGAAGAAGACGATGGACCAAGCCACCACTGTAGAAGGTAAGCAAACCCCTGAAGCCCTCGGAGATGCTAGGGTAACTTGCACTTGTGAAATTGGATGTTCTTATCTATCATTATTATCAGCAAAGTCCATCGGAGGATTCAGTAAACAAAGTACCAATTTGCATTACGTCCTTCAACGGCGTCTGGCACGCCAACGAAACTAGAGAGCGACAGACAGCTTCGCTCTGTCAATATAAGTGCCGACAGTGCGACTGTGACCAGGAAGTACTGACGAAACAATATCAGTGCCACGTCGAAGTGGAGTACCAATGCCGACGCTCGAGCAGTTGGATACGTGACACCAAATGTCGAACGTGCACCAGCAAGGTCTGACTAGGGACTATCAGCACGCACTTCAAAAGCGGATATCTGAGGCAAGCACTTTGAAGTAGTAGTTTAGGAAACCGTATGCAAATATCGTTAGGTGGACCATGGCGAAGGCCGCCAGAAACCTGACACAATGAGCACAGGGCACAGGTCTGTAGTACCGTATCCGTACAATAAATGGTATCCTCTGTAGACCATCCTATATCTCCTTTAGTTGAAGCAACACTGCGGCCCTGAGCAGCACTACCAGCGTCCAATTCTCGCACCCAATGGCAGACGCCTCGAACCCTCCTCATCCATTTCCCCTGACATCAACATCCTCGTCAATGGTGGCCATCGTGCCCTTTCCGATGTGCCTGAGCAAAACCTGCTTCTGTCCGCCATCTTGCTCGAAAAGCAATCGATGGGGTATATGACTGCAGAGCCTGAAGAAGAGGAGTTCCACTCTGGAGTAATGCTTAGACGAGAAAGAAACGAATGTCGATACGCTTGAAAAGGATTGAGAAGTGGAGTAATGAGAACCAGCTGATGTGTAAGATATGCGTAGATGAGGAAAGATTGAACGAACGAGCCTGCCGCATCAAGCCGCCAGAAAAAGAAAGAGAAGGGGAGTCGAGGACGCAAGAATGGCGAGACTTACTATAGCTCTTCGGCGTTGTACTATTAGGCAAGGACGATAGGGATACCGACTACCTACACAGTCAGAGAAGGAGACTGCTAGGTGCATAGGCACTTAGACGGACAGAAAGAGTGGCACTCTAAGTCAAAACTAGAGACATTGGGCTCGAGGAAGTCATGCTGAGCAATGTAGAGAGCTCGACGCTCACGAAAAATGAGCAACGAGGGTCCGTTGCAGTCATTCCATGACCTCAGTGGAGCGTTCTCGACTTAGGCATACGTGCATAACAATCCACGGACGTGTCAACGTCACATCTAATCCTTAAGTGCACGCCCTTGAGAGACCATGGAGACAATCAGCGCATCCACCAGGCGTTCATACAATCCACCGCATAAAAGCTCTCGCTCAAGCAATAAGTAAGGTGCTGGCTGGTGGGAGGTTAATCAGAGTACCACATGCGGTTAGGCGAGTTTCGCTTGACTTCGAGCTACGTTTTGGCAGCTGTGTCACCCCCGTTTGCGTTGCTCAGGAACCCCAATGATCTAGGCAAAGTGCAACTATCAATTTGAGAGTGAGATGATGACATATGTCAATACTCTTAGCGGTGGTGCGCCTTCACCACTCGGAAGTCCCCTCCAGACACCTTTCAATGCCGCCCTATTCCACCGGGCAGGACAAGTGAGTTTAGGTGGACCTTTGTGCCCTCCTCCGCAAGGCTCTCCGCCTCCAGCCTCTGTAGCATGCCCTGACGTTGAGTCGGCTACGCCCTTCACCTTCCAGTTGACCGCAACGGTCTAAGCATCTCTCTTCTCTTCGACTGTCTGAATTCCAAGTAACTCGAGACAAGAACTGGGCGAGGGACAGGGGCTCGTCCCAGAACGTAGAAGTACTTCATCTCAGATATTCTATTCCGATAAGTGTCGCCAGGACAGTCTTCAAAACGTCCACTATTTCTGTACCCACGAGCTGATCGACGAGTATCTGCATGTCCCACATTCCGCCTACTCTCAGACTTAACTCGGAGCTCCAGGACTTGAAGCTTGAGCATCTGATATGCTTTTGTCGTCTCGCACCAATACCCTTCAGGAATCAAATGGTTGCCCACGTGCCTCGGGACAACAAAAAGGTCTCTGAGTAGAATAGCGGCGTTGCTTCCATATAGTGGTTTGGCTGACGAGGAGGGAGAGGAACGGTTGACACTGGTACCGGTACTCGCACGCCGTTGTTGCTCTTTATCAGACGTAAGCTACCCGTGTGGTTCTAGATTCGTGGGTTGTTGGAGGGTTAGAGTGAGAAAACACCTCGAGTATCTTGGTATGGTCTGCCTCCGGTACGAGAGCAGCATAGGTGGGATTGACACGACTAGAAGGGTATCTGCAAAATGCATGACGGTAGACCTCTGAACGGAGCCTAAACGGTAACGCAAGAACAGGAAAAGGTAAGAGAAGAACGATGAAGCTGCTTTGAGGTATAAAGTATGTCAAGGTGGGAACAGCGGTGAACTGTCGTAAGCAAGGATGAAGTGTAGTTCAGGATAGTTTTCTTGTGTATGTATGATGAGACCAGAAGCCGCTCGAGTAAGGTACAGCACTTGACTACCAGAGTCTATGATGAGACCAGCAAACATCAGAGATCTGTTAAGTGAAGTGATGTGATCAAAGAGGATCAAAGTCGAGGACGAAGCATTACGGCGCCGCGGTGCCGGGCTGCGAAACTAACCGAATTCCCAAGTGCTTCACAGTTCGACTGGAACATATCGTTCGTGACATAGTTGCTAGCATGGAACAATGTGGACATCATTCATAGGACTTTCCACTACAGTGTAGGACCCCATCTGTGGGGTAGAAAAATCGTCAATCATGGGCTAGGTTGGACCCGAAAATGAATTGTTATTTCGCCTGTAACGCTCAACCCTGTATTGTAGCTGGCATGCATCGTAGAGAGAAGAGAAAGGAAACCCTACATCATCCGCACCAGAAACTTAGCTAAAGGACCAACCCCAGAGTCATCCCCTGATCTCCCCGAGTGCCCTTAACCGCCATACCCCTTGTGTGGGCACCACCAATGGTAGGGGCGACTTGAACATCGTGATGTATAAACCGCAAGCAGCGAGATCGATCGATACCAGAGAGAGGAGAAGAAGTTGATGATCTTTAGATGGCATACTTTCTCGTCCATTCTCTAGCCGTAGCTTCGTACCTCGCACGGTCGGTCTTGTAAACGTGGGCAATCTCGGGTACCAACGGATCATCCGGGTTCGGGTCGGTAAGCATGGAGCAGATAGAGAGCAAGACTGAGTGAGCGTGTTAACGAAATCTTTATTTTCAAGCCAGGTCAATGGTGGGTGATCACCTTTGGATATGGTCAAGGCTGGACTCCATTGATCACGCAAGATATCTAAGCAGATGCTGCCATTCGAGTTGATGTTTGGGTGATAAATGCGGGTTGTAAAGTTGACCTTAGGGGGCTTGAACGGGTAGTCGGTGGGGAAGTGTATCGCAAGGAAAAATACGCCTCCCGAGTAGGGGCTATCGCCCTGTCATCAGAACACTGTTAGCCCTGTTGTTGCGACGCTGTCTGTTACCCCATGGCACAATATCCCATTTCCGAGTTGTGTAGACTTGCAAAGATTCGGAGTGCTTACAGGTCCCATGATCGTGGCTTGCCAATGGAACTGTGAGGTGGTCAGTCAAGTCTTATTCCTGTATATGGCTACGTCGCGGTGTGAAATCCTGAGAGACTGAAGCCATCCCTCGACTAGGTGATTGCGAGGGAAGTGAGAACATACCAAGTCATCGCCTATCGGTCCAGCAGAGCATGATGAGGGTGGATCACTATGACCAAACGCCGTCAGCAAACGGTCGCGTGAAAAGCTTTGTCGTGCCTTTGGGGGCACTATGCCAGCCCAGCCCCGCAGTCGCCTTCTTCGGCCTTTGGCCCTGAAGACTTTCCAGCCACTGTAATATCGAACTTACCGGCCGAGGTCTGTGAGTTCTTTGTTAATTCTCTTAAGCGCCATTTCGAGTTCGTGGGAGTGGAGGAAATAAGGCTGCTAATGCTTTGTCGGGCTTTGATACGAGGTTGCAATGCGCTGTCCCAGTGTTGGTCAGAGCTGGAGGAGGAACAAATGGCGTACCCAGAACAGGTAGACCATGCGTACGCAGTGAATGTTGAAAGTACTCACATTTTCGTTTTAGGAGAGTATTTTCTTTGAGTCTCTATCGTAGTGACGTTAGTTGTAGGATACTGTAAGTGAGAGACAGAAAGTGGTAGATCACTGAAGGCGATTGCCGGGCAGAGATCCGAGAAAAGCTGAGTAAGGTCACTAGTCCGCACTAGGCACTGGGCATGAGGTGTATGTTAAATGTTAACTTAAATACTCTACCTACCCTCGAGCTGAAGAATCGTACGGTGTATAGAGTCCTTATCAACTGAATGCTCACGGTTCGAAGATCGCAGTGTGCATTAGGTATCTGTACATATGGTCGCCTGACTACCTTATGATGATCAGATGAGCGGCCGTAAGACAGAGGACTGCAGATTTTTAACATGTCAACGATATTATCTACATGATAGCTTGAGACCTCAATTCCACCCTGCATGTTTGGGGCCGCTCTGCAGCATTTCTGCGTTAGGGCTTATGTTATCCCCCAAGACAGTTCGAAAACATTGCGTCCTCGAACACTGGATGTTCGATGGTACCTTTTTCCTGGTGTCTGGCCTATTGCAAGAGCATATTAAGCAACTGTCTATCAAGACGCGAGACCATGTGCTGCGATCCCTATAATCGAGCTATGTACAATCAGGATAGATGGTATAATGGGCGGAATGGAGAGTCATCAAGGAGTTCGCTGGTCCGCAAAATGACGACAGCAGAGACGACAGCAGCAACGCCGTTCACCCGCACCCCTCCCATGAGACAGTACATGGCTGCAGTGGCAGATATAGCACCAAATCAAGGACAGGTCAGCAATCGCATGTACCGTAATATCGTGGAAAAGGTACGACGTCCCTGATACTAGAGACGCCTGCGAGATAGCCTAGCAGTCTATCGAACCCAAGCCCAAAGCCACCATGAGGTGCGCTCCCATACCGTCGGAGGTCTACGTACCATTCCAGACTGCCGAAATCTTCCTTCGACAAAACGGAGTCTTGGCTGTGAGGGCTCTCATCACGCGGCCTGCTCAACCCATACTGCCTCATGGCCTGGACGAGCTGGGCCAGGCGATGCTCTCGGAGTGAGCCGCCAACCACCTCACAGACCTCTGGCATCAGCAAATCAAAACATGCTACCGTAGATGCCCCACCCGGCGAGCCTTCCGCCGCGTGTCCCGATGGGAGCATATAGAAAGGCTTTAGTGTCGTTGGATAGTCGGTGATAAAGACTGGAACTCCTTCTCCAAATTCCTCGACGATGAATTTTTCATGTTCCAATTGCAAACCACGTTCCCATGAGGGCTTACTTCTAAATGCGGCCTGACCATTCGATGCAGCTGTATGCAGCCTCTGTAGAGCGCGGTCGTAGGTGATGCGGGGCCATGACTGGCCTACGATACATTCCCAGCGATGCCCTAGATCTTCGGTGGTCGCATTCTTCTCTGTGCTCCCACCGCTGCCTCCCATTTCCTTGATCTTCAGAAGCTCACGCCCAACCTTCGATTGCTGCAACCTAGTTACTAGATACCGGATGAGGTCTTCAGCGAGGTCCATTATCTCGTCCAGACGTTCAGTCCTCATCTCGACCTCAAGCATCGAGAACTCACTAAGGTGGCGGGGCGTGTCGCTCTTCTCTGCTCTGAAGGTCGGCGATAAGCTCCACACACCCTGATGCTCAGGTATGAATGTCTCCAAATGTAGTTGCGATGAGACCGTGAGATATCTTGGTGTCCGGAAGAACGATTCCGGAGTAGCCTGTGATGATGTGGAATCTGGAATAGGTGTGGCTTGAGCCGACTTGGCTGCCAGTGTGAAAACCTCCCCGGCACCTTCGCAATCCGAGGAGGTGATGATGGGCGGCTGCACCTTGACAAACTGGTGGCGATGGAAGAAGTCATGGAGATGGTGTTCGCTTTCAGAGCGGAGGCGGGTCATCAAAGCATTGAATGGTGTCCGCAGCCGCAAATGAGGTATGGTGCGGAGATACTCGGGGGTATGGTATTTCTTCTGCAATGGGTAGGTCTAAGCAAAAGAGTTGTCAGCCTACGTAGAAAACCACAGCAATCGTTCGGGATTCTATCAACCTCCTACCTCTGCGTCAACCGAGCCAAGTACACGAACTCCCTGAGCCCTGAGTTCATGGCTCTGTTCTTTTCCAGCCGGAGACGGTCTCCATTCCCCCGTAACCTGGATCACAGTGCCAGTATGCAACCTACAAACCAATTGAGCAGTCAGAGCTGGTGGACCGAAATTAACGAGGCGTAAATATACTTCTCCCGTACCCTTCAGCCTGTGCAGGTTCCAATACCACCTGCAGTGGCTGGATAGTCGATCCATCCCCAATAGCGGCAAAAGAGATCTTCTTCTGCTTCCGTACTGTACGGACGGTCCCGGTGACGCTGATGAGGCTCGGTGGATCGCTATCGGATGTCTGTGAAGACTCTAGGACTCGAGCTATTGTTCGATATCCTCCTGCTAGGGGAGTTGATGAGTATCGCCGACAGAGGTGCAACTGATAGCACCTGGTGACAAGGCATGATTGGCAGGGATAACGCCATATCATGACTTAATTCGGTTTATCGCAGAATACAGATTTTCGACAAGCTGGGTTTAGGAGCGCAAGAGGGTCGCCAAACACGGTACGTAGTACTGTACCTTACGTACAGTACGAACACCTAACGTAACTTCCGGGCGGTGAAGACCTTGTATCACAGTCATACCTTACGTAAAGGCACGAGAGCTACCTCCTGGGTACCTTAAGGTGGGTAGTTCCGTAATTGGAATGTGGAACCGTTTGAAGATCCCAGAGCTTGTGCTCCCAGTGACGTGTCTAGGACTCTGATTCTCGAGCTTTACAGTACTTGCCATCGAGTGGGGCAGAGCCCAGAGCAACAAATACATTCTCGCCTTGCCGACGCACCAGCATACAGCAGTTTGGAGTGTCCCTTCAAATTCACGCATCTATTTCATAAACGCTTGAACGTATACGAGCAGAGCGAATCGATGGAGACTCTCTACGCCGAGCGTGAAGAGTAACCGGATGCTACCCTAGATTCCCTAGGTATGATTCTTTTCCTTTGCCGGCTGTGCACGAAGCCGTTCTTGATATCTTGATACACCGAAGCCATAGTATCCAGACAGTAAAGGTAACCCCGTGGTCATACCTACCTGGATTTCTACGTCGCACAAGCTACGATGTAGATGGTAGGAAAGAGCTAACGGCTACGATCCTTGGAGATCATTGATTGCATCTACAATACAAATCTTCGAGCTACTAAGGTATCTCCATATCTTATCCATAACCGCTCTCCCGTGAGAGGACCCGCTTCAACGGATTTTCCGAATCAAGGGCATGGACCGCACCGACCGCCTGGTCTGTTCACACATCTTGCATCTACTCGTACAGTAGCCTCAGACGACCCTACCTCTTCTTCACCGTGCCTACATCATGTGGCCCACCAGCTGCAGCATGCAGAAAGAGAGAAGCTTGCCCTGACATATATGAATGTAGGTAAGGTAAGGTACCTTAGGTACTTGTACGAAGTCGTGGATGGAACAGGCGCGCATCACATCGTCGACTCAGTCTGCAAGATCTGGTAATACCCTACACTGCATTGCCGTGCCTTACCTTACCAAGATCTGATCTCGCATCCGAGCATACAATGTGGAGGCCGCTAATCTTACAAGGCGGGGAGCTACTTTTTCGATCTTCACGACTTACCATACCTTACCCGTTGAATCAACCAGGTCTATTCCAGATGTGTTACTGCCGACGGATGCGCACTCCAACCATTCGTGAGTCTGGCCAACACCCAGACGCCGTCGGGAACTATGGACTGGCAAAGTGTGGTCTAATCTTGAGGCCTGCAAGTTTTGAACCCGCCATGAGAGCTATAGCTCGACGCCTCGCCCGTACACCGGCGGGCCCAGTGGTCTCTTCTCACTGGATCTTGAAACCGTTTTGACCGAGTCCTCTGATTCCGGCGTTCTCTATGATCGGCGCTTGTTGTAAGGCGCCGTTCCGTGGTCTGCTTCTGCCCGGAGATATACCTCATCCCCAAGCACATATAAAACCCAGCATGTGCTCTCATCAAGCATATCGAGCCAACCTTTCAGTTGTACTGTTCGCGCCGAGTGCACCGAATTTTCTTAGAAATCGAGTCATTGCGACGTTTTTCCAGCATTCTAATATTCTATTTCTTGTTCATTCCTTTCTTCCATAACCGTCACGGTGGTTGTTTGTCGAAACCTGTTCTTATGCTGCCGTCAAGATGCCCTTAGCCAAACCGAAGCCTTCCGAGATAGCCGCAGAAGCTAAAAAGACCTATATTCCTTACGTCGAGCAAAAGCTTCCGGAATACCCGCGCAAGTCGGTCTTACACGTCGACTCCCACTCCATGCGAATCACGCCCAGACAGAGCAATGAGGCAAGACTACGAGTTGCCGTCATTGATGGGGATCCGGTGGACGTAGCGCTGGATTGGTACGAGTACAGTGTCAAGAACCCCGCGGCAATCAATGGCTCCCTCCAAGCTGCGAAACGCATTGCAGTGGTCAATATGGCCAACGAGAAGCGCGCTGGAGGAGACTGGGAATCAGGACTGATCGCCCCAGAAGAGTGCTTTTGCCGAAGGAGCAATCTTGTGCATGCTCTCACGACCCCCTGGGATCCGTATCCTGCCTATGCACATTACCCAATCCCGACCAAAGGCGGCATTTATTCGCCGTTTGTTGGTATAGTGGCCTCCCTGTCAATTTCAAGATCTCCTCAGAACTGACAGACGATGCAGTAGTGTTCCGATCAGGCCACGAACGGTATCAGGTCTGGAGAGATTTCAAAGCACTACCGGTGATCTCTGTAGCCCCGGTGCGGCGACCGAAACTAGATGAGTCTGGTACACAATATTCCTTTGCGCAGGAGAAGGAGTTGATGAAAGAGAAAATGCGTACCGTGCTGCGGATCGCTGCCAAGTGGGAGCACCGCGAGTTGTGCATGGGGCCCTTTGGCGTTGGTCCTGGATTCCGCAACCCGGTCAAAGAGGTAGCATCGATGTGGAGAGATATCCTCTTCTCGGAGGCCGAATTCCGAGGAGCTTTCACCAACGTAGTCTTTGCGGTGGAAAGCAGTCAGACGGGCAATGCCAACGGAAGCCTGACCGATTATGACATCTTCAAGCAGGAATTCGATCCTTCTAACGTTTTCAAAACAGCGTACAGATGAATGGAGTGGATGGGTGCCTGATTGCGATAGCACTTCGGTGGTGGCTCGAGTCTTTTGCGTTGCTCTTTTGCGTTGCTTCTACCCTGCCTATACCCTTGGTGGCTGTTGTTCTTCCTACATCTGCGCTTGAAGTCTTCGATTGTCCTGGGCAGGCTTTTTTCCTGCTAAGTAGCGAGATCGAATGGAGGATGCGAGGGTAAGCATAATCTCACCGGGTCCTATAGCGGCACTTTTGTCTCCATTGGCTAGGTGTACAAGCCCCGATCTGGGATACCCTAAGTCAATTACAAGGTCCTGCCCATGGCATTTTAGTTGCCGTCAAGTGTCATCGATGTGACAAGCCTGGTCTCAGCCGAACCTCGATCCCAAAACCCCAGCCATGAGCGGGGATCGCAACTGATCCCTTGCACTCTTAACAGTGATAATCGCCGTCCTTCAAGCTAAGGGTTGAGATCGTCATGCAATAATAATCCAGTGCTCGAGACATCAATATGACTAATAAGCCGCACTGGTACCGGAACAACTGGGGTTTTGTGATGAAGACCACGACAAGAGCTCAGCAGACTCCCTTGAAAGTCTGATTACGGCGCCTACGCCTTGACTTAAGGTAAAGCATTGAAAGACTAGTGAGAACCATTCGGGTCGCAGCACAATAGCTCGCTAGAATGCTCCCATGTTTAATGGCAAGGATGATCGTGTGAAATGGAAGCTTGCACAAACTGGGGTTTTGTTTACTCTGTACGATTAGCGTTTATATTTACCATTGCACCTTCCTTTCAGTCTCCACTGGGCTACATGTGCTTCGAGCTTAGGACTTCAGATCTTCAAGATCCTTTCAACTCTTGCTACCTACGTCCTAAATGCTATATGCGCAACTCTACCCAAAGGGGATCAAGATAGGCCAACTACCATGACCTCTTCCCCTACCTTACCACTTACGTCTCATTAAACCCTGAGAGCGAGATATACCCATATCTCAGGTCTCCTCCATATCCATTCTTATCTTATTACGTCCTTGAACATCTGCGCTGCTGCCATAGCGCATCCATACAACTAAACTATTGACGTGCTTTGGTAGGCAGCGCCGACGCTCGACCGGTACAGAGCTGGGCTGAGCTGGCTTTGCTGACAGAAGAGAGCTGCTTGATATGATTAGGCGCTTGCGGGCATCCTTTGCTACTTCAAGTCATACTGCGAATCATATTGTTCGCGGCGAGGATAGCCCAGATGACGAGGGTACTGGTGCGATGATTCCCACAGGAGGGAGTGAGATGGGGCGGCAGCTGAATATCCGGATATGGGAGGTCATTCAGAAAGAGATAATGGACTGCCATGAGCCAAGTCGGCTTCACGGGCTCCGAGGATGCAGCAACGTGGGTTCTGACTTGTCTACCACGTGCTAGACTATGTCGTGCTAACACGGGAATCTTTTTCCAGCATCTAATCTCTTTGGACAGACCCATACAGCTCTCTATCTTGAATAATATCAGAGGTTCGGACCGCTTCCAAGCATTCACCACTATGATCGCAGTCCAGCTACTAGCTACGTGTTTCACCTTGCCGCCAGAGTCTGAACGATGCTCACGACCTCCAGCTTCCTACTATGATCGAAGCTGCCCGATCGGCCCTTCGTCAGATCCGAGACTGATCAGTAGCTTGAGACTACACACGCATTTTCGAAACTCTCCTGCATTGGGCCACAACGCCAGAAACTCTTCTCCCGCTCTTGCATGGCCGGGTTGCAGAAATTCACGTTTACTTGAAGACCGTCTCGCTGAAGAGATCTCGAGACAGCGACGAATTCAACAGCTAGAAAGACCGAACCAATTTGGGAAGGATCCCGACAGTAGCCGCGGTGGAGTGACGGGCCGTCTAACGGAATGGAGAGAAACAGTGGGAGTGTGGCCACACCGACATCTCTTCGGCGTCGTCACCAAAGTAGCACTGAAATAGAGACGCCACCTTCCCAGCGGCGAAAAATTGATAGGATATACGGTCGGCCCAGGCGGTTTGATGATTTGCCTACCTGCCCGCTTTCTCACACTTCACAGTCACAAGGGGCCCGGCCTGGATGGGGCAACAACAGGGGTAATACAGTGAGATGTCGTACATGGGCCCAAGTCAAGACTTACAGCCTCAGGTGGTCGCTCCAACCTGTCTTGCGGTCTGAAGACCACCCCGTGTTCATCCAGCCGGTCAAGGAGCATATTATAAGACGCTCCAAGGCACTCGGATCATGGGCCAGTAGCGTATCCTCGACAGCTAGGTCAGATAAGAATTCCGTCAGGCGTCGCCGAAAGCGAGACAGAATATCAGATCACTCCAGCACCGAATCCTCGCTCAGCACAAGCGGACCAAATACTGAGAGCTCGATAAACGACGCAGGGCCCGTGGGACCATCGGCACCAAACACCGAGGTTGTAGATGTCGACGTTACCGCCGGGTATCAGAATCAGACCAGGCACAGTCCAATCTTCCTAACAACAAGACCCTCAACAGCACATTCCAGCGGCCCAATCGCGAACCCACAGTCATCCGCTCTTTCAGCCGACGACCCAGCCGGAACGCTCGTAGATGATGACGCTCTATCTTACTTTGCACGTAACGACACGACAAACTTACCGACACCGTCCAGTACGGAACAGGTGTATGGAAGGATGGCTCCGTGCTCGTCGAGTACCGGCACTACTCTATTCTCAACGCTGCTTGTTGCACGGGCCCCGCCTGCCTCGGACATATTGCCGAGTGAAGACACTGGCTCCTTCAGCAGTGCATTATCAAGCATGTAAATGAGGCCTGGATCTTCCCTAAGTGTCGTATTGGCGTCAAGTCTGATGCGCTGAAGCTGGCTTGCGTTGCCAGATCATAGCAGATGATATTGTTAGTACGTCTTTCCTCGCCGGCTATGGCTACGTATGTCAAATTGGGCATCGTGTCTTGCTCTAGAAGTGGCACATAAACGTTAATCCTTCCTTGGTGCCTTTTCATATCTATGAGGTGAACTGGTTGCCTTCCTCAGCGCGCGAGCGCTGGTGGATCCAATTTCGCCCGAATTCAGCCTAGTGTAGATTGCTACGTATTTCGCGGCGCGACGCGTGCCGTGCCGCGGTTATTTATTTCTAGTTGGAAACCGTACTCAGAGAAACAAATCCCACAGCGCTTGCTCAACATCTCCCAAACGGCACATCGAAACGACCTATTCCACAGTCATGCCTTACGGAATCTCGAACTCATTTAAGAAGTACGTGCTACACTTCAATGTGTCATGGGTATACTAACGTGCAGGTAGGGGCATCACCAAAACATACTCGCGACAGCAGAAGCGTGTCTTCGGTGGCGACGACGTCGGGTTCACCCACAAAAAAATCCGGATGGACGAGACGGGAGTGGTGGTGGAGGAGTACATAAACCTTGTGGGAGAACAGAACGAACCATCATCGACGGCGCCATCAAGTCCGCCCCCTCACAAGCATGCTATCCTCTCCTCTGACGCGCCGGACGAATGCAACAACACGCCGCCATCCTCGCCGCCACCGCGGCTCCTATCCCCGCTTGTCGCGACCCGGAAGCCTACATTCTCGTTCTTGAAACGGAAGCGCGCTACGGCTACGGAGTGGTGCCCACGCGTGGCGATCGGGCCCTTGGAGGATATCACCAATTCTATTCCGGGCCGAGAGCGTCCGGCGAAGAAGCCACGTCTGACACAGATGCGAATTGACCTGGGCGGGGAGATCCGGACCGCTTGCAAGATCTGTGGGATGGAGTATATACCGTCGAACGCGCAGGACGCGGCACTGCATAAGGAGTTTCATGTAGCCAATGTAGGCGGCGTGGATGTTGGGAAGACCTTCCTGAAGAGACACGTGTCGAGTATAGTGTGGGACTCGGCGAAGGATGCGACGGTAGAGGAAGGTCATGCGCCAGGGTTCGTGATGGTTATCAGCAGAAGGAGTTCGAGGGCGGAGAAAAATAAGGTCCGGCGGATTTTGAAGGTTGTCAATATGGAACTTTCGGCGGTTGACATTGAGGAGGATAGACTGTGGAGTCAGATGGTTGTCTCAAACACCACTGCCAGCGCAGAGGACAGCTCGAACGGCTCAGTGACAGCATCGGCGAGAGGCGAAAAGACCAGGTCCTGCGGCGATCGCTTTAAAGTCTACCTCTTCGTGTCCGGGGAAAAGTGCATAGGTCTTTGTCTCGCCGAGAGGATCTCGAAGGCGTACGAGGTAGAGAGCCAAAACGACGAAGCCAACACAAGCAAGTCGAATCCAGGAGTATCCAAAAGCTCGTCAATCTCCGTCGGTCCCAACGCGAAGCCAGCCATCTTAGGTATCTCCCGCATCTGGACCTCCGTCTCGTATCGACGAAAAGGGGTTGCGGCGGCATTACTGGACGCTGCTAGGCGCAATTTCATCTACGGTGTCCAGATTTCGAAGGACATGATTGCTTTCAGTCAGCCAACAGAAAGCGGCGGGCTTTTAGCGCAGAACTGGTTTGAAGGTGCGCAGAGATGGCATGTCTATGTTGAGAGATGAAGAGCAAGGCCCTGGCGGACATGAGCTGGTCGAGTCTATAAAGATAGCTAGAAGTTTATTCATGTATAGGATCCTCGCGGCATGAACGTTGTAATATCCTCACTGTTGCATGTTTGGCAAAGTCGAAAGGAGCATCATCGAGCTTTCAAGAGTTGAATATTGTAGAGTTTGACGACCACCACCCCACGGGATTTAAGCGAAACCTTACTAATAACCGGAACCACGTACTCCGTAAACTCCGAAAGCTGATGCCCTGCCGAGCTATACTTGTAGAGGCTTGGCGAGGTGAGAACATCTACCTACCTTACCTTCCTTCTCCAGCCCACGTTCGGCAGCTCTCATGAAGGATCTTTGCTGCCTGGGCCGCTATGTCTGGGTCAAATCCTTTCCGCCGTAGCATATTGAGTAATGCGATTCCAATCAATCGGAATCTAGGGCAAGTTGAGACGGTTGCATCTGCGGAGCACTTTTCACCTCCCGCCCCAGGTAAATCGCTCCAAGCCTTAGAGTCCCATATCTTCTGATACGTGAGTAGCTTTGAAACAAGAGAATCTGCGGCCAAATCCTGGAACGAAAACAGTCCGTATAGCATTACCGCCAACACCATCACAGGACCAAGGGAATCCACCAGATATAAGCCATCATGATTATACAGGGGGCCTCAAGTATGACTCCGAACAAAGGAACTCGGTGCATTCTTCGTTCTTACCGAACTCAAAGTCCAACGAAGCGCAATTTGTCAATCCGTTTGAGGCCGAGGTGCAGAAGGATGACGAGGACTCGGAAGATCAGGAAGTGCTTGATGATACCCGGGAAAACTCTACGGCTCTCACATCATCTCATCATATAGTTTCAAGACTTCCGGTGGATCTTTCTCAGAAGTCAGCCTTAAATCGTGAAGAGCAATCAAAAACTGGCTTTGCAGACGCGAACAAGAGGACAACCCGGCCAACAGCAATCAGCAGGGCTGGGTCCGGTACGGCGAGAGCATCATTGGATGTAGATGCATTCAAGAGGCTTATCTTGACCGGTGAGAAGGGCATCACAGTATCCGGCACTCCTCCTGCGCAGAATGTCCATCCCCAGAGCATCCTCGGTGATAGCAGTAGCAATACTGATACCTCCTCAATATCTCGACACTCACTTTTTGAGACGATGACGGAGGCTGCGACTGATACACCTCGGACCTCACACGAGATGTCTGTCTCTGACGACGAGTGGCAACAGCGTGCAGGAGCCTCAAGCCTAGCTACCAGAAACCCCGAACCTCCGGCAGGGAACCTTCGTCATGAAGCTTCTCTCAACAGCAGCATGCCTCGGACAGTCTCATCTTTCAATTCGTCACGGCCATTTTCAGTTTCGGAGAGCCGAATATACACAAACGATGTTCAGGTTTCTAACACAAATTTGCTATCACAGACATCAAAAGATTTGAACAAACCTTTACCTCTACCACCTAATTACAAGCAATCAGAACAGTCCACGGGTATTGAGCAAGGCTACAGAACTACGCCGAACGACTCGTCGAACAAAGTACGCTCTACCTCAAGGTCATCAATGTTGCTAAAGAAGAGACCCCCAACACCTCCGTTAGCTCGACGACATAGTCAGTTGCGATCGTCAAACCCACTACTGTCTCGAAGCAACTCCGCAAGACTTCCACCAAGCTGTTTTCATGACCTCGGGAGCCCTGGTCAAGTTACTGATGTAAGGACACCACCACCTCCACCCACACGTCGTACTTTACCAGGACAGGTGCAGTCTTCTTTCGAAACTTCGATGCATACAGGGACTGTGCTTCCTGGCTCACCTTCGGCTGTTGCTGGTTCGACAACCGAGAAACAGCAAACTTCCCGACCTCCGGTACCACCAACGCGAACACATTCTATCTCAAGTATCAAACGCCCTTATCGACCGCCACCTACTGCATCATCAGTCACGAAAGTCCCACCTCTCCCGCCACCAAGAAATCTAGGATCGAGTCAAAGCAGCTTCGATAATCCGCGTATCGACATGCTGCCCAAGCGGAGCGCAACTGACTCATCCTCGAGTCTTAGGCAAACCAGCAAAGAAAGTCCGCAAGGAAACTCTGTTGCGCCAGTTGAAGGATCCTTACCCATGCCTGCTACGGTACCTGGAACAAACGCGAATGACATCTTAGCCGATCTCTCGGTGTTGCAAAGGGAGGTCGACGAGCTGAGAGGGATGTATGAGATCAGAAGGGCGAGCGAGTAAAGGAGCGGCCAGCTTTCGATGATTACCACGGCAGATGGTTAATGAACCAGGCGTTTGGCTGTGTTTGGTTGCGGGGTTTGCGTGTCTGTCACGACGCAACTCGGAGGAATATCACCACCGCGGTCGGTGCAACGGGCAGCAATCAAAGATGTTGTGGGGACGCCTGAAGCGGTGGTTTCGCCGCAAATAAGCTAATTCAATACAGAGGGTTTATGTTATTGCGAGCTTCTTTCAACTGTTATGGTGACGTTGGGTCTAACTCCCCTACCGTAGTAATATGAGTAGAGTCCTGATACTCTCTATATACGCAAATATAATGTTAAGCTCTGCAGATCATATTACTTGTCTCGAGCTCTGTCGTCTGAGTATGTTGATCTTCTTCGGAAAACAGACATTGATAGAGGCACTGAGCGGCTGCTTACCTAATAAATAAGTGGCATCGTCGAATGGATAAGACTGGCATGTGATTGCGGAAATATCCTTCTGGGCTATGCAATCAATCCAGAGAGATTTCTGGTTTCATTCAGGATGACTTCGAAGTCAACTTGGTAGCCATTTGTTCTGTAACTTGCCAGGTCTTAGGGCTGAGTAAGACACTGACTCCAGTAGTTGCTACTGCGTGATTTTTCAGCATCCGATCATCCCGAGACTGAAGCCTCATCCAAGCGAAAAGTACGAGATTTCCGTAGCTCGTTCATCGTTGATTATTCCACCGTTCAGGCACGCAGGCTAGAGTCTCAATCAACGACTCTCTTTTCTCTCTCCTGTCCACCGTCGAAACTCTACATACACAAGCGATCCGCCATACCAGGCGTGCCCGTGGCCCTCTCAAAGGCCGCATGAGGGTCAGAGTCCGTAACCCCGCGGATCATCGACCATGCCTCTCTTCAATGTCCGAGAGCTCCTCCAATTCCCTTCCGGCGCGAATTCCACCGACGTCCTAATCAACGGCGTCCACTTCAATCGAACGGCCCTCAACTTCTTCAACTACACCCTCTACGACAATGGCACCCTCTCGAACGGGTCGAGCTGTTATCTCACCTTTGACGCCTACCAGCCCTCCATGCTGTGGAACGGCACCTTCATCAACGGCACGTCGTGTTACGATCCGTATTACAGCATCTCGAAACGCGGAAGCCTCGGGGTGGCTTTTGCCTGCCTCTTCGCGGCCGGCATCATGTTTAACCTGGTCAACCTGCGCAAGCACGGTCGACTGTTCTTGCCGAGCGAGAAGAGGTTTAGGGCTATTGGGCGCCGGTGGCAGTGGTATTGGCTGACGTTCGTTGCTACGTGCGGGATTATAAGTGGGGTTACGAGCGTGGACGTGGATCGAGATTATTTACAGAATCTTGCGATTGTTCTTAATTCCTTTTTCTACTACCTGATGATGCCTGGGCTGTTGGCTGCTGTGTGGGAGGCCGTCAGGCACTGGTGGCGTTTGCCCTTCTCCGATAAAATCATGGGCTTGGTTCGCTGACTGGAGACAGGGGCTCGTGGCAAGAGCGTCAGATCTGCGATCGGGATCCATTCTTGATACCTCAGGACGACTTGCGAGGGAAGAAAGAGTTCTTCATGCCTCTCATTTTCTACCTGTTTGCATGGTTGGTCGGTGATCCTCAATCCGCAGCTCCCCTGCCACAATGTATTAACATTGAAACACAGAATTTCTTCATGACAATCCCCCGCCCGTGGGCCAACATCGAATACCAAGGATCTGCGCAGCAGATCCACGACTACGCCAAGCCCTCCGGCACCGACCTGCGCTTCAAAGCCGGCGCCTTCCTGGCCCTCCTGGCCTGGTGCACGATCTGCTACTGCCTGCACCACTCCATCCACCACTACAAGCCCCCCACCCACGGCCTCTTCCCTAGCCTCACCGCCTTCCTCCGCCACGCCCCGCTCAAATTCCTCCTCATCATCCCCATCACCGCCGTGCGCGTCGGCTACGACATCGCCACCTCCTTCGTCTGGTCCATCAGCCCGCTCAAGTACGACGTCAACCCGGCCTGGATGTACGGCCTCGGCTACGGCCCGGCCTTCCTCGTCATCCTGCTCGCCAACGTCTGGGGCTACCTCGAGCCCAACGAGGACCGCGACCTGCTGCGACAGCGCGCCGAACGCGGCCGCTCCATCGACGCCGAGCTCGGCTTGGCCGCGAACCAGAAACCGTCCTGGTGGAGTAAGCTGCACGGCGACAATCATCTGTCCACCGAGTCGCGCCTCCGCGCCATGACGACCGAGATCGGAGGCGGTAGGGCGACGCAGCGGAATCTCGAGCGCACCATCGAGTTGGGCACCATGCCGGCTGCGAGGCCGAGGGCAGAGCAGCAGGTTGAGGATCCGTTCTCGGATGAGGCCGCGACGGCGAAGGAGGAGGGGGACGAGCAGCCTGCGAAGGGGAAGCCGATGGCGAGCGCGGGCTGGGGTGGTGACGATGACGAGGATGGTGATGGTACTGGCGATGGGAGGTCGAGACGGACGATGAGTGTACGGACGATGAGTTCGGCGACGAGTAACGCGCGGCCGCAGCAGGTGCGGAGCATGCTGGACATATAGTTCGTGCCCAGGCAAGACGGTAGGCGACGGAGGCGTCGTTTACGCAGCGGGGTGGGTGCAGTCGGTATGCATGGACGGACGGTCTGATTGCATCGCGTCCTGGAGGGAACATCGTTGAAAGAAGTGATCAGGCGTCAGGATGGGTCTGGGCAGCTAGTTAAGGGAAGGGAGGGGAAGGAGGGCCGGATTTGGACGGACCAAAAGGAGTCGGTCTTGTGTCTTATTGTATATTTCTGACTTCAACGTAATCTTGCTGTAACTCTACTTATGTGAAGAACGATGATGAGTATGAACGACCTTTCAGATAAGGTGATGTAAGACTAAGGTGCAATGTATGGGTATACATTCTGTATGGATCGTCGCAACAGCAACTCCGCACTCTATTGAAATCTCTTCTGCTCTTCCTCTCCTCTCTCTCGGTGACGTTCTGTGACCTGTGCGTTTGCGCGTCTGGACGATTTTCTCTCTGTGGCGGACACTCGCGATGGGGATTTGAGTTTGGAATATACGGGGTAAGATCGTTGGATGCTAGAGTCGAAGGGGGAGGTTACCACAGTGTATCTTGAAGAAGCGTGCTTCATTTGGAGAGACCATGCTTGCTGTGCTACTTTATGGGCACTGCAGAAGCCATATAATCTTGAGCGAGAAGAATACAATAAGAACCGCGGAAAGTCGACAGTGCTCGCTGGTGGCAAGGAACCCGGATATCAAGCTAAGAGGGAGCAAAGATTTATCAGCTCGACATGCCGCAACAATCTAAGCAAGGCACGCCATCCCCAAAAGGCTTTGATCTTCCCCCTGGCCCGATCACAACCGCCTGATGTGAGAAACATCATCCCGAAACCTCCGTCTTCCTTCGTCGAATCTGCACGGTAGCCTTCATGGGCGGCAAGACGGTCTCTCCGAGCCAGGTATTCCGGGGTCGCACGGGCAACGGCTTGACGTCGTAGTTGAGCACCATGTAAGCGATCAGAAGCTTCAGCTCGTTGGCGGCGAAGAAGCGTCCGGGACAAGCGTGGCGGCCGTGGCCGAAGGCGAGGAAGGTCTCGCTCGTGCTGGCCATGGAGAGGTTCTTGTGTTTGAGGACTTCGGTGAGGTTCTCGCCTTTCTCCGTTGCCGTTGCCGTGGCCGTGCCGTTTGCGAGGGGAGTTTCGTCAGCGACCAAGTCGCCAATCGGGATGTCCTGGGAGGTAGCGAAGGCTTCGCGGGGTCGGGAGAAGCGGAAGGCGTCATAGGTCATCGGGTCTTCGAAGATGGTTTCGTCGTGGTGGACCGAGTATGCGGACAGGCCGATGTTGGTCCCCTTGCCCAGATGCAAGCCGTCCTCCAACGTGACACCTCCGTCGGAGATAACCTTCCGGACTAAACCTCGGCTCGAGAAACCCGAGAGACGCATGCTCTCGCGGATGGCGCTGTCGACGCGGATCATCTTGGCCAGACCGGCTTTGGTCCAGACGCCGTTGTACTCGTTCAAGACTCTCTGCGCTTCTTCGCGGATGCCTTCCAAGTAGCCTTTCTCCGGTGAAGCGCTGAACAGGTCGATGAGGGCGTTGGTGACCGTAAAAGTGGAGGTGTGAATGGCTGCGAAGTTGACGATGAGTACGCGGTGAGATAGCATTTCTGGCGTTTGCTCGGAAGGGTCGCCTCGTCTCATGGCATCGCGGATCTGCCACGTCAGGAAGTCATTCGGTTCCTCGTACTTGACGTCAGGATCTTGTCGCTTCCTCTCCATGTCCGCTAACCTTTGCTTGACCAAAGGAACGGTATGCTTGGCGCACTGGCGGAAGTGGTATCGATTCGGGAGCACGGCGATCGGTCCGATGATAGGCTTCAAGAACTTTGGGAAAAATTTGATGAAGACACCGCTGAGCGGAACGTCCTGTGAGAATTTGGCCACGTTCCGCAGAAAATCTTCGTCGCGGCCTGGTAGCTATCAGCGATCACGACTTCACTTTTGAGCATAACAAGATGTCACTCACACAGAGGTAACCCGACGATGACCCGGTTCGAAGTCCTTGCAATGATCTTCATCATATTCTCATACACGCAAGCCTCCTTCCAGTTCTCGGTATCGAAGCCCCAATACTGGTCAAAGCCACTACCTAGTTCCTCCATGATCTCCATCGTCAGGTTTCCCAGCTGTCTGGTAAGATCTCTCCGAACCACGTCCTCGTGAACAGGGTGACGGACGATCCTGTCATTCAAAATCGTGTAATCGGCCTCGAGGCTGTCTCGGTGAACTTCTTTTGTGTTCAGAACGTGGTCGGGCTGGGAAAGGAGCCACGGTATCTGCGACGGAGGGATAAGGACTGCACCGCCCTGGAACGTCGGGAGGACGCAATTGAGGCCCTGTTTCGAGAACTAGGATGCTGTTAGCTATTCGTAACTTGGCATTTGATATGGAGAATGTAAGTACCTTGTAGTACGCATCATCCAGCAGCTCACGACCCCGCGTGAAGCTCCTGATATTGGCTCGACTTCTCGAAAAGATTTCGGAGCGTCGTCCAACCCATGGGACGTGCTCGGGGATGAGAGGTTTGGAGGTGAGCTTAGTGTAGACGAGGTAGACAACAAGGACAGAGAGAGGCACAACGACTGTTAGCTGAGAGAAGTATTCGAAAGCCATGATTGAGTGATTTTCAGGGCGGCACTCGGAGATATGCTGCGAGTGTGCCGTCCGTCAAGGTTCTGGAGGTGAGGAATGGAGGGGAGATTATGGGTTGAAGTGAAGTGAAATGAAATGTGGTGGTTAAGTGGAGAATGAAATTCGAGTTGGTAGCATCCTAGACGATAGAATGTGGCCGAAAGGGTGGTTACAGAAGAAAGGTCAGGGCAGGATTCTCTCATAACGTTATAGGTAGGTAAGGTAGGTAGTAACGCAACTCCCCTTTAGATTTGGCGCTGACATGTTGGTATGTACAGTAACGTTACAGTACATCAGCCTCGGTTAACTTTCTCATATCTGCATGTCGTGTTACCCGCGGTAGGGTGGTGGTAACACACTGTACTTCGTATGAGTAACTGAAAAAGGCTCGTGGGCCGTGGAGGAGGTTGTGCTACTGAGATAGCGAACTGCTTGTTTCAATAATACGAGGCGAATCCTTCACCACCAAGCGAGCGAGCTAGCGTCGCTGCTGGGGTCTGATCCTTCGTTCGTCCCAAGCCAAACCCAGACCGAGTCTCGTGGCAAAGTGGGGTCCAAAGGCCTCAGGTCTGGCCACGACGCGGTAAACACAGACCGTTGCAGTCCGGGGTCGACACATGTGGTCTCCAGATGCGCTACGGCATGATCCTTCACAATCAGCCGCTTCCAGGGGTCAAATGAGCAATCTGGTAGAATCCGGCAGGGCGCGCCTCCCTCGACCATAAAGCCGGAAAATACTCCAAGGGATCCCGGTAGCGGAAGGATTTGCTTTCGTCCCGTCGTGGTTTTGAGCAGGAATACACCCATGAAATTCGAAGGACAGCAACTGGACGCAGGTTCGTCGACAAGAAGCTCTGGCTCTTGTGGTGCAAGTAGGGTCCTGGGGTGCAGTCCAGGGGAAACAATCTTCAGGAATTGAGTGAAGTCTAGGCTGAGTGGTTTCAAGTTGTGAGACAGAGACATGTATGCATGACCTCCGGCCATCTTCGTGCTTTGTCTGTGGACTTCACATTCCCGACAGCCAAGTGGACAGAACGATTATCAACAGATGCAGTACCCTTTCCAGCCAGAGAATCCTCAATCGTACAACTACGCAGACCCTATCTCACGACAATTCCGCACACCTCTCGGAAAATCTCTCCTCCAGCATGATGGACCCTAAACCTCCCATCCAAATCGCACGACATTCCACCCAACAGAGCTTCTCATCACCCACCTACCGCATCTCCTGCCTCAATATTACCCCATACTGATCCATGGAAGGCCTCTCTCATTTTCCCCACACACAAGGAACCTCACCTCCTTCGTCGAAAACCTCGCCTTCCCACTGAATTCCTTTCCGACCACGCCCCTCCCCCCCTCCCTTCCCCACCCACTTCTCCTCCATTTCGACTCTCTTTGGCATGTCGGCGGGTTGTGATCAAGGTCGCCGACATTTTAAATTGAATGGTTCGACGAGCAACAGGTATTTTGAGACTATTGATCAAGTTGAGGAAACCTCCTAGAGATTGCGAACTTACAGTGATGGGAGTAAGTTACAGTAATCAATCATTGAGAGGTGCTGTTTTGATTGTTTGATTGATTGATTGATTGATTCATAGGTGACCAAGACTGCCTAGACTGCCATACACTGCATAACTACAAGCAACTAGCACATACTGATCTCACTCTCATTATCATCTTGCTGTCATCATCACTGTCATCTCATAAATTAATTAATACAAATTCTAACTTTGCTTTCTGTAGCTCTTCATATTTTTCTTAATTTTAATGTTTATTAATCTTCTTTTCTTATAATTTAATGTTAATGTCTTTCTTCAGCTGTCATTAATAAAAAATAAACATTGCTGTAAACAATTAATTGTCTTTTCTGCAATCTGAAGTATGTAATTATTGAATTTTCTATTTTAAATTACATCTAAAAATATTAAATCTTTTAATGTTTCTTTTACAGTCTAAAATTGTCTCAGAAGATTGCTTCATAACATAAATATAATAATTACTTTAATTAATGCTGAGTCTCATAAAATCTTCTTTATATCATTAATTTATCTCAGTAATTTCTTTCTTAAATCTTAAGTTTATAAACATTTCATCAGCACATAATAAACAGTTTAAATGCTCAGATTGTATAAGTATTGTAAAGAGTCTGCTTAATTTATAATATAAAAATAATAAGTTATGTCAATCTTCTTTATACATAACTAAGTAATGAAAAAGCTTATAAATTAACAAAATTCTATATACTTATTCAACACTCTTCTATTTAACTGTTACTTCATATTAAATGTAATCTATTCTGCTATTTCATTTTTTCAGTCATTAACTCATTCTTTTATTATCTGCTGATAAAATCTTATTTTACAGATAATAATTAAATGTTAAATCTTTATAATCTATTCTTTCTCAATATATAAATCTCTGATCTAAATTGCTGTCTTAATCATTTTATTTATTTCTTTATTTTCTGATATTTTTATATGCATCAGTATTCATCAAATCTATATTTAAATCTTTTAATTTTACAGATTATTCACTCTTTTTATTATGCACTACAGTAAGTATTAATCTAACTGTATATTTAATTTAATGATTAATCAAATTGCTACTTAATTATCTATGTATATGTTTACTGCTCAGAGCTCTGATTTCATCATTTTCATCATATTTATTATGTTTATCATCATGATCAGACTCTGTAGCTTCATCATATACACTGTGAATGTCTTATTTATACTTATATATATTATACATCTCAGATCTCTTTTCAATATCACTGTTACTGCATTTATCTGACTCTTAATATCACTGCTATCTATGTAAATATTTAACATTTCTCAATCTTAACAAAGTTTATTAATATTGTATCTGCAGACAGCTTTATCTGCATTGTTATTTATGTAAATAGTTAAGTCATTTCATCATAATAATACAATGTAAAGCACTTTAAATTTCAAATTAACTTTTAATAAAAGTTATATCTATATCTTATAATGAAGCTATAAACATTTCAGTGAGCTCTTTTAACAAAGCTTCTTTATAAAGTCAGATTTAATTTTCTTTATTAAAGTGTAAATTAATATAATGACAATATAAAGCATAAACTTTCTCAATGTCTTCTTTAGCTGTTGTTTCATCAAAAAAAGAAAGAATTTTATGTTCAGTGTTGAGTTTACTGTTATGCAGAAGACTTTCACTATAATGATTTCTGCTTATTATTGTATAACTATTAATTTTTAAAGAATTTATTTCTGTTATATAATTATTTTGTACTCACTATCTAAGCTGTATCAGACTGAGCAGCAGTACAGAATCTGCAGCAGCATCATTATTATATAGAATTTTTATAAATTCTTAAATTTAAAATTTTATATAGAGTCTGTCAATGCTGCTAGATCTTTAAGACTTGTTGTGACTTAAGTTTAAATGTATTATATATGTACATTTTATTTTAAATATAAGTTTAAGATGACTCTCAGCATTCTGCATATCAATAATGTTTATACTGTATATATATTTAAAGTCAGCTTCACTGTTATGTCATGTCTTATAAGACAGTTTATAAAGTAAATGAACTCATACTTAATTAAAATAAAGACAAAAACATATCTTTAAGCTTATTGCTTTATGCAGCTGTATACTATGTACAAAGTAATGCAGTTCTTCTTTGCTGACTTTTTTATCATTATAATGCTTACATCATCAATTCAACTTACTGCTGTGACTCAAAGCTATAAGTCATTAACTAGATTCAGCATGTCAGCATTGTAGAATAGATATAAAATGAGTAATAATGATAAATTTTAAAATATATCTATATAAATGACAAAGCTCTCTAACTCATGTTCTGACAGCTTTATTATTAATGTTCTTTTTCTTAAAAAGTCTTCTATTCAGTTTATTATCTTTAGTGATAGATAATGTTTTTAAAAATTGTAAAATAATCTTTTATAAAAGATATTGTCAAAGACTTCTGATACATTCAGCATTAATAATAATGTAATTAACATACTTAATTCTTATGCTCTGTAAATCTGCTTCAGCAATGTGTGAATTGCTTGCTTTGTGAATACAATCTTTTAGTTTTTCAGCAATATTTTAAATAGCAATTGATAGATCTCTGTTATGTAACTTATTCTGTGTATCATCATGAACTTCAAAGTCTTACTCATGATATTCAAAAGTATCATTAATTAATATATTTTAAATTATTAATAATCTTCTTTATTAAGCTTCTGCAGCATCACTGTAATAAAGTATTTAAAGATTTTTAGATATTTTTTGCTGTTTAAACATAAGTTGTACAGTGAAAGCAGCAGTGAAAGTAATTGCAATAATATTTAATATAAAACTTAATTCAATATGTTATTTAATTTTAATGTCTTATTGTCTAATGTTTACATTATAATCTCTGTTAATTCAGTCTCTATAATTAAAGACATAAATATCAGCTTAAAATATTTGTATTCTGCAATGTTGCTGAGATTTATCTCTAAAAAAATTGAAAAAGAAATTGTTTAAAGTAGCTCTATCTTATTCTATAGTTCTGTAAGTTTTAACTTTTCTGTCTGTTTTAAAGCAAAAGTAAAAATCTAACTTGCAGCTTTACAATTTCTGACTTACTTTATCAATTTTTATAATTTTTAAAAATTCTTTAAAATCATCTTTATTCATTCTTTATAACTCATTCTCATTAATTTTGTCAGCTTCTTTTCTTTTTTATTACAAACTCAATAATACATCTCTTAAATATGCATGCTCTGCTTTCTTTATCAATAACAATAAACTTTATTTACTTTCCTTATCATCTCTTTTGCTTCTGAGTCAAATCCTAACTTTAATTATTTATTAAAAGTTAATGTTAAAAGGTGACACCACACTAATAGCACAGCTATCATGAGTTATATATCTAACACTTTCTCTAACCTGCAATCAGCCTGAGCATGCACATACATTGTGACATTCAGTGTTCTGCAGATGTAAAGAGTGCAAGCAGACAGCAATTCAAACTCACAATCTTTGAACTTACTTTCTTTCTGAGATAGTCTAGATGCATACCTCTCTGAGGTTTTAGACAAGAATTACCAAATCATTACACTAACTTGAGCTCATAACCTGTTAAAAGGTGGCACCACACTAATAGCACAGCTATCATGAGTTATATATCTAACAGTTAACATCAATACTGTTGTCTTCACTGCAGTCTGAATTGTCTTTGTAATGATAATTATATATTGCTTTATGTTGAGTTCATTGTAATTATAAAGTAATGTTGACAACTATTTTATCAGAATCTATTGTAAAAGCTTTATATCTACTTTATTTTACTGTTAATAAAATTGTAATGTAATCTCTGCTGTAGACAGCAGAAGATGAGTGATAATAAAGTAGTAATTAAAGTCATAATGTTGTTGTTGTATTTTGTAGTTAATTAATTATTAAATAATATTTAAGTTATTTAACATCAAATCTATAATGCTATACACTTACTGAGATCTTTATGTAACTGAGCTCTGCAGTAAGAGCAGAGAGAGATGTCATTTATTTATTATTTATATTAATTGCTTTATCTATGAGTTTTTTTTCATTCTTAAATCTTCTTATGTTAAATAATGCAGATTGAAGTCTTTCACTATAATGTATTATCAATAATTATTCTTTAATAAATTATTCAGTTACTTTAAAGTTATTATGATATTCTTTCTGACTGCTTCTCTATATACATTGTAAATGCATAAATACTTAAACTGACTATATTCAATATACTGAATCTTCAAAATTATAAGATCTCTGCTATATGTCTAAACTGTTCAGTCTATACAGTTTAGTTGTAAGTTAATGTAGAAACAGACTTAGATTGATTTTTTTTCTGTGTTAAATAAATTAAATAAAATCAGTTTTTACAGAGATAATAAATACTGTTGTTATATTTATTGTGTCATGACTTCTGAATAGTCAGCACATTATAATTTTATATGATGAAATCTTAAAGCAAAGATATCATGATCTTGTTTCTTAACTTCATTGTGTTATACTGTAAGATGATGAAGTTTAAGTGTATCAACATTACTTTATTATGATTGTGATCTTTAAAGTTAATGCTGTCTCTATATTCATAATGTTTATTATAAAATCATCTTAATTAATAAACAGCAAGCTCACTAAATTCTGCTTAAAGACACTTTTAATTTTTACTGTTTAACTGCTTTTGTTAAGAAGCAGTGTTCTAGCTGCTTCTATAAAGCAAAGTAAAATTAATGTCAAGAACTGAGTGAAGACTCTATTTACATTAACTGCAGTCAACATTCTTTTTACTTCTTCTGTAACTCTCTTAATCAAGATATACTCATAGATAACACAGTTTAGAGATTTCACTAAACAACATAATATAGTATGAATATCTACTTTCTTTCAATAAATTATGAGCTCAAATTAGCAAGAAGCTTCTTAAAGAAAGTGTATATTTCTAATGTGATAATAGCTGAGTATGCTGACTTTTAAGATTCATAAAAGATTCATAATAAATCTGACTCTAGCAGAATCAGTACATTGATAATAATTATGTATGTTAACTATTAAGATTTACAGTCAATTCAGCTTTAGCAGTATCACTAATTATTGAGATTTATAATAAATCTGACTTTAACAGAATCAGCATTCTGTGACAGCTGAGTATATTTAACTTAAAAGATTCACAGAAAATTAATTTCAACAAAAATTAACATTTACAATTATTCAAAAAGCACTGTTCTGCAGTAACTGAGTATGTTTAATTTAAAAGATTTACAGAGAATTAATCTCAACAAAAATCAGCATTTACAGTTGCTCAGAAAGCACTGTTCTTTAACAGCTTAGTATGAGTTATTGAAATGAATAAGCACTATTATCTTATAAAATAAGAGATACAAAAGCTTTTTATTTATTTTACTTATATTATCTTCAATGTATACATCATTATTTTACTTTATTCACTTCTTATACTACATGTCAACTATCATCATCATGAACTTCAACAACTTCTTTATAAAGCAATAATTCATTTCAATTCTTACTCACAAGAACTGCAATTAATGATTCATTCTTATAAAAAGATAATTAATAAAAAAAGATTTATAAAATATTGTTAAAGTCTCAGCAGTCAATATACTGATCAGCAGATTCTTAAACTCATTTCTTCTCAGCAGTCTCAGCTTTAAAAGTCAGAAAACTGATGTAAAGATTTTATATTGATTTATTATCTACATAAACATAGATGATTAAGAATATCTGATGAACAAAATCAGTATAAAGAATGTTTAAAATGTATTAAAGTTTAAGTACAAAAAGAAGCTGCAGACAACTAAGAGACAATATTTGATAGAGTTTATTGAGTATAGAATGTTAAAGAATATATTTATTAAAGAAGCATAAACTTATCTGAGCAAACTTAATAAAAAGATCACTGCAACTCAGTTTAACATAATTAGATTGTTTAAATCAGAATGATGATTTTAGATGCTGCTTTAAGCACTATCAGTTAAATATGTTATGATTTACAATGTCATTAATACTTAGAACAATTCAGACATCAAGAGAGATCTATAAAAGCTTCAGAAAAAAGAGACACAACTTAAGATTAATAAGACTGTTATTGTTTTGTGAACAGATAAACAGAAAGAAAATTAACATTTAATGAATTAGAATTGCAGTTTATTAAATTACTGTATAGTTAATATTAAGCAACATTATTGCAGATCATTCAGCTCAGACAGTAATTTTTTTTTTATTGCTTTATTAAGTACTTTCTTTGCAACAACTTTTACTTCATTAAAGATTGCAAATTTCTTTCTGACATCAAGCAAAATATTTAAAAAAAGATAAGCAAATTAATTACAGTCAAGCTGTACAGATTGACTGCAGTTAAGTTGTATTAGAAGTCAGTTTATAAAGAAAAAGAAAAGAAATACAAAGTCTTTAATGTAAAAGTTAATAACAATAATAACAATGACTTCTTTTTTAAATTTAAAGAGAAAGAGAAAATTAATAATGAAATTGCTGCTCTATTTAAGAAGACTGTCAGTAAGATGCTTAAATCTAAATGAATTGCAGACTCTGAATTCTTCTCATACATAATTAATTAACTTTAACTCTTCAGTGATTCTCTTATATGAATGAGACATTAATAAATTAAAGTTAAGAAAGAACATTTATACTCTCATTACTGTAAAGTAATCATTATGCAAGTTAGATTAGAAAATTCTGTGAAATTAAATTTAACACTTTATGTATCTAAACTTGAGATCAATCTTCTATCAGAAAAGTGAATGTATAAAATGAAACTGCATAAAAGCTTTAATTAATATTGTCTTTAAATGTATAATAAGCACAGCAAGACTATAATAGAAATGTTAGAGCAAAATGAAGTTTATATAATTAAGTATATTGCAAAAAGTCTTAATGAATTTGCTTTAATATCTGCAATACATACATTACATTTAAAAATCATCTTTTCTGTTACTGCTTCAGATGCAAGCTTACATATTCAGATTTATGAGCATAATCTTATGATTAACTTCTTAGACATCAACACTGTATCATTAAATAGAAAGATTAAGATTTACAAACTTTAACACTGACAATTTACTTATCTTGATTTCACAAAGTTGCATAATCTTCACAAAATGACAATTCTTAAAAAGTTAATTCTCATTGTTGAGAATAATAAGAATATATGTAAGATTTGTGCTCTGATTAAGTTCATCAACAAGTGAGATTACACTGTAAGCAAAAGAAAGATTAACATTTTCATTTTTATCTTCATTGATATATGCAGCTCATTATTCTTATCATTTAATGAATATCAATACTTTCTGAAAATAATAGATAATCACTTTTAAAAGATATAAACAATACTGCTAAAGCAATGTAATGAGACTTTATAGACACTGTAAGAATGACAGCTAAAGACTGAACTTCAGATTGATGCAAAGATTCTTGCTATATAAAGTGACAATAAAATGAAGTTAAAGTTCATTTTAAATGACTGATGCAAGTCTTTTAACATTACACTGCAATACATGATGTTCTATATGTCAATTTAGAATGACATTGTCAAAAGAATCATTTAAATCACTGAGAATTCAGTGCACATCATAATTAAAAAGACATAACTGTTAATAAAGTTCTGAGTGCAGACAGCACAGATAAATGTTTATTTTTGCAATTAAATAACAATTAATTTCTTAATTAATGACAAGTAGATGACTTCTAAGAAAGCTTTCATCAATGTAAAGTCATTCATTAATTACATTTATATATAAGAATGTAAGTGCTACAGTCACATTAATCTTAAGTTACTATCTAAAGACAGACACAACAAATTTATAAATTAAGAATGAATAAAGATCTTTATAAGCTACATTGAGAAAATCATAAAGCAGTATTAGCTTTGAGCTTTAGATCTTAAGTATATTATTAAGAATTACACTGTAAAGTTTGCTAAAAGTGAAAAGAGAGACACTGTTAATCTTAAACTGCAACAATAAATATTAAATGTTCTTTTAAATAGAAGACTTATTAAATGTTCATAAAAGAAGTCAATCATTATGAAGATTACAGCTTCAGATTAGACATTTATGACTTAGAACAGTAAGATGCAGTCTGATTTAATTATGATTAAGATCAACAAGTCTTAAGATAAACAATATGAGATCAAGTTGACTGCAGTTAATTTAGATAAGTTGTTAAATAAGAAAATTAATACTGATTAAGTTAAGACAGTGACACTTAAAGAAATCAGAATCTTTTTATGCATTGAGATTCTGAAATGAAAGAAAAACAACAACAACAACAATTAAGATGTGAATGAGTTCTTAATTAAAATATTAAGAATCATGCTGATACTTATGACATTCTTAGACTGAGTGCACAGGTTGCTTATAGGTTACACAGATCAGAGTTAAGTTTAAGTATTAGGTCAAGTTAAGCTAACTTTTATTCAGCTGAGTCACAGGTTTTTTGTGAGTTATATATAGTCTTAGTAAGCACATACACATGCCTACTAATGTGTGTTTCTAACACGCACCTTCACGAAAAGTCATGATTTTCGTAACTTATTCAGTAATATATCTTGCGACCATGTAATTTATCCCTATATGACTAGTTAAGATGTAATTTATTATAACTAATATATCAATAAGCTTTCACATTTTTGAGCTTTAGCTCTGACCTTACTCATAATGACTAGCTTAGAGTTCTTAAGTTTAATCTA
>JAABUJ010000865.1_pt1 | contig 51985 bp, 58 predicted proteins | sample 5559131 | NCBI WGS metagenome assembly JAABUJ01 (sample SAMN10711875, study PRJNA513366) | rock metagenome | isolation source: Antarctica rocks | place: Antarctica: Victoria Land, Mt New Zealand nord | collected 2016-01-07
TGTGGTGCATAGGGCGCATAGAGTGCATAGAGTGCATGTTTAGGTGTGGCTAATTATAAGGTTTATTTGGACTTAGCCGAAATTTCGGGTGTGCAACGACTTATGATCTATACTCTTACAAAGTAGTGGAGAAGAGATGGTGAAGGGAGAACAAACACGCGATGTTATGGAATTTCTATCGACGCGAGCAGGGGCCATGACCTCATTTCCTTTGTGGTCAAACCGAAGTACAGGTCAGTTTTGGGAATTGAGCTGAATTTCCGCTCAATTAGCAGGCCCATGTAGTAATTTGCAGCTTCGAAATTTCATGTGTACCGCACGGAATGGTGAGTCGAATGTTCAGCTCGAGTGAGCTGCGTCAAAAATCAAGACCATGACCCTGACCTGTTGTGGAATGATCCACAACGAAGGCACAGTTGGAAATCTAGAATCATTTGGCATCGAGCACGATTAGGTCTAGCTGATTCGCAAAGAAGATTGAGGACCGAGATGCACAACGCTTTCGAAGCATATCAACAACAGCAGCCATGCATATCATTCTACCGCCACCCATCAAAGCGCTTGAGCGACCGCCTGTATTACCGCAGTTCAATCCAACCAAATTGCCTTCGCCATTGGCTCAGGTATTTGTACGCTCGATCAAGTCTATTTATCGACCTTGACATCTGAAAGGCCACCGAATATCTACAAGGGGACGAGCGTTAGCCGCGAGTTGGCCTCTCACATGGACTGAGTACTATCCAGACGATGTGAAGCTTGAATGGCACTTCTCTGAGAGAAGGAGAAGCTTACCGTTTCGACGATGATTCCGGTGATCTGATACGGATCTGCGTTTGAGGCAGGTCTCCTGTCTTCGAAGTAGCCCTTCCCCTCCTTGGCACATTGTCTCGGAATTCGGACGCTGGCACCACGGTCGGCAACACCCCAGCTGAATTTGTCGATGTTGCCAGTCTCATGTAATCCGGTCAAGCGCTCACGGTTCCCCTCACCGTACACGGCAATGTGATCCAGATGACGCGCCTCGAGTTTCTTCATCGCGGCCTCGATGTGCTTCATACCACCGTCGGCGCGCATCTCGGCGGTCGATACGTTGGTGTGCAGACCGGCACCGTTCCAGTTACCGGGAATCGGCTTCGGAGCGAAGGAAATCTTTGCACCGAATTCTTCGGCAACACGGTACAGAAGGAATCGAGACATCCAGAGCTGGTCGCCCACTGCTCAAGCAATCAGCGTATCACCTTTGGAGATGATACGAATAGGAACTTACAGTTAATCCCGGAGCACGGTCCAACTTGGAATTCCCACTGAGCCGGCATGACCTCCGCGTTGATACCGGAAATCTCCACGCCTGCGTACAAGCAGGCTTTGTAATGTGCTTCGATGATATCCCGACAGTAGACCTTGCCGGTTCCCACACCGCAGTAGTACGGGCCTTGAGGTCCTGGGAAACCGCCTTTGGGCCAGCCGTACGGCCAGTCCATCTCGTCCAAAAGCGTGTATTCTTGCTCGAGACCGAACCAGACCTCACGCTTGGCGTTGGCGTCCATCAGCCTCTTCGCTTCGTGACGGTAGTTGTATTTGTTGGGGCTTCCATCCGGATCCCAGGTTTCACATAGGACGAGGATGTTGTCGCCCAGGCGGAAAGGATCGGGGTAGATGGCGACGGGGCGGATGTAGACATCTGAATTGTCGCCGGGGGCTTGACCGGTCGATGAGCCGTCGAAATTCCATTCCGGAAGCTCGTCGGCGCTCTTGACCGGGCCGGAGAGGGTCTATCTCACACAAGATGAACACATCAGCCCGAGTTTTCCCTAAGGACACATTTTGTTCGGAAATAGAATTGGTCGCGTGCGACGCCAATTGGCCGGATAGCATGGTCTTAGGCTTATCGGCGTGGTGCCTCATGCAGGGAGGGGCTTTCCCGTAGCCGAAGCCCGGGCCAAGAGACGCAGCCCCAACAAGCTAGCTTGTACGTCACACACGAACCCTTTGGTGAACGACTGCGGCTTGATAGCGAAACATGGCGAAAAAAGAAACACGCGCATTCCGAGAATAACAAAGGACAGTCGAGATATGGGGGGAGGGCAAAGGTTGACTGCTGCACTGACCTTGGTTTTGGAGCGGACACCGTTCATGCCATCAATCCAGATGTACTCGGCCAGAACGTGGCCCTTCTGGTCGAGTTTCAAGTACTTTTGAAGCTGTGCCCGGTTGCCTCGTCAGAATAACGGTTGTCAAGAGCGGACGAGTCGTACGAGACCGACTCACATTATCCGTATTGGAGACGATCTTGGATTCGGCCTGTGAAGAAGTACGTTAGCAATCAAGAGGTTCCCGGAGGTTGGGGTAGGACGGCGCTCTATGCTCACCATGATTGACAGCAGATATTTGGTTCAAGCTGAGATGTAGTGGGGGTGTCTGCGTAAGGTAGAACTGCGCTCGCTGTGATGGATGACTAGAGCAGTTGAATCTTGATCTTGACAACCTAAGATTCTGTTTGGTTTGTTTTGAGCGGTTTGAGAGAAAGAAGATTGACAAACGGTTCGAGGCAGGACCAAGTTTTGTGGGTAAGGTGTTCGTACTTTAAATAAGAAGTCGGCGAAACCGGGGAGAGGGACAAAATGCTTGCTATCAGTTCATGGGTGATGAGTGATACCGACAAGATAAGTTACTTCGTACCTACTGCAAGGTGTATGCTTGCCGCCACGGACGTGGGTTACCTTAAGGTACCTAGGTACCTTAGGTATTCCTCCATGCTTTCCAGGTTGGTTCGCACGAAAGGTGCATGACGATCTAACTACTTAAGGGTAAGCTAATCGTGTTGAGTTATCAACAAATGATAAGGTATTTGTACCTTACTTGGTCAGTCAAACAGTTAAATGCGTCTTGTTCTTAGATTCAAGGGTATTCGCACGGTCTCCTCACTGTTGGACAATTTTGCTTGAGAAGGTACGGTAATATACCAATGTATCACGTGACCTGAGGTACTCCCATAATACTGACAATTTATATGACACTGCATGCAACATCGGCACTGATATCAAACATTAATATTGTTACCTCCATTTATTCTACAAATCTTGATAACATGAGTCAGGGAGATCAGCCACTCCATCACCTGGCATGAGCATGAATCTCCCAACATTGGTATCTGATTTACTAGGTACTTGTATACCAGATACTTCCAAGCTCCGGGGACTGGGCCAACGTACGGAACACTGTGGCTGAGATAAGGAAATTCATGAAGCTAGAGTGGATGCGGGTCAACGATAATTAGGTAATCAGTCCCGGGGAACCTTGGAAGCCTTTCAGCTTCCGTTCGCCCTTTCTTGACCTGCATCTCAAGATCACTTCCTTCAGGTAACTTACGATATACGAAGTAGCTTTGGAGGAACGGGGTCGGTCTAAATATTGTTATCGTAAAGTTCTGATTGGGTGGATAATTTGTAGAGGTCTATGAATCAGCCTTGCTACGTAAAATGTATACCCCACTCAAAGATCGTTGTCGAAGCCTTCCAGAAGGTCTGCCTCGTACATAAGAGAGCTTCCATAAAGTTTCCCGATTTGCTGTACTCAATGCAGGGAAAGGGACTGCATCAATCGATATAAATACCTACCGTATCCCAGAAACGTGTCCTGCATACCTACTTCGTAGCATGAAGTCTCAAGCCCGAAGGTGTTTACTGACAAGAGTGGTGATGCCTTACCGGAGAAAGCTCTTTCACCAAGCAGAATGACAATCCTGTTATGCAAGATTAATACCCCGTGGTGTTCCGACCTGAGATGGGCACGTGACCATCATGAGATGTTTGCCAAACTGGTGCCCCCGTGCAATCGCAGCAGGACCATGAGCACACAAAGCCCAGCCAGGTGCTGCAATCTCTATGGGCTGCTGCTCCGTTTGCTGATGTGGAGCTGTTGGCTGTCGCCTTGCTGTCGCCTTGTGCTGTCTCTTTCTCCCAACGTTGGACATGTTCTCCGTCAACCATTTCATGGATGCCTCGACCGGGCCGACGAGCGGCAGGTACAGATCCTGCAATGTCCCGTGGCTAAGCACACCGCCAAGGTAAGCGATTGGCGTGCTGTTGGACGAAACACTAGGGCGGTTGTCCTGGGCTTAAGGTATCGATGGATTGCGTTGGTCTTCCGTGCCGAGCATTTGCTGCCCTAGAGATGAAGCATCCCATCACATACTTCCAAAATATCCCAACGTATGCATCTTACGGAAATTCTGTAGTCTCTCAATCGATGCATCCTTTCCACAGCCCTCAGACTTGCCAAGCCGGGGCAAACCATCCGGGCACGAACAAAGAGGCTATCACGGTGCGCGCAAGGCAAAGCAAACAATCAGCATTGTCCAAGATATAAAGAAAATGACGAGGCCTTTGTGGATGAAGGCAAAGGTCGCACAAAGACATTGTTCGATATCGCTAGTCCAGCCCTCACTGGTTGGACGTACAGTGACTTGTTTGCGAGTTTCTGTCCCGTCAACACTGACCTGCACGACAGCCGGACAAAGACACAGAGGGTTGGAGAGCTGGTATAAGTGCCGGTTGCTTGCCTGAGAATGGACTTCTTTTGCCATTGCACCCTATTGCACCCAGAGAATCAATATCAATAAGCCGGACCAAAAACGATCCGCATCAGATCCTTTGGCATATCATCTGCACTTTTGAGCTTGACATTGACTCCAGCAGCACTTATCAGACCCAGAACCAGAGCATGATGTGCTATCTGGAGGATACCTACCATACCCCATGCGGGCATTGGGGCCCGAAGCGCAACTACATGCCATGCGCAGCCGCCCAGAGCCACGACGGACTCACACAAGGCTGCTGGAACAGCACAACCGACGGAACAGCCACCCTCTCCACCAGATGCCCCAGTTGCCTCCGCAAGTCGGTGGAGGAGGACGGACAAAGCCACTGGAGACCATTCAGGGACATCAGTGACGGCGCGCTGAAGATTCTCAACGGAATGATACAGCGGAGGCACCTTCCTCCACAGGAGGATTACCTCTGGAGCGCACAACCCAGCTTGATAGGCATGGCCATGGACAGACGGAGGTCCTATAGATCTCCCCACAGAACCATTCTTGATTGCTAACGGTTGCAGGTTTTCTCGATACCCACTCCTATGGCGGGACCACGTTTGCTGAGACTTCTGCACATAATGCTCGACCAGCCCAACTGGATCACTCCGGTCCATAATTATCCATAGGCCATAATATAATGATCCGATCTTTGAAGTAAAAGATCTGTTGATCTAGCCCTCAGCCTGTGTATCAAGGTCCGGTTCTCGTACCGGGTCTGAGCCTGTGGATGATATGTTGACCATATCATGCTATACGACTCATTAAGAACAGTAACATCGTACTAGAGATCCCGCGCAAGAAGTCTTGGCTTCAATCAAGCCAAGACTTTGCTCAGGAGTAGTTTCTTGTTATCCCGCTTAGACGCTACGATTCGCTTGACTTTTTCGAATTCATTCCTCCAGTAGTGATCAGGGCTATCGGAAGGTAAATGGCATATAATGACCGGTGATTCTATGCGCGAGAAGGTTCTCGGCCTTGCATGATCCTAGTCACGGAGGATTGTTTGGTGAGCAAGTGACAGCATCTGCGTCTTTCAATCAGCTGGCTCCTTGGTAGAAAGGTGTACGTTTCGGCGACAGCATCTAGGTCACCACTGCGATCCTTGAAAGCGTCATAGAGCCACAATTAAGCCAAAAGGTTAGATGACCCAGTCCCCCGTATGTCTAGCGGGTGATTGTTGAAAGTCTTGCCCCCAGATCCCTGTCTCGAAAGGACGATCACCGACATATGCGATCTTGCAGCAGCGACAAATGTGCGTCTGCTCTTCGATGTCGAATAGCAAGCGGTGCAACCCAGTAGAGATGCATGGACGCGGGATTCCCAACAGAATTTTAACAACTGCTCTTCTGTTGAGGCTGTGGTGTACGGAGCGTATCAAGCCTATCTCAGCCTATCTCCAAGCCACTCCGACGGTGCTTGCGGAACACATGGCCGTCGCTCGGAAATATCGTTTCACTCTGGGTGTCAGGCTCGTTCGCGGAGCATACCTAGGAAGCGATCCACGTTGCCAGCACCGTTTCATGCGGGGAAGGGTGGTTGTGACGACAATCTGAAAGGGCACAGATGCGAACGATCTGGATGGTTGAATCCTCAGAGGAATATGTGAAATTGCTCTTTGAGAGTGAGTAACACGTCAAGTCTTTGCGTATTGTGGCTTCCAAGGGGATGTTATTCAGTCTGGGGGCGGGAATTGATACCTTGACAATAAAAGAGACCTGTAATGGTGTGTGCGGAGTATGTATGAAAGCTCTGAAGGAAGTCAGCTGAGAAAGGGAGGCCAACTGCCTGCTGCATGAAACACGCTGCACATCTTGCATGAAGGTAAGGTACTGTACTGTACAGGATGTGAGGATGTGTACGGAGCTAAACGAATACGACCAATCTGACCTGTACGGGAAGTTCACCTGGTAGGAATGCTGACGTTGAGGTACAGTAGGCAGTAGATACTGTAGCTATATATAATTCTAGCCCCCATGCCCACTGAGTGAAATGCAATCGTACTTTTTGATTCTATCAGCGAGGAAAGCAAGAGAGTGTGTATACAAAGTATAAAACACAAGTCCGGAAGGCTACAGAGAGACAGAGACGGAGCCACAACCATCCTGACCTTCGTACCAACCAATACCATTTGAGCGCATCTATCCAGAACACCATTGCATTTCGGACCCTTTTTCACCCTCCCTTGCGTTTAATGATTCTTGGCCATCTTATGGAGCTTACCCTCCGTGTCGACCGTTAACTTTCCGAAGTATGCGAAAGCCGGACCGACCCTCCATCTGCAACTTACCTTACCAGACCGCCAAGCACCAGATTATTGATACTTCGTACTTCTCACACAGAGCGAGGACCTTCCTATAGGCTACTTGTCTTATATCTCCTCGCATTTTAGGTATACTGGCTGCGACTAGACCTGCATTGACTTCAGCTCCGGGGAGGCTAGCGATCGAACCACGAGCAGTAAGTCATAGACCGTTGGTTACACACCGACTTCGCTCCCGGCTTCACCAAGCTAATTATCTGACAGTCCTGCTCTTACACATAGTCACCAGGACGTGGACACCTAGAGCTCTGCTATTCCCGCCTCCAGCTTCTTCAACCTTCTCCGTCCCAAACCACGAGAGGAAAGGTCGAGGTCACAATAATCAATCCTTAGACGAAACGACCGGACTGGGACTGGACTGGAACCGGACTGGAACCGGACTGGAACCGACATCAATTAGCCCAGCAAGTTGAATCACATCGCACCAAAACAATCTGGACAAACGGTCCATCTAGCCTGGTCTGGGATACGGCCCAGGATACGACCACACATATTAATTGATCTCGCTAGTACCTCAACTTACCTACCTACCCCGGACTACCAAAAAGATTTACCCCTTGGGATCTGACCCTTTTCAACATTAAATGCTGCGGTTGATAACTCCAGGCCTCCACACGGTGTTCTTATAATTGTATACGGGGCGCAACACGTTCTGCGCTGGTAACGGCTATCTATCCTCAAGAGATCTGATCCGCTGGAATACTTATATACTACAACTCTAAGGCGGCGCGGCCGCTGTGCGGTTCCATCTTGCGCAGAACCCGCATTGTGTCTTCCTACTTATATGACTCTTGCATGCAGCGTTGATGATTAATGTATCCTGGAATATAGTCGTATAACACCTCTATCACGCAGGCGGAAGCACCTCGCCGCCGATGCATGGACCATCGCATTCGGAGAGCCAGGACCTGGCCTCCGACCAGCGCAGTAGGAGCCAGAGCATGTCGAGTGATCGGCCTTCACTTTCAGGCCTCTCCACTCTCACATCGCCTCCGCCTTCGGTCAATCCCGAGCCCGCATACATCGCGGCCTCCGCAGCGGCGCAGATCGTGACGAGCAAGCATCAAGATCATGTTCAGGACTGGTACGACGAGGTCGGGACACAACCTCCTGGGGAGATGGCCTTGGTCTTACCAGCATCTCTCATGCTCGTCAATTCCTTCCTCGACCACCTACTTTACAACTTCCTCTTCACGGCAAAGTCAACCTCCCTCGCCTCTTTGAGGCCCGCCGTGTCGGAAGTCTTGCGACCCCGGCTTGCGACCGAGGCTATCGCCGGAGCCGACCAAGAGCTTGAGGAGTTCCTCGGAGGTGGAGATGACGAAGAGCTGTCAGTCTTTCACAACGGGCAGGAACCGGGAGCCGACTGTGACATGGAGCTGGTTTGGAAACGAACCCGTTTGCGATGTATGGTGTACACTCGTCTGGGGGATATGGAGGAGGAGGAAGAAGACATGTGGGTGGAGCGTGAATGCCTGGAGGACTCGAGTAGCGTGCATCGTCGTTTTTCCAGGGATTCAGAAGTGGTCTCGCCAGCAGTCGCCATCTTCTTGACTTCCATCCTTGAGTTCGTCGGCGAACAGGCGTTGATGGTGGCAGGGGAAGCCGCCTATGCAAGGATCCTGAAATCCGCCAAAGATCCGGCCCAATCGGTACACTTGTCCAGCGCGGGCCCAGGAAGAATGGTCGTCGAAGAGTTAGATATGGAAAAGGTAGCTTTCAATACCACGTTAGGTCGCTTGTGGAGAACATGGAGGAAACGGATTCGATCACCGATGTTCCTCAGCTCGAGGGCCTTGTCTCGAGAGTCGACAATTCAACGCACTCATTCGGGGCCGCTGTCAAACTCCACGAGCCGGAAGAGTAGCGTCGGCGCTACGGACAATCCAGCAGGCCACTCAGGTCCGTCGCAGCGACCCTCGGCTCTGGAGGTAGCGCCGACTGTAGACCCTGCCTCTATTCCTTTGCCTGTAACGGATGACGATATGGAGGATCTGCAGTCGCTGAGGGACGAGTCGCGGAACGACGGCGAAGGTGAGGGTACTAAGGTATCGGATTCTCCGCAACGAAAACGTCCAAGAAGCATGCTGGTCTTTCCATCTAGCCTTCTAGACACTGTGACATCCGATAAAACCGGACCACGTTCACAAGGTGGCTCTCTGGCATGGCACTTTGCCGCGGCAACTTCTCACTCGCGCAATAGGTCCAATTCGCTACCCGACCGAGAGAGGGATTCGCAAGTCCCAAGTAACGGCTCTCGACCAGGATCATCAACATTCGTGTCTACTTGGGAGCCACCTCGCTCTGGTCGTAGGGCAGCGGTGAACGATACGACTAACCACGGAGTGGGTGCTGTCACCTCACACCAGCCTTTCCAAGACTATGATGGCGAGCAACCTAGCAAGTACGAATCGGTCACAGGCGCGATTCTTGGGAGTCACACAGCCGGAAGGGATACCCGAATGCCGGCAGGTGAACTGGAAGGTTTATCGAAACCTGTTACTGACACGGAGGAGCAAGAATTCGAAAATGAGGAACCCCAGATTCTGAGGCTGACAAGGGTTTCTCTGGAGGGCGCTCACTCACCCATCGAGGTTGTCCAAACACGTTCTCGAGCACCCTCAAGTACTCGTTCTTTCAAGACTCCCGAGGGCTCACAAACAAGAGATAGAGCCTCGCAGGAATATCAGTTGTCACATGCTGCAAGAAGCCCGACACGTCATCAATTAGGAGGCATTGACCTAGTCCAATCTTCTGATGATTCCATGGTGTCTGACGCTTCACGTCCGTCTCCAGGCGTGATTAGTAATGCAGAAATCTCTGGTGATGATGATGGCTATTTCGCGAAGCGGGAAATCCAGCAAGGAGGTGGTAGAGATCAAGCGGTGGCTTCCAGACACAAAGGTTTAGATGATGTTGAGGTCAGCGGCTCGGAAAAGCAACATCCACGCTTTGTCTTTCCGTCGTCCGTTCCGTCTCCAAGTCAAAGAACCTTTAGCATAATGGGAAAAGATTTACAATCAGAAGGTACGCTAATGGCTTCGAAAACGGATTCGCCAACGTCGAGTCTCCACCGTGGCCTTCCGGCTCTTGCAACCTTACGGGAAATTACAGAAGATAGCCACGAGGGTCCGGATGAACCATCGTCGTCTGCTCCAAGCCTTGAACCCCAGCGGGACTACTATGCTTCGCCATCCGAACAGACCAGAATCGGCTCCTACCAGAGACCCAATTCAAGCTCGTCTGGTCAATCTACTTACGCGAAGCGCTCATCAAACGGCAGTATGGGAACCGACATGCGCAACGAGCAATCAGCCTTACGAGCGGAGCCTACTGTAGACAGGGCTGCAGCTCAACGAGGCTCTTCACCTAAACTGCCTCAAGAATTTCGACGATCGGGAAGCAGTGGAAGAGACAAGCAACCGTCATATGCCTCAGGCTCTGGTTCACAAACAGTGAACAAGGTCATTGGGCGCACGGAACGTCCAAGCGGTCCCACAGAGACTCCTGCCGCAGTTTCACCACGGTCCAGCAACGGAAGTGGGAGTATAAGAAGCGGGAAACATTCTCAGACTATTCCCAAACCTGACGACAAACAACGCAGTTTTGAGCAGCTTATTCGTAGTGACGAGACCCTTCAGTATACTCTGACTCCTCAGAATATGCGAGACATGGAGGTACGACCGTCCGATGGCCCCAAAGCATCACGGACCCCAAATAGTGTACGGTCTCCCGATTTGCCCGGCCGGTCATCCCAAGGCTTGACAAACCCCGAGTCGGCAGCCCTCACCAGAAACCCTACCCAAACGAGGACAGACCCTACAGGGCCTAGTACCGCACGATCGATTGGATCCAATGTCATACCTCAGGCAGATGCTCACATGGGTGCAAATCAGCAGAGTCCTGCTGCCGCTGTCAGCGTCTCGGTCAAGAACCGCTCGGTCGGCAAAGCTCCAGCCTCTCCACCTCAAGCAACGAATGTTCGGCGTGGTGGGAATGTGGCCCGTGATGCTAGAGTCGAGAAAGAGTCTGTAAGAGACCTTGCAGACTTCTTGAGATCGACAGGCCCAGACCCGGCGACGAATAGTATACCACGGTATACGAACTCTCGACCGACAACGGCGATCAACACAGAGGCCCAGCCCAATGTCCGTGCCACAGATTCAAGCCCGAAGAGAGCGGGAAAGTCGGCTATGACACCTCCTCCCGTTGTCGTCCCACAGAAGTCTAAGTCCACGGTCTCGCCAAAAAAGTCAGGGCCACGACTGCAAGCACGTGGTGCGACGGTTCCATTTGGCGATCGGAGCTCCGATCTCATTGACTTTATAAGACAAGGACCCCCCCGCGAGAGAGACACTGGAACTCATCGCATTCCTCGTACTGTAGCTCCTTTCCGAAGTACAATGGATTCTGACGAGATCGATAATGGGATGGCGCGAGAATCGGCTGCTAGTGCACGGGACGGTTCAATGTCCAAGTCTCTGCGGTCTTCTGCAAATTCGCGGACTGGTCTGCTAGAGACAACGAATCGGGGGAATGGCATTGTCTCTCACGGGATCTCTAGTTACCCTGCTTCCAGTGCTGACGAGCCTCATCGTCCGCAGCGGAAGCAACGTCGGGTTAGAGATCCTTACGCAATTGATTCCGACAGCGATGAAGACCTCGACGTCGGTGCAAGCAGCACGGCCAAGCGAGGAGAGGAGAGCCTTATTGATTTCCTTCGGAATGTGCCAGCCCCAGTATCACCGACGAAGTTACAATCCGCCTTTGACGACATAGACGAGTCCGAAGGCTTCACAACCCGTAGGAAAGCCAGCGGTCCCAGCGTGAGCACTCGCTCCACACAGCGTGGGTCAATGTCCGGGCGGAGTCCCAACATTCGCACGACCTCAGCGGGGATGTCTGTACCACCGAGCAGGACTGTTATCAACCCTCCACAACGCGCAACCTCTGACAACCAGCGTGGAGTAAATTCAACCAGCACCACGCACTTGGACCGTCAGAGTACTACACCTGCTCGCGCCACACCAAGGTCCACTGCGCCGTTGCAGGCACGTTCTGGTCGAATGAACAATGAGCGGTCGAACGACCTTGCTGATTTCCTCAAGAACTCTGGACCCCCTCCTACCACGCAAACATACGCTCCCAGCGTAGCCAAGGGGGACGATGGTGGATTTACAAGGATGTTCAGCCGGAGAAAGAAGATCCCCGGCCTCGTCCACTAGGTCTGCATTGGCCCATGAGTTTGTCCCGAACGGAACGAGTCCGTGTTTGGCCAACTATTCTTCTTTATTCATTTTCTTACCACGACCCGGACTTATCGTCCGACCCTTACGATCGGCGTCTTCTTCTTGGCTATGTCATTGTTTTAGAAGCTGAAGCAATTCAGTTCTTCTTTGTCTGCACCCCATACCCTCACTTGCATGTTCCTTTGTTATCTTTACGACAAACGTAGCTTGGTGTACTTCTATTCACCCGGCTGTATGTACCAGGCTATTCGAGTGTAAAAGTCTTGGATTAGAGCTGTTTTGGATGCACATTCAGCTACGCTTCAGAATTCGATTAGAATCTTTGACCGCTGTCCTCTATGCTTTGAGTGCGCAGTAGATATAATTGATAATGTAGCTGCAGCCCCATCGTTTATTCGATTGTACTTCCCGAACATTGTACTCCAACACTCGAGAGCCTAGGCTGTGAAAGCCAGTAGAGCAACACACCAAAGCCTTGGGGTATCTCGCGGGCACATCCCATTCCCAACGCCAACGACGCCACATATTCTATGAGACACACCATGCTGCCTCATCCACTGCCGACCATCACCCCCACCTACCCACCCGCGAACGCGCCACAACCCCAACCCCAACCACCTGCACCCCATCATCCCCACCCTCACCCTCCCCCACCGTTTCCGTCCCCGTCTCCGTCTCCGCCCCCCTCCCCCCAGCAGCAAGCAACTTCCTCTTCCCCCCGACCCCCACCCCCGCCCCACCACCAACCCTCCTCACCTTCCTCGCCCTCCCTCCCTCCCCTACCCCATCCCCACCCCCCTCTTCGTCCCGATTTCGCTCACGTTCCCGCTCCCCCCACCGCGCCACAACCTCCTCGTCGGCCCGATTCTCCATGCGGTGGAAACTGGCGTGGTGGCCGCAGCCGTCGCAGTCGAACGTCGAGCTCGCTTTCAGCGGGTGGATCATGAAGCGCAGACACGCGCAGCCGGGGGTGAGGAGGTTGGGTTTGTGGGCGCAGGAGCCGCGGGGGGTGGGGTAGGACATCTGTGTGGGGTTACTTTGGTGGGAGAGGAGGGAGGGGGGGGAAGGGTGAGAGGGGGGGGAGGGAATGGGATGAGAAGGGGGAGCGGAAGGGGGGTGAGAGGGGGAAGGGAGGGGGGGGGGTACCTGTTTCCAGATGTCGGGTTGGGGGTTGGGGTGGGTTGTCGTGGTGAGGGTTTGTGGGGGCATTGTGCGGTTGTGGTTGCGAAGATGGGGTTTTGGATCGCGATGTCGGAGTAGGATTCTGTTTGGCTGGGCGCGAGAGAGGGTCTGGGTGTTGTGTTATGAACTTGCGGTTGCTAGGTGGTGGAATGATGTGTTGAGAGACGAGATATGGCCGTTCCTTAGATCAGTAAGGCTGCGCATTATGTACGAAGTACGATTTGGGTCTTGTAAACTCCTCGAGACCCTTCGCCAAATCCACGGGGGTGTTAAGAACTCTTGCCCAAACCAATTATTGGACCCGCGAGCTTTTGATGTGAGCGCCGTCCGGCACTTGCCGAAGACCCTTTTGTCAATGCCAGAATTCCTTTAATGAACTACAGTAAGATCACCACATGCGGTTAAAAAACCTCGTCTGCGTGTTAGATTTGAATATGGCGGTGCCACATCATCCTCTACCGGCTTTGTTACGATTGCTGTTCGTTCTTGCGCTCCTTCCCTTTTCCTGGGCATTGAAATTCGACCTTCAAGCATTCCCGGGGCACAGCGCCAAACATGAGAGGTGCATCCGGAATTTCGTTGCCAAGGACACTCTGGTTGTCGTGACGGCGACTGTCAGTGGGCAGAAAGGTGATGGGCAGGTGGTCAATATGCATGTGAGTGGTCTCATAGGGAGGTTTGGATGGTCGGCCAGTTCTATTGCTGATGCGCTGTCTAGATCAAGGATGCGGTTGGGAATGAGCACGGAAGGCCGAAAGATGTTGTCGGGGAAAAGAGGATGGCTTTCACTTCGGCGGCGGATACGGCGTTTGACGTGTGCTTCGAAAATATCCTTACCGCAAGCCGTATGTAATACCTCATCAGGATTTGGCCCTTGAGTGCCTCTCTAAAACCCTGGATGTGTGCAGATGCTGTCATGAACCCCAGCCGCCACGTCGAGCTCGATATCGACATTGGTGCTGACGCCCGCGATTGGTCCGCCATCCAAGCCGCCGAGAAGTTGAAACCCGTGGAGACGGAGCTCCGACGGATTGAGGAGCTGGTTCAAGAAATTGTAAATGAGATGGATTATCTGCGGACGAGGGAGCAGAAGCTGCGCGATACGAACGAGAGTACGAACGAGAGGGTTAAATGGTTTGCGTTTGGGACGATGGGCATGTTGGTTGGCTTGGGTGCTTGGCAGATTGTCTACCTCAGGGCGTATTTCAGGTATGTCGATCTGGACTTACAATCTCCGGAAAGCTTTATTACTGACTTTCATCGTGTAGGTCCAAGCATCTTATATAGTCCTCGTAGTCTGTGCGCACTGATACGCGTTGCTAGGGTCGCGCACGTTGGTCTGGTGATGCTCTCACTCAAGCATGATTCCTCACTCTCTATCACTTCGTGCATAGCCTCTTTGCTACAGTGAATGCATCTGAAGTGAAACTCAGTCTCTCGAGAATTTCTCCTCACGCGTGCTTGATAAAGCTATGAATATGGAGAGTAACTTCTGACTACCAGCCATGGCCAAGCTGACTGGAACGTGATCCAGAAAGTTCACGAGCAAACTTTCAGTCCCTTGTACAAGGTCTGCAGGACCCGCCGTGCGGTCAGGTATCTAGTCGCGTTGCACCTAGCTGTCACTTTCTGATGGCATCGCTGATCATGGCAATGTAGGACGCGCACCAGACCACCAGCGGACTCAAGAATCTGTTGCTGCTCCTGCGCGACCTCCCTACAAAGCGGGCTTTAATTCAACTATTGGCATACGAGTAATAGCATTTTACATTACGACTCTCGACATGTCTCCAAAGAAGGTGTCGTTCTCAATGTCGTCTCTCAACACCGGAGAGACAAAAGGATCGAACTCCACCCATACAGAGAAACCCTTCCAGGAGTAATGTCACCGTGGACTGAGATAGATAGCATGGGCTTACCAGACTCGAATTCTAGTTTGCTCAGTGAAGATACGGTCACCGTGTATGTGGGACGGAAGCGCAAAAAGTTCCACATTCACAAGGCCCTTCTTTGCTATCACTCGAGTTTCTTCTCAAAAGCGCTAGATGGGCTTTTCAAGGAGCACGAAGATAGAGCAGTATACCTACCTGACGACAACGTCGAGGGATTCGTCCTCTTCGTGAACTGGATGTACAACGTCCCTCCACAGATCGCATCTACGCCGGCAGCGATGATGGCACTCTTAGCTTTGTACATCATGGCCGAAAAGTTCTGCATTGAGGAATTGAAAAATGTGTCAATGGATGGGGTTAGAGCGTCTTATCGCGAGAATTTTGAATTTTACACTCAGGAGATCGAGTATATCTACGACAACACTCCTGAGAGCAGCCCCCTGCGGCGCTTCATGGCCGACCACCTCGCATATGGTCCCCTTGTGCGAAAGGCTCGGATGTCCAAGAACTTCCTGCAAGTAATGAGGAGGGGTGGAGATTTTGCTGCGGACTTTGCGTCGGCTACAGTGCAATATTCGTTCGGTGCTGCACGCCCTCCAAATCCTACCAGGGAGAGTAATTGTACTTATCATGAGCACAAATCTTCGAAAACTTGCTCTCTATAGAGCGGGGATTCAGGGATGCCGTCGACACGATGCTAGAATGGTTCTGGAAGGAGGCCTCTGTGCGGACGCAGTGTGTCTCTCTTTTCACAACTCGATGTGTATTATACAGTCTTCTTGTGCTTAGTATCACCCTCTCGAAATGTACTCGGCTCATACTCATGTACATGGGGGTCTTTAATTAGGGCTGGGACTCGTATCTTCAAGTAGTCAGAGTGCTTTGGGAAGCTATAGCCGGTATGCAATGAACGCTAAGTTAGTGCATCGCCAACGATGTCAATTGAATGCCATCACCATAACCTCCTCTCACCACACATCAACCCTCAAACACAAGACCTCACCAAAACACCTTCAGTACAACTCGTAGCGACAATGACTCCCGCCCGACTTGTGCTCCGCTCAATGCGGCCAACCTGCACCCTCGCCCGTCCACTACGCACCACCACTGCCCGCCACTACGCCAGCGAGCGCGAGCACGACACCACGCCGGCCCACCGCGAGATACAGAAAAACAAGCCATTGGGCCCGCACCTGACGAACACGAACTCGACCATCGCCAACGAGATGCCCAGCGTCGGCGCCGACAAAGCCCCACCGGAGCTCCTCTCGTCCGTCGACCCGGACTTCGTCCCCAAAGACTCCGTCCCGGAGAACACAGAAAAGATGACGGGTGGCACGCAAGAGAGGAAATCCGATAGCACAACGGGCTCGAAGCCCGCCGAGCTCGAAGTGGGCGAAATGGAAGAGTCCGATATCAAAGTCGAGCCGTTGCGAAGGACGGGCGAGGACGGGAACACGATGCGGGCGAGGTTGTTGTGTCCGTCATATCTATCGATCCCCGCATCCACCACCCTCCTCCAACCCTACCCCACCATTGCTCCCAACCCCCTCCATCCGCAACCGTGCGAAACCCAAAACAAACCAAACCACTGACATCCTCCGAACGACCCCAGACCAGAGCCGCAAACGCGGCACGCTCGAAAGTGACCTCCTCCTCTCGACCTTCGCCTCATCGCACCTGGGTCACATGACGCCCGCCCAGCTGCAGCAATACGACCGCTTCCTCGACGAGAACGACTGGGACATCTACTACTGGGCCACGCAGGAGCCGGCCCCGACCTCGCACGAGACGGCCGAGGGCGGCAGCCCCGCCTTCGCCACCCCCAACGCCCAAGGCACCAACTCCGCCTCCGACTCCACGCCCTCCTCCTCTTCCGCCAGCAGCGCGACCAAAGCCGACGTCCACGGGGACACGGATGCGTGGAGGAAGGGCGCGCCGAGGAGCGGCGAGTGGGCGCAGACGGTGGGGACGTTCAAGCCGGCGTATAGGCCGGTGCCGAATCGGTGGCGGAATAGTGAGATTTTGGCGTTGCTGAGGAGGCATGTTATTGAGAAGAGCGCGGGGGGCGTGATGGGGGCGGCGGGGGCGAAGGAAGATGTGGGAGGGGCGAGGGGAAGAGGTGGTGGGTTGGGGAGGATGCCGGAGGTGCAGAATTTCGATGTTTGAGGGACGGGGTTGGTGGGTTTGGCTCATTGTGGGTTCTTGTTTGGCTGGGGCGAGTGGTTTTATTCGTACAGAAGTGTGTGTTTGTATGTAGTCGAGAGTAATATTTATCCAGGAACACCAGGAAATCCAAACGTCAATCTAGGCTGGATCTCTAAGTAGAGCAAGGAGGATTGCTTGATGATACTACACCACGACCTCATTCCCTGGTGGACACGGTACGACGGTTGCCCATATATCACGCCAAATGAATCCCGAGATGATCGAACGACCAAGGTTGGGGCAACGAAAGGGCGGCAGTCCCGGGGGAACTGGAGGGGCAGCCCGAACCCGGTCGGAGAGATCCAACGCGCCATCAGGCTCATGGTGAGGATGTTCAAGTGGACAAGGACGGAAGGTAGTAGTATATGGCGCATCTTAATTTCCTGGAAATACGCTATGGTCCGCGCAAAGCGCAGCACTCTCATCCCCCCCATTAATATACCCCACCATCCCACCCCTGCCCTTGCCTTCCCATCATATCAACAACCCCTCCGCCCTCAAAGTCCCCACATCCCCACCAGCCTCCTGAACCGCCCTGACAGCCGCCAGACTCAACTTCCTCCTCCGCTCGTTCGCCTCCTTCTCCCTCTTCATCTTCGTCTTCGAACTCCCGCTCGGCGCGACGGCCGCCAGGAGCTTTTTGCTGTCGTTCGGGGTGAAGTTGACGAAGCCGACGGTAGGAGTGGGAGGCATGGTGGTGGGCGTTTTGGGCGGGTGTGGAGTGGAGGAAGAGGAGGATTTTCGGCGGTGGTGCGAGGAGGGCGGTTTTGAGGAGGGGCGGCGGGATTTTTGGTGGTGGTTGTGGTGGTTATGGTGGGTCCTGGTGGTGGTGGGGGGGTGGGGAGTGGAGGTTGGTGAGGCGGAGGGGGAGCTGGAGCGGAGGGGTTGAGGGTGGTGTTGGTGGTGGTTGGTTGGTGGGGATGGTGCGCGTGGGGAGAAGGTTTGTTTGGTGGCCGGGGGTTGGTTGAAGAGGTCGGACGAGGCTGTGGTGAAGTAGTTGCCTGATGGGTCTTCGGTCACGAATGGGTTGTGATTGCCAGGCATGCCTGACGGTTCGCATGATATCAGGAGGCCTTGGGAGGCGAATGGGTCGGACGGAAATTGCGGGATGCCTTGCGATGCGTGTCTGATTGCTGTGGGGGCCGTTTGGTAGTATGGGTGAGAAGGCTGCGGGACACCTGTCGGCCACCATTCTGACGGAGGCTGAAAGTTCGAGGGAGTTTCGAAATCGAGGTCCGTCGAGGCCTCAGCGGTAGACATCCACGAAGCCCGATTTTGGGATTGAGGTTGTGGCGAGTGCACGTCAATGTGCGGGTACATGGCTGCAGGATAGCCGATACCGTCCGTTGTTATTCGCCTTTGCAGAGCAACCCTTTGAGCATTGTGCATTTGTGCCGTCGGTGGTGAGAGTGGACTTGTGATGGAACCCATTGGAACGCTGAATCTTTGCTCTTGCCTGTCGGTCTGATTGTGCTCTGCAGCTTCCGGTACAATGAATCTTGTCATTTTCTCATCCTGAGAAACTCTCGTTGACGGAGGCGGAGACATGGGTAGATTGTCCGCGGGCAGGTCAAGGTTGAAGTTCTCGAACCGCTGGGTCCATTCCTGGTAAGAGGGCAGGTCAGCCGCGTGGTAATGCGAAGGTCGCATCATCCTGGGTGAGATGCTGCTGTTGCGGTTGGAGCTTTTTCTAACATCGAGCTCTCGTCGACGGATTGTCTTCGGCGTGGTGACCGCACTCTTCGACTTCTTTCGTGAAGCGGTGGAAGGAGGAGTAGAGGGAGGGGACGAGGGCCTGTGGTGACTAGTAATCGAAGGACGGAGAATGCCTTCAAGGCTGAGGTTTTCCTCTTCAGAAAATGCAGCCTCGTTACCGGTATATTGCTGAACGAAGGTTTGATAGCCTTGTGTAGACGAGGCTACATTTTGTTGATTGGGCCATCCGGCTGTCCAACAAGGCTGATGTAATTGGGCGTGCCTTGCGTTCAAAGCGGTTGTAGGCGAAGTACCTGCAGGTTCGCTACCACTGGATGAGTTGCCAGCTTCAAAGGGATTTTCGGGTTCGCATGACGCGCTAGAGTCATTGAACCCTTGACTTGACTCGAATGGGTCAAGATTGATGTATTGATCAAAGAGGTCGTCGAATGGATCGTCCAGAGGACAAGTCAGAAAATCGAAGGCTTTGTCCTCTGGTCGGACCGAGAGATCCAGAGGACTGACCATAGACATTGGAGTTGGCCGCGAGCGGCCTGTAGGTAGAATTTTTGTCTTTGTTGGATGTATAGCTAGGACTTGAGGTTAGGTACCCAATTGAACGAGGGTAATAACTTGCAGCGAGGTGACGCAACAGAGAGGGAGTAGTCGGGATAGGTAGAGAGCAATGGAGGTGGTGAATTTCATGCACGATGATGATAATAAATAAACAATAGACAAGGGAGTTATTTAAAGTACAGGAAGATGCCGTGAAGCAGATACACCAGCCCTCGACATTCGAGAAACATTCCATGCATCTTGGAGGGAATGTAGGGTAGGATTGTGGAGAGCCCTACGGGTTAACCCTGACAAACAAGGGACCCTAGGGCCTAGGGCAATACCTGACTACCCCGGGGAAGAATATCCCAAGGGCTACCATTCTTCGACCTGCCACGGACTTTTCTCCATGGCATCCGGATGCAGCCACGGTGATCCATAAATGCCATGACCAGCCACTTCCGGAATGAAAGAGAGCTCGATATCGTACTAGCCTGCATTCCACAGGGTAGCTTGGTAACTCCTACCGCCTAAACAAGCAGGCAACATCTCATAATGGGACACAATGAAAGGAACGACACTGCAGCGGTGTGTATTGATCGCCAATCTGTATGAGTCTCGCGTGGATGTGGGCAAAAGGCAACGGAGATATTTATAGCTTCAGCGCGCGGCAAAAGAGAAAGTAGTCACTCCCGAGAGGAGCACGTCAATGACAAACTCCTCCCACAGATTGGGTCACTTGATGCAGGTAAATATATGTCCTCGAGCGCTGAGACGGTACCATCGACTGAATAGAATGGAGACCTAGAATGAAAATCTTCCATGATGCCCGTAGAAGTGAAGACAATGTTCGGATACTTGCAACCTTCAACAACGACAGAGGACTGATCCACTGGAAATCGAGAAGACTTATCAATGTATCTGGCTAGAGCAAGTTTCATAGATCGATGCGATGGGGTGGGACAGACACTAATAATACTCGTATTCTTGCTTCATTAATTATTGAGTGTCAAGATGGCGCCAGCCTCACATCGATGCTTACTCAGCCTCGAGGGGCTCAAAGCACGTGACCACTATTGGGACGTCCACAGTTGCGTATAGATTGAGCAGATCAACCATCTAACAGGAAGGTCTCCGCGGCTGTCACTGTGGGCCGCAACTGAGTGAAAGAATCAACTGATTGAAAGATCGGGAAGTCATGATGTAGTCGCTCATCACTACAGTACGAATCCCAAAGGAAAGAAGCCAATGGAAGCGTCAAGGCAATGAAAACCACGAAGAACAGTTCGCTAAACGCCATGGTTGGTATCATGCATCGCTATAAGAAACGGCAGATCTATTATGACAAGCGACGTACGCCACTCGTGACGCCGTTGGCTTGCTGCACACCGTTGACTTGCGGCCCACCATTCCTGACCGTCGAGTCCTTGCCGTCAAACCTGGGCTCCATAGCCATCCCCTCGACGCCACCCACTTGCGGATGCCGAGCTGCTTGATCCGCAACCGCAGTGCCAGTATGACCGTCCGCCCACTCCACCTTCTCTCCGTCCTTCTTCTCCTGCTCCTCCTTCTCCTTCCAAGCCTTGCCCTGCCTCTGCGCTTTCGTCATCGTGCTCTTCTTCGGTGCCGCAGCCGCGCGGAACTCTTTCCTTTGACTGCTGAAAACCTTGTCGAAACTGTGGCCCTTCTTCTGCGCATCCAATGCCTTACCCGCTTGCCGCACGTTCTCGAAGGCACCGTGTTCGTGCCAGTGTTTGCGCTCCCTGTAGATCTCGATGCGCCCTTTGAGACCACTGGCCTTCTTCTGCCGCTCGAACCGGTGGAGTTCGAGTACGATGAGCCAGCCGCGCTCGACGGCGTCGATGGCGCTTTTTCGCTCCGCCTCGTTTAGAGCATGCAGGTCCTGCTGCCCTTGAATGATACGTGCTCCCTGGATGAAGCGCGTAGGTTGTCTTCCTTTCTGGAGTTCTTTGTGTATGCCCTTGAGGGTGTATCCGAACGGTCCAAAGAGGGCAGCAAGATCTTTCAAGACGAAGCCACCGACGCCTTTGCCGACGCCCTTGACGAAACCAACAGGACCTCCCCGCTTGGCGCCCCTGTAGGGTTGGAGAACGACTCCCGTCCAGCCGTCGTAGATACCGTAGATGAATTCCTCACCCGCAGCCTTGAGTCCGGAGTGGAAGCCGTTGATACGCGTAGGGCGCCGAACGGTGTCATCACCATATAAACGAGGAGCATTGTGAAACCCCTGGGCAATTGCCAATGAAATATCCATAGGTGCTAATCACGATTGTAAGTGCTGACTAGCTTGGAAACGGAAGAGCGAGACATACCTTTGACTAAGGCCTTGCCGCTTTGGGCGAAACCAGTACCTGCATCCGCAGCAAGTTCTTCCGCGAGGTCATCTGAAGTACCGGAGCTAGTGGACCCGGAATCCGAGTCGTCTCCGTTGTGGCGATGCCTCTGTGCATGCTCCTCTGCTCTGTTGTGGTGTCCATTGACGATCCCGTGCTTTGCGTTCCCATTCGGCATATGCTTGTCCCGACGACTGTGGCCAGTTTGGTCACTTGGCAAGTCAGCACCCTGCGGTGCCGTCTCCTTTCTCTTTCGTTCCTGAGCTTCTCTCTTTTTGATGCGTCTTGCCCAACGCACTGGCGTGCCGCCGACGCCATGGACAACACCACCGACCGCCGTCAACATAGCAGCCCCTGCACCAGTAATAGGTTCACCGGGTCCTTGAAAGTCGTTCCACTCAAAGTGTCGAATCAATCTGAGGTCCCGCCGTTTGATCCTCTTGTTCGAGACTAACAAATCGACTGCCAGTGCCGAAAGACGAATGATGGACTTCTTCATAGTCCACACAGCAACGCGATCCTCAAGGATCGAGCAGCGCATAGAGTGCTCCCCACGTAAGGGTAGGCTACGATGGAACGACTTGACGGCATTCTCGGCACCATCGCCTTCTGCTGCGATACCCTTTGCAATCTTTTCGGCATTTTCCTTAGCTTCAGGAGACAGACACTGCTTGATACCTTCAGCGAGCTTGTTCGCCGTAAGGCGCTTGTACGGAACGGCTTCATGGGCTCCAGCACCCGCTTTGGCGACCATTGCTCCCCAAAACGGCTGGTCGCCGAAGAAGGGTACAATCATCGTTGGCTTTCCACATTTGAGTCCAATAGCCGTCGTTCCAGCGCCACCGTGGTGGACGACTGCACGAACGCGAGGGAACAACCAGTCGTGTGGAGTGTTTTCGAGCATGTATACATTCTCGGGTGTGTTGTTCTCATCACCCAAACCGCCCCAGCCCTTACTGACAAGTGCGCGTACCCCGGCCTTCTTCACCGCCTCAAATATGAGGGCTGTGAATCTGTCGGGATCGTCCACCACGATGCTACCGAAACCAATGTAGACCGGTGGCTCACCAGCGTCCATGAACTTTGCCAGCGATTTGGGTGGTTTGAACGAGGATGCCAAGTCAAGAAACACGAAGCCAGCGATATCGATTTCGGGACCCCAGTCCGCAGGCTTCGGAACCAACCCTGGACTCCAGCAGTACGTTGTGGGAACTTTGAGCCGGAAGAGCTGACCGGGTGCCCATAAGGTAGAAACTGGTTCGAGCCCGAGTGTCTTGACCCTGAAACGGTTGACCAGGTCACCGAGACCCTGCCACGTCCTGGAGTGATTCAGTACGTCACATATCATAAGAAGAGCAGAGAGACTTACATCATCTCAACCAGCGGATATGACATGAAATTAGTATAGTTGGTGTCAACATTTGACGCCTTGATATTTGCTAGCGGGTGTGGAAATTGCTGAGTGGGTGTGTATGGGAAGGTAAACATGAGGTGCATAGGTATCCCTAAGCGCTCCGCACAATGAATATGTGCAAAAGAAGGAGGATTGGCTATGATAGCATCCGCCACGAATGGGTGCTTGTCATACATCATCTTGACATTCTCTTCGTCTGTTTCGTCGTCGGTAGCGTTGATGCAAGCTCGCCAGAATCCCTGAAACATCTCGAACATTGCCTCACGCCTGCGGCCAATTTCCCCGGCCCAGACAGTCGACATCGAGGGTATGAGACCGGGGTTCTTGACCATGAAAGCCATCAGCTCAGAGGGATCGCCGCCAACCGAGAAAAATTCGAGCCCGGTATCACGTTCCACGAATTCTTTGAACGCTGGGTGAGTCGCTATCCTAACTCGGTGGCCGTGCTGTTCCTTCAAGACCTTGCCGATCTTGAGGAAAGGTTGGATGTCTCCTCGGCTTCCTATGACCATGACGACGATGTTAAGTTTCGGTGGGGCCAGAGTCTCATATACCGATGCCGCCAGGGTTGATGCTGTCTCTGTGCGGGAAACGGCCGGTCTGAGTGGATTGTCTTCCCCATGGATTGGTGAAAGGGGTTGCTCGTCGTGATCGTCATGTTGCTTGCCTGAGCCCAGATGATGGTGTAGGGTGGCCCCAAGGGCTTTTGCCAAGTATCCGCTGTTGGCGGTTTCGTTGACACTGATGTTCAGCCTGCCATCCCTTTTCGACACCTTCCCCTTGCTTTTGTACATGTCGTTGCCGACGGAGAACTTCGAGTATCGCCCTTCATTTTGATCTCCGCGTCCAGACTTCCTGTTGCTCTTGCCCAGGTCGCCATGCTCCCCCGAGCGCCCGCTAGTCCTTGATCGTGTTCGAATCAATCCGCTAGGCTTCTCACCCTCTGAAGACGAGGATGAATCCAGTGAATCTGAATCCGAGTTCCAAGCAGCAACTGGAGTCGTATTGACCCCTGTGGTTCTCCTATTCAGTCCCAAGAACGAATGACCTTTCGGGTGCGCGGAGCGTTCTGTCATGAACCGTCTCTTGGCCATTTGCGGTCTCGGCTGGGTCCGCCGAGCATCGTTATTCGAGCCTGAAGTCGCCCATGGCTCAGATGACTCTGGGGCGCGATCTGTGACAGACGGCTCATTGGCACGCGAAAATGAAGCTGCCGAGTTGGCGACGGACGACGCGTTGGTAGAATGAGAGCTCTCGTGAGGATATGGGAATTCCAGGGGTGGGGGTATGGGGTGGATAGTAGTACCGGCGTCTCGATCTAGTGGTTTCGAGGACATTTGTGCTTGGTCCTGACAAGGTCTTTGCGTCTCAGATTAGGTGATGTTCGAGGGCATGACGGAACATCCGGAGATAAGGTAGAAAGGTTGTGATGGTAACTCACCACATAAAATTGAAGTGTTGAGGATGGGTGTCGGCACGTGGAGTGGAACTTTGTTGCGCTGTTTAACCTTACGTCACATCACACCTCACACAAAGTCAAGGAACAAATGCACATTTGACTTATATTATTATATTAATCATATCAATGTCAAGGGCAAAAGCATAGCGGTATCGTTCTAATAATATTTCGAGAGATAGGAGGCGATAGTTATCAGAATCTCTCCTTTTCGCTTTCGGGAGGATTTATAGGTAACTAGGCAACGCTCGTTAGCCGGACCGCCACTTGAGAACTAGCAGGGAATGCGCTTGTAAATTGCCGTCTCGTGACCGCGTACCTTACGGAGAGTTGTTCCGGGCTCCACTAGGGCGATTCGTTTCGTCCCGTCTACCTTATCTTGCCCCGGACCGTCACCCCGGACCGTCACCCCGGACCACACTGTACCTAAAGTGCTCTTGCCGATGCCGATGCCCTTGCCCTTGCCCATACCCTTGCCATTGACCATGCCCATGCGTTTCATGTCAGTTCCAGATTTAACTGATAACATTGTAGAGATACCAGGTAAGGTAGTGCATACAAATTCGCTCATGATTATAGCATATGTGGCCAGAAACAATATTGTGAGAATGGCATCGAGGTTCGAACTGACTGGAGGCAGTTCTAAGGGAAGACTGAGAGGACCGCTCTTTCTGAGCCTTTGCGATATGACGATCAAGTCATGACTGTTATACCACAACTAGTTGGTGAAGGGAAAATCCAGTCTTCTGGAAAATTGGAGCATCTTGTGCTCAGCTTCGTATCCAAGCAGGTCACCGATTCTGTCACTACAAAGACCTCCGTCACCTTCCATCTGCTCCGATACCGTATAGCCTATATCGGTGGCCACACCATCATCATCGCCGTCGCCACGACAGTCTCCCCAGACCCCTCGCATGCAGTTCCCTCCTCGCCGCGCCATCAATGATGACTCCTTCGCCCTCACTCGTAGAGCTTCCACCACTGACCTGTTTCGCATTCGGTCCATTCCCGACAAACCGGAGCAGCACCGACATGAGGATCGCGCTCAATATTGATCCGCACAGGATGCCGACCATCACCAGGTTGCTTTTTCGGTATTGCGTCGGTCCAGGCTTCCGGTCCGATGTCCATCCGCTGTAGAGGGCATAGGTCGTCAAGATGGACCCAAGGTTGCCCAGGCCAGACACCAAAGCCGAGGCGGCAGCAACGCCGACTTCGCCGTGACGAGGCTGGAAGATTTCATTGGTCCAGGTCATGGTGATTGGTACTGTAGGCCCAAGCCCAAACCCGACCATCAGCAGACCACCGTACCGAGGCCATGGGTTCGCATGGCTGCCTGCGTATGTCGTGACAAGAAGCCCCACAATCTGAATACAGACGGAGGTGGTGAAGAAGAGGGCACGATGGTGGTGGAAGCGGTCTGAAAGTGGGGTGACGAGGAGAATGGCAATAAGATCCACTGCAACGATCAGCGACTGCCCTTGAGGATCCCGCTCGCTGGAACGGTTGACATACCACCCAGATAGGAGCGAACAGTAAGCTAAGTTGTACGCCTGCCAGGTTGGGATTTGCGCCCTGGATGATTACCGTGCCGTAACTCTGCACGCCGATTCCGACGCCGACCACGCCGAAGTACATGATAAGCAGCGGCCAGATTTGCCAATCAACAAAGACCCTCAGAAGATCCTTGATGGTCCAGACTCGGCGATGGTACACCCTAGTCAGGTCTTCATAATGAATTCTGGCATCCTCCCCTGTCAGAGCCGGTCTGCTCTGAGGGATCCACTTGCGCCAACCATCTCGGTTCCTGACTACCCCTGGCGGCAATGGTCGATCCGGTAGCCACCACAGGAGGCTGATTCCAACGACAATACCAACAAGGCCATATAGCAGAAACATCCACTGAAAGCCCACCAATCCACCCAAGCCGTCCATCTTCTGGAAGCTCGCAGACACCAAGCCCACAACGGAAGCAGACACTTGTGCGGCGGTGAAGTACTGACCGATGCGTTTGCCTGTGCGGGAGGGAGGGTAAAAAAGTGTCAAATAATATGCCATGCCAGGCCACATTCCCGCAATGATGATACCAAGCAGGAGACGCAGCAAGCTCAAGGTCACCACTCAGCACCGAATTCGGAATAGACGAGTCTGGAAACTTACTATAAACTCCAGGCAGCCTTCATGGCAGCCATACAGCTGCCAATGATGCCAACGCCAACGACGATGCGGCTCATCCAGACATGCGGACTCAATCTCGTCATGATCAAATTCGAGGGTAGGTCAAAAAGAACGTAGCAGACGTAGAACAAGGCCAGGCCCGTCGATATCTGCTGTGGCGACAAGTGCAGCTCCGAAGCCAAATCGTGCCCCTGCTTCTGGTTCATGGTCTGTGCCAAGCCGACATTCGACCTGATGGCCGCACATACGAAATAGAGAACCCAGAAGGCTGAAGGCTTCCAGTGAGTGTCACACCGATACATGCCAGTCATGGAAGTAGTTACCGGGTATTATTCGAAGATCGAGCGTTCTATAGCGGATATTTGTTTGTCAGAGGAATGATCTCGCTTTGAGCGTGTTGAGGTCGCCATACCTGTACACTCTCTCAATGCGAGCGATATCTACCACTGGCGTTCCCAGCGCCACATCTTGCTCGCCGTCGCTCTTTCCTGACTCGATGTACGGAACGGGCTGATTATGGACAGCAATTTCCTTATCCGCGGCTGGCATTGCCATGTAGAATGATATTTAATGGGAAAACTGTGCAGCAGAGTAAGGGCAGTAAACAATGAAGTAGACAGTCAGGTACTGTGTCAAGATAGTAAAATGCTCAAAACCGCATTTCAGGTCAAGGTACTCGATTTATAAGTCCGTGGTGGATTGTGTTGGTCGAATCTTCAAAAGGCTCTCGAATGTCCTTCGTATATACTTACTTCGTATATCTTCAGGAGCGGGAGTTGGTAGGGCTCTGTGTATGAGCGGACCCTACATGACTAGCGTGTCCCGTCTGAAATGCTTGTTTGGACGGGGCTCTGTGTCGTCAGTCTGAACCGGTCGCAAGGAGAAGCCCTTCGGTGAAAAGTGATCTTCTATGGTTGAATCACTTGCGCATCCTGAATCATTGCTTTACCCGTCTGACACCTGAGACCTTTATCCTGATGTTTTGGATGAGCGGACCTGGATTAATAAGTGACCGGTCTTTCGAGAAACCCTGAGACCTTTAATGACCCCATCAGTGAGCTTGATCACATACTAGTAAGAGCTTTCGACAACGATTACATTTGTGCAGCTAAAGCGACCCTCATTGGCCTTTCGAAATTCCAGCTCACCCGGATCTGCGCTCTGCGCTCTGGCCAACAAGCTGATGTTAGCCCGCACTTTAACCCATGCCTTTAACAGGCCAGTAGTAGTGGTGACCCGAAGATGTCTCTCCACCCTGGAAGGGGATCCACACATAGTTAGTCAGTCATTATTACACAACAACAGCTCACTTACCAAGCTCTGTTGCAGTTTGTCTTCCCAGACAATCGCTCCCTCGCGGGACATCTGCTCTCCCTCCTGCCGACCTCGCCACCAACACCCGAGCTCGCCATAGGCACCACGACGAAGCTTCCACCAACGCCTGACTCCTTCAGCGAGAACACCCACTTTCTGAACATCCTTCAGTCTGTCATCGCCGAACATGCGCACGAAGACCCAGATGTGATATCCCAAGCCCAGGTCATGGCTTCGAATGCAGGCTCCAACCTTGGCTCCGGAGGCGCCTTCTTTTCGCCGCAACGACGGCAACGTGCAAGAGGGTCGATACAGGGCGGGGGAGGCGGCGCTGGGGGAGATGGAGCTGGAGGTGCAAGTGCTCAAGGGGGTGCTGGTTCGGGCGGAAGAGGTGGATGGATTCACGTTTCTGACCAGAGGAATCCTCCAGACTACGGGAGAATAGCGTGGCCGGAAGACATTTTTGGCAGCCTTGAAGTGGATGGTCAGGGGAACTTTGTAGGGGACAAAGGGGAGTATCAGCCTAGTGGTACGTGAGACTATCGGACTGCTGAAATCAGGGGGAGGGGTCCGCTGAATCCAATTCCGGTTGCAGGGACGTATCGAATTATCACGAGGGAAGGAATGTAAGTCGTAAATCTAGATTGGTGCTTGCTATTGTTACAAATGCTGACTGCTACTCTGGGTAGACTGGGAGTAAGCTGGTTCCTGAGACAAAAGCTCATAGAACGACTTCGTCATGAGGAATCCTCATTGCGCCAGCCTGTACGATGACTCGAAAAGATCAGTAGCCTTGTACGAATAAGGTCGTGATGTGCAAAGAAAGGCAGATTCGAACAAAAGTCTCGTGTCGACCTTATTTTGAAGCTGCAAGACTTGATTTAGGTGACAAGGCAGTATGATTAGGAACTGTTTGCACAGTAAATGCAGCAAGTCGAACAGTGAGCGTCGCCATACTATGCAAGGATCCATGACTTACTCATGATCTATTGCAACGTTAGTCTGGCCCTTTTGTGATTATAGCTTCACAGAAGTTGTTCACCGCATCTTTTCAACAAGCTCTGAGCTTGCAACGGAACGGATCGATAGAGCTTGATATTCTTCATTGGCAAAGTGAAGAGGGCAGAGGATGGGAAGAAAGCTTGGAAATGAGGCCATCTGCATATGCACAGGCTTTTCCCGGGAAGCTGCTTGCTGCTACTATCCACGGTTTCAATTATTTATGATGAGGGCGGCCCCCAAACGGATAGATCCGTCCTCTGTCCTGATTCGTCTCACATTCGTTAGCAACGCAACAAAACAAACTGTGCCACTTCAAATCAAACCACAAGGCTCAAAACCTACACTCTACCTCGTTTCTGATCTTTTGTAGTCCAACTCACAATCGTTTCACAGACCTGTGATGCAGCCTTTTCAGCGCCCTAAAAATTCAAGAACACCATGATTATGAAGGTCAAGGTGGAACAGATGGACAGTGCAGAGCGTGTGGGCCAGCTGGAGAAGATCGACAAACTTCGTGAATTTGGCGTGGGCGAGGATATCAATCTGCCACAGGTTAGACTTGTCCTGGAGCATCTAACTTTCTTGTTGCTGTTGTACTGATGCGGTAAACGTCAGCTTGTTGTCGTTGGTGACCAGTCATCCGGCAAGAGCAGTCTTCTCGAAGGTCTTACCGGATTGCCCTTCCCCGTTGCTAGTGAGCTTTGTACTCGCTTTGCGACTCAGATCGTCTTCAGGCGTTCACCCACGACTGAGGAGTCCATCACGGTTTCCATCATAGCAGCAGCAAATGTCGATGATGGAGCAAGAAAAAAGCTCGGAGGGTTCTCGCGTTCCATGACAGAATTTTCCGCCGAGACTTTTGCACAAGTTCTAGACGAGGTAACCCTGGGGTTGTCCCACGTACAAGCTGAACTACGCATAATTGACCATGTTCAGGCTGCGGAATGCATGGGTCTTCCCCGTGCAGGAGACGACATTGATCTTCTGGATAAGAGGTTTTCCAACGATGTACTCAAGGTCGAGATCTCCGGACCGCAGCAGGATCATCTCAGCTTTGTCGATATTCCAGGACTGTTCCATAGTGAGCTGGCACACCTAGCGCAAGTGGAGGCCTCACTAATGGAACCATTTCAGACCCAACAAAGTATCAGACATCTGAAGATCGCATCATCATCCGCGAGCTCATTGAAGGCTACGTCGAGGATCAACGAACCATTATACTGTAAGATGTGAAAAGTCTGATCCTATGCAATCTCTTGGTTGACTCCGATAGGGCTGTGATGGATACCAGGAACAATCTAGCAAATCAAGAGGTTTTTCATATCGCCAAGGCTGCAGACAAGGAAGGAATTAGAACAGTGGGTATTATGACAAAGTGCGACGCTCTACAGAAAGGGGATGAACCTGCTGTCAGTAATAATACCATCCACTGCGCATTGGCATACACTGATAGGCGCCCCAGGCCATCAGGATTGCCCAGAACTTGACAGAGAAACTAACGCATGGCTGGTTCTGCGTCCGCAACCGCTCAACCGCTGAAATACTTTCCGGTGTCACTATGGAACAACGACACGAGAACGAGAAGAAATTCTTCGCAGCTGCTCCATGGAATATTCTCGACAACGGGCGTGTCGGTATTGCCTCCCTCAGGCGTTTCCTAGGCCGCCTGCTCAGCGATCATGTTGCCAATGAATTCCCCGCGATCCGTAAGGAAATTGATGATCGCTACAAGAGAGTACGAAAGGACCTTGATCAACTGGGGCCGTCCCGACAGACCATGCACGAGCAGCTGCAGTACATGCTCAAGCTTACTCGGGCCTACCAGCAGAAGGTCGAAAACAACCTCGAAGGTCGTTATCTCGAGACAGGCATGCATCCCTCAAAGCTGCGTATGCACGTGCAAGCGGCAAACGAGTACTTCAATACGAAGATGCATGATAAGGGTCATCACTACCAATTCCAATCGACTGCGACGAGCCTCAAAGACGCCCTTAACCCCGCACCCGAGGCTCCGACAAATGACTACGAAGACTCCGAAGTTTCCGTAACCTCAGCCGCTGCGTCCGGGGTGACGGACAGAGTACCAGGCCATCCAGACATCGATGACTCCGGCAAAAATATCTACATCGCTATTCGGGACCTGTACATAACATCTCGAGGTACCGAGCTACCAGGCCTGGTCAATCCCTCTGTTCTTGAGGTTCTATTTGCAAGACAAACGGTGAAATGGACTCAGATTGCTCAAGATTATGTCGACAGAGTTGTTCGCCTCATTCAAGACTGTAACCTGGCATTATTTGCCCAGCTTTCCATGGACGAGCGTCTCAAACTGAAAGTTATTGACACGATCAATGACGGCATGGAAACCTCCATTACCGCAGCAAGATCTGACCTGTCTCGCATCCTGACCGATGAGCGCGAAGGGCCGCTCACCACTATAAATCACTACTTTGCTGACAACCTTGCTGCAGCCCGGGCCGAGCGTGTTGTCGCTCAATTGCAGAAGTTGGGTTATAAAGACGGCGAGAAGTACACCATGAACTTCAAGTCACTGACTAGCGTCGCACACCTTAGCAACGAGGCTTCGGCGGTCCACGACATCCACGATGTGTTGAAAGCTTACTACAAGGTGGCGCTGAAGCGCTTCAATGACAACATTGTCAATCAAGTAGTGCAGAGAAACCTTCTCGGACCTGGGGGTCCTCTGACAGTCTTTGCGCCGGACTGGGTCGGACAGCTCGACTCCGACGAACTCGCAGTCATTGCCGGCGAAGACTTCATAACTCTCAACACGCGTAAGGAGCTGACTGCACAGCTGGGACGTCTGGACCAAGCTCGAAAGATATGCTCCGAAAGATTTCGAGCCAAACCTGACGGTATGTAACGTCATTTGCTTGAGGGAGTCGGGATCACGTTCCGCTGTTGGCCTCAAAGGAAGTTTTGTTCCTGTTGAGGGCCTGGCAAGGCATAAGGGGTTGTTGGGACCAGGCGACATTCAGGATAGAGGTAGTACTACACCTAGCATATTTGTTGCTCACACTGTGTCCTGCTCTGTGTCTTGAAGCATTCCACAACGATCGGCACGGCATGAACTCCTGGCTAGAATCATATTTGGTCCTGAAAATAATGCCGTCTCTTCCAGGCCGAAAGGTCAATAGTTGGTGTGTAAAATTGACCGTGTAAATGTAGAGAAGTAAGGTAAGGGGAAGAATATGAGCTTGTCTATTAGGGCTCTTCTTATGGCGAAAGCAAAACTGGATGACTAAGCTTCATCCGTATGAGGGCAAGTCAGGGGCCACGTCACGTTAGCTTCTTACTTCACTAGGGTTAGCGTACGGGAATAAGCGAGGCATCGTCAAAGCTCCTTGCATCGTCATCATGGTCTGACCGTCCTGAGTTCATGAAGCGTTCCCTGACTCATTTCTTACCAACACAGAAGCATGAGGCTGCTTCACGCCCATTTATAGCGTTGCCTCTGTTGCAGCCCAGCTATACGTGGAAAATCTGGACCGTGTACAAAGAAAAATTGTTGGACCGTGCCCAAACCTCCACACTGCCTGGCCACAACCGTTGTCTTCTTCCACCCCAATCAGTGTCTCGAGCCGCTTTGCCCGTGGGTACCCGACTCGTCCTTGGTGCCTGTATGGTAACTCTTCGATTTATCGGTCGGAAACGATTGCCCGAAGCTCCAGTCGGGAAGCTCGTCTGCTCAAGCTTCAGATTACTGAGCCCCACACTCAACATCCACAAAACGGCAGGCAATATCCACCAAGATGACTTCAGCATTCGATGACGAAGACTTGTCAATGTCACTGGCACACCCAAATAATCGCCGTACCCAAACCACCAATCCTACACCAACCCAGTCGAGCTCACAGAGTACCGGGAGGGAATCCAGCGGTCCTCCAACCCCTCAGACCCGCTCTTCTCAACGCCTCGGGCAGTACGATGTAAAGAAAACTCTAGGGGAGGGGTCCTTCGGCAAGGTCAAGCTGGCAGTACACCGAATTAGTGGTCAACAGGTCGCTTTGAAGATTATATCGCGGCGAAAGCTCATCTCAAGAGATATGGCAGGAAGGGTTGAAAGAGAAATACAGTATCTGCAGCTGCTCAGGCATCCGCATATCATAAAACTGTAAGATGCCCGAAAATCTGTAGAGGATGAAGATCTGAATACTACCAGGTACACCGTGATAACCACCCCAAGCGAAATCATCATGGTACTCGAATACGCTGGGGGAGAGCTCTTCGACTATATCGTGAAACATGGAAAGATGCCCGAGGACTCTGCCCGGCGCTTCTTCCAACAGATCATCTGTGCTGTCGAATACTGCCACCGCCACAAAATCGTACATAGAGACCTGAAGCCTGAGAACCTCCTTCTTGACGAACATCTCAACGTTAAGATTGCTGACTTCGGTCTGAGCAATATCATGACAGATGGTAACTTTCTGAAGACTAGTTGCGGAAGCCCCAACTATGCTGCTCCTGAAGTCATCTCTGGCAAGCTGTACGCAGGCCCCGAAGTGGATGTCTGGAGTTGCGGTGTTATCCTGTATGTATTGCTCGTAGGACGTCTGCCGTTCGACGACGAATACATTCCGTCCCTATTCAAGAAGATCGCGTCTGGTAATTACCATACGCCGAGCTACCTCTCCTCGGGCGCTGTTCGCATCATCAAACGGATGTTGGTTGTCAACCCAGTTCAACGCATTTCAGTACAGGAAATCCGTCAAGATTCGTGGTTCAACATTGGTCTTCCGGATTACTTGCAACCTCCAGTGGAAGAGTTCATCGACACTGGGGTCGATCCCAATAAGGCCATCGATCCCCGAAAGCTCGCACCAGGAAAGCCGGTTGCAGTACAGGAGCAACTTCACAACTCTGTAGTGGGCAAATTGGGCAAGACTATGGGTTATGCAAAGGATGATGTCCAGGAGGCTTTGCAAAAGGATGAGCCGAGTGCAATCAAAGACGCGTATCTGATTGTGAGGGAGAATCAGATCATCAGAACAAATCGTGAGTGACATTCTTCCTTATGGCAGTCTAATAGCGCGTCAAAGCCCTGGTTCAGGCGAAGTTTTTCTTTCCCTAATTCACCCATTCTAGAGAACGTGGCAAGCAGCCAGAGTCTAGAACCTACAACATAGAATCAGTCATACCTAAGTGCTTGTGCTAACATCTCGTCAAGCTCAAACCACCCAGAACGAAGACATGCAATCTTTCCTCGCACGATCACCATCACCACCTGCAGTAGGAGCGAATATGTCCACTCCGATTCCAACGGAAATCTCTGAACCGGTGCAACCCAAGGAGATTGACCCCGCCGCAAAGTCCACTCAAGATATGCACCCTTCCAGTAGAGCTCGCGGCCGGCCCACACCTGGTGCAAGCACTGTCGAAGCAGAGGAAAAGCCATACGTCAGCCAAATTGGCATCCTCCCAAGCAGTATGCCCTACTGGCACAACCAGTATATGGAGAAGATCAAGACCGATGAGTTGAACGCGCCTTACGAAGACAATCGCGAACCGGACTATGCGGCATCCTTTGCACAACTCTCTACGAGCGACTCCACTCGTGAGCAGTCCAGCGAGGACCAAGCTGCGACCGCGAGACACCTTAAGCCTCACTCTCGAAGCACTACTCACTTGCATAACATTACTGCCGCCCAAGCCAAAAATCCCGAGGCTCTCACGCCAGTACCTCCTAGAAAACCTCGACCGACCAAGTGGCAATTCGGTATCCGTTCTCGCAACTCGCCTCTTGAAGCAATGGGCTGCATCTATCGGGCTTTGTTGAAGCAAGGTGCCACTTGGGAATGTCCGGAGGAGGAAGGAAATCGTGCCCGCAGTCCGTCAGCCGATTCAGAAGGAGTCTCCGTTAACATCCCCGGCGCCGAACACAGCACTCACGCACTTTCCGGTACCTCCAGGTCCGGCAGTCCAGATGAGGTGAGAAAACGTCGGAGTCGGGACCAAATTGATAGAGATGGTTCAGCATCGCCCGATGGAGGGTCGCTGCACCACGAGAGCTCCCTTAACAACGACGGGTCTGATCCCAGCATTCTCCCACGGGACTATATCCCAGCAGACCCTTGGTGCATCAAAGTCCGCTGGCGAAAAGATGGCATGTACCCGCCAGCAACGGTCCATGCACACTCGACTCGGGGTAGCAAGGTCGACCTCCCAGCTTCGAGCGAAGACCAAGCCCGGCCTCGGAGCTCCACCATCGGCTCCTTGAGCTCTGCCGCCGGATCCACGGCCAGCGTGGCCGGAGGCTCTCCTAGCGGTTACCGCCCCGTGGCGGACGATGCCGTCTACATCTACATGGACGTTCAGCTGTACCAATTGGAGCACGATTTCTACCTCGTCGACTTCAAGTGCGCCGGGTACGAAGCGATGATCACGAACGTGGTCGGCGACCTCGTCGGCTCGGGTTACCGCGTCGTGGAGAAGGACGTTACGTCTCCGTTCCCGTTCCTCGATGCGGCCAGTAAGCTTATTGTCCAATTGGCGGAGGCCGACTAGGTGTTTGGCCCCGTCCGGCGACCGGACCGTGGCGTTTCCTGGGTAGTTTACGTGTTTATGTGTGGGATGTTTTTCTCTCTGAAGGCTTGGTGATAAGGGCCATAGCGTGTTGGGCAGTCTGTACCTTGTCGTCGTTCGCGTCACTTATGAATTGACGACGGCTCATATCATATTGCCGGTGGATGTCTATGTTTTTCTCAATCTGTTCTACGATCCATAGAACTATGTTTTGTCTCCTGAAAATGGGGTTGAAGGCACATTTCGATGTATACAGATGGTCACGACGTTATGCATGGAACTCGAAGATAGACGAGTGCTCAATGCTAGTGAGCATTATTGGGTGAGGCGGTGCCGCATGTTGCCACAACTGCTCCAGTATATCTTCACTTCTCAATCAAGCCTACTTGCAATACTCCTACCTACCGGTCTGGCACTTGTCTTAAGAGCCGCTTATGTCATACCTCAGCTACCTTACTTGCACCTTGGAGGCGTCACTCCTGATTTTGGTTCAAAAAGCCCGCTTGTGCATCTGTCCATAAGGGCTTTACTGAAATGAGAATTGTATGTCGACAAGTTCGAAGATTCTGTCTGCTTACCTACTACGGAGTACATATCGTTTTTCGTGTTACTTTAGTTATAAAAAATGTTCCCACTCAGCATAGATCACATCATAGCGCAGTGTGTAAAAACCTACGCTGCCTTTGAGCCGTTGTACTTTTGCCATACCTTAAGGGACGGGAGATAGGTGTACCTAATGATTTGTAAGCAACAAGCAGGGAGTCTGCAGTGACGTAGTTGGTCGTTGTTAGGGTGTCATCACCAGCCCAGCGCTTCCGAAGCACAGGCTATAAGCTAAGGTAAGCTCTCTTTTCCTCATTTCTCCACCACCGCCACTCCTATCCACCCTCAACTCATCTCACGGGACATCTAACATTGATAACTCATCCACAGTATCGCGACATCCACATCATCAACAGAGGCATTCTACACAATTAGCTTTTCCTCTCAAGCGCTTCTATCCACCAGTCCCGAGCATTCCTTTCTAACGCTGTCGCAATGGCCTCCAAGATCATCAACCTTGGCCTACGGGCGCTTCAAGTATGTTCAAATCCGAATTCTCAACATTTGTGTCGTCGGGTTCTGACGTGGCTCAGTTCCTATGGACATTCCTAATCCTGTGCCTGGCTGGGAATATGATCCATGACGCAAACGGAGGCAACCCGTCCATCGTCAACTACAGCATGTTCGTCGCAGTCATCTCGATGCTCGCGCTCTTCTATCTGTTTGCGGCCACGGCCAACGAGGCTTTCGCGTTCCACCCGATGCTCATGCTCGCCGTCGACGCTCTACTCACCCTGTTCTTCCTGATTGGTGGCATTGCGCTTGCGGCGGAGCTCGGCGTACACAGCTGTGGCAACGAAGTGAGTCTCCCTTGATTTGCTCTGTTCGCGCCTTACTCGGCCGAGTCACTGACTCCTTCCAAAGACGTATATCCGCAATAACGGTGTCACGAGCGGTTCGAACGACCCCAGCAAACGCTGCCACGAGGCGCAAGCAGTTTGCGCCTTCATGTGGTTCGGCTTCCTCGCTTACCTGGGGTCGCTGGTGTTCTCCGCGCTCGCCAGTCGGGGCGGAGGGGCCAGCCTCCGCAGTGGTGGCATAAGAAGAGGTGGGCCCACCATGTCCCAAGTCTAGATGTCGCGAGGTGAGCAGCATTGCCGAGGCTTTTGCTGCCACCTGTGGGACAAACGAACGTGGGCTCACCAGATCGTCAATAGGTCTTGGTGGAAAAGTCTGATCGCGACGTCTATCACCAACACGTCACGCCTCCTATGCATCGGTCCTCGAAGAAGCCGCGTATCGATCGGTCTCGCGAGCTTTTACGGTCTATCCTTCTCTTTTTCTAATTCAAAACCATGGAGTGGCGTTTGCTGGACTACGAAAGTGTCCGGCTTGCTAGGCAGCGCTGTTTGTTGGAAAAACACTTTTAATTAATGTGTAAGATAGCCGGTTGTATAGGCCTTTATAGGAACGGTAATATAATGATCAAATTATCTGCATCTGTTTCTGCACCGTTTTTTCTGTGATAGCAACGTGGTGCATCTGCTCTATTATCTTCCGCCTTTGCTGCTTTTCACCAAGACTTTCGTGGTAACAGTAAAGCCTGGTATACTTCATTCATCTTTACTACGTGTCTAAGCTTTGTGAACAGCCTGATCATGTGCGTGTACGGCTCATGCGGCACAGCTTGCGCCCGCAATAGTATCAACACTTCCTGCCTTACAACTCACGACCATCATTCTTTGACTCATTCTGTCAATACCACTACATGTGAAACCTTCCCTCATATTTCCATCGTACCCGGATCAAAAAAACCTGGAGCTCTCAAATGCGACTCGCAAATCATATCTACGCAGCCCTCGCTCTATTTGCCACTGCAGCCTGCTACTCCTTTTCCTCCCAGAAATCTAAGGTCACCGCCGTGGAGCAAGCCTGCCCGTCCGAGCCGCCCTGGTGCACCACAACAGAATGCGATGGCAACGTCAGCAGCCCTAGCCCTCTCTCCCTCCCCCTCCAGCTCAACAAACTGACCCTTCCCCCCTTCCACAGGACGACACTTTCAGATGTCTAGCACCCGGCGCCCTCCACGGCTGCCAATGCTGTCCTCGATCGTCCCTCAACTGCGAGGACGAAGACTGCCGGGGCCTCAGTCGGGGGAGGTGTCAGAGCGACAAGCTCAAGGGGTGCCCGTGTTGTATCCTTCGCGGTCCGATTGAAGTTTGCCGTGCTCGCCCCGTCAGTGAGGAGGCTATCGAGCGCACCGCTCGGAGCATCGTTCAGGAGTTCTTTGGGGGTGATCTTAGTAGGATTCCGGGGTATGAATATCATGGCTTGTCTAAGTGATGGTGAGGGCTGATCGGGGGTGGGGTTGGGTGTGGTTGTGGAGAGGGTACGTTGTGGATGGAGTTGAGCGTGATATTGGAGGATGGGTGGTTTGATGGGAGGATGGCGCGTTGGTAGGGAGGGATTGGGCACTCGTTGAATGGATGGGGGGATCAGTGGCCGGCGAATCGCCGCTGCGTTCCGCTACGACGCACCAGGGGGCTTCGGGAAGGGAAGTGAGGAGTAGGCGGCGGTGGTAGAGAGAGCGAGGGCTGCGGAAAGGGAGTTTGCGAGTCGTATAGCTATTGCGGTGGGTTTGATTTGCCGGGCGACTGTGCAGAGAGAAGACAGGTTTCAAGCGTGTTGGAGCATAGAAGTCGGGAAAGCTGATCGTGAGTAGGGTGCCGGGGAACGTAGATGACGCGCAGGCGCAAGCTGCACCGCTTGGGCCGTACGTGTGGATATACCTGCCGGCTGACCGGAGTACTGCGTTTGTAAGAAGACACTATCTTCAAAATGATGGTGTATTTCTTCAGTTCTGGAAGGCATGTGTTGATTGGATGTGGGTTTTCTTCTATAGACACACTCACTCCAACGATGTTCCTTTGGATCATCTAATTACTGTACCTTACAACTGGGCCAAAAGCGTTCTTATCGTATCGTAAGACCAACCAACAAGACCGACAGAGTTGCTTGTCGCCCCGGAAACCATTGGTGTTCGATTTGACTGAATTCCCTTTCACCCTCTCCTGCACAGCCACAACCACCATAACAATCATGGCAAGATAGCTTCACATAGAAGTGGTTCAATTCTTGATGTCTATTGGCCAGGTGGAGACACCCTTCGAATCAGACCAACATGGGTCACACCTTACTTCGTAACCACTCAGGAGAAAAGACCTCAGGAACCAGCCGTGGCTTCAGTAAGGGCAGCTGTCGGAGCATGCAAAGAGAGAGAGCCACTCTGCCGGTAAAGAATCGTGACCCTTTAGTGGTGCCAACATCGCACATGAACTTAGGATGAACTCTGCACGGTCACTTCTTCTGGCAGCGGACAAAACTGACCGCATCTCAGAGCGGTAAGGCCGCAACGCCGTAAGGTATCTACCTTACCTGTCCTATTCCTTTGCTTCTTCTCTATCACTCCATCAAGTCTCGGTGAACTATTTGAGACAACGACTTTTAGACGCCTTGTTGCCTCATTTTTGATCGATTCTCGCGTCGCAAACATAAGATGGACCCTCCTCTCGCTGTTGAGCTTTTGCTCTTTTGGATCCCTTTATCGCCCTTCCACCACCAGTTATTTTTCAGCTCAGCATCCCTCTCATCGAGGGACTTCTCTTGCTTCCACGTCCTGTGGTTACGAGCCTAAGCAGGGTCCCGTTCGACACCGACAGCTGGGATTGACCGATTCCCCGGCCACTTGGATCATCCATTCCGCCAGGTAACCTCGAGAAGGTATTCTAAAGGATTCAACATCCGGACCGGACAATGCTCTGTGCCCTTCCCCAATCCATTCAGCACGACACTTATAGCTGACCCGGACTTTTCAACGTTAGCCTTGCGATATCCTTGACAACTACCGCCGGATTTGGGCCTGTTCTAAGCAAAGAGCTCCAGCTTGCATGTCCCTGGACTTCTTTCCAGGATAAGTCTATCGTTCGTGACGCTCTCTTACACGGCCTATACGATTCTCGCAGCCGCGCGCTCCAATCCAACAAGGTGAACGTTCAGTCTGGTATTGTCCGCTATAACCCCAGGGCCTTCACTTATCATAGTCTTATTCGATCAAAGCCACCTGAGACTACATGGATAGCAATGCTGTTGAACCCACGCTTTTGGACCCATTGGACCTATATCATACCGATACCGGGGTCGGCCAACAAGCACTCTGGAGCCCTGACACACCGGATTCGCCCTTCACGTCCGGATGTTGGGACTTCCATCGCCGTCGACGGGCGACAATCGCAACGTATCAGGTATCCGAATACCTGACGCCTACAGAAGAATTGAACCAGTCCAGGCTATTTGGTCTTTGCCAACAATCCCAGAGCAGACATGAGCCAGTCATGTCATACGCAGAATGCAGTAATGATACCCAAGAAGGCTCTTTGGTCCCTTCCGAACTCTTTTTTGGAGATCCTCGGCTACCGGAGGAAATCACACCCTCCGTAGGGGTCTGGAGATACCTCTCCACATGTGGAGGTAAGGAGGTATTCGATGGTGGCCCGAGAAATACTCATGAGGACGTCCGGGTTGCAGCTGGTCCAAGCCGAGCCACGGAGACATATTCTACACCGGAATATACCAGCATCCTCCAGAGACCTCCGGCACAGTCCCAGGGATTCTTATTCAATCCGTCTGAACCCACTCTTGATTCGTTTGAAGAGCGTTCTGTGGATCCTCCGCAGAACTTTCTTTCACCGGATGTATGTGTTGAAGGCAGTCTTGGGCCTCTTACTAGTCCTGTGTATCCGGGATGGGAATCGTCAGTGGATTTACTAAATTCTGAGGTCCGCCCCATAGGATCCACCAGTTTCATCCGAATATCTAGTTCCACAGGTTTGGTCGGAGCTCCAACAGAGCAGTGCCCCAGTCAAGCCTATCCACCAGGGCAGGGGACTGGGTACGTATCTTTGCGCTGTAAAGGAGGACCGATGACTGATGTCATTACTGCTTCAGCCCATCCAAGGATTGCCTCCTCCAGCTTGAATGTTCGGACTTTGCCCTCTGTACAAGCCTCCAGGATATACCGCAGTTTTGATGACCCTTGTGTCTCCGGCTTCCTCCACGGATCATCAGAATACCTAACGCCATCCGTTCATTCGACGAGATCTCGCAGGCGTGCCTCTACACCAGACCTTTCAACGCACGATTTTCATGACACTACCAACAAGGAATTCGTGTTTGACTCTCAAATGAACCTTGTGGAACCGAGAAAAAGACGCGCATTCTCTGCAACTGAAAGAGAAGAGACTAGGAAGGTTAGGGTCAAAGGTGTTTGTGGACCGTGCAAGAAAAGCAAAAGAAGGGTATTAATGTTCCTCTGTTCGATACCAAACTTGATACTGAACTAGGATATGTAGTGTTCAATTCATCACGAATCACAGAAACGTGACGCATATCACCCAAAGAGCGGAACACGGAAACGGAAAGGTTTAATGAGAAGATCCCATTCGGCGTCGCTCCTTATTCCGTCTGTGGCGGCGAATACGGGCTCCAACAAACCAGCTCCACTACCGCGCAGCGGTAGTGGCGATATTACCAATAAGCTCAGTGGAGTAAGTTCATGTCCACTGGCTTCAACACGGTCGGTGTGTTCTCATAGTCTGGGTACAACAGCTGACCAGCGCCATAGCTTTCACTTGCATTACATGATTTCAGGTAGGTTTGCTACACAGTGACATGGGACGCTTGGCGTAGATGTATCTTTGCTCATCATCTTGTCGCAGACGCCTTCAAGCCCAAGCTGATGTCAATAGCGCGTCCAACCCCGGCACTGCAACCTCGAGCAATCCGAAGGATGCAGGAATCTCGCCGGCATCCTACACCAATGAATTGAGCAACGAAGCTTTCACAAAAGCATCCTTTCTGTCCGAGGCCGACGTTGCCGCGCGACTGTCCCGCGACGTCTATTTAGAATATAGTCACTCGTGTACTCAATCTAACCAGGGTTTGTCTTATAGCGAGAACTGTACCCCTTTCACACCCATGAATATCGAGCGCGTACAGGGATGGTCAGATGTTGTCGCTGACGAGATGGGTTTGAACAAAGCCCTTGATGATAGAGATGAGCAGACTATGAACTGGATGGAGGGCTTGGACCCTTTGTCGTCTGATCTAGATTTCTCTTTGGCTGGCACCAATTTGGACCGCTGAGTTTATCTCCTCCTTTCAGGACATGTAATTATATGTACAAGATGGTTGTGACGCTTGCCCTATAACCTTAGGCTCATCTGATTTTAGCTTATGATAAACAAGAAGCTTGCTGATCGCCTAGATTTCTCTGAACCCCAGTTCGACTCGAGCCTTCTGCGACTCGATGCACAAGTCTCTCCTATAACGCCGCCTCGACTATCCCGGCAACCCTGAAAGCCTTCTTGTTCATAATCACAACTTCCACAGGGTATTTCCACTCCATGTATTTAGCCCAGCCTGCCCATCGAGCACAGTATCAGCACACCTGCCACAGCACAAACCGGAGATCCCGTTCCCCTCGAGTAGTCCACTCACCCCAGTATGCACATCTCCTCCCGAAGTACTTGCCCAGATACGGAACAATGACCATCGTCAACAGCAGCTCCAACTGCTCCAAGCTCTCCTTCCATTCCCGCTCCGCATCCGACTCTTCCACGTCGCTGTCGATCGAATCGCTGTCGGCCGAGTCCGGCAACGAGTCGAGCTCATCCGAGCTACTGCTCGAGTCGGAGGACAGGTCGTCGAGTATGTATGATGTTGACGCTGAGACTGACATTGTGATGTCGTCTGTTTTCTATACGGAAGTTTTGCGGCTCGGGGCGAGCGATGGTGGTATAGGGGTGTGCTCTACTGCACAACTCGGACTGGATGCATCGAGAGAGGCGCTTTCGTAGTTTCCGTACATGCAGTAACACCACAGGCAAGAGGTTTCGTTGTTGCTGGTGCCAAAACCCGTCCCTGAGGTGGTGACGAAGTGAACGTCGTTTTTGGAGGTATGGCACAACTCGGCTTGTGATTGGCTCGTTGGTGAATGGGGGTTGAGTCGGAAACATTCTACAAAGGACACCAGCCGTGACCCGACACTGGACATTATAACTTTGCCCGTTTAAGAACCTCTTACAACCTCCGAAAAGACCAGGAAGTTCGATTGCTAGCACAGGACTCCGTGTCTACAGTACCTCCACCTCGGTAAAGGCGACTTTGGACACTCGCCATCATGGCGGAAACAGTGAGTCGATTCCTCTTGCGGTCGTTGAATTATTTGCGCCACGTTACCAAATCGCTCAGATTGTGCCGTCTCACAACTACGATTTGTACCACTAGCAAGCTGACATTGGAGTCCGCAGGAGACGATGATTTCCGAGCGGAAACCTCGAAAGTCGGTTGCGTTCAGCGAAGGGACTACAATAGTAGGCTCCAATGGCGAAGTGACGGAAACGAACGGCACTTCTGACAAATCGAGTGCGGAGAGTCATTCAACCAGTATGTCTTCAGAAGTTCTCAAAGCCGTCATAGCATCAGTCAGACGTAACGCCGATAAACTTCCTACCAACTGCCGAGCTCGAAAATTCTAACCCTAATGATCTAGACACTGCACTGGAAGCCAACATAGAATCAGGCGACAAAGACGTTGACGAAGTTACCGATCTCTTCAAGGGCCTTGCGAAGAAGAAGAAGTCCAAGAAGCCGAAGGACGGTGAAACGACCGAAGGCGGTGACGAGGCTGCCCCCGCTGCGGACGGCGAGTTCGATCCCACAGCTCTGAAAAAGAAGAAGAAGAAGAAGTCGACGAAAACGGCAGATGGAGGCGACTTCGATGCCAAGCTGGCAGAAGCTGGCGTGGGTGAGAACGAGGAAGGGGAAACTGAAGGCGCCGGGGATGCTGCTCCAACTGAGGTCGGAGACCTCGAGAAAGGCACCGGGATCTGGTCGCACAACTCCACACAGTCCATCAGCTATCCGCTCCTTCTCACGCGATTCTTCACGCTCCTACATAGCCATCACCCGGATATGTTGTCGAGTGGCTCGAGGAGCTATAAGATCCCACCTCCGCAGTGTCTCCGGGAAGGCAACAAGAAGACCATATTCGCCAACATCGCGGAGATCTGCAGGCGCATGAAGCGGACCGACGAACATGTTACGCAGTTCCTGTTCGCCGAGCTGGGTACGTCTGGCAGCGTGGATGGTTCGAGACGGTTGGTCATCAAGGGTCGCTTCCAGCAGAAGCAGATTGAGAACGTCTTGCGAAGATATATTGGTGAGTTCTTCAGTCCTCAGGTATTGGGGCGGATGATTCGGTGTGCTGAAGTCGTTTCTAGTTGAATACGTTACCTGCAAGACATGTCGATCACCAGACACGGAGCTTAATAAGGGAGAGAATCGTCTATACTTCGTCACCTGCAATTCTTGCGGAAGCAGACGGAGTGTCACGGCAATCAAGACTGGGTTCTCTGCCCAGGTTGGCAAGCGTAAGAGACAGCAGGGCTAGGCTCTATCTAAAGTGTGGGAGTCTTGCTCTTTGCTTCTGGTGGTCTGTGTCGCGTGTATCTCTCTGTCGCAATTCCGGTACGAGAATATGCCATCGCTTCATACTTCCATAGAGTGCTTCAATGGTTTGGATGGTAGTACACGGATAGCAAGATCTCTGCACCGAGTTCTAAAAGCATGTGCCTATTGTTACCTGAGTAAAGTAGACATGTTATCCGCTGCATGTGTTTGCTAAAATGATCGTAAGCGCCGACGAGCAGCCATGGTTGTTTTAAAATTGACTGTCGAGCTTGACTTTAGCATCTCAACCTTGCGTCCACACTGCGCGCCTCCCTACCTTCACGCTGCTTATGTATTTCTTCAAACCCCCTGTCCTCAAGTAAAAGAATCAAGAGGGAGGTGAGCTTTAAATAGAGCACGACCAGTAGGAAGCTTGCCCCGCCAATGGATGCCAAGCAGGCTGTCCCCACGCAACCGCCAGGTGGCCAGCGGTACAGTACATACTAAGGTCAAAGTAATAGATTGACCTTGCACAAGCTTGAATAGCTTCTTCTCTTTCTTCCTCTTCTTCCTCTATTTCCTCTTGCTTCGTCAGACTGGCCCTTTATCGTTCGTCCTGATCACACCGTGTAATCATTCAATGTTTAGAGTCTGACGATTACGGCCTTCTGAGCCCTACGTACTTTGCGGTGTAGCCTGCTTACAATTACCCTATTTCTTACGGACAATTGTCTTCTGATTCCTATCAGAAGGCCGTTGTGCAGTTCCGTCACCGTTGCGGGACTACTCACAGCAAGCAACGATGGCTAGCCCACCGAGCTACGGGCAGAGTACACCTCCGCCTCATGGGAACTATTTCCCTCGTACGTCCTCAAGCAATCCCTTCTCTCTTCTACGCACTGACCAGAGGCAGCTCCGCCCGACAAAGACGGTTATCAGCAGCACGGTTCGTGACTTGCCCTAACCCCTCCCGCCCACTGGCAAGAGCCCAACTAAAACACTCGGCGCAGGTCAACAGAACTACCCTCCCCCACCACTCCCATCACCAGGTCTCAAGGGCCCATCGCAGTTCTACCCTCCTCCCCCAGCTCAGCGTACCCCCTCCAACGGCAGCAACTACCCTCCACCCCCGCCGAACAACGGCTCGCGCTTATCCTACCAGCAGACGCCCCCACCGCCACAGCAACCACAGCAGCAGATCTCGGAGCCCCCACCACCAGCCGGCCATGTGGGCGGGCACCCGAGCTACGCGCAGCCACCACTTTCGCCGAGTGTGCCGTTGAACACGAACAAGCCTTCTCAGATGCCAGGCGGCGCGCCGCTACCAGGGCATTTCGTCGGCGCGACTGCCGCCCAGGACGACGTGGGGACGTTCAACGGCGGGAGTTTCCGGATCAGCCATCGGGACTCGAACACGATCCTGACGATGCAGCTGGCGATTGGATGTCCGCTCGTCGCGAAGCCTGGTAAGTCTGCCATCCTGCCCTCTCGTGGCGCGCGAGAGACGCGTGTTCCGTGACGGCTGGAGACTCACCGGAATGGCTGACTCGTTCTAGGCGTCATGATCGCCATGTCCCCCACCATCACCCTCAAAGGTGCCATCAAGTTCTCGATGAAGAAACTCATCGCCGGCGGCGAGATGGCCAGCTCGACCTATACCGGCCCCGGCGAGATTCTCTTCGCGCCCTCCGCGCCCGGCGACATCACCACTCTCCGTCTAACCGGTGCCGAACCGTGGAGTGTCGGCAAGGACGCTTTCATCGCGGCCACGCAGGGGGTGGTGAAGGACTACAAGAGTCAGGGTTTCAGCAAGGCCATGTTCTCGGGCGAGGGGCTGTTCGTGTACAAGATGAGTGGGACGGGCATCCTTTGGATCTCAAGCTTTGGCGCTATTATTCGCAAGGATGTGAGTTTGACTCCCAGAGCGCAGAAGGACGGATCGGGTGAGAAGATGTTAAGCTTGAGGCTAATGGTTTGTCTGCAGTTGCAAGAGGGCGAGAAATATATTATCGACAACGGCCATCTCGTGGCTTGGAATTGCAAATACGTCCTCGAGCGCGTCGCGAGCGGTGGCATCATCTCCGGCATCAGCTCGGGGGAAGGCTTGGTCTGTAAGTTTACAGGTAAGTCGGATGGGATTCTCGGTCATACATCTATCTATATGCTCGCTGCTGATGTTCGATCTATAGGGCCCGGGACGGTGTTCATGCAGACGAGAAACGCGGCTGCCTTTGCGCTCTGGCTTTCGGCTCATGCTGCGGCGGTGTAGGTAGGCATCACCCTGCGCAATGCAGGAATGCACACGTCGTCCTTTTCAGGATTTTGGCGATATTTGATTATGTGCTTCATGTGGATTGGCGAAAGCGGCCGTATCTCCCAAAATTTTGTTTCAAAATCATCTGTCAACAATTAAGCTCAGGCATGCAGCGATCGATCCCAAAATGACTGGACTTGACATAGTGGTGGTCCACCTCCCCTCCCTGCCTATTTTCTCCTCGCCCTCCCAGCAGAGTGCAGGCCGAAAAGCTTTCCTCTCTCTCGCCCAATCCCAACACGCTAGTCTTCCGGAGTATCCTCTCTGTTCCGCTTCTTCCCTCGGTAGCTCGGCCCGTCATCATAATGCTCATCATCCTCCTCCTCATTCTCCTCATCCTCAAAATCTCCCGTATCATCCCCCGCACCCGTTGGCCTCGGCGGCTCCGCAACCGTCGGCCTCGGCGGGCCCTCATTCCCCGACGCGAGGTTCATCTTCTTGTAAGCATCCCGATACGCCATATCCGTCTCAAAGCGGCGCTGCTCCTCCTTCCCGAATAGGACCATGCCAGGATAAATGCCATAGTCGGTCCGCCCCTCCTCGGCCGCGCGCACCCCGGCCTCAAACGCCTCCCTCCCCGCCTCCAGCTGCTTGCCCGTCTCGACGAAGAGGTCGTACGGCCTCGGCCTTGTCCGGCCGTTGAAGCGCTGACACGCGCTCATCAGCCGGTCCCGCGGGCCGGCATACGGGTCGGAGAGGCCCACAATCATGCGCTTGGTCACGGGCATGTTGCGGACGACCCAGGCGACGGAGTAAACGTCCGAGTGGGGGCCGTGCTGGTTGTAGGCCGTACGCGCGCCGTCGAAGTCGTCGCCGTAGTCCTCGTCGTAATTGTACCTTCTCACCCCTGCGACCTCGGGCGCCGTGTAGCCCGGTGTGCTGTAGTGGTAGGTCGACTTGAAGCGGCGCACGTCGGGCCGGTCGAGCGGGATGGTGTAGGCCATGCCGTAGTCGGCTAGCTTGCAGGCTGGGTAGTGCGCGTGCGGCGTGCTGGGGGCGTGCGGGTCCGGCGCGCAGAGAAGGATGTTGGGCGGTGTGATGTCCCCGTGGATGATCTCTTCCCAGTCCGGGAGCGGGTCGGCCGAGTCGTTGTGGCCGAGCGCTTGGTAGGTTAGGGTGTTGGCGAGGGAGTGCCAGATGTGCCAGACGAAGTGCACCGGGAAGATGAGGCTGGAGGCTCGGTTCACGTTAGTCGCTGAGTCGTGGCGGGGAGGTGGGGGAGACAAGCTCGTGCTGGCTGGCTGGGGGGCTGGGGTGGGGCAAAGGGGAAGGGGGGCGGGGGGGCGCTTACCGGTGTCTAGAGTACCAGGTGATCAGTTTGGACAAATCGCCGTACTCGGCCACCTCGTAAGCGATGCGGAATCGGAGCGTTGGTCTTTCCAACAAGGCCCACTCGAGCACCTTGAGGACGTTCTCGCACCCGGCCTCGTTCAGCCGTCGCGTCAAGTTCCCTTCGCTGTTGTAGTCCTGGAACCAGGCGCGTTCGACCTCCACGTCTTTCGTTGCGAGTTGAAGCACCTACAGTACCAACGCACATCAGCTCCACTCCACCGCGCGCTCACTCGGATTCGAACTCTGGCGCATTTCGACTCACCGATCCATCGGGCCGGTTCATCTCCCACAACGTAACGCCCCCCTGGCCCCCCCGTCCCAACTTGCTCACCGGCCTCCAGCCCGGCCCCTGCCGTCCGCGCAATTGATCTAGCGCATCCTCATGCATGACCTCCCCGACCAGACTCGGCTGACCGAACTGGCCCGGGACGTTCCTCGAATCCCTGCGCATCATTTCATTCTTATAGTAATCCGCCACCGCCGCGGAAAGCTTATCTTTACTATCTGCCACTTTTGTGTCGAGAATCCCATCGAACCGCCGCGGGGCAGGCTCTATCGAATGAACCTGCACGCCGTGCCGACCCGAACCCCGTCCTGCCCCGGTGGCCCCACGGCCGCCCGCAGGAGCCCCTAGGATAGCGCGCTCGATCTGCCGCGCGCGTTCTCGCGCCGCCCCAGCGATGTCCGAGGCGGCGTCCCCGATGGCGATGACTTGCTTTGCGGGTCGGGGAGGCGCACGCCGAGTTTTCCCACGACCCCGAAGACCCGGCCGCAGAGCAGCTTCCTTCGCGGTGAGCTTGGGCGTGACGCCAATGACTTTTCGGACTGGCTTGGGAGGCGCGAAACGCACTTGTCGGCCACCACGGTCCCCTGAGCTCGAGCTCGAGGATACGAGGTTGATGACTTGCACTTCTGGCGCATTCTCGTTCTCGAGGTCGATGACTTGCACTCCTGGCGCATCCTCGTCTTCGAGGTCGATGACTTGCACTACTCGCGCATCCCGTCTTCGATCCGGCGTCACCCAGGGGCGCACCGGGGCGGCCAGATTTCCGAGCCCAGGGACTTGTGGTGCAGCTCGCTTTGCTCCTCGTATCGGGTCCAGCAGGGTGGCAAGCCCCGGGTCTTCTGGCGCGGGTCGGGCGGGTCGGGCTTTTGCCTTTGCCTTGGCCTTTGGCTCGGCCTTTGGCTTTGCCTTCACTTTCGCTGGTGCCTTCGCTTTCGCTGGTGCCTTCACTTTCGCTGGTGCCTTCACTTTCGCTGGTGCCTTCACTTTCGCTGGTGCCTTCACTTTCGCTTTGGCTGGAGCCTCGTCGCGTGGCCTGAGGTCGTAAACTCGTTGCGGCTGGTTCTTTGCCATTGTCGAATGACTGTGCTCAACCCCGGTCGGGGGGGTGGAGAGATAGAGATATGGCGATTGAGCAAGGTTGGTGGCTTTCGAAGGACATTGCTGCAAGATGATATAGAGGATAATGCTCGACTAGACGTGGGCCGCATGTGGACTGACTTCCTGAAACGTGTGACGATACCGAGACCGGCTTTGTTCCTGATCTTCATTGTTGGGTATTACTTTGAATGAAGGGAATATTCTGCATTCGTGCGGATCCGATAAGTCCTTTCTTTAGCGGTGGGTAGGCGGCTTTAGGTAAGTTGTTGTAGAGGCCTTTCTTGCTGTGGTAACGGAGTTGGATTAGCTCACATACCAAAAGGTTTCACCGTATTTCCAGCCTCCAATACAGCAATAAACATCTTTCTCAAGTCTCTGTTATCTCTTTCTAAAATGCATTGCTTATATACACCGCCCAAATGCTCGAGTAATGCCGGTACGATTAAGGGAGATCAAAATCTGCGGGTCATCGGCGCAGGCTTATTCCCCAACACCTCATCTATCTCATCCATAATCTCGCCCGTGAGTTTCGGAATAAGATCCAAAGCCTTGACACTCTTATGCACCTGCTCCACCTTCGATGCGCCCGTAATGGCCGAGCTGACGTTAGGGTTCTTCAAAACCCAAGCCAATGCAAGAGCGGCCTGGTCGCAGCCCAATTTGTCCGCAATCGGCTAAAACAAAGGAATGTAAGCCAGCGCACAACACAACACACGGCCGGAAACATCGCACCTTCAATTTCTTCACCTGCTCAATATCCTTCTTCCAATTCTCATCCCCAAACTTTTGATTCATCATCTCGGTCCAACCGTCTTTGCTGTTGGCCAAGCGGCTGTCGGACGGAATGCCGTCGTTGTATTTGCCGGTCAGGATGCCCATCTTGAGCGGGCTGAAGATGGTCAGCCCGAGCCCGTTCTGCTCGTACAGCAACGCAAACTCCTTCTCGACCTTGTCGCGCGCCAGCAGGTTGTATTGCGGCTGCTCCATCAGCGGGCCGATCATGTTCAGCCGGTCGGCGTGGCGCCACGCCGTCGCGATCTCGTCCGCGTTCCACTCCGACGTACCCCAGTAGAAGGCCTTGCCGGCGTCGATCAGGTAATTGAATGCACGCACGGTCTCTTCGATCGGCGTGTTTCGGTCCGGTCGATGCGCATAGACGAGGTCGACTTGAATGATCCCATGAGCTTGGAAACGAAAAACAAACGGGGCGGTATACCGTAATCGAGCCCCAGTCTCTCCAAGCTCATATTGAGCCCCTCGATCAGATGTTTCCTCGACAGCCCACCGTTGTTGACGGGGTTGTCGCCAAAGGAACCGCCCCAGTTGATCTTGGTCGAGATGACGAGGTCGTTGCGCTTCCAGCCAAACTTCTTAATCGCCTGACCCATCACCCGCTCCGACTCGCCGGCGGCGTAGCCCTCGGCGCAGTCGAAGAAGTTGACCCCGGCATCGTAGGCGGCCTTCATGCAGGCGAACGATCCCTCTGTTTACATCCCTCGGTCAGCTCATTCTCTTCCTCATTAAGCCTCCGCCGGGCATACCATTCTCAACGTGGCCGCCGTATGTAAGCCTGGGCGCATGTCAGATATATCGAGCCCAGCAAAACTCACAAACTCGTAGGGTAGCTTTTACCATCCACCGAGCGATATGGCAGAGACCTGAAGACCGGAACGGCCCAGAAAGCGGTATTGCATCTTCGGTAGTTGTTCGGTACCCATTCTGAGCTGACTTAGATTTCGATTTACAATTCTCCAAATGTTCTCTATGAAGGATGATGAAATTTGAAGCTCTCCAGAAACTTCTATTCGTGGTGGGATTGATTGATTGATTGATTGATTGATTCTTACTCCGTTCCAGCCAATTAGGCCATGCGGGTGTGACTAATCATGCGTTATGCGCATTTATGTACGGGTTATGCAGGTTATGCAGAGCATACTCCTCTGCT
>JAABUJ010000795.1_pt1 | contig 51955 bp, 35 predicted proteins | sample 5559131 | NCBI WGS metagenome assembly JAABUJ01 (sample SAMN10711875, study PRJNA513366) | rock metagenome | isolation source: Antarctica rocks | place: Antarctica: Victoria Land, Mt New Zealand nord | collected 2016-01-07
TTTAAAAGATATAAATATATTGTTATGTCTACTAAACACAACCGTCAACACGTCTTCTTTTAATAGTGACATCTTAATTTTTTTTCTGTTTTTATAAGTTAATGCTTTGCAACAAAAATAGGTAGGTCTGAATCCTACAAAAACAATGTCTATATATTCTTTATTATTTTTATTATTATCTAATGCCGTCACTTCTAGACGAGAAAAATCCATCCTTTATTCCAAACAAATAATATTGTTTTCATTGTTCCTTTTATTATTAGGCTTATTTTTATATTTGATTTTTAGCTATGTTTTAGGTTGAAATCATTTTTCATTGCATCTTGGTTTGGCACTTATACTATTATTACGTTTAATTGATTATACCAGTAATTTTTATTACATAAATAAAACAAGAATAGGCATAAAACCTTATTCAAGGATAAATAACATCCTGGAGGTTTTTATTGATATAGCATTATATCTATCCCCTTTAATTATTTTAATAAGATCCATTATCACCTTAATTATGTCACCACTTAATAGTTTATTAAGTGCCATATTTATAAAAATTAAAGGTATTATAATTTCCACATTTACTTCTACCCCTTATTATAAAACTCTTAAGAGCACTTACTATAAAGGGGGGCTTTTTTCTCTATTGAATGAGTTAGCCACACTTATATACTATAGAACCACCTATTATATACACCGTAACCTGTACTACATGATTGGGTTTCAATGTCTTTGTATTTACCAAGCTGTTTTAGGTTATAATTTTTGATTAATTATATCATTATTGTATATGATAATACACTTACCATTTTTTATAATTTCTATAGGAACATATATTACTATTATAAACAGGAATTTTTATAAAGAATATCCTCTATTATTTTCACTTTATAGTTGTGCTTGTTTATTATTGTTTCTTGTACTTATTCTTCTATCTGTCATACTTTACGGTCTGATTTCGCACCTAATTGATGATTACTTTGTACAAGCCAAGAGTAATGATGGTGGCAATGCCGGGGGTACTGGTCCTGGTCCAGGTCCTGAACCAGGACCTGAACCAGGACCTAATGCTGGGCACCCTGGACCTTCTGACATTTACCCTGGTCCAAGTAAAAAAAAAGGTAAACAAAAGGAAGAAAACACAGAAGCTGAGCATACCCCTCATGTAAATAGGGTTATGGATGAGTACGTTCAAAAAGCAAAAGAAATTCTTAAGGACGAAAATTTGAGTGCACGTGAACAAAGGTATAAGCTGAACGAACTTAAACTAAGACGAAATCAACTAAGTAGTAAAAGTTCTTCCTCTTATAGTGACGAACAAGCCTTAAAGCAAGATAGATATTTTCTAGATAGATATAATGAAGTAGCCGAAAGTGGTTTAACTGAACTAGATAAGAAAAATAAAAACCTAGCAATAATGGAGCAGGAAAATAGCAGAACAAGGTATCTAAAAAAAATAGCAGATATCGGTTCAGCTGGACATAATAGAAATTTCCAAAGTACGGACGAAACTAGTACTAAAACCTTTACTAAAGGTATCCCTAAGGACTATACAGCCCCTAATTTAGGGGACTATGTGAGGTCACAGCAGTTTGAAGGAAAACCTAGACAACCCATGGGATTAGATGGATCAACAGATTACGAAGAAAAGGCACAAAGTAACCTTGAGATTCCTATAGAACAAGGTTTGGAACCGGCTTTAGGTGACCCCACTAAAGCACCTGAAGTGTCTACTAGAATACAAGACATAGGTCCAGATATAAACCCTGCCTCCTCTCAAAAAAGGAATTCAAATGTAAATCCTTTTTCTAATCTCTCTTCCCCTCCCACTACACCTAGGAAAAGAGATAGAATAAAAAATTTATTTAAAAAAAAGCCTTAGGTAAATAAAATACATTTTTTGTATTTCAATTTTTTTTGTACAAAAGTAAAATTATACTATGCAATTACTCTACATCTTAGCTTCAAGTGTCTATCTTTATTATAGCATTAGAATTAAACTTCTTATTTCCATTTTAATTATGTTTTTACATTAAAGGCGTTATTAATTTGTGTTTACTTTTCATACAAACACTCGCTTTCGTGTTTTTACCTTTTAAAAAAGAGTACTATTAGGACTAATCTTTTATTTTCTAATGTCATTTGTTTTTGCTTTTGCTTTATAAGTTATACCACTTGTTATGATTAACAAAGAGATCTCTAATCCTTTATGGTCGGAGGGTAAAATTAATATGCTTGTTACCTACGCGATGGGGCGGTCGTAATATATTACTCTAATCCTTATTTAGCTTTATGTTTAGCCATAACTTTATTTTCTTTCGTAGGTATACCACCTCTTATAGGATTTTTCGCTAAACAAATGGTATTATCTGCTGCATTAGACAGCGGTTAGGTTTTCATTGCTTTTATAGGTATTTTTAAATAATAATATATAGCTAGCCCTCTTGTATTAAAAACTATATATAAAAAATAATAATATATAGCTAGGGCCTTTTGTATTAAAAAACTATAAATATAAAATAAAAATAAGTTTGATTCTTATAAAAAAAATGCTTATTTCCTACATATTAATATTATTATCGTCTAATGCCGTGACCCTTAGACGAGACAAATCCATTCTTTATTCAAGGCTAACTATATCTAGCTTGCTATATCTATTTATAATTTTACTTAACTTAAACATGACATTATCAAATAAAGGAATAGGTTTATTTGGTGGTCTATTTCAAACTACGTCTCTAACACAAACTTTTCATCTATATATCTTTGCAATTTGTGCTGTTATTTTGCAATTAACCGCTTTTTACCCTAGAAAAATATGAGTTAAAGATTTTACTAGTTTTTATAATTTAGTTAGCAGTGTTTTGATTTACGATAAAAAAGATATAATTAATAAAATGGGGGAACAATTTAAAATAATAGAATATCCCCTTATATTATTATTCATAATAACAGGTGCTATATTTTTAGTCTCAACGAGCGACCTCGTCTCTATATTCCTGTCAATAGAACTACAAAGTTATGGTTTATACTTACTATCTACAATATACAGAAACTCTGAATTATCCACATCAGCAGGTCTTACTTACTTTCTACTAGGTGGTTTGTCTTCTTGTTTTATTCTTTTAGGTACAAGTTTATTATACGCAAATTCAGGTACTACAAATTTGGATGGTTTTTACGTTTTAACAAGTTTATCTAGTATAACAGAGGATGAAACTGCTTTACTTTTATCTCTTGCTACGCATCCTTTTTATCTTAACATATCCCTTCTTATAATGTCAGTTGGATTTTTATTTAAAGTTTCCGCCGCACCTTTTCATTTTTGAAGCCCCGATGTCTATGATGCTATACCTACAATAGTTACAACTTTTGTTGCAATAGTAGCTAAAATATCTATTTTAGTTTTTTTGCTAGAGTTAGTACATTATACTAGCTATTCATTCTATCCTTTTAACTTTAGTTGAAGGTCTAGTTTACTACTTAGTTCCTTATTATCTATGATAGTAGGAACAATATTAGGTTTAACACAATTTAGAATAAAAAGGCTTTTTGCCTATAGTACAATTTCACATCTTGGTTTCATATTATTAGCTTTAACTATTAATAGTTTAGAATCTGTACAAGCTTTCATTTTCTATTTAATGCAGTATAGTGTGTCTAATTTAAATGCCTTTGTTATACTAATAAGCGTTGGCTTTTCATTATATCCATTTGTGGATAGAAGTGATTTCCTAGAACAAAATAAAAAGTTATTAGATAGAAATTACTCACCTATACAACTTATTAGTCAAATTAAAGGCTATTTTTATGTTAATCCTTATTTAGCTTTATGTTTAGCCATAACTTTATTTTCTTTCGTAGGTATACCACCTCTTATAGGATTTTTCGCTAAACAAATGGTATTATCTGCTGCATTAGACAGCGGTTATGTTTTCATTACTTTTATAGCTATTTTGACAAGTGTTATAAGCGCTGTATATTATTTAGCAGTTATCAAACAAATTTTTTTTGAAAAAACTGATTATGAATTAAACCCAGCTTTTGAAAACGTTAAATTTATTGGTAATATTAAAAGAGAAAAGAATAATAATTCTTTTCTTGTGGAAAAAGTGACATTTACAGTACACAATATAGTATTATCAAATTCTTTAACTATTACTGTTTCTAGTTTAACTTTATTATTACTATTGTTCGTATTCACTCCACAAGAAACATTAAGTATGGCTAATATTTTAGCACTAATATTATTTAATTGTTAAATGTCTAGTACAATTTTCTTTTTTATTTTCATACCTTTTTTGGCATTTGTTTTATTACTTGTTAATTTAATATTTGCTCCTAATAACCCTTATCAAGAAAAAGAAAGCGCATTTGAATGTGGCTTTCATTCCTTTTTGGGACAAAACAGAACACAGTTCAGTATATCTTTTTTTATATTTGCTTTACTATTCCTTCTATTTGATCTAGAAATTCTTTTAGTGTATCCCTATATAGTAAGCGCTTACAGTAATAATATCTATGGTTTATTAATAATGTTGGTATTTTTTACTGCATTAACAATAGGTTTAGTCTATGAACTAGGTAAAAAAGCACTTAATATAGATAGCAGGCAAAAGCTTTCGATATCTTCTAACAAGAAGCTTGCAGGAATTTTTATGCCTAATAGTTACAAAAAATAATTTAAAAGTATTTAAACATCTCCTATGCCTGCAATAGTAAAGTAAAACATAGTGGTTATGGTTTTGTTTTAATCATCCTTATAGCAGCTTGCTACTATATAGTATATATTAGTGCTTTCCTTTTATTTGTCTAAGTCCACACCAGTAAATTGAAAAGAAACATTGCTTATATCTTTGGCTCAGAAGAAAAATGTGGTTAATGGATGTCGGTTTTATATCTTTTTTATTTTGTTAAGAAAGTATATATTGTTTCTTCGGAAAGGCAAATAAACGATTGGAAAAGGAGCAACAATTAACAAAACAACACTTAATAGTGCAAGAACAATTAACAAAGCAACACTTAGTATAACAACTGAGAAAGCAACAACGAAAGCAACAACGAAAGCAAAAGTTAATAGAAAGGAAATTTTTATAGACCCATCTTTAGTAATAAAGCTTAAAAATAAAAAAAAACTAGATAAAAACTATATTTTATTATTACCATATAGAAGTAAAGGAATAGTATGACAATTAAATTCTAATGATATTTTAATATTTATGAATATAAAAACCTTAAAAATATCTATATTGGTATATACACACAATAGTATGAGGCCACCTCTCTAAAAAAAAATAAAATTACTAGAAATGATACAGGCAGCAAAAATTATAGGTACAGGTTTAGCAACTACAGGTTTAATTGGTGCGGGTGTAGGTATAGGTGTAGTGTTTGGTGCCTTAATATTAGGTGTCGCAAGAAACCCATCTTTAAGAGGACAACTCTTTTCTTACGCTATCCTAGGATTCGCCTTTGCGGAAGCAACAGGTTTATTTGCCTTAATGATGGCCTTTTTATTATTATATGTAGCTTAATAGCCACTTGTATTTAATAAAAGTAGCCACCTGTATATAAATACAGGTAAAAATCTTATTAGCTCAATGGTAGAGCTTGATATTCCTAACATCATGATCTAAGTTCAAATCTTAGATAAGATACTGTAAGTTAGATAACTTACGCAAACTATTTTATAATATATACATCTTATAAGTATCTCTAATATAGTTCGTTTATATAAGCTATACATGTTAATAACATGCTTAATATGTACGGCCCTAAATATGTATAAACCATATAAAAACTAAAACGAGATAAATATAAACACATAAATCCATATAACTCATAAGTTTCCCGTTGCTTAAAAGATAAAAGATAATACTTAACAATGTTAGAGACGGCAGCCAAAGCCATATAATGTCAAACCACGGGCTCTCACAATACTTACTCTCTGCTCTCTAGTGCTCTCTTCTGCTCTGCAAGCAAGCAAGCAAGCAAGCAAGCAAGCAGAAAAAACACAAGGGATATGTTGTAGACGGTACTACAGTTTGATTGCAGATCTTATATAAGGGGTTCAATTCCTCCGTATCCCTGACTATACTTAGGAAAATCATATCTCATTTTTTATTAAAAGTAATGAGATATATTATTTAGGGTTTATTCTTGAGCACAAAAAATTTACTTAAAGAAAAAGTTAGTACATAAGTTTAGTTATCTCTTCTTCGCTTCTGCTTGCTTGCTTGCAGAGCAAGAGCAAGAGCAAGAGCAAGAGCAAGAGCAAGAGCAAGAGCAAGAGCAAGAGCAAGAGCAAGAGCAAGAGCAAGAGCAAGAGCAAGAGCTTAAAATATCTAATAAAACAATATCTATATATAGATAAATACACCTAAAGGTATTAGGGCATTCCTTTTTATGAATATAAATTAAAGTCTAATTAGCTCAAAGGCAGAGCATTATATTTATAATACTTATATTTTTCTTCGAATCCAAGATAAAGTTAATAGACTAATTATTGTTCATATCATATAAAATAATATTTTTATAAAAGAGATTATAAACGTATATATATTACGGTTTTTATATATGATAGAGAAAAAAAACTTATAAACTTATGGTCTTTCACGTAAAATACTATACAAGATATATAAAATGTTATATATATGAATTAAAGTATATGAGTAATAAACGTTTTAGTAATATATTGATCTTATTAGAGTAAAGGTAAATTATAAATTTAAATAATATAAAAATGAGAATTTTTAAAAGCCATCCTTTATTAAAGCTAGCAAATTCATATGTAATAGATTCTCCTCAACCATCAAACATAAGTTATTTATGAAATTTTGGTTCTCTTTTAGCCTTTTGTTTAGTTATACAAATTGTTACTGGTATAACTTTAGCCATGCATTACAATTCTAGTGTACTAGAAGCATTTAACTCAGTAGAACATATAATGCGTGATGTAAACAACGGGTGATTAATACGTTATTTACACTCAAACACAGCATCAGCATTTTTCTTCTTAGTTTATCTACATATAGGTAGAGGACTATACTATGGATCATACAAAGCTCCTAGAACTTTAGTATGAACTATAGGTACTGTAATATTTATTTTAATGATGGCCACAGCATTTTTGGGTTATAAGTGTAGCCCAAAATGATCTTACTTCGAAAAATTAGATAAAAAGATACTATATAAAAAAAATAATTTTATAATGTCGCAAAAAAGATATAGTTCTAGCATTTCTTTATATAAAGGCGGAAATAATCACAATTCAGAAAGATTAAATAATTTTTTAAAGGAAAAAAAGCTTTACCCGGTTGTTTCGTACGAAAATATAGACTCTGATATAACAAGAAAAACAATTATATCAGAAACTAAAGGGCTTAGCGGTATTTATTTAATTTTAAACAAAGTAACACTCGATTACTATGTTGGATCAGCTTCAACAGATAGATTATACGCAAGGTTTTCCAACCATCTATTATATTTTAGAGGTAGCAAAATATTAAAACATGCAGTCAGAAAATATAAATTATCTAGTTTTGCATTTTTAGTTTTAGAACTTTTTCCTGAAGTGGTTACCAAAGAAAACAATAAACAACTAATAGACAGGGAGGATTTCTATCTTAAAACGTTGTTACCTAATTATAACATCTTGACCGAAGCTGGTTCCACTTTTGGTTATAAGCATACTGAAATGGACAGATTAAAAATGAAAACCAATTACAGTCAGGCGCGTCGTTTACAAATAGGTAATTTGAACAAAGGTAAAAAACTATCAGATGAAACAATAGAAAAAATTAGGGCTAAAAGATTAATTGCACCTAAGCCATTTATATCTGAGCAAGCTTTATTAAATATGAAAAAAAAATCCAAGCCTATCAGGCTTTATAATTTAGACCGTACAGTGTATGGAGAATATCCCAGTATATTGGCTACGGCAAATTCTGTTAATTGTGGTGAAAAAACTGTTAGAAGAGCTTTAGCTACGAATAAAAAAATCTTGAAAAGGCGCTACATAGTTGAAGTTATCAATAAAGTCATATAAAATTTAAGTAAAATCATAGTCCTACTAGTTAAAAATTCCTATGCAATTTTCAGAAAAAAATAGGGAATAAGTAGAATAATCCGATAGGAATATTGAAGAAGTTTAATTATTTCTTTGGCAATATTAGTGAAAACGATCAAAAATTGTAAATCTTTAGAGATCGTCGGTTATCTGGATAATCGCGACAGACTGGATCACTAATGGGTGGCTGAAATGCTGCTTAATGCACAGGCGAAACCTTTAGTCAAAATTTGGCTACAAAAGTGTACGAAAAACTAAAGTTCTTTTGTTTGTTATTTTTATAGCGCGCTTCTGCTTGCGAAGCAGCAGAGGAATCCGCACTAGTTAATAGAGTAACAAATTAGGTAGTACGTCTTGCCATACGGGCAGATGTCTTTATGAGGTGCAACAGTTATTACTAACCTTATGAGTGCTATACCATGAGTTGGACAAGATATAGTTGAGTCAAATAACACCAGTGAACCAATTGTAATATTTACAAGTATATTAATTTTACCTACAATTGGTACTGTTAGTGTACATGCATTAAAGAAAATTAATACTAGAAGACTAGATAAACAAAAGTATTTATCTATTCCCTATTCATTTATAGCCTTTTTAACAGGATTAATAGATGGAGATGGCTATATTCAAATTACTAAAACGACCAAAGGCTTTATTACTATTAAATTAGTAATTTCAATACACTTAGATGATATTTCTACTTTGGAATATATTAAATCTGTGTTAAACCTAGGTAAAATATCAATAAATAAAGATCACAAAAGTCCAAATTGTAGGTTAATTATTAACCGAACTGAATTACAAGAAATACTCTTTCCACTTTTCTTATATCACAACATTTTCTTTTTAACTGAAACTAGAAGAGCTCAGTTTGACCTTGCTTTTTTTATATTAAAATCAAATATAAAAGTATATAGTGAAATTCCAAACAAAAAACAAATACCTTTTTTGTTTGAATTGCCAAAAACTCCTTTAGAATACCTTAATCTTGTGTTTTTTAATAACTGGATTGTAGGATTTACAATGTCTGAAGGTTCCTTTTTTGTAAAACTAAATAATGATGCAAGCTTCCAGTTAAAACAAAGAATACATGTAAATTTGTTTGAGGCTTTTAAATTAGTGTTTAATACAAATCGTAAGATAAGCACGGATAAAGGCCTATATAGTCAATTTGCTGTTAGTTCCAAAAAAGATATACAAACAGTGATTAATTTTTTTTCTTATTCAGGTCATCATCCTTTAATTGGACTAAAAAACATACAATATTTAAAATGACTTTCTGATATGCGTAATAGTGTACGCTATGCTGATCTTAATTTTCCTAAATAAATGCATTTATACTAATAATATTAAAATTTTTAACGATAAATTTTAAGGTGATAGGCTCCTTAAAACAGTAATGTTTTAGAGGCAAATGAGATTAAGTGCAAGAACATCTAATTAATTTTCCACCGTTGATTTAGATTATTTGCAGCGAAGTTTAACATGGTATGTAATTTTTGTTAAAAACGTTCAACGACTAACAAGTGAGCAATACCGCGATAAGCTTGACATGAGTATCTCACAACCTTATATTTAATTAAGGTTGAAGACATAGTCTAAACAAAGCCGTAAGGCTTTGATTATAAGTTTTAAATTACTTATATAAAAAACTTTGTTATCTGAGGTGGTTTTTCAGTAAATAATGCCACATTAAATAGATTCTTTTCTTTACATTTTGTTTTACCATTTGTATTAGCTGCACTAGCTTTAATGCACTTAATTGCATTACATGATAGTGCCGGTTCAGGTAATCCTTTAGGTGTATCAGGTAATTATGATAGATTACCTTTTGCCCCTTACTTTATATTTAAAGATTTAATAACTATCTTTATCTTTATATTAGTATTATCTCTTTTTGTATTCTTTATGCCTAATCTTTTAGGAGACAGTGAAAATTATGTAATGGCTAATCCTATGCAAACTCCTCCTGCTATAGTACCCGAATGATATCTATTGCCATTCTATGCTATACTGAGATCTATACCTAATAAACTATTAGGTGTTATTGCTATGTTTTCTGCTATTTTAATCTTATTAGCAATGCCATTTACTGATTTATCTAGATTCAGAGGTATACAGTTTAGACCCTTAAGTAAAGCAGCCTTTTTTATATTTGTAGGTAATTTCTTAATATTAATGCAATTAGGTGCTAAACATGTTGAGTCCCCCCTCATAGAGTTTGGACAAATATCTACAGTTATCTATTTTTCACATTTCTTAATTATAGTACCTATAATTAGTTTACTTGAAAATAGTTTAATTGAATTGGCTAGCGCAGCAAGTGAAAAAAAAGAACAGGAATTTTATATTAATGATAAATATAAAGCTTATAATAATATAAACTTATCAAATTCTTCTGTTTTAACTGGTCCTATATCAATGCTAAAAATTGCGACTACATTGTTTTTAATATGTGCTGTTTCTTATTTATTATCAAATTTAAATCCAAATTTTGAATATTGTGATGCTCCTAGACCTTGAGGTGTATATTTCCAAGACAGTGCATCTCCACAAATGGAAGGTTTAGTGGAACTTCATGACAACATCTTGTTTTACTTAGTTATAATCTTATTTGCTGTTGGTTGAATATTAGTATCTATAGCTAAAACTTATACTAATTTAGAGTCGCCAGTTTCACATAAAAATGTAAGTCATGGTACATTAATTGAACTAATATGAACTATTACACCTGCTTTAATTCTAATATTTATAGCATTTCCTTCCTTTAAATTGTTATACCTAATGGACGAAGTTAGTGATCCGTCTATGGCAGTATTAGCAGAAGGTCACCAATGATATTGAAGTTACCAATACCCTGATTTCCTAAACAGTGACGATGAATTCATCGAATTTGATTCATATTTAATACCAGAATCTGACTTAGAGGACGGTGCATTAAGAATGTTAGAAGTGGATAACAGAGTTATTATTCCAGAACTAACTCATGTTAGATTCATTGTTACAGGAGCCGATGTTATACATTCTTTTGCTTGCCCTGCTTTAGGTATTAAATGTGATGCTTATCCAGGTAGATTAAATCAAGTTTCTGTTCTTATTAACAGACAAGGAACTTTTTACGGTCTGAGGCCTAAGTAAAAGTGAACCTTTTGCTAATTTTTATTAAAATTAATAAAAAAGAAACCATCAAATTGCGGGAAATCCCTAAAGCAATTTCAACCAAACCAAATTAGTAATATTTTGGTGGCACAGGTAATGACTCGTGGTATGGTAAAATCGAAATTGATGACTCATTTAGTTAATACAATGGGTAATCCGCAGCCAAGCACCATTTATAATTATTAATCATTAAGTGGTGTGCAGTTCATCGACTAAATGTTGGTTGGCGCAAGCTTAAGATATAGTCAGACCCCTCTTGAAAAAGTGCAGAAGAACCGCTTATAATCGCAACGTTCTTTGTTAAGAGGGTATAAATATTGATATTGATATTTATGCTCAGGGAGAAGTACCCTTTTTAATTAAAATACGAATTAATTAGTGGTAGATTTGCAATGTTCAGAAATATGTGGTATACTTCACAGTTCTATGCCTATAGTAATAGAGTCTGTTTCAATCGAAAAGTTTGTTTCTTGACTACAAGAACAGTAACGCCTTTATTGAAAAAAAAGTTACAGTTAAACATGTTTATTATCCCTTATAATAATATGTTAGCAAGGGACCCTTTTAATTGTTTAACAATAAGATATTATAGTCGTGCACTAATCAGTCCAGAAAGATTAGCTTTAGAGCATATTCGCAGCAATAAAATAATTACTAGTTTAATTATAAATAGTATACTTAAAAATCAAAATATATCTGTTACTCCTCAAAAATTAGAAGCTTTGTTAAAAATTGAAGGACTAGAATTTGATCTACCTATTACTAAATATAATCAAACTATGTTTGATAACTTGCTAGGTAAATCAAGATATAGTGGTTTTCTAGGAGTATACGTTTTTATTCATAAAGCTACGGCATCAATGTATGTTGGTTCATCTAATCTTCTTAGACGGCGTATGGAATATTATTTCCAAGCCGAAACTAAGCATGCTGGTGGTAAATTTTTACCTCTTCTTAATAGGGATGGCATTAGTGCTTTTAAGCTTAAAATATTTAAACTTGATAGAAATCAGTTTAAAACTAGTGATTCATTACTTTTGGAACAATACATGCTATTAGATAAAAAATACGATTTAAATACCTTGAGAGTTGTTAATTTTGGACCACAAACGGGTGATTCTGTGTATGTATATGATTTGTCTTGTACTATTCTTTATTATCACGCACCATCCAGAATTAACTTAAAAAGGGTTTTAGGTGTTCATCCGTTATCTTGTAATAAATATGTGGACACTAAAATACCTTATTTGGGTTCCTTTATTTTATTAAGTTTTTCTATAGATTCAGCTATCCCTAGTAATTTGAGTAACCGTGAACTTTTAAGTGTTATGAATAAAGAGCGAAAAGCTCTATATACTTTAGGTACTCGTAACAGAAAAAGTGTGATTATTGAAATTAAAGAAGGAAACAAACTTGTAGACTTTGAACCAGGTAATAGTAGTTTAGAGTTTGATTCTATAAAGGATTGCATAATTTACTTAAGATCTCTCGGTTTGACTATAAAAAGAAATACTCTATCTAAACGTATTAAACAAGCTAAAGAGTTTCATAATTTTTTCTGTAGATATCAAGAAAAATCTCTACCAGATAATTTTGATTATGAAAAAATAGACCTTTTAGTGCAGGACTACAAAAATAGAGTATTAGTTGAGCCCAAAGAGGAGGAATATAAAAAAAATAAAGTTATAACTGTAAATAGTATCACTGAAAGGTGCGATAAGATTTTTTTTTCTATTAGGGATACAATTAAGTATTGCGAAACTATTGGTATAAAACTAGATCGTAAGTCTATAAAAACAAGTATTATAAAAGCTGAAGAGCTTAAAGGGTTAAACTTCAAGTATGCATCACAAGATGATAAATATGTACGTAAGCAAAGTTAATTATACGTTTATATATGAGATATTTTTACTAATTCGTTATTTGTTATATTGGTGCTTTTTTTACTTATAATATCTATAGGTTTTGCTGATGACGCTGGACCATTTGAAGAGTATGAACCTGATGCTAGTATATTTGATGATTCTATTGTAATACTTGATTCATCTTTAGAACAAGTTAATGTTATATGTGATCTATCAGACACCGAGGTAAACGATACTTTAGAAGTAACATACCCCGATATAGATCATACATTTAGAGATGATACATTTATAGATGATGTAAGATTGGGCCCCTTTGTATTAAAAACTATCAATACAAAAGAAAAATAAACAATCTTATAAGATTTAACTAGATTAGTACATATAACTTTTATTAACTATTAATAATAGATAATGTTTATTTCTTTTATTTTAAAAAAAAAAAGAAAAGAAATAAATAAAACCTTTGTTATATTAAACTCCTTATTCTTTTCCATTTATTAGAGTTTAATCAGCTTTTTTATATGATGAGAAAAAAATATTTTTTTTTTACAAATTGGCTGTACTTTGAGAAAGAGCCTTCGCTTATTTTATTTTTTTTTTACGTATTTGATCCCCAAGATTATACTAAAAAAAAGTCTTATTAGCTCAATGGTAGAGCAGGATACTTCTAATATCTAGATTTTGGTTCGAATCCAAGATAAGATTATAAGGCAAACTATTGTTTTAATAAATTATAATAATTTTATTCTTTTTTTTCAAAACTATGCTATAGGCTATAGCAATTAAAATATATAAGTGATAAATGTCCTAGTAATATGTTTATCTTAGAATATAGGTAAAACAAAAAATAAACATACTTAGAAAATATTTTCATACTTTCTATCGCTTTAATAATGCTAATTATTAATAGCTATCTTTTTTTAATCTAAAACATTAAGTACTTCTAGATCTAGCAATTAGAATCTTTCTGCTAAATATTTTTTCATAGAGCTAATGTACGAATTATAAGGCTTTGTCATGATAGCTTTTTTAACATAACCCCTACTTGAAATAAATAAAATAAAATTAGCCAGTTTTAAATAACTACCTTTTATATTGTAAAATATTTAATTATGTTTTATTTTAGACTTAAGTAAATCTAATAATTTATGTAATAAAAAGTTATAAAAGTCCCCAGGAACTTCGTTAAGATTAGACTATAAATTTAATTATTTAAATATTTAGACATCCAAGGAAACGGCTAGTAATAGATATGACGAAAAACCTAGGGATTTCTATACATTTATGTTACAAAAAATATATAAATTACTTGCTGAGAATGTAGATAGTGGTGTACAGGATGATAAAGGGGGTAGTTATTCAAGGTTATATGATTTTATCTGAAATAGAAAAGTTATTAAAAAGGCTATAATGACTATACCTTATAATTCTTCTGCTCAGTCAAGGAAAAAATATCTAGTAGACAGTTTAGCCATGATATATAAAGATGATAATGATATGTGTTGATATTCTGACTCAGAAAGTAACAGTAAAAATGCTATTAATACTGATGACCTTTATTTACTACTCCGTTGTGTATCAAGCATTGTAGAAAATGATTTTCCTAAGATTCAAAAGTTATGTAAATATCTTAGTAATGTAGCTAAAATCCTTAGCATGTTAGAGTTACCTATAACTTGAACTTTACCAACAGGTTTAACTGTTAAACAAAGTTATTTAGAGACTAGATCTACAACTATAACACCTTTTATGTACAGTAAGGTTAAGCTTACATTAAGTGTTACAGTTAAAGATAAGTTAGATAAAAACAGGCAGGTTCGTTCTTTAATGCCTAATTTAATACATTCTTTAGATGCTACATCCTTGAATTTGTTATATCAACAATTTAAGAAAGCTTATGAACATAAGGAAGATAATAAATTACCTCAATTCTTTTCTGTTCATGATTGTTTTGGTACTACTTGTGATAAAGTGTCTACATTGAAAACAATTCTAGCATCTGTATACACAGAACTATACTCAAGCAAACCTTATTTAATTAAGTTTGATAATTATATATTTGAAAATATAGAAAATAATACTAGTTATAAAGTGGACCGTGAGAATAGAACTGTAGAAGTATCAGATAGTACTATATTTAAAATCCATGATATAAAATGGGTATTAAATGAAAAACAGGTAAGCAATAAAGAAATTAGGAAGATTGATAGCCAATGGTCGGCCCGCTGCTAATCACGCGGGAGAGGCTCAATACATAATATATAAATAAATCAGCCAATATTTTTATTTTACAAAAGTTGTATAAAATACAATAGTATTGTATAAATGTACAACAACATGGAGATAATCATCGATCTATATGTTCTTAATCTTCTAAGATATGACGCAAAGAATTGCGTTATTTCTTCTTCGAAAAAGAGAGCTTTAAATTTAGGCAAAATAAAAATATTAAACAAGGTAATTAAATATATAAACACATCTATTTAGGTAATAATCAAAACAAATCGTAAATTGGCCTAGTCTATCCTTTATACAATCGTATAACTCTAATGAAAAATTGGAAACACCTGCGCATGAGAAAGCCTCAAAGATTTCCATGAAAAACGCGCTATTCTTGAATAACGTCTCTCTTTGACTGGAAAGATGATTTTTATCTACAAATGCTAAAGACATAGGAACTTTGTATCTTATTTTTGCCTTATTAGCTGGTTTAGTAGGTACAGCTTTTTCTGTGTTGATCAGATTAGAATTGTCTGGCCCTGGTGTGCAATTCATAGCTGACAATCAGTTATATAATAGTATAATAACTGCCCACGCAATAATAATGATTTTTTTCATGGTGATGCCAGCTATGATAGGTGGTTTTGGTAATTTTTTATTACCACTTCTCGTAGGAGGTCCGGATATGGCTTTTCCTAGGCTAAATAACATAAGTTTTTGATTACTACCACCTAGCCTAATATTATTTTTATTTGCTAGTGTTATAGAGAATGGAGCCGGAACAGGTTGAACTCTTTATCCACCTTTATCTGGTATACAGAGTCACAGTGGACCTAGTGTAGATTTAGCAATATTTGCTTTACATCTATCAGGTATAAGTAGTTTATTAGGTGCTATGAATTTCATAACAACAATATTAAATATGAGAAGTCCAGGTATAAGACTACACAAGTTAGCTTTATTTGGATGAGCTGTTGTTATAACAGCTGTATTATTATTATTATCATTACCTGTGTTGGCAGGTGCAATAACAATGATTTTAACGGACCGTAACTTCAATACTTCATTTTTTGAAGTAGCAGGTGGTGGTGACCCAATACTGTACCAACACCTTTTTTGATTTTTTGGTCAAGGATGGCCCTTTGATAAAGCAATTTATCACACGAAATGGACTGTATGCTGGAACTCTGAGTATCCGTTAATAAATACTTTATTAGTAAGCGGTTTATGTATCCCTATAAAGTCAAAATTTTATATAATGTCAGACAATCAGCAGGTAACAAAAAGATCTAATATCTTAGTAGGAACCTCAGAGACTATACGTCCATTATCCTCTAAATGTTCAAAAAATAATTCTTGGAATGAATGACTAGCTGGTGTTATAGACGGAGATGGTTGTCTTTTAGTTAGTAAATCAGGTTATACTAGTTGTGAAATTACTATGGGTTTAGAAGATGAACATGCTTTAGCTATTATTAAACAAAATCTGGGTGGATCCATAAAACTTAGATCTGGTGTAAAAGCTCTTAGGTATAGATTACATAATAAAAAAGGTATGGTCGAATTAATTAACAGAATTAATGGTAATATAAGACACACTTCAAGAATAAAACAATTAGAATTAGTATGCTCTGTATTTAAAATAAATATTAAATATTCTTCTGATTTAACTATAGATAATGGATGATTTTCTGGTTTTTTTGATGCTGATGGTACTGTTACATATTCTATGAAAAATAATCATCCTCAATTAACTATATCAGTAACTAATAAATTATTAGTTGATGTTACTCCCTTTAAAGATATTTTGGGTGGTAATATATACTATGATAAAGGTCAAAATGGTTATTATAAATGGTCTATTCAAAGTAGAATAGATATCGAAAAGTTTCAATCTTATATTTCAAAATACCCCACCTATTCACATAAGAAAAAGAGACTTTTACTAATAAATAAATATTATTATCTAAAAGACTTAAGAGCTTATTCGTCCTTAGATAAATGTCCTTTATCTAAAGCATGAATTAAATTTAATAATAGATGAAAATAAGGATAAAGATAGAGTCCAATAAACATATATATTATTTATACATAGATGTTGCGCCCTAGAGAAAAAGAAATTAAATCAGTTTTTACTCATTGACCTCAGGTTAGAGCTCTAATCTACAATACTCTAGAAAAGCGTAAAAATAATAAGCAGAAACAGGATGATTATAATAGGTTAATGGTAGCAATTATGCCTTATTATACTGGACCTAGAAATTATGTTTTTTTACAATATTATTTAAGAGTTGGTGTTCCAGGTAATGGCACATATTTAATTCACCGTGTTAATACTACGTTAGGTGATAACTACGGTAAACTATCTGCTAAAATATTATATCTGGGATTAAACGATCCATTACCGGGTGTTTAGTTTAGTTGACCAACGTTTGCTAATAAACTTAAAACCAACGTAAACCAACGTCTAGATATTAGTGAAAGAGCTTGAATAATAGCTTCCGTAGGTTTCGATACCTGTATATTGCTTTACGATAAGAAAAGCTTTCTTAACAGAGGGCCTTATACTAACTTAAACCCTCTTACGCTTGAAAACTGAGATCGTAGATTTTTAGATTCAAGAGGGATTGAATACATCGTATACCCTGAAAACTCACCTCTTAATGACATAGTTTTTATAAAATGAAGATTACATAATCTTGGTGACCAGGGTTTAATACACATTATGTTGGATCATATAACTAAATATGAAGCATAATTAACAGTAAAATAATATATATATGAGCATCCTGAAGTTTATATTCTAATAATACCTGGATTCGGTGTTATTAGTACAACTATATCAGCAAGTTCAAACAAAAACGTGTTCGGTTTTCTAGGTATGGTATATGCTATGATGAGCATAGGAGTACTTGGTTTCGTAGTATGAAGCCACCACATGTATAGTGTCGGTTTAGATGTCGATACTAGGGCTTATTTTACAGCCGCAACGTTAATTATAGCTGTACCAACAGGAATTAAAATTTTTAGTTGATTAGCTACATGTTACGGTGGTTCACTGCAATTAACACCCCCAATGCTTTTTGCAATGGGATTTGTATTCATGTTTACTGTTGGAGGCCTTAGTGGTGTCGTCCTAGCTAACGCATCACTTGATATTGCATTCCACGATACGGCTTTTACTGTTTTCTTAAAAATAAGAGATGTCTATAAACCAAGTTTGTCAGGTATGGCTGCTCTTCGAGGAGTGTCATGTCTGTCTAATACTGGCCGCAATGTAAGTGATTTATATAAGGAATACATAAAAATGTTTTGAGTTGGTTTAATGGATGGTGATGGAAGTATACAAGTGAACCATTGGCGTGCACAATCACTGCAATACAGACTAATTATTAAATTATCTAACCTTAAATATAATTATAACATGTTAGTTGAAATAGCCAAGGTATTAGGGGGAACGGTAAGAATAACCGCTAATAGTAAAGATGTTATTTGAGTAATAAATAGTAAACAAGAAATTGAAAAAATTATAAAAATTTTTGATAATTACCCGCCTTTAACCTCAAAAAAAATCTGTCAGCTTGCATTCCTAAAAACATGTTTAACTGAAACCTCGCTAGATTTATATATGTTAAATAGAAAGCTCAAATATGATAAGCAGTTAAGTATTATAAAATCCAAGCTTAATTTAAATATTCCTAGTTATTTTAAATGCTGATTATCTGGCTTTATAGAAGCTGAAGGTTGTTTTTCTTTAAGGGAAAATAATAACCATTCTTTTTCAATAGGGCAGAATGATGATCGCTACTTAATGGCTGCTATTAAACAGTATTTCAATGCAACAAACACAGTTAGAAATCCTTGTGGTAAATTCTATTATTTAGAGGTATATAAGAAACAAGTTCTCTTAAGAATAATCACTCATTGTAATAACTATCCCTTGTTAGGTGAAAAGTTAGAGTCATTTAAAAGATTCAGTAAAAAAGTTTTAGAATAAGTGTCGTGTGGTCTTGTCACCATGAAAAATTTCATACGTTTTTCGGTAATTTTTAAGATTAATCTTAAAAATTGCTAACGGTGAAGTCTTATATGTCTTTCTAATGCGCAAGATTAATTAATAAGTATAAGATAATACCGTGGAAACCAAACCTAATATTAACGTTATATTCTTCAATGTAATCTTATATGATATATAAGTGTATAGCGCTGTAAGAGTTATAAGCATTAGAGTATAAATTTAACTAATTTGTTAGTGAGTAGGATCCGTAGAGACTAAACGTGACAGTCGAAAGTTTATTAAGTTAAATAACTAGATAAGTTATAGTCCGATCCACTGCGTGAGCAGTGTTGTATGTAATTATTGCATTAATAATGAAATGGAGCCAAATTGACCTGACTTATTACGTCGTGGCTCATTTTCATTATGTTTTAAGTATGGGTGCAGTATTCGCGCTTTATAGTGCATGGTACTTTTGAATACCTAAAATCTTAGGTTTAGATTATAGTAGATCTTTAGGAAAGGTTCATTTCTGAGTGCTATTTGTTGGGGTTAATTTAACTTTTTTCCCTCAACATTTTCTTGGATTACAGGGTATGCCTAGGAGGATAAGCGATTATCCTGACGCATTTGCAGGCTGAAACCTTATAAGCAGTTATGGTTCTCTTGTTAGTGTTATAGCTACATTTATCTTTTTAGATATCTTATATATACAACTGACAACGGGTAAAGAAAGCTCAAGATACCCATGACTAACTCCTCAATTTTATAGTGATATATTAAGAACTTTACTAGAGAGAGCTTACGATTCTTTAGAGTGAGGGTTAAGCAGTCCACCTAGGCCTCACAGTTTTGTGAGTTTACCTCTTCAAAGTGTATCTCTAATACATATTTTTAATTTAATTAAAAATTATTTAATATGTCTAAAGATTTTAATCAATACAAAAAATTTAATATTAGTTTTAACACATGTGTGAAACTTATTAAGCTTTAAAAATTTAAAATTAATTTCAAAACATATATTAAATTTATTTACATATAAAAATTTAAAATTAATTTTAAAAAGAATGTGAGATGATAAATTTTTATTACTTTCTATATGGTATATTAGCATCCTTCATAAAGTTATACCTCAGCAGTTAGCTATACAGTTAGGCTTGCTAAATTATAACTATTATACTCTATATATTGGTGTTATATATGCTGTTATACAATTATTCAGAGCTTGTTACAAAGATTTCTATGATTTTTCATTTAAGTCCTTTGTATGTAACATGGCACTAGGTATTTTTATTTACAATGTTTTTGCATATTCATTGTTTATTTTTTCTATGTTAATAGTTTATCACAATCCTACATGCGTTTATCGTCCATTAAAAGCTGTTCATGCTTTTTTTGAAAAGATAATTATCAAAGAGATAATAGACAAAGAAATAGGGGTAATGTATATGAACCCTCAGGATAGATGAGCTTACAGAAACACCAATGAAACAGTAGTATCTCATCATATTCGCAATAATATTAGTTCTTTAAGGGAATTAATTTATCTTCCTACATCGGATGTAGTATTAGTACAATACAATTCTAATATGACACATGATCAAAACCTTGGCAGGTTTAGAGCGGAGATCGCTAGAGGTCAAGATAAGATTATTGCTTACAGAAGGCTAATAAGTAAGCTTATAGCATTCGTAGAGGAAACAGATAACAGATTTACTAGCCAGCAACAACTTAATACAAATATTAATGTTTTGCAAGGTTTGACTCTTGTAAGAGCCAATGAGTTATTATCTATGTTAAGAGCTCAGCAGTCTCATTTTCTTAATGTTGCAAATGCTCCTATTCATACTAATAATACTTCAATATCTGCTTTAAGAACATGATCTCAAGTTAAGATTAACTCTACCGAATTTAAAGTAGGGCAAAGCTTAGGTATTATCGCCCAAATAAAAGCTAGAGGTCTAAACCACGGTTGAAATCTTTAGAATTTAGTATTTTTTAAAACATGTATATCTTATGTGATTATAAAATACAAATATTTATTTTTATAGGTGGGTAATTTGGAACAGGATTTAGAATCAAAACTTGTTAGTGGTTTCATGACAGAACATGTGGCGGTTATTTTTGTTTTTTTTCTTTTTGGCTAAATCCTTTAAGGTCGGAAGGTAAGATAAAAAGGGTTGTTAATATTACTAATAATAATATTAATGAGCTTTTTGATTACTATACTAGATCTATTTCATTTAAACCCTTACAATTTGTTGTAGGAGGTTTTTTTTCTACATGGCTTATACCTATTCTAGTTAAATTATTCTTTGGCTTTTAAACAGGCCAGGTTAGTGTTATACAAATAGAGCCTGTTTTTTACTCTTTATAAAACTGTGTTTTTAATTATTTTCTTAAGATATTTTACTAAGAGACAAATCTAGATAACTGCTTATAAATTAAATTTTATCTGCGATCCCTTCGCCCTGGGCGAAGGAAATATACACAGTGTATCCACTTTAAGAGTAGAGGAGAAGAACAGTGCTTAACACTTGTTAAGCACTGCTTAAAGCCAAAGCTCTGAATTTTTGCTTTTTCTTTTGCTTTATACCACTTGTTATGATTAACAAAGAGATCTCTAATCCTTTATGGTCGGAGGGTAAAATTAATATGCTTGTTACCTACGCGATGGGGCGGTCGTATTATATTACTCTTAACAATAATATTAAGAAGGGGCCCCTTTCTAAAAAAAAAAAATAACCTTTGTAGCTCAAAGGTAGAGCGGAACACTGTTAATATTTGGATAAGTGTTCGAATCACTTCAAGGGCTTAGGGGGTTTAAACTATTTCATACAACTTAACTTTTCCTTATTTTAATATTTTTCCAATTTTTATTTTTAATTAAATTTAGGTACGTAATGTGCCAATAAATACTTATAGAACATATGCCACAATTAGTACCTCTTCAAAGTAATTTAATGCTTATAGCGATTTATTTAATCAAAGGTATAGTGTGAGGGTCTATTGCATCTTTCATTATGTATTTTCCTAACATTGTTGATTTTTTATTTCCTATAACAAATGGTTATTATATTTTTAATCTTTATTATTTCGAGATTATGTTTAACTCATATCATATAGATAATAAATTTATGTGAGGCTGTACTATGTATTTAAACAACCACTCTCCTTATCACGTTCCTTTAGGCTTTAATTATATTCTTATGGACAGCCCTTTGCCATCCTGTTTTCCTAGTTTGTTATTGGATTACAGTTGTTTAGAGGCGGAGAGCTCATTTAGATTACAATGATATCCAGACTATTTAAATTACATTGGGGAACGTTTTAACAGACGTCTTATTGAACAAGGTATTCCAATTCGTGGAATACCTGAAGGGCATGATTTGTTAGTGAGTCAAAATAAGTTATATACTACAACGATATACTTTGCCACTTGAAAGTATATTTTAAGTGCTTCTATTATTCTTGCACTTACCTTAATTGGTTTAGATGTTCAGCTTATTCAACCTATATAAATTATAATACATATAATTATATGTATAAGTTGTTTTAAATCAGCCAATAATAAATTTTTGTATTGAGGAGATGTAAAATCTTTTATGGTAAAAGGTTAATGTCAATATGGTTGTTACCTACGCGAAGGGGCGGGCCTAATATAATACTAATAACAATAATATTAAGGCAATCTATTAGTGGATATACTTATAGCAAGTGTTACTGTTTTCTATTTGGTCTTATACCTTTAGCATTTCTTGTAACATTATTAGGATTAGGTTTAGGTATAGCCTTTATAGAAGCACAAGTTTTCGTGGTCTTAACTTGTAGTTATGTTAAGGATGGTTTAGATTATTGTTCTGATTAATTATATTAAATCAGCCAATAATAAAAAACGTATAAAAAGCCTTTGTAGCTCAAAGGTAGAGCGGAATACTGTTAATATTTAGATAAGTGTTCGATTCACTTTAAAGGCTTAAGGGAATAAGGCTTAAGATTGTTTTAAATATATTCATCAAATTTTATTTTAAAGTTATACCTTTGCCCTACTTTCCGTATTTGTATTAGTCTATATGACGTATTTAATATTTTTCTGTTATTTTACGCTGCTTCGCTTTTTGCAAGCAAAAGCAAAAGCAAAGCAGCAATAAAATATTTAATCTTTTCTAGATCAATAATAATTAGTTTTTTTTATTTTTATATAATGTCAGAATTTTCACCATTCTTTTCTTGTTCTTTTGTTGTAATTAATATATTAGCACTAACATGTGGGGCTATGCTAATAGCCTCACTAATTCTACTTGCTATTTCTATTAACCACTTAATTAATCGTAGACGGATCGACAGTAATCTCACGTTTAGACCTGACTATGGTAATGACACTCTTAATCCTAACCGTAGAAGGCTAATCGCCAAATTGAGAGGGCAATTGGCAGAAAATAAATCAGGAGAAGATGCCTATTCTCTTCGTTTCACACATATCAATATTTTGAATGCCATAGACGTTGACTATTTAGATAGGTTATTAAAGTACCAACCTATTTATAGGAGTGAGCCTGGAAGACTGCACGGTAGACATCACGCTCATAAGGTGATACTCCCAGTTAGTGAGGAATGAGGCATTAGGCCTATATACGCTACAAGATCTGTTATAAGGGATGTTGTGAGGGCAGGCGGTATATTTTAAAGGTATCATACTTTTTTTGTTCTATAGCAAAAACTAATAGAGCTCCTTTTGATTTAGCCTGAATCAGAACTTGTTAGTGGTTTCATGACAGAACATGCGGCGGTTATTTTTGTTTTTTTCTTTTTGGCTGAATATTGTATTTTCCTTCTTACTAAAAAAAAAAATAAATTTATTCTTTAATGCGTAGCGAGAGATAATTTTCCATTTATAAAATCTGTGTTTCTAGCTTTATAATAATAATAATATACTTATTATTATAAATCTAGATAACTGGTAATAAATACATTTTATTGCCAACCCCGTTGTCTATGTCGATGGAAAATACACAGTGTGCTCACTTATTCCATCTTTATACACAAAATGTAAGTATTAAAGAAGTGAGTATTGGAGAAGCGCAGTGTTTAACAAGTGTTGAGCGCTGCTTAAAGCCAAGGTTAATATTCTTAGCTCCAACGCATAAAACTTGCATTCTTAAAAAAAAAATTGTGAGCAATAGCTTCTTTTCCTCTAATACGTTTTGACCAGTTGATGTCATTCTGTTGAACTACCTTGTTATCCCTTTTTGTCTCATTTACAAAAAAAAAGATTTTTTTTTTATTTTGTTTTTTTTTAGATATAAACAAAAAACAAAATAAATACAGTATTAATTAAATAAAATAAATACAATGAGTTTATCACTAATACTATTTTTAATAGGTATCCTAGGATTTGTTTTAAATAGAAAAAATATAATATTAATGCTTATCTCAATAGAGATAATGTTATTAAGTATAACATTTTTAATTTTAGTAAGTTCACTTAGCTTTGATGATATATTAGGACAAACATATGCTATATATATAATAACAATAGCTGGTGCAGAATCAGCTATAGGTTTAGGTATATTAGTAGCTTTTTATAGATTAAACCATTCTCTGATTTCAATCTGTCTATCCTCTGGCCATAAAACTTATTCGATAAACGTAAATAAACTTAGCTCTAAAATAACAAATAGAACTTACACTACTACGGCTAAAAAGAACTATATTGAACGAGCTTCGCACAAAAATTTTTCAATGGATCCTTGATTTATTACTGGGCTTTTCGATGCCGAGAGTTCTTTTGTGGTTGCAATTTTAAAAAACTCTAAATACAAAACAGGATGAAACGTTCAATCTAGAGTTCAAATAAAAATGCATAAAAAGGATAGAGCTTTAATTCAATCAATTAAAGGGTTTTTCGGTGATATAGGTTATGTATCTAAACCTAATAATAGTTCAACAGTAGAATTTAGAGTTAGTACTTTAAAAGATCTAGTTGACGTAATTCTTCCTCACTTTGATAACTACCCTTTAGTAACTAAAAAATATTCAGATTATCTTTTATTCAAACAAATCGTTTTACTTATGTTAAATAAAGAGCATAATACTTTAGAAGGCATACAAAAAACAGTTAATATTAAAGCTTCTCTTAATTTAGGTTTATCTAATGATTTAAAAAAAGCATTCCCTAAGGCCACTCCTGAAAAAAACTGGAAATTACGACTAAAAATAATACAATATACAACAACCCCGAATGGCTAGCAGGGTTTTCTACAGGAGAATCTAACTTTTTTATTGTTGTTCAAAAATCTAAAACTAAGAGTGGTTTATCTACTTCGTTACGGTTTTCAATCGCTCAACATTCTAGAAATATTTTATTATTAGAAAACTTTGTTAATTTTTTTGGTGGTGGTTTGGTAATGAATTATAAAAAACGTCCATTATGTGAGTTTGTTGTTACAAGAATTGATCTCTTAGTTGAATATATAATTCCTTTTTTTGACAAACATCCTATACTAGGCTCAAAGCACTTAAATTTCTTAGATTTCAAGACTGCGGCATATATTATTAAAGATAAAAAACATTTGAATGAAGATAGAAGAGGTTTAGAACAAATTTTACAATAAAAAAAAAGATTACGTCACTTGACTCGTATAAGGCCATAAATAATCACAGTGTTGTAGTAGGCACAGAGAAATTAGATCTAAAAAGGTAGGGTAAACCACTGCCTAGTCATATTTTCAATATGGCAAAACCTTCAAATTGCGGGAAATTCTTAAAGACAAATCTACCAAGTTAATACAGTAATGTAATTAATGGAACAGGTAATGACTCGTTGTATGGTAAAAACGATTTGTATGAAGAAATGAAATAGATAATCCGCAGCCAAACACCATAAATAAAAAAAAAGATTCTGGTGCGCAGTTCATCGACTAAATGTAGGTTGGTATATAATTATATACCTTTTCGCTTTATAATTTTAGCGAATAAGATATAATTGTTTGCTTAAGATATAGTCAGGCATAACAGAAAAGTTATGAGAATACCCTAGCCCGCCTAAGGGAATTAATATAATTTCTAAGGTAAAAGGGGAAAACGAAGAGGAAGTATAGCAATAGAATATAAATAATGTATTTAGCCTTAATAGTTTTACCGTTGTTAGGTTCGATAGTTTCTGGTTTTTTTGGTAGGAAAGTAGGAGTTAGCGGAGCACAACTAATTACAAGCAGTTCCATATTTGTAACTACTATATTATCTCTATTTGCCTTTTTTGAAGTAGGTCTAAACAATGTAGCTGTATCTATAGAACTGTTTAGATGAATTGACTCTGAATCACTTAATGTGTTATGAGCCTTTCAATTTGATTCGCTAACAGTCTCTATGTTAATACCCGTGCTTATTGTTTCCTGTTTAGTACATATATACTCAATAGGCTACATGAACCATGACCCTCATAACCAAAGATTTTTTAGCTATCTAAGTTTATTCACCTTTATGATGATTATACTTGTTACAGCTAATAATTTTTTATTAATGTTTGTGGGCTGAGAAGGTGTAGGGATTTGTTCATACCTTTTAGTAAGTTTTTGATTTACTAGAATAGCTGCCAATCAAAGTTCCATGTCAGCCTTTTTAACAAACAGAGTTGGTGATTGCTTTTTAACAATAGGTATGTTTGCTCTCTTGTGATGTTTTGGTAATATAGATTACTCTACTGTTTTTTCATTAGCTCCTTTTGTGAGTGAAAATAGTATTACAATAATTGGAATTTGTTTATTAATAGGAGCTATGGCTAAAAGTTCTCAAGTAGGCTTACATGTTTGATTACCTCTAGCGATGGAAGGTCCCACACCAGTTTCTGCACTTATACATGCAGCAACTATGGTAACTGCTGGTGTATATTTACTAATGCGAACATCTCCTTTAATAGAATATAGTTCAACTGTACTATTGCTCTGTTTGTGAATAGGGGCTATTACTACAGTATTTAGCTCTCTAATAGGATTATTCCAACAAGACATTAAAAAGGTTATAGCATATTCAACTATGAGTCAATTAGGCATGATGGTAATAGCTATAGGTTTATCGTCATATAATCTTGCCTTATTTCACTTAGTTAATCATGCATTTTATAAAGGACTACTCTTTTTAGGAGCTGGTGCTGTTATACATGCTTGAGCTGATAATCAAGATTTTAGAAAATATGGCGGTTTAAAAGCATTTTTACCCTTAACATATTCAGTTATGTTAATAGCTTCTCTTAGTTTAGTCGCCTTTCCTTTTATGACAGGGTTCTACAGTAAAGATCTTATACTTGAATCGGCATATGGACATTTCTCTTTTTCTAGTATCGTAGTATACTTTATAGCTACTATTGGTGCCATGTTTACTACTTTATATTCAGTTAAAGTATTATATTTAACATTTTTAACCAATCCTAATGGACCTCTCTTTAATTATAAGAAAGCACATGAGGGTGATATATTTATGAGTATGCCTTTAATTGTATTAGCCATATTTTCTATCTTTTTTGGTTATTTAACTAAAGATATTTTTATAGGTTTAGGTTCAAGCTTTTTTTCAGATAATAGTTTATTTATACATCCTAGACATGAAATTATGTTAGATACTGAATTTGCTGTTTCAAGTGCGTTCAAGTTATTACCTTTAGTCTTAACAATAGCACTAAGCTTAATATCTCTGTTATTTTCTGAGTTTATACCTTTTGCGCTAATCTACTTTAAATTTTCTATACTAGGTTACAATGTGTTTAGTTTCTTTAACCAACGTTTTTTAATTGAACTTTTTTATAATAAATATGTTACTGGTAATATCTTTAAGCTAGGTGGACAAACTACCAAAGTTTTAGATAAAGGTTCTGTAGAACTAATAGGACCTTTTGGTTTAGAGAAAGCATTACTTAATATAAGTAGAAACATAGCTGGTTTGGATAGTGGTGTAATTACATCTTATGCCCTCTACATCTTGATAGGTCTCCTTATTTATATGTTAATACCTTATTTTTCTCTTATTAATAGTAGCATGTTTTTATTAATTGTTTTAGCCTTATATGTAAGTTTAAACAAAGGATTAAATAACCCTTATAGTTCTAATAAATTTATAAGTTTACCTGTTCAAAGTATTTACTTAAAAAATTTGTTTAATATTAGGCTTTTTAATTTAAATAGATTATTTTTATATTCTAACATGTTTATTTTATTCTTAAATATAATGTCGCTTGTGCTTGGTGCATATAATATGTATAATACCTTAGAGCCTGCGCTTTATGTGTTGCCCGGAGACAGTTATCCAGCTGAGGCTGGACCTAATCATGAAGGGCAACAGGGTTACCCTTAGTATAATCCTGAGCAATATCCTTATACGGATCCTCAACATAATCCTCAACATAATCCTCAGTATAATCCTGAGCAATATCCTTACACGGATCCTCAACATAATCCTCAATATTACCCTGAGCAATATCCTTATATGGATCCTCAATATTATCCTGAGCAAAATCCTAATGCGGATCCTCAATATTATACTGAGCCTGAGCAATATCCTAATGCGGATCCTCAATATTATACTGAGCAATCTACGGATCCTCATACTCAGCCTGAGCAAAATCCTTATATTAATCCTGACCCAGGACGTAAAAAAGAACGTAAGGCATATCGAGAAAAAAACAAAGAAACATTAAATGAAAAAAGCAGGATAGCTAGAATGCTAAAAAGAGCAAAAAATCCAGAAGGAGTTCGCAGTAGAAGAAAAAATAAAAAACAATAGATTTATCTAATGTTTTTTCATCTAAAAATTAACTGTAATCTTCATTATCTTAAACCTTTTATTTTTTTTTTTATTTATTACGGTTTATACAGCTTATTATTTTATGCAAAAAAAAACTTGTTTTCTAGTAGGTTTAATGTTTTTACTTTTTTATCTGCCCTCTATGTAAGTTTACCCCTTAAAAATATTTCTTTTAAGTTATTATTCGATCTAATAAAATCTATTTATAGTAAATTTATTAGTATATTTAATACTAAATTTTTACACAATAGATTATTATCATTAGTGGTTTTCTAAGTCTTACTATTTTTTACCTTTTATTATTTTGTAAAAATAATTAAAGTTATAGCGCTTGTTATCATGTAACGAATAGATGTCTAATCCTTTATGGTCGGAAACTAAAACTAAAACTAAAACTAAAACTAAAACTAAAACTAAAACTAAAACTAAAACTAAAACTAAAACTAAAACTAAAACTAAAATTAATATGGATGTTGCCCACGCTAAGGGGCGTAAGGTCGGGACCTCTAGTAATAAACAAATAAGAATAATATCCTTGTTTAGTTTTTACTAAATTACTTCTAAATGACTTTTTATAACTACTAATAATAGATAATGTTTATTTCTCTCTCTTTTTAGGTTACAAATTGAATACTTTTTCATTATATTTAACCATTTACTTTTTTTGATTTATTACAGTTTAAACTGCTTTTTATTTTATGCAAAAAAAATAATTATTTATTTCTAGTAGATTTAATGTTGTACCCTCCTATAATAATTTCTGTTCTTGAAGTTTTAGTTTTGATTGTACCTGTTTTATTGACTGTAGCTTTTGTAACTATAGCAGAGAGAAAAACAATGGCCAGTATGCAAAGAAGACTAGGCCCTAATATTGTTGGATATTATGGCCTTTTACAAGCATTTGCAGATGCTTTAAAACTCCTCTTAAAAGAATACATTTCACCAACACAAGCAAACATTCTACTTTTTTTTCTTGGGCCTGTTGTAACTTTAATATTTTCATTATTAGGTTACTCGGTAATACCCTATGGTCCAGGTTTAGCTATATCAGATTTTAATCTAGGTATATTATATCTTTTAGCAGTATCTTCATTATCCACATATGGTATATTATTAGCCGGATGAAGTGCTAACAGTAAATATGCTTTTTTAGGTTCACTAAGAAGTACGGCTCAACTGATTAGCTATGAACTTATTTTAAGCTCAGCTATCTTGTTGGTTATATTATTAACAGGTAGTTTAAATTTAACTGTTAACGTAGAAGCCCAAAGAGCTGTTTGGTTTATACTACCTTTATTACCTATATTCATTATATTTTTTATTGGTTCTATAGCAGAAACCAATAGAGCTCCTTTTGATTTAGCTGAGGCTGTTTATTAACTGATTTGGTCTCGTTAAAGATCGCTGTTTGCTGAAAAACTCTTTAGCTTTAATTTAAAAGTAAAGAACAATCAGCAGGAAACCAAAAGATATGTTTATATCTTAGTAGGATCTTCAGAGACTATACGCGATCGTATGATATTAGTATAATATTATATAAGATATAGTCCAACCTTGTATGTAAATGCAAGATACGTATAAGTACTAGCGTTAAATCTTATTATAATAAAATTTTAATACTTAGTAAATACACCGTTTAAATGTACGTATAAACTATTATACATCTAACTCACCTTATTTAAATAAGGAAAACACTCTTTATTCGGCTACACCTCTCTGAGTTTTTTATAAATACGCATGCGCTGCTCTGCTCTGCAAGCAAGCAAGCAAGCAAGCAAGAGATAAATATAATTTATATTTGTTTTATATGTATAATGGAATCAGAACTTGTTAGTGGTTTCATGACAGAACATGCGGCGGTTATTTTTGTTTTTTTCTTTTTGGCTGAATATGCCAGTATAGTTCTTATTTGTATATTAATAAGTATTTTATTTCTAGGCGGATATGTTTTAAGTCCTTTTTTTTCTTTATCTTATTTACTTCTTGCTATAGTTAAACTATTTGATCTCTATATAACATTTCTTTTAAGTATCTTAGATGTCTTAGAACTTATATTTGAATATACATATTCTTATATAAATACCAGTACTTATATTTACACAAAAGAGATTATTTATGGGCTAGGTTATAATTTATCTTATTCTCCTTTAGAAGAATATATAACAATGGATGGTTTAAATACTATTCTATCTGATCCTATAATAGAAGGAATCATTTATGGTTTAACTTTGGGACTGAAAACTTGTATTATGATTTTTGTTTTTATATGAGCTAGAGCTTCTTTTCCTAGAATACGTTTTGATCAGTTGATGTCATTCTGTTGAACTATATTATTACCTCTAGTTATCTCATTTATAATAGTGATTCCTTGTGCTTTATACAGCTTTGACACAATACCTAGTAATGTGTTTTTATTATAATAAAATCTTTCTTGCTGCGCACCATAGTTTAAATAATAAAAGGATTATTTGTAAATAATTTATTATTTGCTTCACTAGCAGATGCGAAGGAGAGATAATCTTATATTAGCTATATAACTAAACTTTTACAGTTTTTATTGCTCCGCACTATGTATAAAACTTACCATCTAGATTTAGATGGTGTTACTTGCTTCGCCGGAGGCGAAGCTGTGAAAAATTCCCTTTAAAACTTTGTTTATTCCCATGTTACTTTCTTTATTATTAATACCTCTAATGGGTATTTTTATTATATCTACAGGTATTTCTTATGAACTATCAGATCTAAACATTAAACGTATTAAATATACAGCCTTAATCACATCTATAATAAATGTAATTTTTTCGTTATTTATTTTCATAATGTTTGATTTTAGTAGCAATCAATTTCAATTTGTACAAGAATATCATAAAATAAGTTTTTATGATTTTTATTTAGGTTTAGATGGTCTCTCAATATATTTTGTGTTACTAACAACTTTAATAATAAGTATATCCTTATTATCTAATTGAACATCTATATCTGAAAATGTAAGATCTTATGTAATAATAATATTATTGCTTGAAACACTCTTATTAGCAGTGTTTTTAGTTTTAGATCTTTTACTATTCTATATATTTTTCGAAAGTATTTTACCTCCTTTATTTATATTAATAGGACTATTTGGTTCAAGTAATAAAGTAAGAGCAAGTTTCTATTTATTTTTGTACACACTTTTAGGATCTTTATTTTTATTATTATCTATTGTTACGATGTGTTCGATAATGGGTACTACGGATTTTGATGCTTTATTTAAAACAAATTTTACCTACTCAAGTCAGTTATTTTTATTTTACGGGATATTTATAGCCTTTGCTGTTAAAACACCTCTTATTTTTTTAAACACTTGACTTTTAAAAGCTCATGTTGAATCACCTTTAGCAGGTAGTATAATTTTAGCTGGAATAGTTTTAAAGTTGAGTTTATATGGTATACTTAGATTAATTTTACCTTTACTAAGCAAAGCTTCACTAGATTATACTTACATAGTTTATCTTATAGGTGTTATTACAATAATATATGCTAGTATAAGTACGTTAAGAACAATAGATGTTAAGGAACTTATTGCTTATTCATCTGTGTCACATGCGGCGGTGTACCTTTTAGGTGTATTTAGTAATACAATACAGGGAATAGAAGGTGGTATAACTTTAGGCTTAGCTCATGGTTTTGTATCTTCTGGTTTATTTATTTGTGCGGGTGGTGTCTTATATGACAGATCTTCTACAAGATTAATAACATATTATAGAGGAATAGCTCAAATAATGCCTTTATATTCTATAATGTTTTTTCTGTTATGTCTAGGTAATTGTGCTGTTCCTCTTACTCTAAACTTCGTTGGTGAATTTATGTCATTATATGGTGTTTTTGAAAGATTGCCTGCTTTAGGTGTTTTTGCAAGTTCTTCTATAGTTTTTTCAGCTGCATATACTATATATATGTTTAATAGAATAGCCTTTGCAGGTTCATTTTCTAAATTTTTTAATGTAAATATACCTGATTTAAACAAACGAGAGTTTTTTATTTTACTAACATTAGTTATGTTTACAATAGTTTTAGGTGTATACCCTGCCCCTATACTAGATGGTTTACATTATTCTGTTTCTTGTTTGATATATTCTGGTATTCCTTTAGCAATTTAATACTTATGTTTACTAACTAGAAAAAACATATCTCTAGTCATAGAGAGTAAATTGTTTAATACTATAAAAATGTAATTTTACTTATAAACTAAAGATCTAATTAAATAACTTAAAAATATATTTATTTATAGAGTTATCATATATCTCTTTATTTTTATTTAGTGCTCTCTTCTGCTCTGCTCTCTAGTGCTCTCTAGTGCTCTCTAGTGCTCTCTAGTGCTCTGCAAGCAAGCCAGCAAGCAAGCAAGCAAGCAAGCAAGCACTAAATATCAACCTGCATACTATTTAGATCATACAAAATATATGTTATCTGGATTTTATCATAGGCAAAGAGTACTTTATTTAATTATATCATTGGCCACGTTACTTTAAGGAGTGGGCTGCTTAAATAATAGATTTCTCTATTTTAATGAAGTGTATAATACAGACCAGTCCATAGAAGTTCACTTTTCCTTATTTTAATATTTTTCCAATTTTTATTTTTAATTAAATTTAGGTACGTAATGTGCCAAAAAAATAAAGACTTATAGAACATATGCCACAATTAGTACCTTTTTATTTTATTAATCAAGTTATATTTGCTTTTATAATACTTACAATACTTATATATGTATTTTCAAAGTACATATTACCAAGGTTTGTTCGCTTATTCTTAACACGCCTTTTTATAAGTAAATTATAATTATATATAAGTTATATATAATACATTTAGCTTAAAGGCTCAATAATAGTCTTATATTTAAGTAAAACCTCATATTAAACCCTTTTATCATAGAGTATTTAACTAAAAAAAAAGATATATCTTTAGTATGTTAAAGGCATATACTTTGTAAATTAACTTTATCATATTAAAAGCTTTTTTCCTTTTATTTTCTAGCTGTTACTTATTTTAGATAAGGCTTATAAAGTCAATTAGAAAAAAATGCTATATTTAATGCGGATTGCTCTCTAGTGCTCTCTAGTGCTCTCTAGTGCTCTCTAGTGCTCTCTAGAGCAAGCAAGCAAGCAAGCAAGCACAAGAGAATATTATACATTTAATCTGTTTTAAATATTTAAATATCTCTTTCTTTCTTTTTTTTTTATAGTGCGCTTCTACGCTTCTGCGAAGCAGAGCAGAGCAATGCGCACTAGAGGTTTAATCTTTTGTCTTAGACAAATTTAAAATAATTGTTATTTTCTTATACAACATGAAAAGTTTATCGCTTAGAGATACGTGCATTGCAAGTCCTCTGGATCAGTTTGAGGTAAGGGATCTCTTAAGTCTGGATGCACCAATATTAGCTAGTATTCACTTTTCTATAACTAATATTGGTTTATACCTATCAACTGCGGCATTAATAACACTAGCCTTAAACATTCTAGCAGTTAATTACAACAAGGTTGTAGCTAACAAGTGATCTATAAGCCAAGAATCTATGTATGCCACTGTGCATAGTATAGTTTTGAATCAAATAAATGATAAAAAGGGGCAAGTTTACTTTCCATTTATATTTGCACTCTTTATATTTATTCTAATAAATAATTTAATAGGTATGGTGCCATACAGTTTTGCTTCTACATCTCACTTTATATTAACGTTTTCAATTAGCTTTACAGTAGTATTAGGTGCAACAATTTTAGGTTTCATAAAACATGGCTTAAGATTTTTTTCATTATTTGTACCTGCAGGTTGTCCCTTAGGTTTATTACCATTACTGGTTTTAATTGAGTTTATTTCTTATTTAGCCAGAAATATATCCCTGGGGCTAAGATTAGCAGCAAATATCCTAAGTGGTCACATGCTATTGAACATTTTAAGTGGATTTGCCTATAATATTATGACTTCAAGTTTTGTTTTTTTCTTTCTAGGTTTAATACCTTTAGCTTTTATTATAGCATTTTCAGGTTTAGAATTAGGTATAGCTTTTATACAAGCACAGGTGTTCGTGGTCTTAACTTGTAGTTATATTAAAGACGGACTAGATTTACACTAAATAATATTAAAAGTTCTATGTGTATTGTAATGTTTTTTTCAAGTATATTAAATCAGCCAATAATAAATGATTTATTGCTCCGCTTGCTCCGCTTGCTCCGCTTGCTCCGCTTGCTCCGCTTGCTCCGCTTGCTCCGCACTCAAGATTTGTCTATACGTATCTTCTTATCTATATTTTTTAACAATGATTGCTAAGCTTTGTTTTGAAAAAGTTTATAGTATTGCTTCATATTCTAGTTTGTTTTGTTTAATAACAATTTTTATCTATATATCTGCAATAGCTGTGTTTATGATTAAAATTATATAGAATACAAAAGGGGGGAATTATTTTTATATTAAGTTGCATGTAGGTGTAAATATTTAAATTTCTAGTATTTAAACTTATATAGAAGGCAGTAATAAATTTTTAAGTTAAAGAGGTATAGGCTAAGAAAAATTATTATTAGATAAGTAATAAAATACTTATAAATTATTTATGTGATACACATTGTTTAATGGTATTTTGCGATATCATAGGAAAGTCCAGCGCTAAAAAGGTTAATGTATTTTTTTAATTCATACTTTTAACTATACAAAGGTAAAAGCCTTGGCACTTAAGAGAAACTAATTATTATACTAGTTATATATGTGAAAAGATAAACAACCTTTTTATTTAGTATTGTGTAATAGCGAACTTGCAATCTTTGACCTGGCATTATTATAGTCCCATAAACAACAACAGGAACTGGCTTATTTGTATCCATATAATTAATATAATAGTTAAGGTATTAACTATTATATTAAATTACTAAAAACTTTGAATATAATTTATCTGTAGTTATTATCATCCTATACAGATGGTGTGTACTTAGTTTGCAATAAAAAAATAGAAAACTTAGAGATCTCTAATTTGATAAAAACAAGAGATAGCTTACATATAGCGTTAAGATTTTTTTTTATGTAATTTGTAAATATATAATTTATAAATATATAAATATATTTTTTATTATTTAAATGTATATTTAATTGTATAAAATACATTAGTAACGATATAAAAAATATATTGTGATATGAATTGAGTTTGATGATGGCTCTGAGTGAACGCTGTTCAAATGCTTGACACATGCTAATCGAACGACTAGTTTTTTATTTAACTAGTAGTGGTGTACAGGTGAGTAAAAGATATTTTACCGCCCTGGAGTAAGGAGAAAGATCCCTTATACATCGCCTCTATGTATATGAGGCGATGATACAAAGAAAAGTCTATCTTTTCGCTCTTGGAAATTTATATCTCGGGTAGTAATAGTTAAGGTGATTGCTTAACTAGCTTAATACGCGTAGTCGAGACTGGAAGGTTGATCGACCACAGTGGGACTGAAGAAATCCCACGACGATTGTTACAGCAGTGAGGAATATTGGTCAATAGCCTAACGGCTGAACCAGCAACTTGAAGGAATGTATAGCGAAAGCTAATTGTGTTTAACTTAGCGAAAGCTAAATGGGTGCAATATTGACTATGTCAAATAAAGTTCTAGGTAGAATTATGATGATGACATTGTTTATCTATGTGTCTTGACCAAATTACGTGCCAGCAGTCGCGGTAACACGTAAAAGACTAGTGTTACTCATCTTTAATAGGTTTAAAGGGTACCTAGACTGCCAATCAAGCCCCCAAAAGGGTACTAATTGGCTAGAGTTTAATATAAGGAGGCATGAAAGTACTGAGAATGTTGAGAGATGAAATTCTGTGATACTATATATGGCACTGGTAAAGGCGAAAGCATCTTATTATGTAATAACTGACGTTGAGGGACGAAGGCTGTGTATAGCAAAAAGGATTAGATACCCAAGTAGTCTCAGCAGAAAATGATGAATGTCATAGGATAGATGAATTTTGTACTATAAATGAAAGTGTAAGCATTCCACCTTAAGAGTAATTTGGCAACATTGGAACTGAAATCATTAGACCGTTTCTGAAACAAGTAGTGAAGTATGTGTGCGACAAGAAGCGGATATTAGCAATGCAATTTATATTGCTAGGTTATCTTCCAACCTAACACTACCTACACATGCTGGTCAGTAATGTAAAGTGTGAAGCTGTAGGGACAATGTAGCCTGTTTTAAATAACAATGCAAATATATCTAGATCTCCTCTTTTTCTTCTTGCTATCGAAGATATGAAGGAAGAGAGAATAATGTATATTTTCAGGAGCTAGTGTAGTAAGACATGGGGAACGAAAGTGAAAATAGTGAAGACGCTTCGTAACGCTACAAAGTTATTATGGAAGGCTATAGATTCTACATACTAATCTAGAGGAAGACCGTATTTCCATCGGAGTAAAGCTATTCCCCTAAATCTTACAATTGTGTTAATATCTGAACTTGGTAACCCCTTTATCTTCAGTAGTTTACATTTATTCTTCTTTTTTATGCATAAAAAAGCAGATAGAGTAATAAACTAAAGAGTCAACATATAAGTTCTACGAAATTGTTGTATCAGATAAAGGGGAAAGGAGGAATTAAAAAGCAAAAGCCTAAACTTAAATTTCATGGAAATAATTTAAGTTTATGGATATAATTATATATTATCATTCTAGTATACTATATACATGATGTAGACTAACACAGAAAGTATGCGTAAGTATTGTTAGTGCACAGAATCAAACTTAGAAGCGCGAGAATAATGGTGCATATCTAACGTAAGTATTAAAGAAGATACAAAATTCACGACACGAAGATGGGAGTGCAGATCTCCTCAACATGAGTACATGAAAAAAAAAGATTTCTATCTAGAGTATACGACAAACTAGCATGTCATTATAAGACCTTTGTCTTGTGTAGCAAGAAAAGAATTTAAATCGTTGTTATTATTTAAACTGTCTTGCGTAGCACTAACTAAATTATTCTTTTTTATTGCTATCGAAGATATGCTTTGCTCCGCATCAGCAAGAGAATATCTATTTATTATTATATTATTAAACCATATCGCCTACAATCTATAATATCTATTTACCATCATCTCTGCTTTATTATATATAATTCATCCTTTACCATTTCTAATAAAAATAAATAATTTAGTCCATTTTTCTATTACATATGAATTTTCTAGCTATAAGGGGTGGCAAAAAAAATTCTCATTTAATATTATAATTGCTAATTTACCTTTATTCTAATACATTAGATTAAAGGATTATAAAAATAAAATAAAAATAAATTAAAAATGAATAGTACAAGGATTATAGAATCATCAAAATTTTGATTAATAGCAGGCTTAATTGATGCCGAAGGTAGCTTTATAGTTACTCTTTCTAAGGATAGTAATAGAAATCTAGGTTACAGTCTTAAGATATCCCTGGAAATGGGCTTAAATTATAGAGATAAAAATTTATTAGAAATAATAAAAGCTGATTTACAGGTTGGTGAGATATATTTTAACAAGAGTGACAATACCTACAAATGAAAAGTTTCTAATGTGGAACAGTTATACAGTATAATAATACCCTTTCTGAAAACATACTATCTTGTTTCACAAAAGAGAATAGATTTTGAAATATTTCTAAGAATAGTGGAGATAATATGGTTAAAAAATCATCTTACTTTACAGGGATTACAAGAAATAATAAATTTAAAGTGTAGTTTAAATCTAGGTTTGAAAGAAAACTTAAAAATATATTTTCCTAATACTAAAGCATTTCCTAGACCGGTTGTAGCGTTTAAAGGTATACCAAATGGATACTTATTATCTGCTTTTGCCGAAGGTGAAGCTTGCTTTTTTATAAGAATTTATAAGTCTCCCAAGTCTAAATTAGGTTATGCTGTTCAGCCAGTCTTTATTATTACACAGCACTCTCGTGATAGAGTTCTTATGGAAAGTATAGCAAAGTTTTTTGGCTGTGGTATTGTTAAAAAACGTAAATCAGAGGCTTGTGACTTTACGGTTACATCCATAAAAAGTATAAGCGATATTATTATACCTTTTTTCGAAAAATACCCGCTAAGGGGAGAAAAACTTATAAATTACAATGACTTCAAGGAAGTTGTTAATCTAATGACATCTAAACAACACCTTACAGAGGAAGGCTATAAAAATATATTAAAGATTAAAAAAGGTATGAATACAGGCAGAGTATAATAAATAGATTAATAGCGAGCAATAAAAAAAGAAATGAATACAGGCTTACATTGCATGCTACGCAATAGAGGATTTTTAAATAGATACTAGTAAAAAAAATAATATATAATTAGGTCTTTGTAGCGTTATAATACAAAGATAGCTGACTTAATATACGGCAGAATGTGACAATAATTAATTATTGTTTGCGGCGAGGGCCGCTACCGCTAATTTAGCCAACAATTCTGTTTGAGCCGTGTGCTGGGAAACTAGCACGCACGGTTCTTAGAGGGGGAAAATCCGAGAGGATCTACCTATCTCAACTGTTTAATTTGATGGTCCGCAAAAAACCTTACCACAATTTGTATGTAAAAATTTTTATACAAGCGCTGCACGGTTGTCTTCAGTTAATGTCGTGAGATTGTGGTTAGTTCCATTAAATTAACGTAAACCCTTACTTTATTTTTATATAGAGTAGTTCACCGCTAGATTGGATGTGATAATAGGGACTAAGACAAGTCATCATGGCCTTAATATTGTGGGCTATAGACGTGCCACATATGCCTTTACAAAGGGATGCGAAATTGTGAAATAGAGCTAATCCCCTAAAACAGGATAAAAACTTAATGGATTGTAGTCTGTAATTCGACTGCATGAAAGAGGAATTACTAGTAATCGTGAATAAGAACGTCACGGTGAAATTTATCTCAGATAGGTACTAACCACTCGTCAGGCGCTGAAAGGAGTATGCGCAATAAGTTTGGTTGCAGTCTGCTTATAATCATAGCAATAAGGCTATGAAATGTGGATTAGCAGGTTTCGTATGAGTGACTCTGATTAGTGTTAAGTCGAAATACGGTTCGTGTAGTGGAAATTGCACGGGATTAATTAAATTTAACAATAAAAAGTGTGTATTTATTTTTACTATTTGGTATTTAGATTATAATTTTATTTTTATAGCATAAAGTAATAAATAATGCACAATAGGAAGGTTCCGTTTGTTGGTATGACGGGTTGAGCTGTAAACTCAATAGCTATAGCTGTCGAAGGTTCGAGTCCTTTTCTTCCTAATCCTTGTATAAATATATAAGGTATTAAACATGTTAGCTAAATTGGTATAGCGTTGTGCTACGGACACAAAGATTACAAGTTCGAGTCTTATACATGTTTTAGGTTTATTTAATTAAAAAGTATGAAACATAGATAATCCTAGGGGAGGGCTGAGGATGGGCAGGTATTATTTAGCAGGAAATAAATAATAAAAAATAAGCCTTTGTAGCTCAAAGGTAGAGCGGAATACTGTTAATATTTAGATAAGTGTTCGATTCACTTTAAAGGCTTAAGGGAATAAGGCTTAAGATTGTTTTAAATATATTCATCAAATTTTATTTTAAAGTTATACCTTTGCCCTACTTTCCGTATTTGTATTATTAGTCTATATGACGTATTTAATATTTTTCTGTTATTTTGTGCTGCTTCCGCTGCTTCGCTTCCGCTGCTTCGCAAGCAAAGCAGCAATAAAATATTTAATCTCTTCTAGATCTTTAAAAAAAAGTCTTTTTTTCTATTTTCTATAATGAATACCTTGTTTATTTTAAACGAAACTATTACTAACGGCTACAATATCGCATTATTAGATTATATATCCCTTGCTTCTATAATTTGCGGAATATTAGTTATAATTAGTAAAAACCCTATAGTGTCGGTTTTATTTTTGATAGCTTTGTTTTTTAGTTTAGCTAGTTATCTTATAATTTTAGGTATAAGTTTCATAGGTTTGTCTTACCTATTAGTGTATGTTGGGGCAGTGTCAATCTTATTTCTCTTTATATTAATGCTAATTAACGTAAGAATCTCTGAATTATTAAGTGACACTAGTAATGTTATACCTTTAGCTATATTAACATCAATATATTTTATTTATTCCATTTATCAATTATTACCTTATAATTTAACAGCTTTAGACATGAAAAGTTTTTCTATAAATTTATCTCTAGACAGTCTAAATAATTCTCTTAACAATGATTTAAATTATTTTAATGATAAGGGCCCATTAGTGTTTGTAACTAGTATGCTATGAGATGGTAATTTATCGGAAACTACACATATAACAAGTATTGGTAATATTTTGTACACTAGCTATTCAATATGACTTATTATAACTTCTATTATACTTTTATTAGCTATGGTTGGTGCTATTGTTATAACAATAAAACAAAAAGCTTAAAGCAACTAACCAAAACTTTACAATTAGTTAGCTTAAAAAAAATGTTAATAGTTTAACCATTAGCCCTGTTTTTTATTGCGGATCGCATTTATAAGTATTTCTTAATTGATATAACTACATATTTATTCAATTTATAACTACCACATTATATACTTATGTTTTCTAGTGCTTGCGAAGCAGCTATTTGTTAAAAATGTAAAATGTAAAAGAGACTTTAGTTTAATTGGTAAAATATGTGACTTTTGATCATCATTATATGGGTTCAAGTCCCATAGGTCTTAACTAACAATTACTTGTAAAGAGTTTATAAATACATAAAAAGGGAATTAGCTCAATGGTAGAGCTACCGTTTTACACACGGTAGGTTAAGTGTTCGAATCACTTATTCCTTATAATAGTGTTAGGCGTTAGTTTAGTAATCGCTATAATAAAAAATTAGGCTAAACAAAAGTGACATAACTAAAAAAGAAATTAGAGATATAAAAACAATGACCCATTTAACAAGAACTAATTTTCAAGCCCATCCTTTCCATTTAGTCTCCCCTTCACTCTGGCCCCTTTTCACAAGTTTTACACTTTTAACTCTAACAACTAGCTTAGTATTATCTATGCATGGCTTTATTTTTTCACAAAACAACTTTTTTCTAGCATTATTTTCATTGGTATTTACCATGTCACTTTGATTTAAAGATGTTATATCTGAAGCTACATATATGGGTAATCACACTTTAGCTGTGCAAAGAGGGTTAAATATGGGAGTGGCATTATTTATTGTAAGCGAAGCTCTCTTTTTTTTAGCTATTTTCTGAACATTTTTTCACAGTGCACTGTCACCTACTATCGAATTAGGTGCGCACTGACCTCCAGCAGGTGTAGAAGCAATTAATCCATTTGAATTACCGTTACTTAATACAATAATATTACTTTCAAGTGGTGTTACAGTTACTTATGCTCACCATTCGGTGATACAAGGAAATAGAAATGGAGCTTTAAATGGATTACTTTTAACAGTAGTGCTAGCTATTATATTTACTGCCTTGCAAGGTGTAGAGTATTCAGTATCTCAGTTTACTATTGCAGATGGTACGTTTGGATCTTGTTTTTATTTTGGAACAGGTTTTCACGGTTTTCATGTAATGATTGGTACTGCATTTATAGGTGTTGGATTATGACGTGTTTTAGCTTATCACTTTACTGAAAATCACCATCTAGGACTAGAATCTAGTATATTATATTGACACTTTGTTGATGTGGTTTGATTATTCTTGTTCATATCTATTTATTACTGAGGATCATAATTAATGAAAAGAAACAGAAATATGACTGAATTTGAGTAATTAGTACACAATAAAAAGAGATTGCTGGATTATAGAAAAAGTAATTTATACACTATATATTAACATTCTAAAGACGTTTCTACATTGATAGAAGCAAAAACTATTGCTGAGAAATTAGAGAAAGGGGAATATACTAGTGATGAAGATTATTAAAGTTTTTTTAGGATAATGATGTTACAAATAAGGGTGGTTTGGATTACATATGGAAGAGGTTATTTCCTACATCACAGATGAAAAAAAATCTCATATTAGCAAAGACTTTAAATTAAAAAATTAAATCTAAATCTTAGATGCTAAAGTAAAAAGTAATAAACCTAGTGACAACGCTAACAATCTTGCGACAGTTAAAGAAGATAAAAATAATTCCTATGATCATACAGATCTAAATACAGAAATGCCCGATTTTATGGATTGACTGACAAACCATAACGGCCATAGGTTAATGGTAGACCTTTCGTCTTCCAAACGATTTGTGTCGATTCGAATTCGACTGGCCGTAGATAAATAAGTTAAAGAGTTAGTAGTTTAATTGGTAAAATACTTTCTTGTCGAGAAAGAAGATGCCGGATCGTAGCCGGTCTAACTCGCATATATCTCAGATACATGAGATAAAAGGAAAAGTTGCCATTGGTAGGGCGAGATATTTGCTAAATATTGTGTAATAAACACCTGGATGTTCAAATCATCTCTTTTCCGCGTAACATCTATGTATAAACATTTTATATATTTAGTGCTTGCTTGCTTGCAGAGCAGAGCAGAGCAGAAGAGAGAATACTTATCTAGTAAAGAGCACTTTAGCTTAACTAAATATATTAAAAATTATATAGGTAATGTTAATAATTACAAAGCGAAATGCAATAACACCTTGGAAATAAACTAATTCATGTTATAACTAGCCTCAAGCTAGTTATAAAAAAAAGCCGATACCTATAAAAAATTTTATTTTTCATTGCATGGCCCAATAATATAAGTGAATAATTTAATCCTAAATGAATATTTACAAATTAATAAGAGATATATATTTTATATTTAACCTCTTGCTCTCTTCTGCTATGCTCTGCTCTGCTCTGCAAGCAAGCACTAAATAGATAAAGTAAAAATAGAAGGAGTTTAGTTTAATGGTAAAATATGAAGCTTCAAACTTTAAATTATCAGTTCGAATCTGATAACTCTTGCATGTAGATAATTTTTATCTTTTTATTATTCTATTTTTGTTGTTATCTAGCACCTACGTAGGGTCTAATAATACTATTACCGCTTGCTCAACATATAATTATAGCCCAACTTGCAACGTCTACTATAGCTAACCCTGCTACAACCGGTTTTCTATTAGAAAAGTTAATTATAGTTTAACTATAATTAATAGTTTAATTGTCGTTGTGTACTAATGTAGGGTTTTCAATTGACTATATTAGCTGTGTTTCTCGTTATTTGTTTAGAGTAATTTATTAAGAGATAAACCTAGATAACTGCTTATAAAATTATTTTTTATCTGCGATCCCTTCGCCATTGGCAAAGGAAATATACACAGTGTATTCGCTTTAAAGTGAGTATTGGAGAAGATCAGTGCCTAACACTGTTTAAAGCCAAAGCTGCTGTGTTCTCTTGTTTTCAGATATGCATATCTAACTATAGGGATTCTAAGAATCAGCCATGGCTTTTAAGTGTAAATACTATGCGGCCGAAGAAGAACCATGTCATATTTGAAAACAAGAGGTTCTTTAACTTAATAGGTAAAGTGCGTTTTTGATAAGAATGTTATTCAAGTTCAAGTCTTGGAAGAATCAGAAAAAATTAAAAGAAAGAAGTCTTTGTTAAATTAGTTTATATTCTTTAATTTTGTTACAGAATTTTGTAGATGAGCTACATAAAAATAAAAATAAAAATAAAAATAAAGAGAATTGGCTGAGGGGTTTAAGGCGATAAGCTTGAAACTTATTTGGTTAAATGACCACATCCGTTCGAATCGGATATTCTCTGTATTTAGTGCGCTTCTGCTCTGCTCTGCTTGCAAAGCAGAGCAGAACAGAGCAAGAAAAGATATATAAAGACTATATACGGGTTAGAGCCAGGTTGGTTAGGCGCCTCATTTGGGTTGAGGAATTGTTATGTTCGAATCATAATAACCCGAATTAATTGCTTTTTAGGTATAAAAGGCAATAGTATTGTAAATTGTAATTGATATATAAAGTGTTTATTTGTGAACAAATAAACTTATTCACAAATAGTATATAAAGAAACTATTATGGATTGATAGCTATATATTAAAGAGAGCAGGTTTAATTTGGTAGGCTTAGTCTCTACCATGAACTCTAAAGAGAAATTTAATGTAAAAACGAAGTTAATTGAAATATCTTATTAACTTCAGGAACATAAATCAAACGAGATTCTACGAGTAGTGTGAATGAAAGTGGAAAAGCCTATAAGTAAAACGGACTACATACCTGTTTGAAAAACAAAGATTAGATAATAATCTAAAGGGGAACCTTCCTCTAAGGCTAAATATAATATATAAGCGATAGTGATATATTACCGTGAGGGAATTCAATAAAATAGTAGTTTTATAAGCAGCTCAAGTAAAATTTAAATAATAAGAGCGTACCTTTTGCATAATGGGTCAGCAAGTTAATATCAGATGCGAGCAGCGATGCGAAGATAAATCAATTATGAAGTAATGAGATAGTATCTGAAATTAGACCCGAAGCCTAGTGATCTTACCACAATCAGGGTTATAAAAGTCCGAACGGGTAAAAATAAAGATTGAGCCCTTGTTACAGCCCAAGTAGAAGTGAACCTTCTGCTATATACCATCAAATTGACAGGAAATCCCTAAAGCAATCTTAACTAACCTAGTATAGTAATATAATTAGGGGCGCAGGTAATGACTCGCGGTATAGTAAAATCATGATTGATACACGAAAGTGAATGGGTAATCTGCATCCAAGCTCCATTTTACATGGAGAAAGGTTCATCGACTAGAAGGTGGTTAGCGCAAGCTTAAGGTATAGTCAATCCTCAATGGAAACATTGCAGGGTAATATAGTTTTATATGTAACATATGTTTAGAAGTAATATTCTCGGATTTTAGCCATATTATGTTTTTATTACCTTCAAAGAGGTTTAACCTCTTTGAATAATAAACGAGCAAATTATCACAAGTAAATACCCGTAGCAGCTACAAGCAAGGTACAAGTAGAAAGGTACTCGGGTCATTGGAAGGCTAGCACCCTAACCCGATGATAGAATTGAAAGGATAACCTTTAAAAACTTTAATATTAAAACAACATTAAAAATTTAAAAGCTACTAATATAAATTTATTTCTACACTCATATAAAGCCATTGGCTTTATATCTACATCTCTTGCTAACAAGAGATATTATTCTTTAAGTAATCCTAAGTTTAACGATGTAAAACCTGTGGTTCTTTACGATGATGCTGATAAGGATAAGTTAAATATCTTAGCAGATAATCGTAATAAAATAGGTATTTATCGTTGAATTAATAAAATAAATGGCAACACTTACATCGGTAGTTCTGTTAACATAAGCGTTAGAATGTACACCTACTATAGTTTACGATCTTTAGCAAAAAGTAACAGACTTATTGACAGAGCCCTTTTAAAATATGGATTTTCTAATTTTGCATCGGAAATATTAGAATATACTGATAAAAACAATGTTTTAGAAAAAGAGCAATATTACATGGACCTTTTTAAACGTTAATATAATATTGTGGAAACGGCAGGTTCTACTCTAGGTTACAAACATACACAGGAATCACTTGAAAAAATGAGAGATTTTATATTAAGTGACGAAGTTAGAGATAGAAAGGCACTTTCTACTGAAAATGCTACAGCTGCAAGAAGGATATCCATCGTGGTTGAAAATATAAAAACTAAAGTTAAGCAAGAATATTATAGCTTAACCGAAGCAGGCTACGCGTTAGGTGTATCAAAATCTTCAGTAAGTCAAGCATTAATAAATGATAGACTTATTAAAAAAACATACCGTATAAGCAAAACATAAAACATATATTATCTGTTAAATGGATAGTTTAATCTTCATACTTATAGTTTGTATTAAACTGTTTAGGGAGAAAATTCTCAGCTCAGCCTCTTATTCTTGCTTACGAAGTAATGCAGGAAGATAGGCTAAAGAGAAAATATGTATCGTTGTAGAGATATCCGAAGAATTGTGGTAAGTTAGTGAAAGACAACACAGACTAGGATAGCTGGTGTAGGATAGTGTAAGCAGCTGTCTTCATGCCATGTAGGTGATAAAAAAAGGCCTGCTAATCCATCAAATTGACGGGAACCCCCTAAAGCAGTTTCTACCAAGCGGCATAGTAATATAGCACGTGGCACAGGTAATGACTCGTGGTATGGTAAAAAAGAAACTGATATATGAAAGTTAATGGGCAATCCGCAGCCAAGCACCTATTTATTTTTTAATAAAGGTGTGCAGTTCATCGACTAAATGTTGGTTACAGTAAAAGCGCAAGCTTAAGATATAGTCAAACCCCACCTGAAAAGGTGAAGGCAGCATAGTATAAACAAAAATTACGGTATTTGTTACATTGTGGATTCAGATGTAGCAAGAAAAGTTAATATTTAATATTTAACAGACGGATCCGAATCTTAGGTATTAGGTATAGGCATTAAACAAAAAATTAATAATAAAAAAAAATAATTTACCTGGATATTTACCGTAATTAATATCCAGGTAAAGCTTAACAGGCTAAAACCGTTTAATACTATACTAGCCCAATGGATGATTATATATCATTTAGGGAGAAGGGCCTCAGCTTTGCCTTTAACGGCTAAAGAGGCAGATTTGTTTCCGCGAAACCTATATTTGTAGGTAGTTTTAATAACATTATAGCAGGTACAGAATTGTGATCTCATGCAACTTGCGTATTATTTAGCTTTAAATAATATGTTTTTGTGGATATTGGGGGGTCGTGAAGATTCTATCAGTGAGTATTTGTTCTCGGAAGGGCTTAGATGAATATTGAATAGTCAGACATAGTACGATAAGGTTGTATGTCAAAAGGGAAACAGCCCAGAACAAGAGTTAATAAGGTTCCAAAATTATTATTAAGTGAAAGAAAGGTAGTGTTTGTCCTATTCGTCCAGGAAATGGGCTTAGAAGCGGCCACTTTTTAAAGACCTCGTAATAGAGCACTGGTTTTTCGTTTTCTCTTGCTACGCACAGAAAACGAAAATAAATAAACTAATTAAAAGTTTATGTGGATAAAGGCACCTAAGATTTAACGGATCTAAATAATATACCGAGACCTTGTCCAGATATATATGTCTGTATTAATTAGATACTCTATATCTGGGGTAGCGGAACATTGGGGAAATATAAGACTTTTTCTTTTAAAGAGAAAGGAATTTAATAATTTATTCTAATTATTAGTTAATTTTATAACCCAAGTGAGAATGCTGACATGAGTAACGATAAAGGAATATAGTGGATAGTATCCCATCCTCGCCTAAAGCTTATGGAATTTACTTAAAGTAACGGCCTCTAAGTTCATTAGTTTGAAAGGACTAGACGATGAGAAAATCAGCGAGTACTTTTATTGAAATTAAAATAATAGTATATAATTAATGATGTAAAATAAAAGGAATTAACACCTGTTAACTGTGACGGGTGTTCTGGAAAAATATCGCGTAAGACCGTACCTAAAAACTACCACGAGTAAGCAAGTAGAGAATACGAAGGCGTTCGAGTGAACAATCATTAAGGAACTCGGCAAATTGACTCACGTAACTTCGGGAGAAGGTGGGCCATTCCAACTTATTAATATAAGGTATGGAAGAGGAGGCATAGAATGGTGTTGTACGACTGTTTAATTAAAACACAGCACACTGCAAAGATAAAAAATCGAAGTATAGGGTGTGATGTCTGCCCTATGACGGCTGGCTATCCGACTTTCTTGGTTGACTAAAATAAGCCAGGTTATGAAGGAACCCCCGTTCAATGGCAGCTTTACCTATGAGGGTTCTAAGGTAGCGTAATACCTTGGCCGTTAAATGCGGTCTTGCATGAATGATGTAACGATACAACAGCTGTCTCGATGATTGGCTCGGTGAAATTGGAATAACTGTGCAGATACAGTTTACCTCTAGTTAGACGAGAAGACCCTATGCAGCTTTACTGTTACTAGTTATTGGGTATGATATAACCAGTTGTAGTGTATAAGGTAATTGTTAAGATAAAATTGAAACACCTTTACTTGGTTTATCATATTGTATCACCTTAAAAGTGGAACATTTGCTAGGTGGCAGTTTATGCGGGGCACAGATCCCATAAATAGTACCTGGGTATATCCAAATTCTGTAAAATTGCAACTTGCAATCAAATATGTCTAGGCATTGCCTACATATTTTTTATTTTTTAGTTTGCTATTGGTTAATATACAAATGCCAGTAAGGCATTAATATTTGTTATTAAACTAATCCAATTATAATTCTATTTGAGGTAGAGTTTTTTTTTATGCAAGTAAGAATTTGCTATTCTAAATATAGATGTAATTAAAACATTATTTAGTAATTATTATATTAGATGTCATATAATATAATATATGATTCTAAATTTATGCCATTGGCATTTTTTATAAGTTTACTTTACAACCTCTAGTGCGGAGCAATCCGCACTAAATAATGCGAACAATTTTGTTCGTTTAGAGTAATACTACTCCCAGATAACCCGTTTAGTATAATAATCACTAGTAATGTTTTTCGTTATTTATTAAATTCTTTTAAAAAAGAGATCTAGTGCAGAGCAATCCGCACTAAATAATTAATTAAATGATAATTGAAATTACTAACAAAGTTTAATGGCTTAATCTTGCTTTACTGTTTGACCTACACGTCTTTCAGTCGCGTAAGCGGGGCATATGATCACAAGATGCAGAAAGGAAAGGTCTTGGATTATAGAAAAAGTTACGCTAGGGATTAAATGTTAGTCCCCCAATGTTTATATAAACTATTGGTACATATTTGGGTAAAATTCAAGAAATGCTTATTTATATAAGATTATAATAAGCGTATTTGAAGCGAAACTCTCTTAAGCATCTTTTTTTTTTTTTAGTGCTTGCTTGCTTGCTTGCTTGCTTGCAGAGCATGGCATAGCATAGCAGAGCGGAGCAATAAACAATTAAAAGTAAAGTGAGAACGTTCAACGACTAGAAGGTGAGTATTGCTAACAATAACCTTTTACTAATGCTCAACATTTTAAAATTAAATCTATCTAATCTAACTATTGGATGTATCTTAAATCAATGTATTTAAATAATTGATTTAAGATACATTTGTATAATTATTAATAAAAATTAATGAAACAGACTTAGCTCTTTGATTAAAAGTTAAGCTTAGGACATATATTAAGTTAATCTAATTTAAAAAGTCCTATAAAATTTACACCTCTAAAGATTTTCTAATGTTAAACATTTTTAAAGTAAAGTTAAAAAACTATAACTTAAACAGGAATTACAACAAAGGTAATGAAATAGCTATAGCTAAACATTATGTGCCTGCAGATAAAGAGTGATTTAATAGTGTTTATGCCTATAATAAAAATACAATTAAATTGCTACCTGCGGCTGACAAGGTAATACTTAAACTTATAAAGAGTTATTTTAATTTGTATAGCCCTGTATTACAAAAAACCGTAAAATTTCCCCGTTTACGTAGAAGACTTAGAAGATTATCAACTAACAGAATGTTGGTTAGTAGAGCAGAGCTTAAACATACTAGTGATAAAGTAATAGCTACTGTTTACGTATATAATAGGCAAAAAACATATTATATTAGAAAATTACTTAGCATAGTTGATACAATAGCTAATACAATAGCTCATACAGACGGAGAAGTGTTAAAAATTGTAAAAAAAAAGGCTCTCTTGATTTTTTCCAAAGTTTACAAACAAAAAAATAAATTGCTTAAAACACTAGTGCGGATTGCTCCGCACTATAAAATAAACAATAACAATAAAAACAAATTTATAGGTTACGAAAAACAGTATTTAAATAACTTTATTTTAAAATGTTTACAAAAAGAAGTGCTTTTGATGTATCGTAAGCAAATTATATTACTAAATAAATCTAAATTTGAGAAAACATATCTTTTACCTTTAACAGGTTTAATTAAAAATATCTACAACAAAAAAATAGAGTTTAACTTAGTTAATTTAAATTATTTATATTTAAACAGTTATATTTTTTCAGAAACTTTAGTTACAAAAATAAGAAACAAGAAAAATAAATTGTTAAAAGTTTTAAAAGCTTCTTTAAGGATGTTTCATCTATCACCTCTAGATAAATTAAGTCTTTTGGCTGATAGGCATAATAGAAAAAAATTGTTACAAAACTTAAAAGTCAATTACCAAGAGTCACTTCTTTTCTGCTCTGCAAGAAGAAGAGAAACAATAAGTGATAAAATAAATAAGAGCTTGCACTTAGTATACAAAAAAAAATCTTTAGAGATTGATGATAGCATTGTGCACACAATGCATACAACAAAAAACATATTAGATTCTATTAAACATAAATCTGTTACTGGTATAAGAATAGAGGCAGCAGGAAGATTGACTAGACGTAATACTGCCGCAAAATCTGTTTTTAAGCTTAAGTATAAAGGTAACTTAAAAAATGCAGATTCTTCTTATAAGGGTTTATCTACTATACTTTTAAGAGGTCATGCAAAATCTAATGTACAGTATACAAAATTAAAATCTAAACTTCGTATTGGGTCTTTTGGTTTAAAAGGCTGAGTAAGTAGTAATTAGATATTCTCTGCTCTGCAAGCAAGAGATAAAAATTTTACACATATCGCGTTGCAAATAGGTTAGATAGAAAAAAAAATGAAGAAATAGTCTGAACCACTTTGTGAAAAGTGGAAGTAATGGATAAAAAGCCATTACGATAACAAAAATTGAACAGGCTAATTGCGCCAGAGAGTTCAAATTGAGTGCGCGGTTTGGCACCTCGATGTCGGCTTAGCTTATCCACATGAATGCAAGAGTCATGAAGGGTGCGACTGTTCGTCGCTTAAAAAGCTACACGAGCTGGGTTAAATACG
>JAABUJ010000867.1_pt1 | contig 51877 bp, 60 predicted proteins | sample 5559131 | NCBI WGS metagenome assembly JAABUJ01 (sample SAMN10711875, study PRJNA513366) | rock metagenome | isolation source: Antarctica rocks | place: Antarctica: Victoria Land, Mt New Zealand nord | collected 2016-01-07
CGCGACGCCACCGTGGCACCTTGCACTGCAACAACCACAGCTCGACCAGTGACTCTATTAGCTCTGAAAGGCAAGCCTTCCAGGTTCCCAGCCTGCACCACGGGGAGGAAGAGTCTTTGCAGGCCGATCCACTCAATACATCAGGTACATACGTTACCTCTCACTGAGCTTGTACCTCAATTTTATCTTAGTCAACATATCTTAGTATCTTACCTGGTAGTAGTTACCGGAAGACAGCTGGTTTTGCGAACAAGATTATGATCATAGTAATTAACAATAATAAACTCCTGACAATTGAGAACAGAGTTTTGTATTATTGTGTGATGAACAAGCGCTGCCTCTTGGGCACACTATATTCATCTCTCTCCCTTGAAGCATACCTCTTTCTTCTTGTCATGGGCCTCATCAAACCACGACCCATTGCACAGCATTGACACAACAGACCACCCAAATTGCTATGATCTGAGGTCCCAAACACCACATCAAGGTTTTGCTGTCTTGTAAACCAGTTCATTGTCTGTGGAAACCCACTGATTTTCCGACGTTTCTGTCTGTCAATCCGAATGTATATGGTCATCATGTCGCTAGGATGACGAATATAAAACTCCACTCTCTTGCAGTATCGATGACAGAGACAACAGACATCAGTTTGTCCAAGAAAGAAAGCAAGAGTCTCACTATCAGTGACAAACTCCAGACTTGATGGATGAAGATTAGTCAATGATTGAATAATTGTACTGCTCTTGAGTCGACAACGAATGTTGCCTTGACAGTGATAAAGGCCTGACTCAAACTTTGGACAAGTGGTAAGCTCGAAAAAGAAGGATGAAATAAGGAGAGCGGAGGCTGTGTCGATACAGTCTTGAGCACTATGAGTCTGAAGGTGAACACTTTCCCTTAGAATGTTCATCTGATCTGTGTTGTCGATGGCAGGCTCTTTGCCTGGGAAGAAAATATTGAATCGAAAGTAATCTTCTCGAGACCTCTCATCCAGTCCATTTACAAAGTCTCTCCATACACTTTGACCGTCCAGAGAAGACATGAATGACCTGTACAATCGAGGTATGAAGCCATCCTTGAAAAGATGTCGAAAGTGTGGTGCACTTGGTGATTGTATCTCCCCGTCAGTGCCGGTTCCCAAGGATACCATCAAGTCAGGCTTGACGACTGACGGCCAGATTTGACGACATTCCCACAAGGCAAGATTGACAGGGTTATTATGCTTAAGACCACCGTCCTGAAATGTTCCAATCGCCGATATATAGGCCGGTTTGACCAATCTAGAGATACTCTCGTTAGTAGCAAGAAAGGCTAGAGACATAGGAGAAACTAACACAGGTGCTGCGGTAGTTGCTCGACTTCTATAGACAGGAGTTAGCCCACATAGGTCCTAGACAGAATCAAACTCACGCTTCCCAGACGAACGGCTCATCAGTTGCGTTTGTCGGTCTTAAATGCTTATACCCTATGCAACATTAGCGAAGAACCCCGTTGAGGCTTCTATGATCCTGATTTCCGTACCACATCCTTTCGCCCTTGTACCTAGCCCATTGTAATTGGAGAACACAAATGTAGAGGCGTCTGATATAGCAGATGCAGTTACACCAACTTTGATCCCAGATATGGTAGCTGGAGTGTCAAACATCCGCCTCGACAAACCAAAGCAACTCTTTAGTGTGACTTCCAATGTGGACACGTCATAGCAGCCGTCCGAAAGCCAGCATTTGAAGACACGAGAAAGGTACCCAAGCAGACTCTGACTTTCCTTTTGTCCCTTAGTGAAGAATTGCCTTGCCAAAGTGTCAAACTCCCGGATACAGCGAGGAACATCCCACCCGAGCAGAAACAAGCATAGAACAATCAGACCTCCTAAAGGCACGTCAGCTGTGGTAAAAGCTGAAGGGCATGTGTATGTACCAGAACTCGTGCCCCAAGCTCCATCAAACAAGTCCTGAACCGGACAGTCACCGATCAGATCCTGGATCAGGCCCAGAAACTCTAAAGGGACTACGCCTCGAGTGCCCCCTCCGTCAACAGAGAGTATCCGATATCCAGCTGTGGGCGGTTTCAACCGCACAGTCAACGTTCCGGAATGGCAAAGAACGCAGTTGGAGATGTGGTAGTGGTATTCCAAACCTGGCAAGGCGTCTCCGAAAATACGGACACAATCATCGCACACCGCGTGTCCACAACTCAGCACATGTTCAGGATTCCGACGTAAACAGAACAGGCACGTCGTGTTCGTTTTGAGCGGCGCCCATTGCAAATGCTTACCTTTGAAAGTGTCTCGGTGCAACTGCGCTGAGCCCTTAGGATACTGGGCAAGAGTGGAAAACATGATCTTCATATGATCCTCGATGCAGTGAGATTGATATTCGACAAAGGCCTCGGAATCATAGGACATTCGAAGGGCCTCAAGGCAGAAGGACTTGTAGAGAGTCTGAAATGTAGTTGTGGGATCAAAACCTAACAATTCAAGATCAATGTTGAGATATCAAGGCAAAGTGTATCGAGTACTCACAATGCATGCCAGGGGGATAAGCGTCCATTACCATACATGAGGCAATATAGGAGCTCAACGCATCATAAGGCAATTTGAATTGAGTGCCAAGCTTCATTGCGGTCATTAGATGATCTCTGAAGTCTTGAAGAACCATGTTTCCTTCCCGAGTCGCAAATATAAAGTTGAATGGCTGGCTGATCGTATCTGCAGCATGCACAATTGCTTTTTGACAGAAGCCGTGAAGATGCAGAGCTGTAAACAGACTATGATTGTTTGAACGAACCTCTCGCATTTGATCTGCATCTCGGACAATGGATTCTCTCAATTGACGGTGCTGAGCTAGTCGGGAGAGATGATCACCAGGTAGATATAGTAAACTTATTGAGGAGAATGACTTCATCAGATTTCGGTGACCTTTCTGACAAAGATTAAAGCGAAAATCCTCGGTCTCAAGAATGTTATGCGTCGGACTGGTACTGTTCGCAGAAGTAACAATAACAACCTTTGGGCGGATGACTTTCGAAAGACTTGATGCACTGCCGATGGATGCCCAAACAACCAACCGTTTTGCAACATTTTCAAGACCATCAAAGTCATCTGCAAAAATACAAATGACATCTGTGAAGAGAAAGAACACACGAGCATGTAGGATATCAAACATGCTGTATTCAGAGGGAGGTGCCCACCGAGCTGAATATACATTGCTCTCGTGGCACAAAGCTGCGCCACGTGTTGGTATGATTCGCGTAAAGGGATCGCTATCCGCAAACCAGATTGGCCGATCTGAATTGATGGTGGCGTTGTCTAATCGTAGATTAGCGAATCCGTCACGGCGGCCCCGTCTGACGTTGTTGAATGGGAACAGCTCATATAACGCTGTATTCTTGGCTTTTTGCCCTATGAAAATTACAATTGAGGGGCATTGTTCACTTGGCCTAGGCATTTCCTCAAGGACTCGTTTCATTCGACCTCCATCGCGTAACTGAGATTCTTTGTTATCGACACTCTGCAACCAGGCGATGTGCTCACAATTAGCCATATTGATTGTTTTAATGAGACAGATGTTTATTGTGCCATGTCGAGCTTTTAAGTGCGCTCAGTCTCTCTTAGCCTCTCAGATTTGCTCCTTTGTGGCCTCTGAATTTGGCTGAGATATGTCTAGAAGAAGGAGGCCGGGGTGGGGGGGGGTCTGCGTCCTGTGCAGGCCCCCCCCACCAAAAGTAACAATGTCTGCCATTCCCCCAGGGTTATTCAATATCAATAAACATTGAATGAAAAAGATCAAACCCAAAGTGGAATTGACGGACATCTCTGAGCGTTATGGACCCATCTCCGGAGTTGGACCTACATCTGTGTACAGAGAGGAATCGTGCTTACAAAGGAAGAGCCAAAGTGCAGATTCGTTGGCTTAGCTTTGAGGACGACTTAGTTTTGGGAACCCGGCCTCTTGACCCAAAAAATGTCGCCAGGCTTATGAAAATCTTTGAGCTTGAAGGATGTTTTCGTCGAGAACCAGAGCATTATGTGCCCGCGCTCATCCGCCCTGAAGCCCTCAATGCCGCATTGACTCAGGCAAACCATGATGCTGGAAAACTTTTCGCAGTAACAGAGGAGCCTGTGAGTCTAGAGTTGTCTAGTCCTCTTATTTGTCTGCATGGGAGACACCGTCTGGAAGCTGCCAAGCAGCAGCTAGAAGCAGCAGATAAGTGGTGGGTAGTTGATCTCTATTTGGATGGTCTGTTCTACATGACCTCGGCGATGCTGGATGGCAACTGATATCACAGTGCAGATATTCACGACGATGCAAAGGCGGCTATCAGGGAGGAATATTCCAATTCCAGGAACTTCAGTGATGGTGATATCTTCCGAAACCTGCGGTATCATCAGATGAACAACAACAAGCAAGGAGCGGGCAAATGGATGGCTAGACTATCAGAAAGCAAACGGAGAGATGTTGTTCAGTTACAAAAGATGGCATTGAAGAGCATGGTGATGGGTGCGTTAAGTGAGGCTTTTGATAAATTATTATCATACATAGGGCTTTGGTCAGCTCTGCAACTTGGTACCTTTCATCGACTGCTCACATTACGGTGCCCAGAGGTCAGCAGATCGGAGAACCCTTTCTGAACAATGGTTGCTGATAGTGATCAGGAGTTGACTCACTATCTACACCGCATTAAAAGCACATGGAGCTTTATTCTGGGGGTCGAGGGCGATTTAAATTCCCGCCTTGACGCAAACACCGTTCGACGGCTTCAGACTCGCTGCTTACGCTACTCCTCGGAGGACAAGGCTGCTGTGACTGCAGATATGGACAACGGCATCCTTTTTCCCAACATACCTGATCAACGTACCCGTCATAGAATAAAGGTTCGGCTTGAGGAGATTGGACATATGATTCCATCGCTGCATACCTTGCTCGAGGACACAAAGTACCTCGAACCTTGTGCCAAGATCGTCAAATCTCTTCTGCCGGTCAAATTCAAGGGGACGATCCGTGAGGCATATGAGAAAAGCCACACAGGTCTATCTAAATTTCAAGTACAACATAACGAACATGTTTTCTTGGAACGGGAAGAAAGCGTCAGAAAGTGCATCTGGATCGCATACCGTCAGATCTGGCTGTTCGCCATGCGCCACTTTCCGGATATGATTGGCATATGTCCTCGAAAAGATGATGGAAAACCAAAGCCAACTGTGCACCGCCCAGACGAAATTTTGTGGCACAAGATCGCACAACTCGCCGGGAGAGGTGGCTTTCAGACATCAAAGATTGCGGAGTATATTAGACGGAGTCCTTTCCAAAAGATGGCCTCTGAGTTCCTCGGCCAATGTCGGCCATCAGAATATTACAACATCAGCACAGCTGTTTTGGACAGAGCAGTAGGTTCAATTGTCAGCATCTTGCAAGACATAGAACCACGAGTGCTCCGCTTCAAGATGCCCCCATTAACATCTGATTATGAAGACAACATGGACCTTGCAGATCGGTGCGGGAGACCTTTTGAGCAGTCTTTCTTGAACGACAAGAAGCATTTGTTTTACGAAAGTATATATGATAAGCGCTCAGAGGAATGGACCCTTGAACAGTGTGAGCGTTACTTGACCTCTTTCAAGGTGAAGCACGATATATTTACTGCCTTCTTTGGCAATTTCAACGAAGAACCTGAAGATCTTTCAGCCGAAGATAGGGCGAATAATGCCAATATGATGAATTTACAAGATGAAGACGTATCATCTGGACCCTCTCAGACACCAGTGAATACACGATTCACGGGTGCACCACCGCACAGTTTGAACACTTCAGAATCGACGAATATACTTGCAGCTCAGACACATCCATCTCAAGCACCGATACCAGCACATCAGAATATCTCGGGTGGCACTTTCCATGCTGAAGAAGCCATAGACAACAATCGGCGATCTGAAGAGCCAATTGCTTTGTCAATCGCCTTGGATGAGGGCACATCCCTTGGCACAGAATTGTCAACCGTGTCCCCTTGGAGTATACAATCAACAAGACTGGAAGAGCCTAGTCATGTTGAGGAAGCTGGAAAACGCCGACGACTTAATAATGAAGAACACGAAGAACAAGCACGTCCAGTAACTACACTTCAGGTACTGCCAAAAGATGGCATTGTCCAGACTGAAGAAATCATGAGCAACAATGGGCAATCTGAAGCATTGATAGTCACAAATGAGGGCACAGTGCCTGGCACAGAATCGTTGACTGTGTCGCCTTCAGATATACAATTACGAAGACAAGAAGAGCACAGTCATGATGAGTATCCTCAGAAACGCCGACGAACCAACAGTGAAGAATTTGAAGAAACATCACCATCAAAACATTCAACATCAGCTGACAGTCCTGAGGTAGCAATGCTCGATAAACACACTTCAGGTACACCATCATGGAGTGAACATCTCACAGCATTGGAAGCTGGAAACGGCATGTCGCCAGCATGGGAAGAAATACCGTCAAGCCGTCCAATAACTATGCTTCAGCTAGGCCCCTCACAGCAGCAAGTCGTTCCATCATCTGGCACAAATCAGGCCCTAGTAGTTGCAATGAACAATGCACCTACTCCAACACCTACAGAAACAGAGAGTATGCTACAAACCCTAGGCAACCTACCAGAGATTGCCGATTTTGATGGAATTGTTTGGTCCCCTCCCCCACTGCCGGAAAGAGACACTGTTCATGCTGAAGAAGCCATGGGCAACAATGGGCAAGTCAGTGAGTCGAATGTTGCAGATGAAGGCACACCACCTGATACACAGTTGATGAGTGTGTCACCTTCACGAAGACAATTGCAAGGACAAGAAGAGTACAGTAGCAAGCGCCGACGAGTAGAAGACACCTCACAGCATCAAGCAACTGACGATTCTGACGAAGCGATGTTTCAGGCAGCCACTTCAGCAATAGGAAACGAAGTTGTACCAGCACAGACTGAGGGAGATTCAGTCAGGCATCTTACACCATTGGATGCAGCACTGTCATCAGGCCGTCCAGAAACCATGATGCAGCCAACCTCTTCACAGCAAGAAACCTCATATCCACTTGACCGCATCCCTTGGGCTATGAAAACATCAGATTATATCAGGATTCATATAAACCATTCAACAGGCAAACCTGGAAGCTTCATCTCTATTGTTGATGTCAGCACAGGAAAGATTGACACTTGTGACAATGACTTTCATTCATATATTATGTGGTGGATGCGTGTGTCGAAATCAATTCAGTTTCTTGCAATTGATCCTGAAGAGAAAGTTCATTGTGTGTCTGCAGACGAGGCCTTTACAAATGCAACATGTTGGGATCTTCCACTGATACTTTACGAAACAAAGGGTCACACTGCAAGCTTGCATGATCGAAGACTTATAAACTTTGATTCTCTTGAGTACTCCAGGAGGGGCGAGCCCATGGAGGAGGATGATGATGATGATGAATTATAGCAGATTCAGAATAACTTTACAAACATCATGACCCCGCTGACTAAAGAATAAGAGACAATAACCATGCTAACATGTTCCTTCAGAGCGCTTGAAACACCCTTCTATGCTCCTCAGTGAACAAAGATGTAGTATACGCCCAACAGACAACCAAGCCTATAACTTCCAAGTAGACAATCACACAGGCACAAGCAAGCGATCCTTTCTGCCGTAGGTGAGCGAATGCATGCTGTGAGTGAAGAGAGTAAGGGAGACAAACTCGCATCACTTGAGTCTTATAGAGCCTTTCCTTTTCAAGTCTGCCACCCCAGTGTGTCCCTTCGACAAGGAGCACGAATATTATAAGCCCCCAAAGAATGATGCTGAGACCAAGAATTGTCGTTATGAATAAACGAAACATTGCTGCTGGCTGTGATCGCATGCTGCGCTTCCATATCGAAATCCGTACCGGCAATAGGGCAAGAGATATGATCGCAATGATGAGAATGCTCTGCATGTTCGTGATGTCTGGTGCGACATCCGCTTGTAGGGCACTACCCGTCAAAAGGTCGATCATGATTGCCAGCAAAATGACAACCGTCAGAGTGCAGCAGAAGTCGACGGTTTGAAAGGCAACAAGTATGTATAGAACTCGCTTTGAGATTGCATGAGAAGAAGGATACTGTGGAAAGAAGAGCAGAGTTTCGGTGCTGGCCAAGTCTTGGGGACTTGATGTTGCAGGTTGACTGACTGAACTCATGATGACTGAATGAAGCAGAGAGCAGAAGGACTGAGAACAGGATGTGAGGAACATACCAATCTGCCAGACATATCATAGTTATATCTGATGCTCGTTGGCGCTGCCTGCTAGATGACTTTCAGGTGCTGTTTGAGCATCAGTACCTTAAGTCACTATGTCGGGAGCTCCCAAGTCCTTCCCGCCCTCACCTTACGCCTTTTGTATCACTAACGACTCACCCCTCTTAGCTTCACTTGAATGTTGTGGAGCAAGCGTCACTGACGACGGGACAGATGTAGTGGTCGGGCCAGATTGAAAGGATCCACTCATAGCACGACGTCAAGAAAAGTGCAAGTGGGGTCAGTTGCATTGACTAGCCTGCAGAGGAGATCCCAGCATAGTTGGTGACTCCTTACCTAAAGAAGATTGTCGATCGAATTCGACATAGTGGGGAGAGCGGGGATACGAGGGTTTGACCGTGGTTGGAGGCGGGGAGGGACATCGTTAGCGATGTCCAAGAAGGAGAAAAGATCATCCTGGTCCCGGCAGGCATGAGTGATGAAGACTGGAAGAAGTTTGGAGAGGCAGGGGTGAATTATTGGGACACGAAATGGGTTGCTCCCAAGCTTACAAAGCGCGCGAAATTCCTTCTAGGTCGACGGCCACACATAGTTCTGAGCACCAAGACCTCGATAGTGCATTGTTCCCACTTTGTCTTCTATTCCGAAGTACGACGAATGATTACGGCTATGTTGTTTGAAGAGGATCATCCAGATACAACGAATGATGGTGGCTCCGGACAGAGGCGCTTGTTTGCGGGTGATTGAATTGTCTTCTCTATGTCTGTACGAAATATTCCTGTGTGGAAGCCATGCAACATATAGTACAATCAAAATCAAGACAGATGACGCCGTGCAGAGAAAATCACCTCAATATCTGATGAGCAGGCCTGCTGGCTCAACAGGTGACAACCACCTGTCAATGTCTGATGATGCTTCTCCGCGTCCGTCGCTTCCTCCTTGTATCCTGCCAAGGCAGACCATTGAGATCCACGTACTGCTCGTCTTTCCCTTGCAGTTCAGATAACATTTGTTCAAGTTCAGCCACCCGAAGGCCATTTGCCCGTGCACTGTCTTCATGTTCGGCTGCCTGATCCTGTAACTTTTGTTCTAGCGCGGCAAGGTCGATGGTCCATTTCTCTTCTTTCAGTTCCTCATCTTTCTTCATATCCACCATCGTCTGCTTCCTGTACTCAATCTCCAGCGTCAAGTCGGCAACGTTGGTTTGCTTCTCCATCTCCTCGTTTGCAGGCTTGCCGTTTAGGAGACCCGTCACATAGTCACAGAAGTTCCCAAGTTTCTTGAGTGTTTCCCAGAAACACTCCAAAGTCTTCTGGGTGTCGGCATGACTATTGATCTCGTGCGTCAGAGATTCCCGAGTCCCACGATGCTCCAATCGCTCCTCTTGCAATTCGCTCTCCACTCGCGCTCGAGTGGCTTCGGACGCAGTATATGCGGTTTGAAGCTCGTCCAACTTTGCTTGCAGGTTGTTCATAGTGAGGCGACCGCTTTGATTTCCTATGCCCGCTTGGTGGAGGTTGTGCATTAGGTTGGCAATATGGACTTCGAGTTTTAGAGTGTGTTGTCGACTGATGTCCTCACGTCGAAGGAATTCTCTCAGCATGTCGCAATCCAAATGTTCACCACATGGTTTACCAGACTTGGCGGTTCCCTCCTTGAATACCATCAGCTAACGTGCTTCTCAAATAGGGAGTTGCAAGATTATACCTTGGTCTGCATAGCAGCTTCCATCGAGACAAGTGTGTGCACAGTTACTTGATGCAGGTTATTCAGAGAGACAGAAGGGTGTTCAAAGAGATCTCACAGGTCGGCTTGAAGTTATCTGCCTTTCAAGCTGTAGAGGTACACGGGTTGGATGAACTCTTATGGTAACAAAAGGGGGTTGACCAGCTGATACACTGGCACTAGGGTCACTGACGACGGGAAATCTATTATTGTGTACAGTGATGCTGAACGCCAGATCCTGCGGCACGACTGCCAAAAACGACACCTTCAGCCGCTGAATGACTACCTATACCCTGAAGCCAGCCGCTGCCGTTCCTCTGGGCGCTAATCAACTCGGATGGGTATCTGAAGTCTGTCGTTCCCAGATTAGGGCAGCGAGTAAGTGAGCCCCCTGCAGCCGCCGCTGTCGCCCTGGCACTCATTGCGACTGCATTTTCTTCGGTCTCGATCCTGGAACTGAGGTAACCATCGATATCGAACTGGCTGTCCCAGTAAGCAGCCCATTCAACCTCATTCTCTTCCATTGGTACGTCGATTCCCAAACCCTTCAAGGATTGATCCTCGTTGAAAGGCAGTAGCTTATAACAGTCAGACCAACACTTCATGAGGAAGAACCTGAACATACATCTTGTTGAGACAGAGGAGTTGATACTGATGGCCGGTCAAGGGTTTCTGGTTTGATGGTCTTGTACTTGGATATTAGGGCGTCGGATGTTCGGTGACGGCTTGGATGCAGGTTCTCGTTGAAGATGACCTGCATCCGTGCCCAGGAGACCTTGTCATTCTGCTGGCGCAGCCGCAGAAGTAGGGCCTCCTCTTCTGGGTCCCAGAGTGCACGAGCTTTTGACCCTGCAGGATGCGATGATTGAGTTCGATTTTCTTCCATTTTTGCTCTCTACAATCTTCCTTGTGACGAGTGGAGAAATAAATCCTATATCATCTCGAACCCCATACTATCTGCAACAAGTAACCATTGTGTCGGTATCACAGCACACCCTCTCCTTTGTTGTGTGGCTTTCTGTGCCACTTACATGCGTCGTGAGTGATAGGAAGGTGACTGCGCTGAACTAGTCAGTCAGTGATCTGCCCACCTCCCACCAATGAAGTGTTTGCTGGCCTCATCATAGTAAACAAAGACAGAATTAGACATGCGGCACTGACCAGACAGGCTGACTAACAGTGCTGACACCTCACATCTTGGACTCCCTCTTTACCCGTAGGTTTAGCATCATAGTTCAATTTTCAAAAATACACTTTATAACTCCTTGCAAGTAAGTACTAAGCGCCTGTCAATGGGATCTGCAGGCGGCTTGTTGGGATTGGCACAGTTAGTGCATATTGCGAACTTACCCCCCCCCCCTGTCATTAGGTGAAAAGGTCTTCACAAGCAGTCACCCGGTGGTCTTTTCTTAGGTGGCGGTTGAACACAACGATGATGACTTCTGACGGTCTGTCATTCATTAGTGAAGGGTCGGCGTAGATAAAGAGCAAGAGGGAAGAAGGCAGATATTCACTCATACCTTAGTGATTCTTCCTTTCGACCAACCACCATGACCGAGATGAGTGACACAGAGTGGCACCAATGGCTCCAAGAGTTGGATGTGGTGAACGAGTGCTCTTTTGACTTCGGCGTCGGCGCCCCCGAGTTTGACCTGGACGAAGCCGATTTGTTGCAATTGCTCGCAGCCAGTCCAAACGAGGCGGACGGTAATCCGACCACAGAACACATACTCGGAACCTCCGACGGTCAACGGTTGCCAGGTGCCGATTTGAAGGCCCATTATCCGTTGGAACAATCAATCAATGATGTGCACCGACTGGTGCAAAAACTTCAGCATGAGTTAGCAACCCCGCTTGCCCGAGTTCCTGAACAAGACTAACCATATTGAAGTCTTCAAGCTCAGACGAAGTATGTCCAATAGTCTTGGATTTGCGTGCAAAGACTTATGGGAATACATAGAACTTTGGAGCGACTGGCGACTTATGTTGCGCAACTGCAGCCGTGGACGATTGAGATCAGTAGTCACCTACAACGGCTGATGACCAAGGACGAGCCGGGCTCAGAAATCACATCCCCTCTTGAGTTCTGCTGGCCGCAGGAAGCTAGCAAACCTAATACTCAGCCCTCAGGATGAGGGTGTGTGGCAAGCGTTTAATTAGCCGCAGGTCGCCTTTCAGGGCGTTTCATAGATATATAATACATACCTATCTGATTATACGCCCAGTGTTGTAATAGCAGAATTTATTTGTTCTTCTTTAATGAACCAGAATCATGCCTGGTGCCCTCTGGCGTACGGATGAGACTGTCGTACTTATATACTTTCAATCAAGGAAGGTATGCCACGAGGCCTGCCGCAAGCTCATCGAACGGAAATGCGGTACGCAGCGTGACTTGACTGGTATTCGAGGGAAACTTGCCTCCGTCCGAGGCTCTTCTTCACGCCTCTGGAACCCGGACTTGCAACAGTGGAATCGGGAGGCACTAGATCTGTGGTTACTTGAGCGACACATTGCCAACTTTGACGCTCTGGTGAGCCTCGAGCCAAACGACCAGCAAATTATCTCCGAGGTTTGTTATGGAATATGCCCAATCAGAGTTTGAACTTAAGATGTGTAGCTCCAGGACCTCAATCCTGTACTGGAAGCAGTACAGGCACCATCCACACTCCACGAGAATCGCAGTACGGAATAACAAAGAGGGAAGGACACATCGGGCTTTATAGTATGTATGTCGCTTATATGTGTACTGCTAGGTCACGATAATGACAATGTACGGATCCGCTTCGCAGTTACAAGGGGGAAGCAAATACATATCAAGGAAATCCTCGAGATAGCTCAAAGCAGTTGCGGTCCTCTCACTTCGTCGATGGCTGGCAGAGAGGGTTTTCATCTCCTTCATTGATGTTGTCTTTATGTATTAGTCTGGCTCTATAACGCTATACACACGCCGAGTCTTACCGCCGTTGAGAGCTGCCATGAAGTCCTTGTCACACCATCTCTGTGTGAATTGTACAAGCAATAGAGCCATATCTGCGTTTAACTTGTTGACGTGGTCCGGTGGGAACTGCAAATAGACGTTCGCCATATCCTTTCTGTACCTCCAGTGTAAATTCATCCGCACTCGCATTCAGCTCAGCAATCTTCGCTCTGTTTTGTCGAATTCGTCTCATGCGCTCCTTTGAACTACCCATTAGCAATATCTTCTTGGATGAACAAGTTAAATCACCTACCACCGCAGTAAGGACGGCTCGCTCTTGTTTGGGCTTTTGCCCTGAGTTTGTTGACTTTGATGTCGTTGGTGTCAATGCCTGCTTTAGCAGCTTGTATGCAGCATGATCTGTTACATCCTTTCCACTGTGCCAAATAGGACTTGAGTTTTCCATGATATCGAGTGAACCTGTTAAAGTAAGCCGGGCAGTAAGAAGAACCTGATGAGGGCCGATCCCCTCTTCTTGGCCCGGGTCACGCTGTGGCTGGAGAGGGGTTTATTTGAGAATGTATGTTCACGCTGTACATGCAAGACTAGTCGAGACCTGCTGTTACGCATCATGATTCATACAAATTCAAACCGGATTCAGCACTAGATATTGGGGTCAAAAGCCTGTCATCAAGGCGTCTACAAAGACTGAGAGAAAGAACCCCTTCGAGCTAAGCATTGCTACCTTCTCCATTAACATTTCTTAGGCCTGATCTATCTAGTGGCCATCAGTGGTGCAAGAAAAGACGTGCAGTGGGCTGTATTCCCTCCCCCAAGCTTCACTGCTCCCACCAGCGTTGAAGAATTCCTCCTCAATGTCATCTGCCTTTCGCTTAAGGCCACCTGCTTTGCGCTCAACAAGGTCGTCTACGCGCTTCTCTATTTCCCCAAACCATTGTAGCGTCGCGTCAGCTTGGTTCGAGATCGCCTCTTCGAGTTTCTGTATCCTCTTCTCGCTGCTCTTCTTGTACTCCATAAAATCCTTCATAACCAGCTTGCATTTCTTGATTTGGCTGGTAAGCTCCTCTCCCAGACCCTTTTCCAGACCCTTCTCAGTTTGTGACTTAGGCTCCTCGAAAACCCCCCCCACCTCAAACACGTTGATAGACTGATCGAATGTTTTCGCGTCTGCCTTAGGCGCTGATCGATAAAGACATCTCGCGGGACTGGTATGGCAGTTGTGACAAGGCTCACATCCGTTACACCTACTTCCTGCGGTACGGCAAGGTATACAAGCCTGCTGAACGCCTTAATTCTTGTCTTGAAGAACCAGCAAGACTAGTCACTCACCCTACGTGCTTCGGTTCGCTTCTGTGACAGAGTCTTCTCCCCCAGGGAGCCCGCGGAAGATTGAGAGGCTTGTGTTGAGGGTTCGGGAAGAGCATGGTTCAAAGTGCTGCTGCTTTGCCATTGTTGTTGTGGGTTGTATCCATCCATCTCTCTCGATTCAATTGACTCAAAGATGCTGCTCTCAACAGAGCTTTTATGGAGGTCCTAGAGGATGGAGACTACCAAGAGGATAGCCATGGCGAGTGTTGAATGGACGAAAGACGGAGACATTGGAGATAGGAAGTACATTTGTAGTGGGTGATGATCGGATGTTAGAGTACATAATGCATCACATACATTCCGACTTCGGACACGTCTTTCTCAATTGTTTGCCGTGTCATTCTGCATCGTGATATCAGCAAGTTGATTGTTTGTAATGTTATTAAGCTATTGAGGTCAGAGCAGCTCTGCTGAAAGCACGTTGACACAGGGACAGAAGGAAATATCTTGAGGCTGAGTCTGGGGATCCAGCCACTGCCTGTAGGTAGGGTCGAAGGACATGGCACCTAACAGAAAGATATGGTACTCAGGGAACAGGATTGTGTGTATGTCCACTTCCGACCTACGGCAGATTGCTTGAGAGGCACACATGAGCCAGGTTCTCTCCAACCCTTAACCTCCGAGACACCTTGCAGCAGAAGGTCTTGCCGTTGTAAGGTAAAGATTTTGGCCGAAGTCCGAGAGCGACATCTTGTCAACGCTAAGGTACGTGTGGTCTTCCTCGGGCTTTGACTAAGGTAAGGTAGCTTACGAGGAAGTGCCCTTCGAGGCACAGGGGCCCCGGCTCCTATGCAAAACACATCTAGATACATTGACTTGTCATAAAAGGCGAAGAGGCTTCTTCAACTTGCATTCGCCGCTTTGACTTCTTCTTAGCTCCAGTCAGTTACCCTCAGACCTCAACTGTACGAACCAAACCCAAGGAAGACCCCTAAGATCCCAGGATGTTGTCTAAGGTCTATGTAGAAGGTCGCGTCAGCCATTAGGTGAAGTGACTTGTAATGTTTCCACATACCTGCTGCTGCACCCACTCATTGACTCTATTCAACCTTTCCTGATCAGTCGCCACTGGAATTGCGTCTAAGAAGAGCTCTCCCTCACACAACCCCTCAAGCACACTCAGTTCTTCTAGCGTATCTAAACCATCCTTGACTGTTTCCGTCTCACCCCCCTCAACTTTGCACCCAATTGACTTCTCCACATAGTTTTTTCTGCGCCCCAGCGTCTTGTTGTCTCGCTTGACCTTCAACTCTCTTAGCAGCATCGTTATATCAGGTACTTCCTCAGGTCCCTTCTCGCTATCAACTTCGATATCGGTTTGTTGTTCGATGTGCGGCCGTTGAGATTGGATCTTTGATGCTTGCGCTTCCTCATCACGGAGGTTCTCCTTAGAACGCTTTGTAGACTGCTGTATAAGTTGGGTGCCGCTGCGTTTCCGACCAGGTTGTATAGCCTCTTGAGGTACCTTTAGAGACAGCTGAGTAGGCTGTTCTCTGTGCAGGCTGACATCTGAGTGGTAGGGTTGCCTTGTAGACATGATGTGATGGAAGACGAGAGCCAGTCCTGGTAAAGGCTTTTGTTGAGGAAGCTGAAGAATTCTACCTGTACTGAGAAAAAGGGTGCCGCACACCTATAGAAGGAGGCTAGACCTTTCAAAGTGAGATTAAATATTGAATTTGGAAATATCGTGACTTGATTTGATAGAGCGTTGTAGAGCCAACAAAGCAGTACCATGCTTCTCTGAAGTCAGCCCTGAGACAACCATATGTCCCAACAGTAAGTAACGAGAGGTCCTAGTGAAACAAGCCATCCACAATCCATGAAGCCAAGCGTACACAATCACAGCAATGAAAGCCCTGCAAAAGAGTGAGGAAGTGAAGATCAAACGCTAAATCTGGAAGTACTAGAAGACATCCCTCGAACTATCAGCTTCTTCCAAGCTTGCAACAGAACCCAAGACGCCGCGCTGAGACACCCAAGAATAGTCTCCCACTATTCATGTTAGAAGGGTTCAAGTGAAAGACAGATCTGTACTTACAAGTACTAATGACTGCCGGAAGCGGCCACCCAGCAGTGCGGCCACCACAAGCAATGTCACCGACGCCAAAGCCACAGCAAGCGTCACCGCAGCAGTGATCTTCAGACCCCATGCCTTTCTCTCACTCCGTCTGTATTCTTCTGGCAGAGCTACCCTCCCTGCCTCGTGCGTCGCATCCAGCCCACACCGATAACTCCGCAAGATATGGGTCGTCAAGATAAGGGGCAATCCATAAACAAGTAGGTTGCTGGATACCAAGAATAAAGCGGGCGTATACCAAGGCAGGTCGCAGTAGGACGCAACATAAAATAAGGCCTGTAGAGCAACGATGACCAGGGTGACTATGCCGATCAGGATAGGACGGATATAAATTCCTGGACGTGAAGATTGCCTGTCGACCCTTAGGAAGCCGTAAAGAATCCAGGAGGGGTGTATCTTCTTCGAAATTCGCAATACAGTTACCAACTAGCCCAGCGTTAGCAGCTCTTGACAGTCAGGAGCGGAATTCCTACAGCGTACCTGGAGACCAAGAGAAACCCATAGTGAGCCAATGATCAGCCCAGTCAAGTGCGCCGTGTACGCCGAGGGCCGCAGACTATTTCGCTGTTTTTCGACGAGGTAAATCAATGATAAAAGAAAGGCGAGATAGAGAAGAGGGAGAGGCAATCCTTCGTAGAGATATGTGAAGGAGTATTTGTGGCGAAAACGCCATTCCAGAAAGAAATCGAGAAAAAGAGAGAGTATAAGTACGACAGCAACAACATAAGCGATTGGAACTTCGATGTCTGCCATGTTGCAAGACTGAACTCAGAAAGGCAACAACGAAGCAATAAGGCAGCCGGCGAGGCATCGATTTAAGGATGCCAGCCTTGCATATCCTCCCAATATATGAGGACTGATGCACACCCCTTTCCTGTGGATGTAAAACCATCATTGTACACGGGATGAAAGGCTTAAGAAAAGCGCAACCATCAGCTGAACTTGTTGTGTATAATGCAGTGGTATTGACCTTGTCGAGCCAATCAGAATTAACCCGCACATACCCACAGAATCACCGATAATCGTGCACCTTGACGTAAAAGGGTAAGGATATTTTGGGTTACATCATACACACTAAGCCCGAAATGATGGCTCTGGCCAAGCTTTGGCCAGAGCCATCATTTCGGGCTTAGTGTGTGGTGTGTGGCAATGATCCGATTCTCAATTCTTCGTTACCTTGCAGTAACTCTCCTTCACACGCTTGTGAGCCTATTGAGTGGGTCGGTACTTTGTAGACTGGAGTCAAAAAGCATGGGAAACGGCCTCAGTCAAGCGGTCAGCGTCACTAGAACCACTGTCGAATGTGCTTAGCTAACTCTTTGTAAAGGAGAACGCAGCAATTGAAGTCATCGTGCCAGTATTGAATCGAGCTACTCCTAAACAAATTGCTGAACATCCTGTATGTGGAACCCTTGCAAACAAGGACTTACTCTTGAAGGCTCTTGAGCTTCCTCGCCGATCAAAGAGACAACCGCGACCACAAACAAGTCCATGTAAGCCTGGAGAAGATCTTCGAGCTGTGTTAGCTGGCAAAGGGATTGAGGAGCCTCGTATCACCACCAGTGTTGAGCGACTTCTCCGCGCAACACAAGATATCGTTGATGTTGAGCAAGACCCATCTTACAACTCAGAACGCCATCAGTGGAACGTCGATGCCCAAAAAATTTGGCGCAGTCATGCCAATGAATTGTTTGTTGGACATAAAGAAAGAGGGTTAGACTGTGTCCGCAGCCTTTATGATGGTTTGGTTCAAGTTCAGCGACATGACTATGTCAGCTCTGTACGCCGTCGATTTATCCTCCTCATGCTGACACGTCTGCGGCATCGTGCTATGACTTATGCAGAAGTTTTTGGAGAGCCCAAACCTGGACAGTCCAGAGCGACTTGGGCGTTGAACTGGATAGCGCCTGCCATTGGGAGCAGGGAAGAAGACTTGAAGAAGAAGCGAGAGAGACTTGGTCGTTACTTAAGGATCGGTAATAAGTATCTCAGGATTAAGGAGCTCTTGGGGACGGGTTTTTTGTTTCTTCTGGGTGGAATGGATTCGCGCGCATGGTCAGTAAATACTTGAAACTCTGAATCTGTCCGCAAATACTTACTTTATGGCTTTTAGTTGGGAGACTGAGATCACGTCTGACGAGCTCAAAGTGCTATCACATCATCTTAGGTTGAACTTTCCTTGCATAGTTAAGAAAGCGGAAGCACTGAGTCAATTGACACTGAATGTTTTCGAAGCTGGCCTGAGGAAATGTGGCTGGATGGCATGGGAAGAAAGGCAGGTGGCAGAGATTTCTGTGTCGAGGAGTATTAACACAGGTTGCGGCCATTTGACATCCATTGAACATTTCCTCGGTGGCAATGTCTTTGTTGGTGATATAAATGGAGATTCTCACAAGAAACGCCGCAGTGAGTGTTCTAATATTGCTGTCTTCAAAGCACATTCTGACGGGTGCAGGAGAGGATAAGGATAGCCCTCAAAAGCGACTGCGTAACCTCTCATATAGCAGAGAGTCAGACGGGGTTCAGGCCACCTTGTCATTTGAAGATCGCTCGAGCCCTAGATCCCATTCGACATCCGAAGATACCGGTCTTGGTGAGCGAACTATCCCATCTCGGAGAGCTAGCAACTCCTCACCACCGAACAACCTTGTGATTGACATACCTTCGAGTCGGTCTCACACAACGGCCAGCCGAGAGACCCTACAATCTGGAGACACTGAAAGCCAAAATTCATGTCGAGCTTCTGGCGCAGGTCCGCCGGATATGTTTGTGCACTCTGATATTGTGGCAGCAAATCAATCTTTATGCATGAGCACGGTCACTTCGCCACCCAAAAGCACCTCCGGAAATTTAGAAGACTTACAATCTGCGGACTCCAGGCCTGAGGTCGTGTTTGGACAGGCAACCGGCTTCATGAATGACTTTGCATCCGGGCTTGAGATCGAATTTGGACACGCAGCGGGCTATATGGATGATTTTGCATCCGGGCCTGAGACCGAATTTGGACAGGCGGACGGCTTCTTGGAAGAGTACACATTCGGGGGATTCGGAGTTTTGGGGTATCAAGATCTTCAAGACAGATCCTGAGTAAAGTACTTTCTTTCATGATAAACCATTTGCTGCCATCGTGGTCTGTTTGTCATGGATACAAATCCAGCACGCAGCTGACTAATTGGCTGCCCAGGCAATACCCATGAAAGCAGCGCCAGCTGTACCTGAGCATATGAATTTGATATTTCCTTCCCACACAAGCACGTCTCCCAAACGAAGCTCCAACTCGTCTTCCGATAACCGAGCCAATTCTGTTTGTCCAGCTTTATGAGATCCTCTGATAAACTTCGGCATCCCGTTACCCTGATCTATGGTCTCGTCTAATGGAATGGTATAAAGGAGTAAGTTCTCGCCTTCCGCAGCAACCCAGTAGCGACCCATCTTGGGTTGATAGACACCAATGGTGAGCTTGGGTTCAATGGAAGGGCTGCCAGGGCGGAAGCAAGGGTAAGGGATAGTTTTCTGCTTTCAGTTCAGTACATATGCCACCAGTTATCTTTGCACATTACCCTTATCTCAACGCTGAGTCTTTTACATTCCTCTGGCCAGTCGCTGTATTTCTTGATTGCAGGAAGAAAGAATACATCTGTGGACGTCGTGGCAACTGCCCTGATCTCTTTGTCGATGGAATTTCGAGCTTCTCTCAACTGCTCCGGCGATAGACAATTTCGAAGTATGACGTAACCAGCATCTCGTAGTTGATTCCGATCAGCTTCATCGACCATCGTGGATTCTGAAAACGATCGATTGTGCTGGGATAAGACAAGGTATTGTGCAACACGCGAGTGGGGCTTTTGTGGCTTAATTTAACCTCATTTTATAAATTGCTTGTCCGACTAAACCTTATTTGTTAAGGTCCTATGCATGAGTCAGCGCGCTAGCATCTTTAGTGCTAGATCGAGCGTAAGCCTCCTTATCAATCATCACATTATGCATCCCATGCAGCAGCAGCAGCATCTCGAATCGTTCTCTCATCAGAATAACATTTGTGCGCCCTCACTGCCCTCAGCATGCAACCAACCCGGTGCCTATCCAACATACCAGGATCTTGTCAAGGGACAATCATCAGGCCCTGTTCTATCCCCCGTGCTCAGGACTACACTTTCTTTGATTTGTAGATCATCTGAACCAGGTCTATTGCTGGCTGATCATTATCTGAGCGAGGGTCAACAGTTGAAATGTTCACCAGTACTCAGTCTTCATGGCTGGCACAGGAAGTTGATGCCTCAGCTGTTTTCTATTGGTGATTGCAGCATTCTGGGCAATTGCCGCTTTGACAGCAACACTAGGTCGAGTCTTCAGTCACACTTTCTTATCATTGCTACTCCTCAACCAGCTGATGTTTCAGGGTGACAGACTATCATCCTGGATATCTGCGCTACCTTAACCAATGTTGCCAGTCGGTCCCAAGGCCTAGATCGATAGCAGGATGTTTCGGCAACTGGGCTTGCAAACATGGAAATTTGCCCCCATCAAATGGCTACAAAGGCAAGAAGTACAATGATTCCGGGATTGATTGGGACAGGGGAGCACATCCGCATCCCCAACTCCGACACCCCATGTGAAAAGCTCCCTTCACCCTGCATGAGTGCGTGGGGTCTTGTCTCCTTTAGTTGCATCTTCATTTCAATCTCTGGGAAACTATTTAGCTGCTTCTATCCATCGTGAGAAGTCAAATAACTTAGCCAACAGAATGTGTTTTATCTGGGACGTATTGAGGTCCAAACAATCAGCAAATCAGAAGACTCGCCCGCTCATCCCGCCGCACCGCGCACATTCTTCAAGCAGTACGATCTCATCAAATCAGGAGACTCGCCCACTTATCCCGCCGCACCGCACATCTCTCTCAACCAATAAGCTCTCGTCAAATCAGAAGACTCGCCCACCTATCTCTCCAAACCATACAGGGCCCCAGACTGCTTCTTCAAACAAAACACTGATGGCGAGTTCCGCAGACTCCATTATACATTCATCACCAATGTCGGGCCTGTCAGAGTTTCAGATAGGAGCAGTTCAGCCAGTGGCATTCGATTCGCTATACACCACAATCCAACGACATCTGTGTCGTCTTCAGCGTATGCACATTAGCAGAGACAGGGATGAACGTGCCGCCGCTACAAGACTTCTTACAAAAGCGGTTTCTGATGTCTCGCCGGGGTCGATACAACCGGCTAAGGTAGTGGTGTTTGAACGTCTATTCGAACAAATCACAAGGGAATATTTGCCTGGTATTCAGACTTTGTTCGACGAGGGTGAGCGTTCGGACGCTACAGCAAAGCTTATAATGGCAAGGTCTGCTCTTGACAAAGCGTTGAAGACTTATGGTTGGTCATCCCATCTCTCACAATGGCCTGACGCCTGACTCGGAGTTAGATCTGCAAAGCAAAACGGGACTGACTGCGGAGGCAACTTAGAGCATGGATCCCTAGCACATGTAGATGCATGAGGGTAGAGGCCTGCTTAGGCTTGAAGGACTCTCAAATCGGTTAATCTTAATGTTACTGTACTTGTTCTCTATATACCATATAATATCATCCTTAACGCACATTCCCTTGAGCTCAGTTTTCCTCCACATACGCAAAGGTGCTTCGGCCAGTCTTCCTTTAACATGACCATGGCATCACCAAAGGACGTCGAGACAAACAGTGTACAATTTGCCGGCAAGCCACACGTCTGCCTTTAGTAAGTCCACCAGGTTCTCTCACAAAATAAATTTATCCTCAATGACGCAATAGATACTGATGAATGGCCCAAAGTAGCCATTACTACACCTACATCGTTGTTGAAATCCAATCCTATACCACTATCCTGGTCCTGTGGGTACTACGTCGGAAGTATGGTTGCACAAACCATGGATGTGGTCAGACCTTTCAGAGCAAGAACGCTTGGAAACGTCACGAAAACAATCACACCCAGGCGGAAGCCTGGGTATGCGACGAGTCAATTTGTACGTGCGGCGTCCAATGTTGCCACCTATCCTACCGGCAGGTGCAGTTCCTCGAGCATCGTCGAAGCATCCACGATAATCTCGACAAGGAGACTGAGAGGAATCGAATTGGCCCTAGAAACAACCATCAGTTCTGGTGTGGCTTTTGTCGTTTGATAGTACGGTCAGAACTATCAGGCATGGATGCACAGAATTACCGGTTTGATCATATCGAGGAGCATATTGAGAAGCATCGTATATCCATTGTGCGTTGGGGAGTGACTGGGAACAAATACTTATGGGCATTGATGCCAGGCCTCAGACTCTACGTGGCCTTGGCTATCAACTTTGTCTTGGTCATAGCTTGGATTTTGAAGTAGAGTGTACTTTGGTGGGTGTACAGGGTGTGAAGGCTTTCGTCTTTCAGCTGATAATGTTTTCAGTACTTTTAGATCTTCAATTAGAATGCCATGCCGTACAGCTTGATTGTAATATCCTATCATAACTGATTATCGATCCTATTGATTGTGTTATGGCATCCATCCACCACCGGTAATGTTGCTCCAGCCCTCATGTAAGCTTGGATAATAATAAGTCCGTTCCGAATTGCGACCTAACCCGCGAATCCCGTGACCCAACCTGCGATCCCGTGACCAACCCGCGACCCCGCGACCAACCCGCGACCCCGCGACCAACCCGCGACCCCGCGACCAACCCGCGACCTCCACCATTGCCATTGCCGTGCTCAATGCCTCCAAGACGACGTCGCAAACAGCCTTGCTCCAACTGCGAACGCATTCTCCCTTCTCATCATCTGCCCGAACATCTTATCAGCTGTACCAAGTCGAAAGTTGAATGTCCAAACTGTGGACAGAGTTTCTCAAGACTTCGTGACCACAAGAATTGTGAGGGCCTCGAAAAGAAAGGGGGTCCGCTGCAAAACCCGTAAGTCTGACACCATAGGTTCGTATCATTGCTGTCTCTCACGTTGTTCTTAGGAATAAACTTCATCAATCCCAGCCTACAGCTGCTGTTCTACTTGCGAAGATGTTTCAAAAAACTGTCAACGGGGACTGCGAGTCATTGTGCCCTCCTAATTTCGCCGAAGGCCTGGTGTCGCTTTCTGAACTCAATCCCACCACTCAAGCTCTGTGGCAGCAATCCACCAGCTCAACACCATATTTGGTCAAACCAATGCGATGTTGGCATCCGAGTCTGCCTTCAGTTCTTGAGATCTACACCAATGTCTGGAGAGCCCTTCGCAGCCGATCAGACTATGCAGTATTTGTGAAAGGAGAGAAGCTGAAGGTCTTGAGCCATACATTGAAGAAGCCACGGGGTAAATTTGAGCAAAAATTGCAGGAAAGCATCGAAGAGGCCATCACAACAGCTATGTTTCAGAGTCAGAGAGATGATCTGGCAGGTGCTTGTCTCTCATTTCTTCTCAACGTTCAGCTTGAGCAATTGAGTGCTGTATTGGAACCGCCGGAGAAAGCAAGAAGTGCACTTCATGTATGTGAAGACAGCTTTCAAGTCCAGGTCAATGTGGTTCCTTCAGGAGCAATGGTGGATCTACATTATGGTAAGGATCTTCTACAAGTTCCTGCGTATGTCAACACTGATGAACCCTTTTACAAGACCTTGGCCACCATGGTGTATCTCAATGTTTTGATAGATGTGAGAAGATCTGGATTCTTTTTCCACCTACGTCGGAGAACCTTGCCCTTTATGCACCAACGGTTGGCTTTGACCATAGGTTTTTTAAGATTGGCTCAAAGCTACAAGGAGGGATCATCATAAGGACGACACAAGCAGAGACGCTGGTCCTTCCGTCCGGTGCACTTCATGTCACTTACACCACAGTGGGCGGCTTCCTGGGTGGGATTCTCTTTTCAGCTGCTGAGACTCTCCCCACAATGAGTTGCGTGCTGCTTAACCACCTGCCTGTCTTAACACATGTCTTCGACCACTTTCTAGAGGATCTTGACGCATATACACGTTGCTTGCGCCATGTCCTTGGCCTGGAATCCAAGGACTTACTCTTCTATGCACTTCGCAGCTGGATTGATCTGTCATTGGGGCTGAAGCACATGCTCAAGAGCGCTAAACCAGACTTGTCTGCGGCATTGCATACTCCACTTTCAGTCATCACTGAGCTATGGGAGTCATCTACTGCTTTGATGCATTATGACTTCACCTGTCCTTGTGGATCATACGAAGTTGATATAGGAAGTCACATCAAAGAGTCTCACACAAAGGTTGATGGGCCTGAATGATCAGCGTTAGGCCTCGCAAGGAAACTTCAAACTTGTCGTGGCAATAGATAGCTTGTGGATACATTTGTAAATAAGATGATTGCTACAGGTATCTTTTCGTAGGATGTTCTGGTAGGAAAGTGCCCTCTTGTGCCGTTCAATCTCGGCTGTTGATTTGGTCTGCTACGATGTCCACAAGGTTCGATTGGTCGTCTATGGTAGCTGGGGCATAGTTCTTCAGCAGCCACCACATTTCTGCACGACCGACAGTGTCGCCCGGAAAAGCCTTTAACGCTCAATGAGGCAACCCTCAAAATGGAAAGGAACTACAGGGACAGAGTCCAATGGGAAAGGGAGCCGCTAGGTAATGTACGCATGCGGAAATCCCTGCCATGGACCAAAGAGGTGCCTATCTTCCAGGGGAGGTTCTACGAAAATCGGTGTTTGCACATGAGCTGGCAAATATAAAAGGCCGCAGAGAGTATCTCGAGATGGCTCAGTAGAGCCGCAGAGGACCTTCCAACCGATACACATGGATGACCAAATCACACTGGCCCAGCATCAAGAGCCAATCGACCACAACTTCCACGAGGTGAAACTCGAGAAACGTACAACCAAGACGAAAAGAAGTATAGGTATAATTACTCAATTTTATTTAGGTTATCTGCGTTGTTAATCCTATCCAAGCGAGTCGGTTGTTCGGTCCAATCCTCCGCTGCTTAACGGACGGCACAAATCAGGATGACGATCCCTTCAAAGCCTGGGAAAAGAGCAAGAGGCAGAGAGACGAGTTGGCGAAACGGGAGAACGAAATGTCCGCGGGTTCATGGTTTGAATGACGCTGTCGCGGCTGCTCATTCAGCAATGGATGGGATCGATGGGTGTAATCTGACACCTCTCGACGCAGGGTTGAGTGGTGGGACTGCCCGTTGGCTAGGGTGGGGTGGGGGCCGCAGTGGTTCTAGCTTACCTAGACACCTTTGATGATTAATTCCGTCGAAGTCTGGACGAGGATGGGCTACCTTATCCAGTGCTTGGACAGGATCTCCACTGTAGATAGACATTTTCGTCATGTTATTTTGCGGGATGCTTGGCGATCTTTCTACTTGACGGGATATGTGCGCAATGGAGCTGTGCAGTCCCTTCTACCATGTCCACTATAGCCTCGGGCTCCACCGGCGAGGTTTCCACGCATCGGCGATCCACATTTTTCCTGACTTCGTCCTGTGCCTCGTTACATCCTTGCTTCGGGTCTCGTTCCTCATTGCCAACGGAAGGCTCCCGACCTTCATATCTAGTTAGACCAGCTTCGGATATCGTATTGAGGCTCATCTCGAAGTCGATAGCGAGGAGAGAGCCGATCCCGCGAAAGGATTTGAAGGCCAATCGAGAAACACGAGAAAGCTGAAGCGCGGGGGCAACTATGTGGAGAAATCAATTGGACGTAGATTCTAGACTAATCCAGTCTAGCAGATACACCAGAACCAACTTGTGCAGAGTGTAGAGTAATGAAGTCTCGTGTGTATGCCAGCCCATCCCACCCATCTAGGTGTTTCGTATACTCCACCCCTGAAAAAATGAACCACAGCAACGGCGGTGTGATCAGTTCTGGCCCACAAAAATACCTGGAGAATGCACGCGCAAAACTCCGTGAAGAGATGAATTCTAGGTGCGGCTACACCTCAATACCCAACGAGAGACCCAATCTCAATACTAGACACGTTAAGACACCATATTAGAAGACCCAGTCAGAGCTCAAGCCGCGATTCAACGACAATGGGTCACACACTCCCCAATGAGAACTTCGATCCGCACAATGAAAAGCTGGGTGAGCAAATTTAGAATGATGATTGTCGTATCTTGAGCTAATTTCCACACATGTAGATCAACAATACCGCTGTGGACCGGTGTGGTATAGAGATGAAGAGCTTGACGTTGAGGCATTTCCGGACAGACTTGCAGGGCCTCTGTCAAGAGCTCATGAGTTTAGCCTTACGGAAGGATCTCCCAGGCCGCTCGCGCTGAAACCTGAGCCATCAGGACATACGGGTTAAGGCATTGTGGCACAGGGTCAGTAGGCAGGAAGATGTTCTGTTCCTGGATTAGTATACGCGGAAGGGAGTGGAGAAATGCAGACACACTGTTCTTAGATCATTCAACGATGAAGTCTCTGTCGCTGCTAGAAATTCTAGAATGCCTATGTTCTTGGGCCACTTTTCAGGTTGCTGTAAGATGATGGAATCCGGATTTAGTATGCTTGTTTTCGGCTCCATCAGCTCGACCATGACCAGGCCTAGCCCTCTTAAGTCCTTGCGTCCCATTTCTTCACAGATAACCCGTTCTTCAATCATACTATCCCCCACATTCCCTACAACATTCTCTGTCAGCAGCGATCAATCTCACGTGAATGTTGGACTGTTACCGATCTTGATACTTCCTTCTTTGGACACGAGGATGTTACCGCAGTGAAGGTCACCATGATATAGTTGCAACTCCTTATGAATGTAAGCAAGACCGTTGAGGACCTACAGTCAAGAGTAATCAGAGAAGAGTATCAAGATTGATGAATGAAAGCACACCTCTTTGCACACAGCTGCAATCTCACAAGCTGTGAGATCTCCTTTAGGGCATGAACGAATGTTTCTCAGAGCGATATCCATGCACTCATAAACCAAGTAGATAGTGCCATTGTCGAAGAAAGCTCTCTTGAGATTGACAACATAGCTGGATGTAATTGAGATGATGCGGTCCGCCTGATCTTCATCTTTGCCTTTTCTCTCTTTAATTGCCACCAGGGCAAAGTCACTGTGAGCAATTATAGCGGGTCCACCTTGATCGAGCCTCATGAATCTATGATATCTCTCCCAAGGGCTGCGCCTGTCCGTTACCTTCACCCGCTTTACTGAAGGTGCCGACGCCGAAGGCCGTTCGAAGGACAATCGATCCTGGTTGACGGGAAGCCTCGGATATTGATGATCGGTATTCTTATGCTTCCGCAGATGGTTCGGGGCGGAGTTTGGGTTTGTGAGAGGCGATTTCACAATATGTTCAGTTGGCCTGATGCCATTGTCGCCAACCCCATGTATTGCACGGCTTGTCGAAAGCTGTGTGACACGCCTTTGAAAATCTGCCATAGATCACGGAAGCTGCAGTATGAAGTTTTGCTTTGGGTAACGACCTTTTATTTGAAGGTGAGCATCCATTTATTGCGCCTCTTCAACATACGTACCCCCCACCTCCATAACTCTCATCCTCCTCCCGCCCACCGACCCCCTCCCCTCTCAATTCTTCTCCTCGACATCAATAAGACTTCTTGGGCATCGCAAGCTTTGTCTTCCTGTCTTATGTGCCCTCTTTCCCCGTACCTCGTCTTCTATTTACAACAAATAGTTATGGACGTCTACAACCACCGTACGCCACACCATCCTACAGCGCTGCTAGGCCGGCCTGCAGAGGTTACTGCCCTCGATCACTGCATTGCATCACGGGGGGGTACAACATCGAAGATCGAAAAACTGCCAAGCCAAATCCAGGTCACCAAATACCGTTCTCCGCCAAATCGTGACCAAAGAATCGAAGAGCTCACTCGTGAGAATGGATACCTCCGCCAAGAGCTTGCTTTATACGAAGAAACACGCGATGCAATGGTGAGCTTACACACTAAAACTACAAAGGCATATAAATTGCTTCGGGAAGGTCTACAAGAGTTATCTGAGAAGGTGGCGTTGTCGGAGAAGTCTTTGTTGGAATACTGGGGGATTGATCTCAACGATGAAGGCATGGAGGTGACAGTGATATAGAACTAGTCTCTAATTAAAGGTGTATTATCTCTATATCAATACAAGTTGTGTAAACTTCACTCTTTCCCTCCGAGGCTCCCGGAGTTCCAGGAGACGTCGGCCAATCCCACACCCAGTATATAGTGTATAAGCCTTTCGTGATATCAGCCGGAATTTGCACCTGATTCCTACACCATCGATTATGTCCTTGAAATGGGTCTGGTGTGTACTCCCGTTGCCGTTGTTGAGATATCCGACCACCATTTGGCTGATAACATGTGCCGTCGTCAAAGTTACACTGCCCGAGGAGCCGGCCTCGTTTATCGCCACCAGCGCCCATAGGGTCCCAGACCTTATGGATACTTTGCAAGGTGTCACTTGGAAGAGAGTGACTGGTTCCATAGATGAAAACTTGTCCAGGGGTGTCTTTACCGGGTGTGTTATCTGGTAGAGTGACATGACCATTTTCCTGATATCGAAGAAGAATTTGGCTTCCAGCAGAAGCACGTAACATAGGGCTTCCAACAGTTTGGTTGGGCACCTGCTGGCTAGCCATACAAATTGGATCGGCCGGGCGTATAGCAGTATCCCCACGCCCATTTGGCAGAATGAGATGGGTCATGACTTGATCGCCAAGTCTAAGAAATGCATCAGATGTGCGAAGAACTAAAGACTATGTTCAGCAAACTTCAATACCATGAAATGATCGGAAGTCGCACCATTGCCTCTTGGATATCCGATTTCATGTGAAGTGAGAAGACAAATCTGCTCCACCCAGGTATGACTGAGAGCGGATGAGATCAAACCACTCGATATTATGAAACGCATCAGAGAGGTCACCAATAAATTCGGCATCTTGTAAGTCTTTAGCGGTGAAATTGAATCTAATCTCGTTATATGGAACTGCTGAGAGGTAGAAGGATTGCGCATTTATATCAGTGTTGAGGAGCCACTTTCGGTAGCGGCCATCAGTATAGTGAGGCCCGGGTGGTCTTAAGTGATTCCAAGATCCATTGTTTGAGGGCTCAAACCACAGTTTCCCTATGCAAGCTGCATCTGACTCACATGGCGATCTTGCCTACCGTACTAATGGCACTGATTAAGTTCGTTCTCCTTATGTTGGTACACCTGTGTGCGGCTCAGTATTAAGGTGCGGCTCTGTATAAGGTGAGGCTCTTCGGGAGTGGCTGCGCGATGGCAAGGTTTAGTTTTGCGACCCTGCATTACGATTCTTCGAGAGCTTCAGGCCCAGGGCAAGCAATTATCGCCATGCAAAACAGAAAAGCTCGCAATTTGTCGCAGGTCTACCATACAAACATGAGTAAAGAATCCAGCATCTCCTGCATTTAACACCCATATGCACTCCCTCATAAAGACAATTTACCGACTAGATTTTCAACCATATATGTGCATAGTTAATTGATCAAGCACGTCGATTTCTCGCCCTAGCCTCGACTGTAAGGTGATTTGTTCGAAAAGCACCCCCACTCTACACCTCAACGAGGGCCTCCGGAGAATCTTGTGCCAAAATTTACCCCCTTTTCATTTCAATCTTCCCTCCTCTCCTCCTCGAGCTCGTCCTCTTTCTTCTCAAGCAACTTGATAATCTCTGAAAGCCCGTCTTTAGTGGCATAGTAAAGCGCGATCCGATTCATCGAATCCTTGACCTTGAGGTCCGCACCCTTTCTGAGCAGATAGTTCACCACCTGAAGCTTTCGAGCTCTAGTCGCTCCGTGCAGAGGCGTTCCAAGTCCCATGAAAAACAACATGTTCCACGACGGCCAATGATCCTCATACTTCCTTTTATTCAACTGTGCGCCCTTCTGCAGTAGTAGATCCAGCATCTCAATGACATCCTGCGACCCCCGTTCAATGGTATGATGAATTAGCTGCCCTTTCTTGATGTCACCGCCACGCTCAAGGAGTAAATCAACGGTCCTCATCGGCGCATTCTTGACCGCGCAGGACATGGGCATGTAGTCAAAGTAACAACCTGCATTTGGATCTGCGCCGTGATCCAGAAACCAGTTGGTGAGCTCTCAGTCCTTGACAATGAATCTAGCAGCGGTTAGTTCTGCGATGAAGAGGGCAGATCAAAAGACTTACCCAAGGGCTGGAGGCTCATATATATCAAGTGGCCGGTTAATGTCCCATCCATTTTGGAGGAACACTTCATAGACAGCAGTTGACTTCACCTCAGTGGCTTTGTAGCAGTGCACTTTCTCCAATGGTACGCCGGCGAATAGAAGGAAGGAGATGATCTCTGATTGCTTCCACTGAATGGCTTCGGTCAGAACGCGATCAAACTTGTACAGTTTTGGGTCATGAGAACCCTGTTCCCGGAGATAGGAATCAAGGGCCTCTTGAACCTTGCTAAGATCTCCGGCGATGCTGGCCTGGATCATCGGCGTGATGTCTCTTAGCGGATAGCGCTGAGGATCAAGAAAGACAAATTCAGAGGACGGCGGCCTCCCCATTACAGGTGGCAAACTCTCCATAGCACTGGATGAGAAATGGAGTGTCAGAGGACGTTGAAATTACCTTTAGAGCTGCACGACCCCACATTGTACCTTATCGACTGCGCCAATGCCAAGCACCAATCGATGGCGCTTGACTCAAACTACTCTGGCCAATTTATAACGATCCTTTCAATCAACATGTCCAATCCGGTTTCAACAGGACTGTTCGCCCAGGCAAAAAGAGAAAACCGACTTTGCGCCGTTGCAATGAACGATGTCCAGTTTTTGGCCTTTCATCAAAGCACAACATCCGCGATCGGGACCGAAGGCCTTCATGGCTGTTCTGTGGTTATGCTCATGTGATATCAGGCGCTTATATATGCCTTTGTCAGCAATTCATCTAATGACCTTTTGCAGTACAGTGGGTTTCAGGCGTCTGGTCTGGTTGTCCCATCCTCACCGGCGATGCCGAGGATCATCACCCCTTCCGTGCTTTGGTCGGAAGTGGGTCAATCTCTACTCGCAGGCCATAATGAGCTCGGAGACTTCGGGAACGAACAGCACGTGCACAGGTTTATTAAGCTTTACGAGAGCCTCTCTACTGTCTGCCTTGTACTATCAAGTGTGTGGAGTCACATTAAGCGATAGGGGCATGCATCTAGAGTGTGTCAATCGTGCTCCAGGTGGGATTGCGAAGCTTGCTCACGAGGCGTTCTCTCAGACAGCTAGAATGGTAGCTCTTGCAGATACGAGCCATAGCAACACGCCAGGATGTAGGCCTAGTAATCTCTACTCTTATACTTAAGCCCGCCGCTTTGAAGGCACATGTCACTGACCCGCAAAACCTATTTTCTTGAGCTTCTAGAATATTCTGAAAACGAAGCGAAGGATTGATTAGAAATGACGATCTTAGGATTAGAAGGGTATAAAGGCATGGCCTTCCCCACACCTCTCTTTCGGCGCAGTTTAATAAAAGAGATTAAATGTGAAGCAGATGATCCTCTGTAACGTAGTTGTTTCGTTATTTAGATTTATAACTGTCTGAAGACTTGCATAAGATAGCCAATGAAAATCCAATAATAAAAACCTTCCCAGATGTACAGCCACCAGCGACTATCGACCTCGAGGGCGAAATATTGTACCACGCTGCCCGGTAGTCGGGTGGTAACCAGAGCAAGTTGTCTGCATTCCACGTGACCCAGGACCCACTTATGCCCAATCCTTGACGATCGCCTTTACTGCCTCCCTCTTGAGGATATTCAGACATAGTAAGGAGTCCAGTCCTGTCTACCTTGATACCACCGACGTTTGTAAAAAGGTTCGAGTATATACTATCGAATGATAAATTCGTGACATAAGGGTTAACTGCAACTGTCTGCTGGCAGGAGCCGGTGCTCGCGTCCCAGATCTTGACTGTCTCATCATGCGACGCTGACGCCAGCAGCTTCGAGTCGTGTGAGAAGGAGCCGGTGCTCGCGTCCCAGATCTTGACTGTCTCATTATCCGACGCTGACGCCAGCAGCTTCGAGTCGTGTGAGAAGGCAACGGAGTTGACCTGATCGCTATGGCCCTCGAGCGTCTGCTGGCAGGAGCCGGTGCTCGCGTCCCAGATCTTGACTGTCTCATCATCCGACGCTGACGCCAGCAGCTTCGAGTCATGTGAGAAGGCAACGGAGTTGACCGACCCGCTATGGCCCTCGAGCGTCTGCTGGCAGGAGCCGGTGCTCGCGTCCCAGATCTTGACTGTCTCATCATCCGACGCTGACGCCAGCAGCTTCGAGTCGTGTGAGAAGGCAACGGACCAGACCCAACCACTATGGCCCTCGAGCGTCTGCAAAACGGCATTCCAATCATCTTCTATAGTCGGCTTAGTCGTAACCCATTCTGGTTCCTCCTGCGTAAACAATTCTTTCGTCAGGCTACGGGCTGGACTGAACACAAGTGCTGAGGCATACACCTGAAGAGGACTATTCTCTATTGCCCACTTATGGTGCAGAATAAAGCGGCGCACATCTCGAACTAGGTTGATCAATTGTGATGCCTCTGCCTTTCCCTAGAGTGGTGTTAAAACGTATTCTAGATAGTAAAATAGCACCACTGATTTAAGGCTAACCTGAAGTAAACCCTCGAGTTTGGCCATTGAAAGTACTCCCTTTGACATGCTTCTGAGAAGGCTAAGAGCCTCGAGCCAGTAAATGGATTTTTTTCTCAGAAAGTTATCGACGGCGCCACTGTCTTCAAGATCGTCCAGGTGCTTTGCGCTCTCACTAGAATGCCAGTCATGCAGATGGTCAACCCAGAAGACACAGGAGTAGCGTACTGTGGCCAAGGGGTCCGGGTTAGGCGGTGTGACATTATCGATGGAAAATCCAGGGGCGCCTAAGCTGTATATGTCGCGTCGTAGCGTCATAGACATGACCTCAAGTGATCTCGAGAAGATCGCATAGTGCACCTTTTCCAACCCAGAAGGAAAGATTTCATCGGATGCCTTTTTGAGCAAAAAGTCCTTCGCTGACTGATGCACAAAATAAACGGTGCCATCTCGAATAGTCAGAAACGAACCGCAAAGCTCAATGACCTCTGTCCACGATTTAAGATCATCAGGAGCGCCATTTGGAAGCTTGGCAAAAGATGTCAGTTCATTCAGAGTGATAGGGCGGTATATACTAGCCACAAAGGCGAGGATCTGCTTGCAGAGGTGAACATTGTCTGAACTGCATATTAGTCTTATCATTCGCTCATAAAGAGGATCAAGTCCAGGTGGAAATGTGTTCAACATCGCGAGAGTGTTTAATCGTGAGCTCTTCTCGAGATTTTGACAGACCAAAGCCACCCACAGAAACGTGTCTTTCGCGTTTAAGGACAAATGGTCTTGAACGTCACTTTTTGTTTTGTTATCGTAGTCCTTTAGCTGCGCCAATTGAAGCACTTTATGCCGGATATATGTGCTAACAGCAGCGGAGACAGAATCTGCGTTTAACTCAAGAGATAACCTCACTTTCTGTCCTGCTGTTTTCAGTCGCTCCTCAATGGTCGGCCAATTACGACTAGAGACTATCCACTTAACATGGGAAGATATAGATGACTTTTGGACAATCAAGTTGAGAAGTTGCAGCAAGTTTGTTACACATTCGTCAAGCGCATCAACGATCAAGTAGGTACTCTTCAAGCTCGGGTCTTGCAAAATGTTTGTAAAGATCTCGGATAAGGCGAACCAGGCATTCACGCCCTCAAAGGGCTCTTTGTCCCCCTCATCGTACTTCTTTCGCAAGTGCGAGATGAGCGGTGGCTGCTTCTTGACGAGCAGATAGATCAGGCCGCGCAGCACAGCCGTGGCGTTGTTGATTCGTGAGTCGGTGCCCTGGCAGAAGAAGTACGGCAAAAGGCCTGTTTCGGCGGTTGACTTCTCCAACTCGTCAATAATACCGCAGAGCAGCATCGTCTTGCCCTTGCCGGGATCGCCCTTGATCCAGAGCAGTCGGCTCTGCTGGTCGTCGCGCCATCGTCGAAAGTCATCGTTTTCGAGGATCCATCGGTACGAGTCTTGGAACAGGCCGCCCTTGGTCTCCTCGATGCGCTTCTTGTCGTCTCGGGGATCGGTCGCCTGCAAGTCCACCAAACATTGACGGTCCCTCTCATCCATCCTGTATGTATAACAATTGCTGGTTGCAGTGCTTAGAACTATCAGATGAGTTCTATCGATTACGTTGGTTCACAGGCGACTAAATACCTGACTTGTCCTTCCCATCTGATCAGCTCTCCTAGCAACCTTTTGAATCCGTTATCTTCCACGGAGCAAAACTTGACCATGTCTCTATGGTTGGCGTGAATGCTGATCGGATTATAGCCTTCAAGAGTGGCTGATTCCTTAGACACAACTTTCCCAAGTGCAGTCAAAGGCAGTTCTTCAAAGAAGCATGTGACCTCGAGACGCCTGCCGCCTTCTCGCAGCTCTCGAATCATTGCCCAAAACCTGACTTGAATGGACTCGAGGAACTGATCATCCGTCTCTAAGATTTTCAACAGCGACTTGTTGGTGGACTTCACGACACCAAGAGCCGAAGCCGGTATCTTGGTCCAGTCAGCCATCCAGGCTCCCTTGTGAGGAGTGCCCATGAATATGATGCCTTTGATGCGATCGAATATGCCCCGAAGATGAGCTTCAGGGTTATTTCGCGAGAGCAGAATGACCTCCTTGCAGACAAGGCCACCCAGGCTGTGAGTGACAAAAATGAGGGGACGGGATGACGCATTGCAACAAGCTCTATCTGTCGTCAAATCATTCAGAAGGTTCGTAGCATGATCGATCAGCCGATTTGATGATGCAACCGATTTTCGCACTATGTATGCGTCGTAGCCGTAAGTGAGTATGCGAGCCTTACTGAGCTTGGGCGGGAGGAGCGTCTTGGGCCAGGGTGTGGACTGTCCATCGGCGGTCCAAGTACTGTCCCGGTTCCCAGTCAAACCGTGGACAAAGCAGATATCTATCGTGGCTTCGGAACAGTCATACAACACTTCAACTCCATATGGGAAGGAGGAAACCGGCGGAGGGCTCTCCGAAGACGGCCCGGAGTATTCTGTCTCGGGGTGTGATCGCGGCGGATTGGGTAGGGTAGGGTCGCCGCTCCTTTCTCGTGATTGATCACTTCCCAACGGGTTGTAGGCAGTTTGAGGCAGCTTCCGCCTTGGATTCACAAACCCCTTGAGTTTCTCCATCATCCAAGGTACGTTGTGGAATCAATCAGAAAGGAGTGCTCAGGATGAAGTAGAGACTGTCGCTGTCATGCCTGATAATGAAGATTGCGCAGGCAATGGGAAATAGCGGGCAGAAACGGTCAGGAAATAGTTGGCGAAGAGAAGGCGGGGTCGTGTTCAGCTAAGCCATCCTTTTAGCGTGACCGGCTAGCTCGCAAAGAGACATAAAAGGCTACTGCTCGCATTAGCAACGGCTGGGACATACATCAGCCAGACAGCAGACAGCTTCGGTGACTACTTATAAATGTATGAAGAGAGCTGGGACGACTTGGCGGAGAACAGCGACGAATTACGCTACGTACAAGTTTATAACAAACGAGACACACCCCCAAACGAGACAGCGCCCCACCCCGACGCGACTAAAGGCGCTGAAATCACAGTCACCTCGCAACACGGAGCGATCCTGGCGCACATCGCTCCACAGCCCCCGATGACTGATCCACAGAACGAACATGCCGGTGACGAAAATGTTCAGGCACTCATGAGCCAAGTTGCAAGTCTCTACACCCAGCGGCAAACCTACTTCCCTGTAGCAGACACCTTTGTCGTATGTGCATTCTATGAAGGAGAGGTGGCGCTGCCGGATCAGAAAAGAATCATTGAGGGCAACATATCCCAGATGGGCCTGTTACAACTATCGTCCCTCCTCTACGATGTCCCCACGAACCGTGCAAATCCGGGCCAAGGAAGCACTCTTATCGATGCCAAAGAACATGTGGGACAGAAGCCTGCAGTTTACGTGGAGGATAAGCTGGTATCTGGAGGAGAGGTCATACAGCCGCAAGCGCCGGCTTCTAGCTCGGAATGGGTTCTTGATCCGACCTATCAGCGTTACAGGAGGCTTGTTGATGGAAAGTGGGAGTGGGCGCAATAGGACTGTAATCAGGCGTCGCATGTGAACAATATAAGTACAAGCAAAAGTAGGTGTAATAGGCAAGAGCATCAAGCTTGAAACAAGTTACCAAAACTAATGAGTGGCTTAGGTTCGAGCGAAGACATGAAGATAAAAAAGACAACTCATTCCAGAACTAGAAGCAAGAAAGTATCGCTGTATTGGATTAACCAGATCGCCATTCATCTGTGTGTTCCCCAATCTTAACTCGTCTGAGCCTTCTGCGCACTCATCATGTCCGCCACCGCCTTCGCAATCAGCGCCGCGATCTGTTCAGTAATATTTTTCTGCATATCCGCCATCTGATCCGATAACGATTTGTGCTGATCCTTGGTCTCCTTCTCAAGTTTGTCCAGTCGTGTGCGGAGTTCTTCCTGACCATCAGTAAGGGTTTTGATCTCTTTCTCGGGCAAAGCTTCATCCTCATCGTCTGCTCTTATTAATGCTCTGGCACGCCCGGAGAGGACACTGGCGCGCCCGGGGAACTTATTGGCGTACTCTGGGTTTTCAATGAGAAACCTCCTAGGCGGAGCTTCAAGACTGGTAACAAATCCATGTTTCTTGGACCAGTCATGAATGTCAAGATCTGCATCTCTCTTCCCTGCCACTCTCCTCAAAGTGGTTCTGAACACCCAGTGTACTGCGGCTGGGTTCTTAAATACCACCCGGGCAACGGTGACTGGGAACCGGTCACTGGAGTTGGCTGACACTACCTGAAGTGGCTTATAAGCCACACCTGTGACCTCGACATACCTGTCAGCATCATCTTTCGTGATATCTTTATCTATCACTCCAAGCTGCACCGCATCGGGTGAGGCTTCGTATAATCTTCCGACTCTCCTGCCAACGCCATCATCCCCTGCTTGTGACCGAAGTTCGAAAGCTTGATACTCGGGACTTCCTGTCTGGACAAGATACTGTCTACCGTCTCTACCGACTTTCCTCCATCCCAGGATCGGTTCATTGTACCTGGTCCGGACCCCTCCGAATGACGGATCCGGATCATATGGCTCAGCTGCAGCACCTCGACCTCGTGCCTGATCAGCAGCGGATTTACCTTTTCCAGGTTCGCTCAAATTCTTTGTATCTTGTGGCCGCTCGGGTGAGGCCTCAGCGATCCATGTTGAAGGATACCCATAGCGGGTATTCAGCTGACTCAGAGTATTGTTTAACGTCTTGAATTTAGCTGCGGATTCTCGAGTCCAAGGTTTCTTGAATAGATCTGCAATCAATTCATAGTTCGGGATTAGGCTGCTGAGGTTGATGATATTGTCTTCCCTATTCGCGTTTTGTTTCTTGAGACTGTCTTTGTTGTAGGCTACGATCTTCTTATTATGCTTGATGATCTCGGCCTCGAAATTGGCATTTGTAGGGTCCTTGATCAGGTTAAGCATGTCTGGTGTAGCCTCCGAATAGATTGTCTTATGAAAATCATCTGGAGCTGGAGGAGATTCCTCTTGAGGACGAGGTAGGTCCGGACCATTATCTTCATCGCCCTGTGCACCTTTATGAAACCAGCCGAGTCCAACGTCACCCTTTAAGTTCTCACAGGCATCCTGAACACCTAAGACAGAATTGCACGTAAGCTAATGAGTGAGAGAGAGACCAATGAAAGAGTTTCTAAACATACGTTGAAAAGCAGCTGTTGCGTTTGGCTCTGTGCATTTGTCAGGATGAACTAGCATCACCATCTTTCTGTAAGCACCAGTAACTTCGTTCGGTTTAGGAGTATCATTTCTGCCAAAGAATGCTAGTATTTCCGGATACTGGTCCTCCGAAAGTGCCATTATCCTGTCCACAGCCTCTCTCTGCTCCTTTCTGTGGTTGGAAGATCCATGCTGAGCTGTGGACGGGAGAGACCACATTGATGGAAGCTGTTCTGCACGTAGATTGAGTGACTTTGAGAGTGAGTATCTGTGAGACAGCTTCTCGCCTAGAGCTTTCTGGTTATTGGCAGGAGAATGTTACGAATATGATGAGGAAAAGAGTTTAGGAAAGGGGCTTGGAGAAAGGCACGCTTTCACGATAAAAGGCAAGAGAAGAATTTGCGGTCAACGCTAATGGGTCAAAGATCAGATCAACTGTCTTTGAGAGTGTTCAATGTGTAGTGATGTCTCTGAGGAGGAGATATCGTATTGGGGATTAACTCGGATTTATAGAAAAATTGTTCGGTATCTTGCATCCTTTAACTGATCCAGGTCCCACCGAACGGTCAAGCCACCAGAAAAAGCTCCTAAACCCTCACCAAAGAATGTTCAAGATGTCCACTTAGTTGAGAAATAGTGCTGCTGCTGGCCCCCAGGCTTCTCGGCCTCAGTATTCTCATCCCCTGCACCCGAACCTCATATTGTGGCTTGTAAGGGGCATAATTTTCGGGATGCTCGCAACGCTATATTAAGCGCCCATTAGTCACTCGATAGCTGCCTCAAATGTTGGTGATAAATTCGAATTTTTCGATTCGACTTCCTGTCATCAACAAACTCATTGACAGAAGACAAGATCTCAAAGTCTCACGAACCAAAGTTGAAGCGAAATGCTGGCATTTCTCTTATTCGCCTGCTTCAGCGTTGCCGTTCTTGGTGAAAAATGGATGGGAAGGTACGTAGTGAACCACTCGAATATGATATTGAAAGCCGCACTGAGCAACGTCATAGCGAGATATCCACTGCAGTCCATGCGGATTCTGGATCCCTTTCCCTTGGTCTGGACTTGGAATGGGGATCGAGAGTTTCGACAACCACGACTGGGCCGTGTGCGTTAACAAGCACGACTTCCGAACCTACCACCATAGCATCTGCTACTGCGACGGGGCCAACTTCTTACATGGTTGAAGTTGGAGCAAGGGGAGACACATTGTTTGTCCCCAATCAATTGAATGCCTCTGTCGGGGATGTAATCCGGTTTCGGTTCTTGAAGCTGAACCATACCCTAACTCAATCGACTCTCGAGGATCCATGCACTTCGAACGGTGGCTTTGACACGGGCTTTCAATTCTTCAACCCGTTGAACCAGACCAACAAGACTCTGGATTTTGTTGTTCCAAATACGGATCCTGCTTGGTTCTTTTGTCATCAGACCATTGATACGCCCCACTGCCGAAAAGGTATGTTGTTTGGACTTAACCCGGCAGGAAACATGAACCAGTATCTCGCCAACGCTCAATCTACAACGGTGGGTACCGCTGTCAGCTTCTATCCCACTGGCAGTGGCGCGAGCTCGTTCCCAACCGGCGGTACTCTTGTGTTCCCTGCATTGCCTTCGGGGCTGAAGTCAGTACCTTCTGGCGTCTTCTACACTGGCTATGCTGGAACTTCCGGTGCTGGCGGTGGGTCTTATGGGTCCTCTCCGACGGCCATCTCGCCGATAACTGCATCATCCGCTATGACTTCTCATATATCTACGGCGACATCAGACGGTACCGTATCGTCACCAATAGCTAACTCGTGGGCACCTCATTTTCAGGGCGTCTCCTTTTACTTCTATGCAGTCTTAATGGCGCAGGTGGTTCTTGTTGTGGTATAGGCACTTATGATTTTAGTTTTTGCTTTGTGTCTGCGCGATCTCATGTATGTAACCTGTATTCAAAGTCATGAACCTCTCTCGATTCTCGATCCCAATCGTAGACATCGAGCAGCTGTGAAGACCTGCTCCTATCAAGAAGCACCCTTTGACCTTCAGTCAGCAGAGGTTGAGATTCTTCTTGACGAGTGGTTCTTACCATCAAGAGCTATTCAGAGTCAGGTGGTGTCGATCCAACACACACTGGACAATTGCCGTTCACAGTATCTCGTTCATCAAACCCCCGCCCAGGGTTCTGACATGCTGATTTACGGTCCATTGCAGCTCTGCACCACATGGTTTCGCCTTCTGCGGAATGTCCACATCCCAGGTAATGAAGCATTCTGATCTCGCACATCTGTACATGCTCATCAGTATGCAGGATTGAACGGAATGTTAAAGAGTGTACCATTACAGTAACCGAGTAGCAACAATGACAATGATACTGTGCTGAGCCTGTTGTAAAGTTACTTGATGTGAATCAAAAGACGGAGTACTGTCCTCTGTGGGACTGTGAACCATGGTTCTGCCTTATCTTCTAAAATTAGATACGGCGGCTACTTGCGTACTCGTATGTATTTCGGTACGCTTACATTATATAAAGTCCTCAGGATAAGGTACCTGTGCTTTCCTGACTTCATACTCACGCATATTAGGCACTGTGCAAGAAATCGACTGGATGGCTTTTGCAGAGAGAGTCTGGATTAGATGCAATTGGGGGGATATTCCTGGTGAAGATGGACAGCGATGTATTCGACTAGCGAATGACTTTGCATCCATTGTTCTAAAACGAGATCTCGATCTCTTTCGAACGGATTATCCACATCTGCTAGGATTCATCAAGCGTCAACGTTTTATAGCTCTCGACCTCCACTGCGAGGGGTTGGAAATAAGTGTTGATCAAATTCCTTTTCGATGCTTTATCGCGAAGTATGATGTGGACCACAATGTGTAAGAGGTCTCGACTTCTTTCAGGAACATTGTGAGCTGAACGTATGCAGAACGTTTACGAAAGTTAGATTCAGCCATGTTCAGCGCTTCGGGAGTCTTCTACGATGGGGTGGTGCTGGACATCCAGTGTACGTGTACTAAGACTGATCCCTTCTGGTGATTCCTGGCCAACACCCCACTAATTCTTCTTCAGCATCGTGGAAGCAAGATCCAGATCGCCGTCAGTTGACAGGCTCAAGTCAAGCGAGGGAGCTGGAACGGATCGAAAATCCTAGGACAGTCTTTGATTCAAGCGGAGATGTGCATCGCGCTTGAGTTCTCAATAGCGGGTTGAGGGAGATGCACGACTGCAGTTACAACAGGGGGCAGGCCAGGGGTATGCAAGTGGCGATGGGCCTAGCTTGCAACCTTTGTAATACAAGGCTGCGAGGAGAAACGGCAGCTCAACTTCCGTGTAAGATAAATAACTACTACATGGCTCTTTCAGCGAATGTCCTTCCTGTGCTCTTGAGTGAAAAGGAACTGGTTGGTCAAGGTCGACCGAGCTTTCCCGCCAAGGCGCGGCTAGAAGACAAAGGCTGATCCGCGAGCTCCGTCATCGATGAGTCGTTAGTGACTCGATACCAGAAACGGCAAGGCTTGATGGAGCAGCTATTGGGTGCGACACAGGGCAGCTGAATAGGATGCGTGGGAAGAATATGGATCTATAACTGCGATACTGGATGCTCTAGTCATAGTTATAGGGTAGGTCCGCAATTCTCTTTTTCTCCTCTTTCTCTATTCTCCATTTCAATCTCTCATCTCTCAGTCTCAGCCCTTCTGAACTCTAGTTCTCGACACGTCCTGATATTACAGGAGGATACCATCACTCCATACAAGGTGGGAAGGTAGACTATCAAAAATCTGGATTCCATCGATATTGACTAACGGCCACAGCTCCAACATGTGCTTTGTTCTTATTATCCGTCCCGTATTGCGACCCAAGGGGTACGAAAGGCCAAGCAGCCTCTTCAGCCGAGTCCGAACCAAGCTCTGGAGCTGGTGTCAGCGAAATCATCCTCGACCGGATGCTGTCGATGCCTGCAGAGGGGCTCTTTCTCCGACCACGTCAACCATGTCTCCTCCTTACCATGATTCGGACACATCTGATGACGATTCCATGAACGAGCCTCCTCCGTACGACCCCGTCATTACAGTTTCTTCGCAAGAGTGAAGACTGAGATTTTAGTTTCGTGTATATGTAGCAGGGACGAATGCGCGCGGAGGTTCGAGTAGAGATTTGGTTTTATGGTGGCTCGTTTTACAGTTCTAGGATGCGGTAGAAGCAAGCTGGTATTTGTTTTGTCATTCTCTAATACAAATCTGTCTGTTTCTATTTCATGATACACAGCTAGTATACATCTACAAGTTTGCTATCCAGAATGTTCTACACTTGACCGCTCCTCAACGGGTGATACCTGTAACAGCGGAGGCATCGACACCCAAGTTAACTCTTGACTTTTTTGCCGTGTGGCAATCTCCTTGTGGCCACCTATCAAATCAATCTGCGTGCTCCCTTTGAGTCCTACATCCTCGATCACAGGCTTCTCTTCTGTCGTATCGGAGTCTTTAGTGCTACCATCGGTCTGGGCCTCAAAGTCTGATGGGTACTTGCGGTCCGGAAGTGGATAGTGGTTATCCTGTTCGGACAGTCAGTCAAGCTCACAGTCGTTGCCTCTCAGTTTCAAAGATGGACCGTACAATTTCGGATTCTGGTGGTGGCCAGTGAGGTTGCTTCGTCGATTTGTATGTGTAGTATTTGTCGTTGCGATGAATTAGGATGTAAACCTCTGCTTGACACAAGGACCCCAGTTCGTGAGCTTTCTTGAGACAGTTGGCTCTTCTCTTCCGGAATCTCTCCCTCGCCATTCTCTTCGGATTAGTCTTTGGCATGGTGGATTTTTCGTCGCCTCGAAGTGTAGCTGTTTTCGTGGCAGGAAAAGGGTCCTTCAGGTCGAACATATATAGTATTTGTAGGTCATACAGCTAGCCGCGCGCAGTGATGACGGATCACCGGTGTTTAAAAATAGTGACTGGCTTGCAGAGAGCCCTCTTTCCGGCGTCACGCTACTGCTTGATCAAAGTTGCTGCCTGGGCTCCAGAGATGGCTCCTCAGTGCATACTTAAACCTCAAGTGTTGTTCCGCCCTTCTTCATTTTCTCAATATACCTCTTTGGATAATTCAACTACTGCTTTCTGTCCTTTATGGAACTAACCCGTGTTTACTCTATCATCATCGGTGCTGTGTTCGTTCTTCTAGTACTATACCGCACAATCCTGAACTTGTTTCGCGCTCTACAACTCCATACACTTCACTTCATCCTGAAGCATCTAGTGTATGCGGTTGTTCTTCGTCGGCGACGTTTCTTGGGGCCATGGACGCGCTGGTATTTGATTTTACAGTTTGTTCATTGGGGCGTCACTCTGAGTTGCGTCAGCATCGGGGTCAGAACATTGGCCCAGGCGGGTGCTAGGGCTGGCACCCTCGCGGTTATTCAGCTAGTGCCGCTATTCTTCGGGGGACATCTCGGTTTCGCCGCTGACTTGCTCGGAATGCCGTTGCTTGCGTATCGACAAGTCCACGGTTCCATTGGAACTTCGGTCTTTGTGCTGAGCTTGTTCCATGCACTTGTCATCGTGATCACTGGCCCAGGCCTTTCCTTTCAGAACAACCTTCAGCTCTATGGTTTCATTGTACGTCTTACCCACCGTTGAATTTGAAAAAGAAACTCATATCAATCTAGGGTGGCGTCTCATTGACGCTGTTGCTTCTCCTTACCTTCTCGCTGTTTCGCAGACTCTCTTACGAGTTATTTCTCAGAATGCATCAGCTGTTGGCTCTGGTCGCAGTGTATGCCTTGTGGCGTCATCTCTCAGTCAAGAAGCTTTTTGCACAGATATACGTTCTGATAGCTGCTGGGCTATTCTTTGGAGTGACGGCTTGGCAAGTCCTGCTTGTTGTATTTCGTAACTTGGTTTTTGGTCACGCCTTTGCCCGAGCAGATGTGACTCAAGACAATGGCATGGTCAAGATCGGCCTGACTCTACCACGGCCCTGGAAAATACGGGCAGGTCAATACGTCAATCTTTGCATACCATCCATCAGTTTCTGGTCATTTCTGCAAAGTCACCCATTCATGATTGCCTCGTGGACTGAAGGGACAGCACCTGGCCTGTTCCTTCTCGCAGCGCCGAAAGCTGGATTCACCACGAAGTTGTTGCAATATGCTCGGCCCCACACCGGCGATCCGACGGAAACAGACTATCGTCTTGCTTGGTTCAGCGGCCCTCACGGTCATACTCTGAATCTTGGAGATTATGGGAGCGTTATCATGGTCGCAACTGGGTTGGGCATTGCTGCACAGTTACCCTATTTGAAGGAGCTGATCAAAGAGTATAAGGACTGCGACGTGCGAACAAGACGGATACATCTCATATGGCAGATAGCAACATGGGGTAGGTGGATTAACTCGACCCTTGTACATGGCCATGATTTTAACGCAGAGATGCAGATGATCAGACTGGAGCTGCGGATCTAGTCAATGAGGCCTTAAGAGAAGACATCAGAGACAATAACTATGTGAGTTCAACCTGTTCTCAGATGGCGCAACAATGCAAGAAGCTGATGTATTAGATTCTCCGTATCTCGATCTACGCCCTAAAAGGTTATCCTTACGAGTCATCTCCAAGAAGTGAAGGAGGACATGAGCGTCTGGAATACTATGATGGCAGAGCAGACCTGGATGCTTTAATGGCAAAACATGTGGATCGATGCAGAGGCAAAACACTTATAACCGGTAAACCCATGTGTTCTGGAATCAGTGTCAACCACTGACGCTCCAGATCAGTTTCCGCCAGCAACGTTGTGCGCGACCAGCTGCAGGAGTTGGCACGGAAGTATGTAGATGAGGGTGTCCAACTGCTAGAACTGGACTTCCAACCGGTCAAGACAAGAAGTTTGTGGTCATTACAAAGGAGGAAGGCACAGGATCAGACTGTCTGACTGTAGTCAATAGGTGAGGAGATCAAAGGTGAATCAAGTAGATCTTCATAGTTACTTGAAATATTCTTGAGCATTCATAAGTACGCACTTCAGAATCCTACTTTAGACGGTAAACTTTGGTAACTAAGGGCTGTACTATGCGCTGATGCATCATCACCGGGGCTTGTGTCGCCCAGAGGAGCAATTGACGTTCTAGATCTGCAGAGTGGTGCCTCAGGGTTCACACCACCAATGATGGGAGCAGTTTGCAAATGCAAACCCTCCGTATCTGGATGCTACCTCCTGCGACATGGTGACTCCCACTACCTACAATCCTCACTCGCTCGAGGTTCGCCCCACAACTTCTTTGGTATCTGAGATTCTCCGTTTTCGACTGTGAAAGGCGCGAACGAGGTCACCGCAATTCTTCATATTCTTGGACGGTTGCCATGATGGCGGGTATCCTTGCCAGGCCACAAGGTATCTGAGCTTTCCACGAAATCGGCGACAATCCAAGATCTGATCCACTTCCCATTCCTTCTCGGGCTCCACAAAGGCCCGCTGGACAGGGTGGTGAGTGGAGGATGCAACAGACAAATTGTCGATATGGGCCGATGTGGAGTAATGAATCAGGAGTGACTGCGTCTGCGGCAAGACCATTCTGATTGGTGACTTCTCCAGTGCCTGGCCCTGTTCCTCAGACCTACCCTTTCTTGAGCTTGGCTCAAAGTCTGCCCTCGTTTTCCGCTCTGGAATTGGGTAATACCTGTCCTTGCATCACATTCATACATCAGATGCAGTTATCAGTGGAGGACCTTCTAACTTACAACCTCTTCTTCTGCCAGTGGCCACCCTGGGTGCTCTGTAGACTTGTATGTGTAGTACCTGGCGCGATGATGTATAAGGACATATATGTCTGCATCGCACATGGAGCTCAGCTCATGCGCCTTCTTGAGCAGAACTTTCCTTCGGCGCCTGAATCTTTGCTGCAGCAATTCTTGGGGGCTCCTTCTTCTGGCTGTGTGGCTTTGCGACATACTCGAAGGACAGATTTCAACAAGGAGATATGTTGAGATAGGGATCCTATGAACAAGCACAACGCTTGGACTCACACCCGTCAGCTGTGCCTGATAAAGAAGGGTAGACCATCTCAACTTCCGTGTATGCTCCTCTAAGCGAAGTTATGTATATTCGTGATACTTCTCAAGCTGAATATTGGCCGTGCTTAATTCAGGCTACCTTACAGCGGCGGTGCCTAGTTGGAGGTTTACGGACGGTATACACATGGTGGATTGCAAATCTTCCCATGATAGTTAATGGTAAAGAAGATCTACTGCACAACTTTAGGGCGGGAGGTGGAGCTTAGAATGGCAGCGAGTCACCATCGTACCTCAACTTCACCGTGTAATCAAAGCAAGGTGACCATGGATAACACATCAACATCGTGTATAAGTCGACAGAGCAGTCATACAGTAAATCGTCAGTTTCACCTGAGCCGTTTCCCTCTCGCACCTGTGCTGCGGATGACAGCGATCTCTTGAGAGCTCCTCAGTTACCGGTCAACAGCACTGTCACTCAGACCCTATCACTTATCACTTAAGGCTGGTGGGTCCATCCCACAGGAGGCACGAAATCGGTGGCGTCGCGCTGCGAGGGAGGAGTCAGACCACCTGACCTCGCCGGGCTCTTCAACAGGGTTGGTTTGGCCAGGGATGTGCCCGTATTCCTCCAGAACCGCCGAGAGAGTTGTGTTGATGGGCACTGTGGCCTCTGCTGATGTCCTGGTACGTCTTTGGATGCGGGCCTGGCGGCTGTTGGAGGAAAGAATGGAGATCTCCGTCTCCACCTCACTGCCTGATCTGAACCTCACCCGTCGTGACTCTGTCTCACTATCATCCGCCTTTCGCTTCGGCGCCTGATGGTTTATATCCCGCACCTGCAACGTCTGAAGCTGTCCATACTCAAGGCCCCATTTCACCGCAAGCGCGCGAAGACAACGTTCTGGATGCGCGGCGACGGCGTCGTTGAGGCAGTGATACTGAGTTGCATCTGGGTCCTCGGACTCCATCATCTTCCAATCTTCGTAACCCTGGACCACATAGTGCTTTGCCAGCTTTTGGAGGGCGGAAACTACAATGATATTCAGTAGTGGTCTCCTAATTAAGGGAGAAAGAGGTAAGTGACGATGTTTATGCATACTGTTAGATTTCAAGAGCCAGAATCGCCAAACTGTTGTGGGAAACGCATCAGCCACCTCATTTCTTTTCACACCCATTTCATCCACTTTGGGCTCAGCAATCCGTTCGATCTGAGCCTCCAACACACGGACTAGTCGGTTTCTCTGAAAAGCTAGATTGTGCTCAAACTGCTCGTCGATATTGTCCTTCATGGTCTTGAGGTGGCAGTCCACGTTGGTGAGGCGGCAGTCCACGTTGGTGAGGCGTCCATCGAGATCTTCCAGATGTCTGTTGACTTTATCGAGGCGTCCATCAACGTTATCGAGGCGTCCATCAACTTTTCCGAATCGCTTGTGAACATACTGGAATTCAAGGTCGACCTTGGACTCAAAGGCGACCAGATCACCCTGTATCTGATGGATGCGATGATCTGTACTATCACGATCAACATATGCCTTATTGGTGGCTGTACTCAAGAGGCCAATAGCTTCGTCAAAGTATCGAGGCACATCGACCTCGGATTTGGGGGATGTCACAGGTCGGGCCACGGCGTCGTCAGGTGCCCTGGAGCGGAATGTGCGATAAAGGTTGAGCACAGCGGTAAGAGATGACACATCTGTTGATGAGGCCGTTGCTGCCATCTTTGCTGTAATAAGCAGAGTCTTTGGGGCTGGGGTGAAGTTCAAGCAAGATGTGGGGTTTGAAGTTGACGCTGTAAATGGGAAAGCAGTGCCTCATCGCGCAAGCACACATCAGGTGATCTTGCCCAAAACAAGATTTTACCAAGGTACTTCGTACATGTACATTACTATTAGCGTTGTATGGATCCAATCGATAATATGAAAGGTTAGGATTATATTATTAATAGGAAAAAGACTCGGCTGAACATTTTCCCGGGCCCCTCGCTGTCGCCCACATCGTCACCTACATCGTCGCTGTCCACCTTTCTATACTCCTTGTCAAGAGCAGCGACAAGGGCCGCGACGAGGACAGTGAGGACAGTAAGGAGAGTTGAGTCAGCAAGGTAGATACTAGCTACTGTGTATATACATTGATTATGGAAGTTTTTTTCGGCACCAACTATCCAAGTCTTCGATGCAGTTGCATGGACCAGCGAAGTCTTTTACCCTTAATTTATATACTAGTTCACCTCTCTCTCGCTCTCTGTCTGAATCTCTCAACCAGCACATCGTCTTTGCCCCCACAACTTAAAGCTTACCTTGAGGACCTGTCACAACCGGAAAGGAATGAGTGTCCCTGGTTTGGCACTGCGCCCCTGAACCTTCATTATGGATGCCCTGACTCCCAGGTCTGACTTGTGGACCGTGACCGCGTGGTTGGCGAAGTGGTTGGGGTCCAGGACGATCTTGTCGCAAGATGGTATTGGGCATGGAAATGCGCCTATCTGATACTGAAAGTGAACCATGCGATAATGGTTGCGTAAGCTGGCGGTGGTTGGAAATCGCTGAGCCCGCGAACGCTGCGAATTCCCAAAGCAGAAGAGACACGTGCGAGTGGTGAGCCGCTTCTGCGCTTGCGGGATTATGCGTGGGATGGCGACTTCGGTGATCCCGGTGGGTTGATCGCATTGCTCAGGCCTTGCCGTTTCGATCGCCGGTTGGGTTGGTCGGACATGGGCGTCAGACTCAAGGATGGGCTTCGATGGGCTATCGCAGGGCTTGGAGCCGTGAGTGAGAGAGTTGACGTCGTGCTTGGGGTCGCTGGAGCTCCGTTGACCTTTGCCTTCTGACTGTGAGCAGAGACGTGACATTGTCTCCACTATGTCAGCGAAAGACTCATCGGTCACTGGGAGGAACAAGTTGGCGGCCAGCCAGTTGCGGTCAGCGATGGCGTGTTCGACCGGAGCGAGTAACCGAGAAGATGGTTCCTCTCCCTTGAGCTGCGCAACCATATGATCGAGATCCGCAGTGCTGTGGTAGTGGCGCAACGCCTCTTTCAGGGCCGCACGCTCTTCCCGCAGCTTCATGGCTCGGATTTGCGAACGAAGCCGCTTATACTCGATGCCCTTCGGCGAGTCAGCGGCCTGCCTGCAGATGCTGTGGACTAAGCTGACCTTTTTCTGAAGCCCAACTATCGCCTGCTCTGCACTGATGATGTCTGGGTGTTGGTGTGCCGAAGCCCGTTGGCTGTCTGTAAGGCGCCTTGGAAGATTAGGATCCCGACGCAGACAGAGCTTTCCAATCTCTTTGATCATGTTCGACATGGAGTCATGTCCCAGGAAAGCTGCCTGCACATCAGCTACGACATGTTGAGACAAGTAAAACTTCAGGAATGTCTCAGAGTGAGCGTGACCGAGAATTTGATTTCGCTGTGATTCACTGACACCACGATCTGTCAAGACAGTCAGCCAGTCTTGCTCTTCGGATCAAAGGCTCAAGAGAAGAGATCCAGGACGGACCTGTCAGCTCTGTCCCCACTTCCCGCCGAATGCAGTACGGATAAAAAGACTGCTCGAAGCCGGCGTTTTGGCCCAGCCTCCTGGTCCCGTATGAGAGGGCGGTGCCCGACATGGCTCTGACTGGATCGACTGCCACACCCTCCATGGTCTGCCGGGAGCGGCGGAAGATCGGTGTGTCCAGTATGTCGTCCCGAAGGGCAAATCTGATGGTGGTCTGACCGTCTGGGCAACGAAAGCTGTGCATGGTGCGAACCGTCAGGCCTGCGTCGATCAGCCTGGGATGGAATGCATTATCGGCAAAGGCGATCGCTGTGAAGTGGATGACAGGACACATGGCAGGACACATTCGATTCTCGTAGACTGTAATCCATTTCCTGTACATTTTCGTCAGTGCGTCCGGTCCATGGCCCACCGACCGCTCCGAGTGTGCAGTGAGACTTACGGCTCGCCTCGCATGCGTTTGCCCTTGTCCAGGCGGATCCTCACCTCCAAGACGAGAAGCGACGGCCCCTGTTTGGGCTGCAGAAGCTTGAGCACGAGATCTCCGTAGCACAGCGCGGCGTTGGTGCCGGCAATCCCTGGACTGCTACTCTCGACTATCGCACCAGGTCTGGATCCGGTGTAGGCCAAAAGCAGGAGCACCGCTGCAAGCTGGATGCGCTCCCGCTCCAGGTCGTAAACCTCAGTGTCGAATACCCAGTGATAGTAAAGCGCTCCATGAAGGGCAGTGTGACCGACGACGTGCTTCTCCCTGTTGCCTCGGATCAGGCCGTGCTCGTTGCAGAAGTCCCCATGCAAGTACTGGCTATCCGGTCAGCCTCAACGCATGCCCCATGAGGGGTCGGCCAGCGGGCTTACCGTGGTGACAAATTTCCCAACGTCCTTGTCGACGACTTTCCAGGTCTTGTCGTAATACAGCTGCCGCAGGATCTTCCAGTGACTTTCGAAGGTGTTGAGGCGCCGCGCGCGTGGGTGGTGGCTGCGATACCACATCAGATAGCCCCCAAAGGCCGCGGCATCACACTTTTTGAGCAGCTTCAAGGGGTCCCGACGCAGGACGGCACAATAGCTAAGGCCAGGAGCCAGAGAACCAATCAGCTGCGACAGACCGACACTTCGGGGAAGCTGAAAGCTGGGGGTCGGGGGGAGGAGACGGAAGAGAGAGGGAACAGTACCGCTCCCATCGCTTCATGGCCGCGGCCTGCAAGGCGATCGTTGCGTCCGCCAGATCGCGCTGCATCTTCTTCGGATCAAGCTTCTTGAGGGACCGTTGGAGTTCCAACAGCTCGGCGTCAGACACATCAGAATCGATCCCGAACTCAGATCCACTGTCCGAATCGCCGTCCGCCTCCCCAGGATACGCATTCTGGATCCTGAAGGGACCCATGATGCACCGCAACAGCACGCCGCAATCCACCTGAAGTTGGCTCAGCGGACCCTATTCGACGGGCAGTGGAGGGCACGGCGGCAGATGAAGGGCAAGGCCACAGAGGGGAGTAACGGAAGAGCTGACGTGGGAGGGATGATGCAGCGCGGAGATCTATGAGATAATGAGGATGGGGACGGGCACAGAGGGGCACTTTGCGGTTCTTATGTGGGAGAGAAGGCGGTTTGAGGCCATCATGCCACGGGGACTCGCGAGAGCGTAAGGTAAGACCCGGCCAGGGGGGCACACCGCCACGGCGCGTGCAGCGACGACCCCGCCGCTCATCGCAAGCGAGCCGAAGTCGGGTTCGGAGCGCAGCGCTGGCGGATCCGATACGCAACGGTACGTATGGAACTCGTAAGGTAGCGACAGCGAACGGAAAGATTACCACAACACCAGAGGGAGCAGGATACCACGGCGTTTTCGCCGGCGCGCTGGAGGGGAGCCGGAGGTGGAGGGGGTGGCAGCAGGAAGGTGCGGGCAGGGGAGCCGGCGACGGAGGGCGGCGAGGTGACGCTAAGCCTCAACGGGCGCGCGTTCCCGGAAGGGGGAATTCGGGCGCACCGACATTACGCGAAGCGCGAGACTCACTCAGGTACTTTCTCTCTCGTGGGACATGGACATAGCAATAGTTTTGACAGGATGATAGCGCTAGAGCCCTTTAGGCGTAGTGCCTCCGGGCGGAATAAATTACCTACCTACCTACCTACTTTCTCTCTTCCAACAATACAAATATATGGCAGGCTGCCAGATACATTGACCCAACCGATGGCTCATACTTTGATAAGACACCACCTTTGGTAAGAAAGGACGGTTCGGTAACGGCAGATAATCAAGAGCAGGCCA
>JAABUJ010000868.1_pt1 | contig 51803 bp, 70 predicted proteins | sample 5559131 | NCBI WGS metagenome assembly JAABUJ01 (sample SAMN10711875, study PRJNA513366) | rock metagenome | isolation source: Antarctica rocks | place: Antarctica: Victoria Land, Mt New Zealand nord | collected 2016-01-07
GTGGCCCCGAAATTTGTAGTTAAGGTACCTGGTAACGTTAGCCTTCATACAACGTCGCCGTAAACGTCCCAGTGAGCCTCGTGTTACCTGGTACTGCGCAGTGCCAGGCCGCTCTTTACAGCCCTCCACCATGAGGCTACTTCACACTCGGCCCGCGGGGTAGTACATGCGTGTGGCTTTGAATCTGCCTCAAGGTTGAATGACATTCACAGCCATTGATCTCGCCAGAGGCTCTTCAGCCTTACGGTGACAGCTTACAGGTCGTGTTACTTCTTCCCCGCTCCTTAAAATCAACTGTGTTGTGAGCGAATACTGTCCTCACTGATCTTCTGGTTACATTTTGACTCTGCCATCTGTACGAATTGTATTTTGCGTCTGTATAATTGCAATATTGTCGCAGCTTTGCCAGAGTATCTCGAACATACTCGAAACGCACAACGAGGGAGCTCCGGAGACTTCCATATGCACTTCAAACTCCCGTTACGTCTGTCATCAAAGCGACTTGGTCGTTGCAAGCGACCACCTTCACCACCACTTACACCGCCGGCAGTGTCCAATATGCCTGTAGGCAAAGGCCAGCCGGTTGTGATAGACCTTGACGATAGTAGTGACGAAGAAGGGATCTACGGAACACCTTTGACTGGCAGCTTCGAAGAGTCTGGATCACGGCTTGCCGCAGATGAAGATGCACAGAACCACCAACCGCTGGCCTTCCGTGATGCGGACGACTTGGCTTTCGACGATGACTTTACGTTTGAGGAAGCAGTGGAACCACCTGATCCCGAACAAGCTTGCCTTGAGAAAGTGCTCGAGGTATTCCCAGATATCGATCACGAACACGTGCGACAGTTGTATCAGGCTCGGCCGTTGGTACCGGAAGGAAGTGCGCTCATCGAGAATGCGTCCGAAGAGCTAATACTGAAAATCCTGGATGGTGGCGTATATCCCAAGGAGAAAGAGAGGAGAAGCGAACTAAAGCGTAAGAGAGCAACGAGCGCAGGGAGCAGTGAAGGGGAGACGGCTGCTTGGGAGGCGGCAGATCGAGAGAGAGCCTCTGGGCATTACTCCGATGCGGCGTAAGTCTATCATCTACACTCTTACACCTCTGCATCTTGCTTCAGGCCAACGAATGTAGGAAGCTTGATTTCAACTACTGTCTATGTACTAAATGGGCTTAATGATTCTTCCTATACATTCGTTGATCTCAAAAGCTTGTATTTCAAGGCAACGGGGTTCAACTGACTTTGGTGAACACTGATAGACGTAACCTGTTGAAGGAAGAATTTCCTTGTGTGCCGACACGGTTTGTGGATCAAATGTTCAGGCAGAACGGCTACCTGTATCCAACTTATCTTGCACTTGAACGTGAAGAGAGAGCCTATGATGACACCAAATTTCCGCTCTATAATCGGCTCAAGAACCCACGGAAACAGAAAGCAGGCAGTAGCCTAGCACATGTCCCTGGGCAACAGTCGGGGCTAGATAGTTCGGACTTGCTGAAAGAGCTTAAAGCTGCACGCAAAAAACGACGGAAGGAAGATAGTCAGTCTCTTCAAACGTGTACTTTCGCTTGCCTAACTCTGGCTAACAACAGCAACAATAGCTAAGCGGCAACTCCAGAAAGATGAAGAGGACGCAGAAGCCACCAACGAGAGAGAACATCGAGAGAATGGGATGATGATGGAATGTTGTACGCTATATTCTACCCTACTGACCGCATCAGTACCTAAATTTCCTCTAGCTTGCTGCTTCGACGAGTTTCCCTTCAACAAAGCAACGCATTGCGATGGTGAAGAACCACACTTCTTCTGCCTCGAGTGCGCTAAACGTAACGCCAACAATGAAATTGGGAACTCGAAATACAAGCTCCGGTGCATGGACGGTAGCGGTTGTAAAGCAGGATTTGCAAAGGAGCAAATATGCCGATTCCTTGACCAAAAGACAATGGACACACTTGAACGTCTACAGCAACAAGACGAGATAAGACTCGCTGACTTAGACGATCTTACTAGCTGTCCTTTCTGTGATTTTGCGGCTATTTGTGCCCCTGTCGAAGAGGATCGAGAATTCCGGTGCGCAAATCCTGAATGTGAAAAGGTTAGCTGCCGGCTATGCAAGCACGAGACACACATACCACTATCGTGTGAAGCCTACGCCAAGGAGAACAAGGTCACGATCCGCCATGCCGTTGAGGAAGCAATGACCGAAGCGCTTGTCAGGTCGTGTCATAAATGCAAGAACAAATACATCAAAGAATTTGGCTGCAACAAGATGATGTGCACACGGTGCTCGTCGATACAGTGCTACGTCTGCTCAAAGGATATCACCAAAGATGGCTACGCCCACTTCAACGAGAGTGCCCGTGGCGGTCGCCCGGGACAGTGCCCACTGTTTGATAATACGCAGCAAAGGCACGATGAAGATGTTAAAAATGCGGAGCAAAAGGCACTCGAAAAGGTGCGAGCAGAGAATCCTGGGTTCAGCGAAGACGAACTCAAGGTCAAGGTGTCCGATGCTGTCGAAAGAGACGAAAGAGAGCGGATCCGGCAAGCTACGGCCGCACATGGTCATTATGTGCCTCCCAGAATTCCGGCACTGGTGGCTAGAGCGGCTCCATACGTACCACTGGTCCCTCCGGTCCCTCCGGTTCAGGCAGTAGCAGACCATGACCCTGAATTCGCAGCTATGCTACGGCGCCATGAGCATATGGTGGCGGAAGTAGCCAGGAGGAACCAGGTGGAAGCGGCACGCTTTGCACCTCACGCAGCTCAGGATCGCATACAGCAAAATCAATTTCGTGCGCAGACTGCTCAGGCTCGATTTCAGGAGGCTCAGTTGCAAGCCCAGGCTCGGGCACAAGCTTGGATCCAAGGTCAGGCTCGTGATCAGGCTCGGCCTGTAGTTCCAGCTCAGCCTCCAATTCTACCTCAGGCTCGGCCTTTACCCGCAATGGCGTACCCTGTCCAATGGCATTACGGAGCACCTATGAATCCCCAATATCAGTTCGGTGCCCCTTATCAGGCTGCCTATCCAGGCTATCCGCTCATGCCAGTCGGCCTTCCCGTCCAGTTCCCGCCAGCTCCCCCGCAGGTTGCCATGAATCAATTTTGGCAGGTTCCTGAAGAGGGGCAGCGTAATAGAGACGTCCCACATAACCCCAGACATCATCAGCTGGACTGACCTCAAGAAGTCAAAACTTCCTTTCATCTTTCATCAATGGTGGACTAGCTCATTAATGGCTCTGATGTTGTAGCGCATTACTGTCGCTATGTGCTTTGCAGATTCATACTTTCTCTCACGTTTAGCGTCAGCTTTTGGACACGAATACCCCGATATCAGCGTTTGCTTTTGAAGCTTCAAGCAAGGATTTAGTTTGCATTTGTCTACATAGCGCTGACTGAAGCGTATTTTATTATACTTGTAAATAGATTCGCGTTGAAAGCCTCGTCAACTTCAAGATAGACATCCAACCATTGCTGTCAGCTGGCGCTGAGAATCTTACCCTCATCAGCTATCGAAGGGATGGCATCTCATGCTGGCATCACACGGAATCTGCGCTGCTCTCGACGTTCTCGCGATCCCATTTTGCTTTACCTTCCTCGATCCACATTTCCAGTACGAACTCTCCAGCCTCCACACTTCGAACCGGCGTGGTTTTCACTCCTCCCAAATCACCGCCCTTCCTGGATTCCACACTATGCCCCTCTTCCCCCTGACCTACATCTTCTCCCGCAATCTTATCCGCAGGCTGCAGACTCGGCTGTGCCGGAATCCAAGGCTGCGGGTGCCCGATGGGCGGATCCACGCCCACCTCATCCTTCAACTCGATACACACCGTAAACGAGCAGTTCTCCGGCAAAGGAGCCAACGTGCTGCCGCAGAACGCGAGACGCGCGAATATGGCGCGGAACTGTTCTTCGAGATCCACCACGGGCACTCTGGTGTTGTCGTCTGGCGGTTTCTTCTCTCCCGATTTACTTTCGTCGCGGGGTTCTTCGAACTCGGTGAGGGCTTCGGTGGCGGGGACGGTGGGGAAGGCGGAGATGTCGAAGAGGAAGCGCTCGAGAGGGGCGGATGCGGGGGAGAAGATGACTACGGAGACGCGGGAGACGGTGCCCTACTGATTTTCGTCAGTAATCGAGAACGGCGTTGTTCTTTGTTGTCAGGGATTGTAGGCTCCGTGTATGAGGGTCGCGGTTTGGACGGCACCTACCTTGAGCAGTTCCGCCTCGACGGCGGCGACGGCATCTTGGATCCATTTGCAGACTTTGGGGTGTCGGTTCTGTCGAACCGGGTAGTTGTATTTCCGCGCGCTGAGGAACGAGGTGGAGGGGTAGATGTTGCGCTCGTAGAGGATGGTGTGGATGGCGACGGTGAGGAAGTCGCCGAAGGTGGAGATGATGGCTTGGTAGGTGTTTAGGATGGATAGGGTGTTGGTGGAGGACACCATGTTGCCTAGGTATCAAGTGATGAGTGTTTTTGGAGATGGGAGAGCTTTCCAAGACCGTCCTCCCACTTGTTTCCATCAACCTGGGGTTCGCGTATCTCCTTATCGATAAGGTAATAATTGGTCGCGAGATCACGAGAAAGAGGGTTTCGGTAAATGCCGATACAATAGAAAACAAGCTCTACGCGTTGTAAATTAATCATTGAGGGGTGTCAACACTCGAAGGATCTCTTGCATTTTGCCGCTGTGTATTTCCTTTCTCCTACGTCGATGTCACTATGGAGCAGCAATTACTTCAGCTTCTTGCGGAGACTCAATCGCCGCTTGAGGGTCTCCGGAAGCATGCCGAAAGCCAGCTAGAGCAGCTCTACACTAACGAAGCATTCCCGATATCTCTAGCCTCCATAGCGTCACACAACTCCGTCCCTCTGAACCTCCGCCAAGCAGCTCTACTCGTCCTCAAGACCTTCGTGCTTGCCGCATGGTCGCCGCAACACGAGGAATTTAAGGGCCAGGTCCTGGTCAACGATGCGAACAAAGAACATCTGCGCAATGTCTTGCTCGACCTCGCGACGAACGGCGAGAATGACAGGAAGGTACAGAGCGCAGCAAGCTATGTCGTCAGCAAGATTGCGAACGCAGACTTTCCTGACCACTGGCCAAACTTGTTACCGGCTCTACTTCATCTGATACCCACGAGTAACGATGCGCAACTCCATGGCGCGCTCAAGGTCCTGGGAGACTTGGTGGAGGATGGTTTCAGCGAGGATCAGTTCTTTAAAGTCGCGAGGGACCTAGTCAAGGTCGTCTACGACGTGGCCACCAATGACTCGAGAAAGCCAACATTACGAGCACTGGCTGTCTCCGTCTTCCGGGCAAGCTTTGACATTCTACAAATGGTCATGGAAGATCACAAAGCTGCGGTCAAGGCTTTCGCAGACGAGGCGCTCAATGCGTGGTCTCCGTTCTTCATCAAGATAATGAAAGTTTCTCTACCCCAGACACCGAAGGAAGAAGACGAAGGCAAAGAGAATGGTGTTGCAGCGGAGTGGAGGGGGCTAATCGCATTAAAACTCCAAGTGGTCAAGGTCAGTCTAACTGGATATGACGCTGATAGTATTGTAACTTACAAAAGAACAGACACTCATGAAAATTCGCACAGTATTCCCTACTCTCCTAACGTCCCAAAGCCCGCTTCTATTCAGTACCACATGGGAAGAACTATCTTCATTACAAGCGCCATACCACGAGATGTTTATCAACGACGAACGGCAGGGTCGGCTCGAAGACGCCGACGGACTTCCTTATACCCTAGATTTTCTTGTACTTGAGGAACTGGACTTCATGCAGGCTCTGATCCGAGCACCGCCGGTAAGGGCAGAGCTTGAAGGTCAGCTCAAGACGCAGCAGGGGGCGACTGATGCTCAAGGTGCCAGCTGGCTGACGGAGGTTATGAAGTTGGTTGTTGGGTACGCTCAGATAACCACAGAAGAGGAAGGTCTATGGGATATCGATGTAAATATCTTTCTGTCAGAGGAAACCTCTGTGACTGCAAATTACACACCTCGAACGGCTTGCGGAGACCTTGTCATTAAGCTCGGTGAATGGCTCAAATCAACTGCCGTCGAGGGTCTCCTGAACTACACCAAAACATTGTTCATCCCCCCATCCTCAAGGTAAGGCCGTTTCGTGTCCCATTGGATTCCGTCGTGTGTTCATCCGCTGACCCAAACTAGTAGCTGGAAAGCGAAAGAGGCATCGTTGTATCTTCTGAATCAGCTACTCGCCGATTTCCACGACGTTGATCAGACCATCAGTCCCGAGATTGCAAACGGCTACACTGAGTTCATCAAATACGCCATGCATCAAGGTCAGTTTACTACTCAAAATCCGCCTAGCCAGAGTGCGCCACAGCCAAGCTGTGACTCTTGTAGTATGGGCATCAAGAGCTGATAATCTTATGCGTGTAGAGGATTTCTTTCTACGAGCTCGAGGTCATCTAATTGCTGGTATGGTTACGAAAACCGCTGGAGAAACGATGCATCAAAGTGCACGAGGCTTCATGGAATTATCACTTCAGGCTGTCTCGGAGGATCCATCGGAAGTCGTGAAGGTTTCCTGTATTCGAGTCTTGCAGGCCTACATGCAAGCGCTGCCGAGTCCATCAACGCAGTCAATGCAGAGCCCTATCATAATGGCCATATCGAACTTCCTGTCCTCTCAGGACCTCTCCGAACTCACAGACAGCGACGACCTCATCATTACCCTTGTCGAGACACTGCGGGATGCTATCATGGTTGACACTCGGATATGCATCACATCATCAGCACTCGATGTTTTGTTCAGTATTGCAAGCCATGGTGCTGCCAACTTCCAGCTTGCAATGTTGGTCACTGAGTCCTTTGAAGATATTACCGAATCAATGGCAGCGCTTGGTGGGGACGCATACGTTCGTCTTTGCGAAAAGGTACTGCCTTCGTTGACCGGTGCCTTCGACGTCGGCAACCTGACACAGGAAAATGCTCTCACAAACCTTGCGGCCGACTTATTGGCGGCACTTACAGAACATGCATGCGAACCTTTGCCGCACGGATTTGTTTCCACCATCATGCCCAAACTTAATCGGATACTCCTTTCATCATCAGATGGGGAGCTTCTACGGCCTGCTACCTTATCGGTGAAGCACATGCTGGTACACGATCATGGCCAATTCTTCGCCTGGCATGACCCTCAAACCGGAAAGGCTGGTTTGGAGGTCGTGCTAGTCATCATCGATCGACTGTTGGGCCCGTCCGTGGACGACAACGCGGCGGCTGAGGTAGGGGGCCTAGCAGCTCAACTGGTCGAGAAGGCTGGGTCGGAACAGCTGGGCCCTTACCTACTGCAACTACTTCGAGCGGTCGCTATCCGTCTGGCGAGTGCAACGGAAGCTCAATTCATCCAAAGTCTCATCCTAGTCTTTGCTCGGCTGTCCTTGGTCAACGCCAAGGAAGTCCTGGATTTCCTCGGAGAGGTGCAAATACCTAGTGGTCAGACCGGTCTCGAGGTCGTCATGAGCAAATGGTTAGAAAACTCCGTAAACTTCGCCGGCTACGATGAAATCCGCCAGAACGTGATTGCTCTCTCCAAGATCTACAGCCTCAACGACGAGCGCCTGTCAAGGATACAAGTACGCGGTGACTTGATAGTGCCGAAGAGTGATCGCATCATGACACGCTCGAGAGCACGTCAGAACCCAGATCAACATACGGTTGTTTCGGTCCCGTTGAAGATCGTTAAAGTCCTCATCGAAGAACTCTCATCCGCTGGCGGTAACAGCCGGCCGATCGATGCTGCGGCCGCCGCCGAGCTGGCAGACGAGGGCAGCGACGATGGCGACTGGGAAGATGAAACCGATGTTTTAGATCTAAGCTCGGCGTCAACAAGACAGGGTGAGTTCGACCCATGGGGGATTCACATCGGTATGTTGTGCTAACCGCATGCAGATCTAATGGCAATGGCGGACGGGATCGGCGTATACAATTCACGGCAACGTGACGATGAAACACAGGCGTTCTTGGTCGACTTCTTCCGGAACGCAGCAACCTCGCCTCAGTTCGCGGAGATGTACCATTCTTTGACGCCGGATGAGCAGCAGAAGCTCAGTGTCATGGGACAGCTTTGAAGCTTCGATGCAATGCTCAGCGCCTTTGCATTGTTTTACAATGTTTGTACATAAAGCAGTGCGAATGGCATCTTGACGACTTAGTCGTCGAGCAGAGCGGAAGGCTGGCTGCAAGGGTTGTGTGTGGCGGCCTTTTTGCTTGAGCATAGTCCAACATAGTCATGTCACTAATGATGTGACTGAAGACATTACAAGATGATAGCAGTGCCTGGGAAAGCATGGAGCCTTGAGGCTGTCATACAGGGCTGTGTTTTTCAGCTTCGCAGAGGTTAGAACAACCTCTTGCACGTGGTAATCCAGAAACTGAACCAGTACTTCTTTACACAGTACCGGTCGGTAAGTGTTTATCCACTTTCCCCTACCCAGGAGGGATAAACACTCACCGACTAGTACTGTAATGCTTTTAAGACAGATTTAAAAAAATTGTATAACTTCAACAGTTATTCTCAAATGCCCAATATCGGAAAGAAATTTCATCGACTCCAGTGTTTGTCGCATTGCCACTGCCTTAATGTCTAACAACCTCAAAATGGGATCAAGTATATTACAGATAGTACAGCTGAATAATACTGCAGATCTGAGGGCAGCCAGGTTACACGACGTCTGACATTGGGCTGAAGGCGACTACATATAAGGCTATGTCAGAGCTATTAAAACCGGTGAGGCCCTTGAATTGGGGAACGGCTACGACATCACGCCTTAACCACCTAACAATACGGATATTTTCCTTCAAGTTCTTTGGACAAATTTAGCGTCATGAGTTTTGGGTTCGGTATTAGCGATGCCATTGCTATTGCGGACCTTGTTCTACGAGTAAAGAACCAATGTACTGATGCTCCAGATACAGTTGGCGAAGCTGTGAAGGAGGTGGAGAGTCTTAAGAGGACGATGAAATTTCTGGGCAAGAAGATTGAAGGGCCAGGATCAATTCTCAAGTCACAGAGCGAGATGTAAGCTTTATGCTCTATTGCTCTTGTTGTACAGAAGGCGCTGAGTAACATGCAGGGCGACGTTGGTGAAAGCGCATATAAAAGATCTCAAGGGTGATCTTCAAAAGATCCAGAGACACATCAGGAAGTGGATCCAAATAACTCGGCTCGGAGTCTTTTCCAGGCAAATTATGAAAGTACGGTTTATCACACATGACATGGGAGAATTGGAAGATCTTTGCCATAAGCTCGGCAGACACGACACGAGAATCCGCCGCATCCAGCAGATCTGCAGCAAGAAATCAGTGATAAGCTTCTTGCATCGTTGACGAGAAGCTCTATGAAACAGGATGCTAAAGAAATGAGGGAGAGAAAGGGGGCACGGAAGAAGTTGAATAAGTTTGTGAAAGAGAAAGGACCAGACAAGATTGTCGAGGCAGCCCGCAGTTCTGATCCCCAGGCATGGATCCAGGTAAAGAATGAGATAGTTGAGCGAGGCACGTCTCCGGTAGTCGCGAAGGTCATGATGGAACGGATGAAGGAGAGACTTAGCAAGTTGGAGGGATCTGTTGTAGCGCCGTCGCAGCTGAAGCCAAAGCCGGGGCAGCCGAAGCCATAAAAAGGACAATCAATGCCAAAGGAGAAACAGTCTAAGCCAGAGAACGAGCACCTGAAGGCAGAGAAGGGACAACCAAAGCCAGAGGAGGGGCACCAGAAGCCAGAGAAGCACCCGAAGCCAAAAGAGGGGCAGTCCAAGCCTGGGGAGGGGCACTCGAAGCCTGGGGAGGGGCAACCGAAGCCAGAGAAGCATTCAAAGCCAAAGGAGGGACAACCAAAACCAAAAGAGAAGCAGTCAAGGCCAAAAGAAGAGCACGCAGAGCCAAAGGAGCACGCAAAGCCCAAGGGGCACACAAAGCCAAGGGAGCACGCAAAACCCAAGGGGCACACAAAGCCAGAAGAGCACGCAAAGCCCAAGGGGCACACAAAGCCAGAAGAGCATCCAAAGCCTAAGGGGCACACAAAGCTAGAAGAGTATCTAAAGCCCAAGGAGCATTTAAAGCTAGAAGAGCACCTAAAGCTTGAGGGGCACGCAAAGCCAGAGGACCACTCAAAGCTAAAGGAGGTGCAGCAAATTTCAAAGGAAGTCAGGGCCAGTATTTTATGTGTTCATGGAAACGAAAGAGGTACACATTTGCCCTTGCTTCAATACAGTTAAGACCTGGGCTGACCCCAGAGCAGTACGATCGCTCATTGTTAATATATACCTTAAGCTCATCAGAGCATGGACAGCGAATACAAGCAAACGATGGCTTTTCAAGAAAGTTGACTCGGCTTCCTGGCGCGTGCAGTCAAGCTTCACTAAGAAGTATGTCATGTATATCAAAGAGGAGCTCCAAGCACCCAAAGTAGACCCAGAGAATGCTGTCCTCAGCGCATATGCTACCGAACCTGACTTCGAATCGGCCGAAAAACATGACATCCTTGAAAGGATCAGATACCGCAAGACTCGTGGTATCGAAGCCCAGCACTTCGACGAGTGGGACTACATCCTATGTTTTGACGATGTGTCTTACAGCCACTTGCAGACACTCCGCACGTGTGCGAAGGAGACCGCGCAGGGAAAGCCTCAGAAATCCCAAATCATGCAAATAAAAGCTGCGAGATTGCAGCCAACTCCGGAAGAGACCATTGAAGTGGTAGAAAAAGCTATGAGGGAATGGTTGAGCGGGACCCTTAACTGGGTCAGGCCCGACTGGGGGCGGCGTTGATTGGGCTGTGGACTTCTTCAATGAGAGCTTGATGATATGAATCGGAGCAATGAGATGTATCGATGGACACCTGTGTTGGGATCGTCGTTATCGGTGAAGGGTTAGTAACTGTGAACTTAACGACTGTATAAGAGGATGGAGGGCTTTTTCCTAGTTGCTGGGTGTGCCATACATCTACTGTGATCACGCAAAAGAAGATTCTCTTTCTTGACAATGTGGTGTTTGCGTTGTTAGCTGTATTGCTTACAAGCTCCCATAGGGTAGGCGAACATTACTCGGGATGACCTACGCATCGAGCTTCTACCAGGCAGCGACGGGCGCTTTACTGTAGTCCAGCTCTGGCATCTGAGCGATTCACCTTGAACACCGCGGCAGATCTGGCCCACAGACAATGCTAGAAGCGCATGAGACTATGGGAAGGCGTGGGAAGGCATGAGAAGGCGTGGGAAGGCATGAGAAGGCGTGGGAAGACTTGGGAAGGCAGAAGCCATTTGTTCTAACTTACACAGCGATCGTCTCTCCGGCGATGTTCCGATTACGAGTGCATTGGGTTTGGTCTTCAACTCAACTCCCTCTGGCAAGATGTGACAACATTACTGTTCATCTCACCGCTACCCTATCAAATCATGCCTTGCCAGGAGAATGAACTGCTTGCTGCAGAGGCAGATTAAAATCTGATCTGGGTGCTGGTGTCCGCCAAACCACTTTCTATTTGCCTCAACAGGGTGCTGGGCTCCAAACCATGATGCTGCTCCATGTAACGATCGCTTCTTAATAGTCTGATTTCAAGCTCTTAGTATGGTTTGTTATCATGTCATAAAGTTCTGAAAGAGTGTATATTCCTGTAAGACATAATCAAACCACACAGATGTTTTTCTTTCATCGCAACAACATAACTCAACAAAAAGACATGAGCGAACGGTTTCTTTCATCGCAACAACATAACTCAACAAAAAGACATGAACGAAAGGTTTCTTTCATCGCAACAACATAACTCAACAAAAAGACATGAGCGAACGGTTTCTTTCATCGCAACAACATAACTCAACAAAAAGACATGAACGAAAGGTTTCTGTGGCAAATTCTCAGCCACCACCAGTACATCCATCAGGACCCTCTCCACCTGCTGAAACCACCGCTCTTCCTACACAACCCTTTGTGCCAATCGGCAGCTGCCCATGGGCATACCATGCAAACCGTGGATCATGAGGTGTGTAATGACAGTATGTGTGGGCTGCTTAGTCAGACTCACGGACAGTTGCCCAGGAGAGGGATTTTGGACCAAAAGCTGCATATTTCATTGGTCACTTTGACTGTCGCTGAACATTAGTACTCTTGTTTGATATCTGGATCACGAGTCTTGAGTACTCCTTATGGGCAGTGAAGCTTGAAGAGGGATACACAAAGCCAAGCGATATATTGTCCGGAAGAAAGGACGGAACTTACTCGGTATCGCTCCATTCTCTGAGTCGCAATTGGACATATCTTTATCTTCTTTGTTTCCCCTGTCCCAAAGAACACACTTCTTCGAGAAATCGTCGGGATCCACCTTGATGATTCGGTTGCACTTTCCGCCGTCCTTCACCAGAAACGGTTTTTCGTAATCTTTCCATACGGGTCCGACCGCGGTCTCGCCATCTGTGGGGAGCAAGACGTACGCCGTCCCAGATGTCTTCTCGGCGTAGGCCTGCGAGAATCGCCGCGCGAATGCCTTATATTGCTGCAACCCAGGCCTCGCGTCGGTGAATCCCTTAGGATAGGCATCGCGGACAAGTTTGAGGTGGTTTTTATTGGCAAAGTCCTGCGGTTTCTTCATGTAGGCCGACATGGGAGTAGAAGACTGACTTGTCAGTTTCGATGTCGCAATTTTTTCGACATTCTTCGAGGTCAGGGTACTTGTCCTCGTCACGTCGTTGGACTGGAACGGAGCTGAAGTCTGCTTTGGAGGTGCCGTACAGTTGTTCTGTCACATCGAGTTGTTGGTTTGCCCTGATTGGGGACGCGGCGATGAGGGCAATGTGACTGTAGTAGAGTTCGTGTCTGTTCACATCTTTACGGGACCCAGAGGTAGTATATATACTCGTGGGTCCCCAACTTTGTGACCTGACGTCTCGTACAGTATATCAGGATTGGCATCCTGATGCTGCGCCGGCCCGAACGCTGCAACACGTTGGAGACTTCATTGCCAACGACCCTTCTAGATCAGACGCTGTCAATCAAGGCTGTGTAGGAAGCTGTCACAACAAAAGAGTGCGATGATCGACGAGCTGAGAGTCTTACATTCAGCAGATGACATGTCCGATCCTGCCTCATTACCTAGTTGTGGCACTGACATTGATGGAACAGAGTTGTCAACCAAATATAGAGATGGCACATCTTCAACAGGAGAAAGTAGACAGAATGATTGGAAGAGATGCAAAGAGGATTGTCTGCTGATTGCCCGTAGATAGACAGCGGACAAGGCTCAACCGGGCATGGCACCAACTCTGTACACCAAGCCAATATCAACAGGAGAATCAAGGCAAAAATAAGGCCCGTTTGTCTTACGTGCCCAAAACAACACAATGACGGCCCGATCAGAGCTGACCATCAGAGCTGACCATCAGAGCTGACCATCAGAGCTGCGGAATGACTCGGGCCAGTCACTATGGGGCAGTCACTTCTAACCTATTTCCATTAGCTTTTCTTTAGCTTTATTGGGGATGTTCGCTAGAGTCAGACGAATGTGACTGCTAGTACGGATTCCTTACTACTGCTGTCTTCCACTCTTCCTTGCTGTCACCCTCGCTCTCACTGACATCCTCATCCTTGCTGACACCCCCGTTGTCACTCTCACTGTCACCTCAGACTTGCCCTGACTTGCTGTCACCATCTCATTGTCTCGCCATTTTCATTCTTTCAGTGAGGATGACAGCAAGGGCGACAGCAAGAATGACAGTGAGTCTTCACAGCTCACAAGGAGCCCCTACTAGCATTCACATCCATCTGATTCTAGTGAACGCCTCCAATGCAGCTAGAAGATTCTAACCAAAATAGGTTAAAAGTGACTGCCTTAAGTTGACTGCCCTGAGTCATTCTGTCAGAGCTGACTGTGTCCAACATTAGGATCAGAGATTGTTAGGGCACAGAGGTGCTGGAACACAGGTTATCATCTTGGGCCCAATCTTATTATAGGTACCTACCATGCTGTTACCGATATAGGTAGACCGTTGCACGAATCGTTCCCGTCGAAGTCGAACGGTTCCATTTACGAGGGACGTCGCCTTTCACTCTTCGACTTAACTCCCTCGGCAACACATGACAACAATTCTTTTCCCAACACCGCTACCGCATCAAATCATGCCTTCCCAGCAGGATGAACTGGCAGCTGCACGTGCACGCGCAGAGGGAATCCCAATCCAAGTGCCTGACATCCACCAAATCACTCCCTCTTCACCTGGACAAGATGCTGCGCTCCAAGCCATGTTGCTCGAGGCTGCTGAGAAGGGTAACGTGGACGTTGTGCGCCAGTGCCTCGCTCGAGGTGCGGAGATTTCGTACGGAGTCATAACAGAGGCGTCCGATGAAGTCTTCAAAGTACTAGTAACCGCGGGAGGCTTGGACGTCAACTTCGATCTCGAGAGGGGAGGTGATATGCTGATCAACGCGGTGTGGGAACGTAATGTCCGTTCACGCTCGATTATATTTGGGCCCAAGTCTCGTTAGCTAACTTGTGACTAACAAGCGTGACTTCACCCAATGGCTCCTTGAGCACGGCGCAGACCCCAATTCCGGCCATCTCCTGGCCGACTCCACGAGCGCCATCGGTGCTGCCGCCGAACTAGGGAGCCTTGACCTGGCCGATCTCCTCGTCCGACACGGCGCGAAGGTCTCTGGCAGCGGAGCGTTGGCCGCCGCAGCGGAAAGTGGCCACATGGACATGGTCTCCTGGCTGCTTGATCGGGGTGCTGATATCGACGAGATGGGGGTGCATGATTATGGGATCAGCAAGTGGAAGGAGAAAATGGGCACTGCTTTACACAAGGCCGTGGTCAGGGGAGATGTTGCCATGGCCAAGATGCTCGTTCACAGGGGTGCGAAGACGGATCTCAAAGATCCTTTGGGACGGACACCGCTCATGAGAGCAAAAGAGGAGAATCAGCAGGCGGCAGTGAGCTATCTTGAGTCGTTAGGGGTGGCTGGCTAGTTTCAGAGATATAAGTTGACATTTAAAAGTGGGCCACAACTACAAGTAGACCACGATTCAATAGTCATAGACCACAATTTTACTAGTTGTAGACAACCCCTGATCGGGACTTACACACAAATTTCTATGGGGCTCTCTACCCTCCGTACAACATGTTTCTACACACTTTCTTATGTTTTAGACTTAGAAACAATTGTATTAGTATGTTCTGCAACTTCGGCCTGCCCTCTATGACCTTGCTGTACTGAGCATCATACTACTATCACCACATAGCCACCGCCAAGACCGGGCCACATCATGCACAAGTGTTCACTGTACTTCTTACATGAACAACGCTGACCAAAGCTCTACGTGAAGCGGTGACCTGGGAATATACGCTGATCGTTGATACAAAACATAACAGACTACAATCGCTGGTGCTGAGATAGGAGCAACAGTGATCTGGGAGCGCTTCCTTCTCATACTGTATTGTATCCACATCACTCCCCTACTGTGGTCAACGACCACTATGGCTCGAAGATGGGAATTGTCTGTCCTGACAACCCTTCTCATTCTGGTCACCCTTCTGACCATTCCCGTGCACGGTTTCGGAGCAGGAAACATCGGTATATAGTGATATGATTGACATCGAGAACACCACGCTAATCAAGAGCTAGCATCCATCTCCAAGATCGAAGGCCACAACTGGCGGCATGGAGATATTGAGGATCTCCTCAAGACCATTGCATTCATCAAAGGCCACAAATGGACCTCGATGATGGTGAAAAGAGTGTACTTCGGCAACTGGTTGAGAGACTACAGTCAGGCCGTCGACGTGGGAAGCCTCAAGGGCGTTCAGGCCGGTACCATCAGGATCCTCGTCTGGGTCCTGTCTTTCTTGAGCTTCGGATACGCTACCGGGGAATTCGAAGTGACGGAAGAGAGACTGGGAGTGTACCGGCCGGAGGAGCATATCGACAATCCGAAAGATTATGCCGATAATCAGGATGCCAGACAATATGATCCACGGCTACGGCCACCGGTTCAGCCCATTGAGCTTCAAATCGATCCGGATACTGGAATGAAGAATTATATAGCGAATGAACGGGGTGGATGGGCTACGAGTGCGAACTATATCAAGCAGAGCTTCACCCGGAGCATCCATTTCGGCAGGCAGTATACGGCGAGCTCCGGCATGTTCTCCAAAGGCAAAGAGGCCGATCTATGCGAAGCCCTGAGGTGTCTCGGGCAGGGCCTGCACTGCTTGGAAGACTTCGGTGCTCATACTAATTACACGGAGCTCGCCCTGCGCGAGTTAGGATTCAGAGGTGTTTTCCCGCATACAGGTGCTGCCACTGAGATCAACCTTCGAGGTCATCGCGTCTTTCCTTTGGTCACGGGATCCTTCGGCATGGTCGATTTCATACATTCTGTTCTCGGGGAAGCGACGGATCATTTCGCCCAGACGGAAGTGGAGCAGATGGATATCGCATTGGGTGATGCCCAGGTACAGTCTAGGACTGCTTCCGGGGGTGCTCGAGGCTATGCGGCGCCTGGCCAGGAAGCTTCTTACTTTACGAGCTTGCTGTCCAAGGTCCCGGGTGCGGGTGAGCTGTGTCGACAGGCGGAGAGCTTACAAGCGCAGGCTGATGCGCAGGAGCACTCCAACATGGGTTCATCTTCTCGTGGCTATGGGGACAGTCAATCAGGTGATGGGTACTACAGTGGAGATCGTGCGTCGCAACCTACATTTCCCGGCCCACCAGGAGCGGCTGGAGGACCGCCTGGGCCAGGAATACCCGGCATGAGCCCGACCTTCGACCCTATGAAGACTGCCGCACAGATCTATCCCATCTTGGAATTCCGGGACAAAGTGGTCCGAGCCATCTCTTCGACGATCGAGAAAATCCCCGGTCTGGAGGCACTGGTAGAGAAGATCACCGAAACGCTCACGCTCTTCATCCTCTCGCTCTTGGCACCGTTCATTCGCCCCATCATCAGCGCTGTCTCCGCCCAGCTTAAGGCCGGTAGCTCCACGGTCGTGGACGCAAGCGGCCAGCATCAATACGAAGTGTGGACGGATCCGCATTGCTCCGACCCCACGCACTCCCTGCTGTCGAAAGACCACTTCTCCAACATCCTGAACGAACCCGCCGGCCAGGTCGCAGCCGCCATCCTCAAATACGTCGCCCCCCGCGTCATCTACGCCTGGGAGCATCCCGACGTCCCCGTCCAGCAGATCCTCGACGACGTCGTCCGCGTCTTCCACCACCCCGCCATCCGAGACCCGCACTGCGAAGTCCACCGAAACATGTTCGACGTCGTGCAGTGCTGGGTCAACTCCCGACCCGACAGGGGTGCATCCCTCAACGACCTCTTAGGGTCGGAGGGTGTCCGCCAAGGCAAGAACCACGCGGCCAACTCGACCCAGGGAGCGCACAGTGGTCACGGCGGCCTTCCGAGCGCGGGCAACTTCTTCGGAGCCGGATCGAGCAGCCACAGCAAAGTCAGCGGCGCGCCGTGGGAGAAGCTGATGAAAGTCAAAGACGCCGCCGGAGGTCGTCGCGACGATGTCGTTCTGGGAAGCACGGCGGACGCGTTGGCCGGCGCGTATCCCGGCACTGAGACCGAATACGACAGCACGCGCCCGTCGACCGAGTACCGACCCCCTCAGTATGCACAGCAGCCATACGACCATCCGCAACCGCAACCGCAATCGCAACAGCAACAGCAGCAGAACCAATACCCCTACGCCTACGACCAAAATCAATATCCCTCCCAAGCACAACCACCAACTCAGACCTTCGACCCCTACGCGCACCAAGTCCAAGCACCCTACCAAACCCAGCAACAGCAATCCTACCAGGACCCGTATCAGGGAACGCAATACCCCCCGCCATCACACCAGCACACCTACCAGGACCAATACGCTCCGGCAGAGAACGCACCGTACCCGCCACAACAGGGGTACGCGCCGCCCAACGACGGATATCCGTACCCTCGTGATCCGAATGGCCCTCCGCCGCAGCACCAGGGACCGTACGGCTATGGCGGGGCTGGGGAGGCGTATCACGACGGCCGATCGTACTAGGTCGAGCGAGGCGTTGACTTTGTTGCCGTGTTCTGTATCGGCGTTTCCTGTATTCGGTCGCGCGATGTGGCGTTAGGGATCTTCTTAGCCCTGGAGATGGGATGGGCGACGGCGGAAGTGTAGCAGGGTCTCTTGCAGTGGGGCTATGGATATGGATTTCGATGTGGCGTGGAAGTCTACGTCGGAACTCTGCACTCTACGGTCCGGTAGGGGATTCTAATACACAGGTAGCTGTGGATTATTTTCTTCATATATTCATGAAGCCAACCGATCGACCTACACTCCGACGCTGCAGTCACGACGTAAACGCTGCCAAAAAGCAAGAACCCTAATACGCCCCAAGCGCCCTGACTCCCTTTACCGTATAATGCGCCTTAGTCGAAAGAGGAGAATTTGCGCCTCAAGACCCCACGTGACATGCCTCCACGGTCAAATCACTTTCCTCCTTGCGACTTGCGCTTCTGCCTCTGCGTCTTCCAGCGCATAAGATAGCAGCAGAAGGGGAACAGCGCGGTGTTGATCGCACACCAAGCGAAGAGGACGCCGAAGTTCAGCCCGATACGGGAATGCAGATCGAAGAGGGTGCTGCGGGTCGCTTCGACGACTGCCGTACGCATATCAGCATCTTTTCTAAGCTGATCCGACACACCGGTTCAATCGCGCGAGAGATGTGTGACTTACTGTTATGCAACGGCCAAGCATACCCCCAAGCATAAAACCGCGGCGCCAATTCAATAGCGTAGAAGCCAGTCGAGACGTTACTGATGACCCAGAAGATCAACCACAACGCCGTCCACGGCTGCCCGACCGCCATCGCGACGTTCTCGCACGCCAGCCCGAGCGCGATCATGCCGACGAAGTTGATCATCCAGTAGACGGGGAAGGTGCCGCGGCCGTAGGCGTTAGGGTTCTGAGCGACTTCGGTGTGCGGAGCGGTGGGGTTGTTGAAGGGGATCTGGAAGGCCAACGATACCATCGAGTAGGCGAGAGACAGGAAGAAGTAGACCGAGACGGCGGACACCCAGCGCCAGACGATGGTCTGCCAGAAGCGGAGGGGGGGATGGCCGGATGGGATCATGAATGTGATGTGGATCGGCATGAAGAAGGGGAAGCTGAAGAAGGCGACGATGATCAGGTAGATCAGGCCGATGTTTACGGTCGGGATGGTCGCGGCGGGCTTGAACGGGCGGAGATTGAAGCTGGAGAAGCCGATTGCAGGACTGAGAGCCTGGGGTGCGGTTCCTAAGTTGCTCCGGGGAATGGACGTGTTCTGCATCACCATTTTCGTCCACATCGTACCGAAGCTGCTTATGATCTCGGTCTGGAGTAGGTTGAGTTCCGGAAAGATGTACTCCGGGTATGTGGTTTGGTCTCGAGCTTCGACGAAGACAACCTGGCAGGCTCCAAGCGGGTCATAGGAGGCATTTCCCTTTGAGACTGCGGTCCTGAGAAGCGCCGTGGCGTTGGGGTTGACGATGATCGCAGCCCATGCGTGATGTTGATAGACAGCCTCGCGCACGAGCATTGGGTCGTTATTGAAATCCGATGGTGGTAAAGTGGTGTAACCTAGATGCTGAGGGGTCGACGCCATCAATTGCTCGACAGTCTTGAGAACCAGTGGTCCCACTAAGGGTTCCTCCCTAGTCGTATAAGGCGCCACCTGGCCATCGAAGTCCACTACGTACACACCTAGCGACGGTATGTTCAGCTCTACATGCGACAGGACGCCCCAGTAGATGGACATGACTGCGAGAATGAAAGTTGCAAGCATTACGGCTAGAGCCGAATTAGTATACCAAGGTCTTGAAACGTGTACAGACTACTCACTTGTCTTTATCCACATCAGAAATGCTTGCGATCGGACTTTGCTCAGTCTCTGGTCAAAGAAGCCAACCGGCTGCGGTTTCTTCTCGCCGCCATCTTCGCTGTCCTTATGTGATGGACGCTTTTTCTCCTCAAATTGCTCTCCACTGTGCCGATCGAGTCTATCAAGTCCACGATCGGTATGATCTAAATCTCCCAGAGTCTCTTCAGAATGACCTGATCCATAGATATCACTTCTGCCATCACTTTCAGTCCGTGGTATGATCCGAGGACCATCCTCATCCCAAGACCTCACGATCGTTGCTTTAGACATTGTTGTTGGAGCAACAGAGCCAAAAACTTTTGGAAATGTTGGAAACTGTTCAGGTATGGCTGTCGAAGTTGCAGAGACGCGAATGAGTTGCTATCTTTCAGTGGGGAAAGGCTCAAAGGCTCCACGGAGGACATCGTCTCTCGTAGGCCGAATAATATTTATGATAATGACGCCCATATGGAAGTTGACACAGCACCTTGATCCCTGCAGCGGAGCTCCCTAGCGCAATCGGCTAGCTTGGAAGGGGAAGGTTTTCGGTCACCGATCGGAGGCTAAGACTAATTAGGTAATTTGTACACTTCAGTCGCCATCAGGTACTTGTGCTGCAAGTGGTCGTGCAGTTCATGCACGGGTTGACAACAATGCCTACATGAATGCATTGGTATCAGTTCGTACCATTTCTTTTAGACGGTAGATACAAATTGCCTAGCCCGCACTATGGCCAACACCAGTTACTAATTCAGACGCCGCATTAGCTCGTGTTGCGTCGGCCTCGTGGTCCCCTGGTATGCCATGCTTCTCAATGCCTCATGTCGCCGGATTCGGCCATCATGGAAACAGCCCGATGATCATTCTTCGTAAAAACCATGTTACTGACACCGGCCGCTCCATCAGGCCAAAAATCTCCAGACGCCGAGTCCTCCATACATGGTCCAGCATTGCATAAGGTGTGATGCGGCTTCACAGTTTGGTATCCTGCCTCGTCACATCGCTCAGTCTTCGGACCGGCAAGCCCGGCCCTCCTGTGGCCCCGCCAAGCCCTCCTCTAGGGCTGCCGCTTGGACCCGCAGCGGGTGCACCGTTTGATGCTCTTGTTTGTGTTTGTAATCTTGCGCTGATAAGCCAGTGCAACTGCATGCGGATTGCATTGACCGCTGCATTGGTGTGCGCCATATCCTCTTTGGACCGCAAGCTCTCGTTCATGAGCATCATGCTTGTCTTTGCGTCTAGCTCGGAAAAGGCGGTGGAGACACGATCCACCTCTTCCCGTAATGATTCGTGCAGTGATAACAGATGATGGGTTGCTGAGTCGAACGGCGCAGTTTCGGGAACAGCCGACGCAGCGGTCGGTGGGGATAAGCTCAATAAGGAGTTTGGAGAAGCTGCGAGGTTCGTATCAAGTAGTGTAGATCCGATGACGGTGCTAGTGCCCAAGGTAGCCTGGATAGAAGACATGGCACTTTCCAGGATCTCGTTCTTGCGTTGATAATATGTCAGTGCTGCGTCATGTTCTTCAAGTCTCTCCTTTTGCGCCTCTAGGAAGGGACCTAACTTGGCGAGCGGGCAGGACGTATGATGTTGCTCCAGCTCGGTCCGTTCAGAGAGATGTGTACATCCGTACGCACTCGCGGAGCATGGGAGAAGGGCTTCGGGGCACTCTTTGACGTGCTGAGCGAGGTCGCACCGCATTCGTTCGGTGTTGCAGTGCGGACACAACATCATGCCTCTACACTGCTCCAGTTGGTGTCTTTCGAGGTCCTTTTCCATCACCGCCTCAGAGCAATCGTGACAGTGCATTGTGGTATGTAAACATCCTCGATTGCCATATCTCCGCCGAATCTTGAGTGAGCAGCCTTCCAATGGACAATCTACTTCCTCATATTCACAATACTTCTCCACGTGATGCTCAACAAAGCCCCTCGCGACGTTATCCCGACATCCCGAGGATTGGTTGGGACATTTGACCTTCAGGTCTTCGAGCATCCGCAAAATGACTCGTGGCATCGGAAGACACGAGCCCTCTTCCATGACTGCACGGCAGGAGGGGCAACTCTGGGCTTCTTTTGGCTGATTCTCTAAAGCTGTACTCAGACATTCCCGGCAAAAGAGATGGTCACACCTTAACCGGACAGGATTGACAAAGGGAGCATGACAGATTGCGCACATGAGATTCTCGTCACAGGGAGTCACATATTCCAGCGTGTGAAAGTCAAGCAGTGAAGCTGCCGGTGCCGGAAGCGTTATTGCTGGTGTGCTAATATGTTGACTGTCGATTGGGGGCCATCTTGCTGGATCCCGAACGCTTAGATGCCGTCGGCTGAAGTTGTTGAGGTCGAAATCGAAAGGCATAATTGACTGATTGATGAAAGTCTGTGGATGCTTATGAGTCGAGGTGTTCGGCGACGACGGTCCACTTCTCGAGGTCGGCGATATTTGTGGGCTCCACCTTTCCCAACGGTCCGGACGATGAGATCTATTGGGGACGAGAGTGAATATTCAAATCTCTTAACTTGTCGGTTCAACAGTGGAGATTCCCAATGTCCCTGGGTATGATATCCATACGGCCCGAGGGGCTTCCTGTTGACCGTTGTAGGTAGTGTAGAATCACGTGCTCAAGGACGTAGTACGGTCACCCTCGCGGACCTCATGGTCTTGCCGTGTTTCAAGGATGATGATAGGTATACTCAACATCGCCTCTAGATCCGCTGTCCTCCATGTAGTATATCCGATTGGCTCTCGGTATCTAAGCACGCCTAGGGAGTTAGGTTATCAACGTCAAGACCTTGCCGTTCCCCTCTACTATGGCTCAGCCTTCGCAGCTATTCCTTCTCGCCGATCATATCAAACTCTCCCTCTTGGAAAGACAAAGGGCCATTTCACTGAATCTTGAACCCAACGCGCAAGATGGGCAGATCTCAAGATCTCTGGACTCATTACGGGAAGGCATCGAAGCGGCCGAGAAAGGGCATGGCGGGTTAGAGGAGAACGGCGACTCGTAAGGCCACTCGGTTTCACGGGTTAGCACATGCTGAGGCCACGGCTCCTCTAGATCCTCAGCCGCGCTACATGACCAAACAACTCGTTTGCGAAAGCAGTACGACGACCTTACCTCTCAGTTCCAAGGCTTCCCCACCTCATCCCCCTCGGAGCTATCTCAACCGAACGATCCCGCACTGGCCGCCGACTTCTCCCATGCGGCAGACCCTCGACCGCGCAACCCATCTTCCTCTTCATTCCTCAAGCGATCCTCTACCGACCCGGCCAACTCTTCCAAATCCGTTCGCTTCTCCGACAAACCTGCCGATCGGAAGTCAATCGATGAGGATACCAACCGAGCAGCTCTCTTTCCCTACCGCGATGACCCGGAAGCGCCGCCAGACCAAGGTAACCTCGACAACCAGCAGATACATGCATACCATGCGCAAGTACTCCAAGAGCAAGACGAACAGTTAGATCGGTTGGGGGATAGCATCGGACGGCAGAGAGAACTCAGCATTCAGATAGGGGATGAGCTCGATGAACATGTGCAGATGTTGGATGAGGTGGAGCATCACGTCGACAGGCATCAAACCCGGCTGGACGGGGCGAGGAAGAGGTTGGGTGCTGTTGCGAGGAAAGCTAAGGACAACAAGCAGCTCACCACCATCCTGATCTTGATTATCATATTAGTTCTCTTGATCATCATCTTGAAATGATGACGTCCTTAGCCGCCCAAATTTACTTGGCAGCGCAATTGGGCGTTACTGTGTCGAGATTCGGGCTGTACGAGTATACAATGGTGTTGAGCATACTGGTTGGTTAGGCAGCGTGCATCTTGTGGGGTTTGCAACGCCTTCCGCAGGCTGTGCTACATATTCAGCTGCAGATATAGAATCATCTACCGATGCAAGATCTTTGAACCTAATATGGATTGTCCTCAATCTGTACATATCTGACACCACAATCGTTTCGTCTGCTAGATCCAGCTAGTTGTACCTCAGGAACAAAAAACAGGATGCACCACCTCCCAAGGTCTACAATACACCCGTTTCCGAGCCACAATCACTTCCCCTCATGGTCTTTCTTAGCCTTCTCCGCCGTCTGCTGCTGCATTTTTTCAATATTCTCCTTCGAAGCATTCATATCACCCCGATCAGCCTTGACCTTGTCGTCACCACACCCGTCAGCATTCGGCTTTACTACCACCACCATAACCACCACAAGCACAACCACCACCATCCCCACCACCCCCCGCCCCCACAACCACAAAAAGACAACATACCGTAGCCTCACTATTACTCGCCAGCTCCGCCTTCCACTCGCCCTTCCCCTCCTTCTGCTTCCGCAATTGATCCTGCTTATGATGCTCAATCTCCTTATCTTGTCCCTCCCGACCTACACTCGACCCTTATCAGCCCAGCTCACAAAATCTTTCGTTGCCTGTGCTGCGGACAGAGGGGCCCCAAAAAGGAAAGGCGCAGCTACCCTGCTTACCGAGATCCGACTCGCTCAATGCGGCTCGGGCGCGCGTTGTGTGCAGGAGGGAGCGATGCTCGACGACGACGGGGAGGAGGCGCGATGCTCGGAGGACCGGAGCCGGGCGGGTGGCCAGGCGGGTGAGGAATGACATTGTTGGTGTTGGATGGAGGTTGTAGAGTTGGTGATGACAGGGGGTTTTGTGGTTAATGGGTTGGGTGTGAGTTGTAAGTATAGGTGGATTGTCCGGATTGAGGTCTTGAGGTAGTCGATGGAGGCCCTCGGCCACGGACAAACGCATTTTGCGCTCGCTATGTAGGGGCTACGTCATCGTTCGCCGGGCTGAGCTGGTACTTCGCACAGCAACTACCGTCCATGCAGAACAGACGCGTTTCCAAGTTTGGAGATGCAGTCGTAGGAGCCTAATCCCGTAGTATATCTACGGGTTCAGGTCATGAGAGAGCTCTCACGAAGAGGCAACAACCCAGACGTGATCGACTCCGATCCCACCACCGGAAGCTCACTCAAACCCAGCAACGAACCACCCTACCGAGCCCTAACAACCCCAACCCAACAACTAAAAATGTCCCCACCAACCCCCCCAACCCTCCTCACCCTCCCCCTCGAAATCCGGCGCCAGATCTACCTGCACCTCCTGCACCCACGCCCCTCCCCGACCGCCTTCCAGCACACCTTCCCCCTCCCCATCCTCCTCCTCAACCACCAACTCCACACCGAAGCGTCCGACACCCTCTACCGACACAACACCTTCAGCATCGAAATCGAACCCATCTCCCCCCCGCTCCAGAAATCCTTCGCCGCCCTCTCCACCACCATTTACTTCCCCCTCGTCCGCCACTACACCCTCAACATCACCCTCACCACCGATCCGCACTGGTCCTCCTCCCACACCACCACCCCCGCTGTCCCCGCCAACGCCCCCAATCCCACCAACGCACCGGCGGACTCCTCGGCGTCGTCAGGAGAGCGCGCCCGTCTCCGGATATGTCTGCAGAACCACTGCGCGTTGCTGGCGACGGTGCCGAGATTGCGGCGGCTGGATCTGCATGTGACGGGGTGGTTGTATGACGCGGGGTTGGAGGGGCATTTGTGGGCGTTGGAGCCGTTGCGGGTGTTAAGGGGCAGGGTGGAGAGGGTGGTGGATGTGTGGACGCGGACGGGGAGTGGGGGGTTTCGGTTTGGGTTTTTGAGGTATCGACCTAGTGAGGAGGAGAGGGTGGGGGATGTGGAGAGGCAGGCGGTTTTGGAGAAGTGGCGGGGGGAGATGCGGGGGGTGTTGGAGGGGAGGGGCGTTGAGTGAGGAGGGTGCTGGGTGTTTGAGGAGATGCGTGGGAGGCGGAGTCGAGACTGAGTGACTGTGCGTTCGATTCGGGGGAGGAAGGTCGTGGAGATGTATCTGACGTGGCCAACAGTCGCTGGCGCGACCTTCTTGCAGTTGAGACATGCTCATAAGCACCGACCTCGGCAACCCTGACGAGAGAGAATGCGAAGGCGCAGCTTCTTGACTGCCTCCAGAGTAGTATGCCACAATCTGAAAAACCTGTGCCAACGCCGAGCCGCTCTCAGTCACGGTCAGCGCTAGCTGGATGGAGAGGGCACTGTCGCCTCTTGCTACGACTACGACTACGATTCCCTTTCTTTTGTTGGGCAACAGTTGTTAGACTCTGCTATGGTGTCGGAGCCATGCCTGTAGAACTTTGAAGTAACGCAGAGCTGCGCCAAGTCGATCTAGACTCGAGAGAGGGTCCGCGGCAGCTGATGGCCGGTACTCCCCTGTGATCCTACCCCGAGGATGCGGTGCTGGGGTCAGTGTTCAGGAGGACTCTTCGGCTGCATAAAGCGCGACTGCGGGTGAAGACCGATTACTGATGGCTGATTGCTGAAGAGCGTTGGCAGAGTGGATTCGAGCCGAAAGCATGTGGCCACTTCTCTATCAAAAGAGTGTAAATACCATGTGAAGTAGAGAAGAATATCACTCGTGTTCAAGATCTAGCAATATCCGCAAAGTATGGTAACGTAGACAGGAGTTTGAATGAATACATGCCAACCAACAGTGTGCTGCACATACAAACAAGATCGAAGACCAGGGAGCTTGCTGATATGTGATCCACTCCGGAAGACATGAACTCCCAATTCCGATACGGTACGACGTTTCGGTAGACTCCTCGTGCGTGAACAACATGCCGTGAACAGAATATATCCCCAGCAAATGTGACAATCAACACCAGCCACCAGCCCCGCCATGTCCTATCCCAGGACCAGCACCAACCAGCCGCACGTGCACCTCCGTCATGAACACAACCCGACATGAATTAACAACGAGATCTTCACAGACGTTTTAGTCTGCTAAGAGTATAACCCCAACACAAATAGATCTGGCGTGACAAAAGAAAAGAGCACCTGTCAGAGTATTTTCGCGTTCATAGATATAAGCCACAAATCTTAAAACCTCCGAGAAAAAGAGCCGCCCGAGGGCAATGACAATAAGCATCTCAAGTCATCCCACCTGACAGTAAACACCCTGATAATCGTAACCGGAATAAATCGCAATCGTTGGTATCGCAGCGCCGTCGCTTAATGGATAGATCGTACTGTAAATGTCTTTATACATGATGATTCGTGGAGTGGTGTATTTTTCGATTGTGAAACGCCGCATATGATTCCATCGATTTGTTTGGTATGGGTTCCGTGCCAGGTGCGATGACGAAGGATGCATGAAACATTGCTCGAAAAGCCTCATTTCGGGGCCAAATCATGATGACTTTACCACCGGCGAGTGAACGTCTGCTGCTGCATCCTGGCAGGAGAAATGGATAACGGTGGGCTTGCGACTCTCATCCCAGTGCTCGGGTTGACAATCGGAATGGCGTTTCTGGTGCGGATGGCAGAGGGTTGATGGATCTTCAGCTGGGTGGTAGGATTGCTACTCTGAAAGCCAGAGTTCGGATTGTATGAACTGGTTGAGGCGGACGACATAGAGAAGCTAGGTGCGACTTGTGGGGTTGGCTGAATTTGGAGCTGCAATGGAGATGATTCGGGCGAGCCGCTTGACAGCGATGAGCGATCAGACGACGAAGAGTGGATAGATTGCAACTAATTATCGAGTCATTAGTAAAAATCATCGTCGTCCGAGAATCCATCACTGTTGTACGATGCATTCAGGAGGCATCAGTGAACATACGTCGTCTTCAGTCAACAATCCTGGGCAGAACTCCAAATCATCATCCAGGTCAAACGACCTTCCAGCTTCGAAGCGGACACGGAAAGCGGTAACAGAAGCATTCTCCGTCAATTCCTTCATGCTTTTGACCCCGCGGAATTGACGATGCGAGTTCTGAGAAGCCGACAGACGAGGTGCTCTCCGCGAGCGGCCACCGTGATGATTGTGCGACGTGGTCGGTGGTTGATGATGCTGGGCACCGAAGTAGTATGCCGACATGATTACAATGCTTGGTGACGGACTTCGCTGGGAGGTTTGAAGATGAAGATGGTTGGAAACGGAATTGAAATGGTTGCGAGGACCAGCAGATATCACAACAAAGAACCGGTCGCAAACGTCTAGCGAAACACCCTCGATCTATGGCTTGGTGCAAGGTGATTGATGACTAGTAAGTGATACCAAGGACGATGGAGTCAAGTAGATTAGCTAAGTTATGTGAGTGAAGATGTTGAATCGAGCAGCAATGAAGTGAAGAATATATCGAAGGCTGAAGGTTGAGGAACAGGTACAGTAGTAAGTAGAGGTGGAAGGGAAGGGAAGGGAGAGGCGAGGAAGGCAAGGAAGAGAGAGAGAAGGTAACTGGCTGGCTTGCTGATGGCGGGGCGGTATGGAATATATGGCGTGCTCCAATATCCCCCCAAGCAACGACCCGCGCTCGGGTGCTGCCTTTGCGCACGATTGATTGGTTCATAAGGTACTAGGTATGAAGTATGTTAGGTCAAGTGGCGACCTTCATTTAGATTCAGATCTAGCCATTTCGGGTCCTGATATGCAGTCTAGCGCTAGATAAAGATACGGTCATTTATTATCGCTGTTTCGTGTGGCAGTGAGATTGTTGCTCGATCACAGGAGGTGGGCGTCAATGCGGGTATTGTATTACCATACCATACCATACCATAAACAGACACCCCACCACAACTTACCATACCGTACCATACCCTATAGGGTTTTATCATATCGGGAGGTCAGGTAATTTGTGTAACTTATTATTGTCCCCTGAATAATCAGTAGGTAACATTGCTGAAACAGATTCTATGTACAGGTATCTGGTAGGTAAATGGTAAATGGTGATGCGCGCGGTAATTATTAATAATCTGACGTGCATCAGGTGAAGAGCGTTGATGCAGCTCGAATGAGAGATCCCTGCCGGCGTGGGACCGACCTGCAGTAGCTTGAGGACCAGAGCACACTGCATCACTGCACCACCACTGCCCCCTTCACTGCCTCACTTTTTCTATCTCTCAATCTTCAAACTCCTAGTGGATGCCGAAAGCCCACGGAAAGTGGAGTTCCAGATCCGCATTACATCGGCGGATAGTCTCTGATACTGGCTCAAGGACGGAGTACCGTTCGGACGCAGGCGACACCACCAACGGACATTTCTCTATTCACTTATCGAGACCCCTAGCTTTGACAAACCTGCTGATCTGTTCCTTGCACGTCTTTTCGTTGTACTGCTCCCAGACCTCGTACAGCGATATGATTTCTTGAGTGCAATCCATCATCTCTTGAATGTTGATCTCGCTCTCCGCCAGCCACGTCACAAACCTTTGCGCTTTGTTCTGCGGAGCGTTGGTAAGAGTGGCAGCTTGCACTGCAGTCGCCAAGGAATCATTGGCCGTCTGAGCGGCACTGGCCACGGCTGCCACCGAAGCTGCGGCGGCATGTAGGCTTGCCTGGCTAGGCTTGAGCACGACGGCGAGGAGGATGGCTGTCACGGCGATGACGTGCGGCGGGTACAGCAGCGGTAGATCGGTCAGGTAGTGGTCGTTGAGCACCGACCAGGCCAGCGTGATCTCGTCCTGGCTCATCGACAGCCGACCTTGCAGCTCGACGAGCGTGCGGTAGGGATGGTGCACGATGAGTTGAGAGTTCATCTCAGAGATCAGGTAGAATTCACATTCGCCAACCTTGGATGTATCAGACACGATGAACTCTGCCGATCAGGTCAGAACCGTTACAAATTTCAAATCGAAGCCAATTGCCAATCAATACCTGGCCAAATGTTACGTGCCTCGCCGACGACGACACGAATGTGCTGAGGGCATTCCTCCATCTTGCACGCCAGGTAAAAGGCAGTAGCCATGACCAGATATGGATTCGTTCTCCGGATCTCTACCTTACTGTAGAATCTCCGGACATAGATCTGTGCCGTGGCTAGGGCCTGTTGCCGGGTGCTCATCCGTCTGCCAAGCTTGCCGATTTCTGTGCACCAGTGGTCAGGATTTGGCATGTTGTCATGTAGAGTGAAAGCAATACTATGGATTGATCAACATCCTTGATACATATTTATATCATCTCAACTAAGAGCTAGAGATGAAGTGTATAACTTGGCATCGGTCTAGTAAAGAAAGAAACTGCGGACATACGCTGGTTGAAGTAAATGCTCAGAAGCCTTCGATCTGGTAAGGGATACTGCTGGACTAATCCGCGGTCACTGTCCTCGAGTCTCTCTCGGACATCTGAGAGCTGGTCTTTTGTGAACTGCCAGTGGCGGCGTTGGGTCGAAGCCCAGTAATTGGCGGCCATGAGGACTATATGTCCAGACTAACATAGGAACATAAATGATGATGTTAAAATTGATGCTATCGATAATGTTGTCACCCCAAGGGTGTCATGATTCTTCGCAGGAGTCCAACACTGTCATTTTCAGATTGTTGGAGGACCTATGAGTACCGTGGGGAATTGAAATCGAACAGCGCGCAAATCCCTTGTTCAGTACTACCGAGTATTTCGAGATGATGATATTATTAATTAAGAAGTTGTGAATCACTGAAAGTGTAGACCTTCACGACATGTCTTTTAAATACACTCCGTAGCCGCATGGCCTAAAGCCACAGGGCTGACGGACGCTCCCGCACCCCACCCCCTTCATTCGGGAATGATACAGTAGCAAACATTGCACCTAGCATGTGAATGCTATCGCTATCAGGCCCGCACTATCCGAAAGTTTGCTGCCTCATCGAAGAGCGAGCAACTTCGAGCGCCCACCTGCTTGATAATTGAAGTTGAGGGAGTCTACTATCACCATGAGGGAGGCACGGTAGTGCGCTCGGTTTAGGGGATAATGGAACCTGAACCTTCAAGCGCGCAGGACGCGAGAGTGGAGCAATTATGGCAAACCCTAGATACTCGCAAAGAAGGCCAACTGGATCTCAATGGGTTGAAGAAGGGATTGCAGAAGATAGATCATCGTATGTCGAGACAATGCTCGTTATGTTTGGTTGTTGACACGTGCAACAGCTCTGAAAAACGCCGATGCTCTTCTCAAAGATGTCTTGAAAGCAGTTGATAGGAATGGAGATGGCCGGATACAGTACAGTGGTATGCTGAATGAGCGCTCGTCTGGATGATGCGACAATTGGGACAGCAGAGAATCTACAAGCTAATGGTGCTGTCGTATCAGAATTCCGGACGTTCATCGAGCAGACAGAAAAGGAGCTCCGTCAGCTCTTCGAGAGCATTGATCGGGATCACAATGGTCACCTCGACAAGAGCGAACTACAAGCAGCTTTCAGAAGAGCCCATTTAGTGATACCGAATTCCAAACTCGACGACTTCTTCGCGGAGGTCGATACGGACCATGATGGAGTCATCAGTTTTGATGAATGGAGGTCCATGACTCCACACTGCGCGACATGACATTGAATGCGCTGAATGTGAATGCAGGAACTTCCTACTCTTCATCCCAGCCAACGCACCAAGCCTCAAAGCGGTCCTCTCCTACTATTCCTCCACCCTCACCTTCAACCCAGAGGGAGATGTGCACGTGTCGGGCGACGCAACACAAGGCTTGGGTATGCACCAATTTCTTAGAGCTTTCTTTGGTTCGATCATCGATATCGCAACGCCTAGACTCGCCAATACCGCACCTATACCATCCACATCTTTTGCAAACGAGCAAAGCCGTGTCCACCAGAAGCTATACGAAGACCCGACATCGTTTCCTTGGGACCCCGGGGACACGTCGATTGCAATGGTCGCAACGCCTCAGCCTGTACCTAGGTGGACAACATGGCAGTTTTGGGAGCCGGTGCTGACCGACATCACCCCCGATCCAGGCTACTTCCTAGCCGGTGGCATTGCAGGTGTCATTTCGCGAACGGCCACAGCCCCACTTGACCGCCTCAAAGTGTACTTGATCGCTCAGACAGGCGTGAAAGACCAAACCGTGAAGGCGGTTGTGTCGGGCGCCCCCGTGCAGGCAGTGAAGAAAGCGTCGAGACCGCTCGTAGATGCTTCGAAAGAGCTCTGGAGAGCTGGTGGCATAAGAAGCTTGTTTGCGGGTACGACTACCATCTCAACCGGTGTAAAGCCGTACTAATGGTGTAGGAAACGGACTTAATGTAGTAAAAGTCATGCCCGAGGTAAGTCCGCCTTCTACACCACAGCATCATAGCATGTCCCTGTGTTAACGGCTAACATCGATCCTAGTCCGCCATCAAATTCGGCGCCTACGAGTTTTCAAAGAAACTATTCGCACACCTCGAGGGCCACGGCGACCCGAAGCAGCTGAACGCCTCCTCCCAGTTCTTCGCAGCCGGCATGGGAGGCATCATATCACAGCAAGTCGCACCAACCACCCAACTCCTCACCATCCCAACTAACCGACCCAGATTCTTCGTCTACCCCCTCGACACCCTCAAATTGTAAGCTCCCACCCCACCCTCTCCCACCCCCTCCCAGCCCATTAAACAACAACCACCCCCATCTCACACCCCCACCCACCCCCCAGCCGCATGCAATGCGAAACCGTCGCCGGCGGCCTCCACGGCAACCGCCTCATCCTCGCGACCGCGCGACAAATGTGGACTTCCAACGGCCTACGCTCCTTCTACCGGGGCCTGCCCATGGGCCTCGTCGGCATGTTCCCCTACGCCGCTATCGACCTGAGCACCTTCGAGTACCTCAAAAGCACGCTGTCGCACCGCAACGCCCTGCGCCGCCACTGCCACGAGGACGACGCCGCCCCGGGCAACTTCGCCACGGGCGCCATCGGCGCTTTCAGCGGCGCTCTGGGTGCCTCCGTCGTCTATCCGCTTAACTTGCTCCGCACCCGTCTGCAGGCTCAGGGTACGGCGGTGCATCCCCCGACGTACACGGGGGTTTGGGATGTTACGACGCGGACGGTAAGGAATGAGGGGGTTAGAGGGCTGTTTAAGGGCATTACGCCGAATTTGTTGAAGGTTGTGCCGGCGGTCAGTTTGTCGTATGTGGCGTATGAGAATTCGAAGCGGGTTTTGGGGTTGAGGTGAGGGCGATTGGGGTGCTAGAGGCGGAGGTGTGGTGGCAGGTCGGCGGAGCCGGGGTGGTAGGCCATGGTGACTTCGGGCGGGGGAGGATGAGATCTAGGGAGCGGGCACGTCGGATGGCTGTTCGTTTCCCGTGTGGATGTAGATGGGCGTGTGCTTGTTTCTTGGTTGCAGCGCCAACGTGGGGGCGTGCATGGCGTCTTTTGGTCAGGTTCGGCCTGGTCTATGCGTGCCCTTTGCTTCCGCTCGAGACCTGCCTGCGGGCGTAGCGTTTCTTTTCTACAGACATTGTCGCTTTACTCGGGCGGGAGAATGCATTTCATGGGTAGTTATGTGTGTTATCGCATGGTTCTAAGTGAGTGGAAGAGAAGCGTGGAGACTAGAGTGGGTCTTATTTGTCATTATAACCATTGGACCTTTCTGTCTTCGTATCGCCATGCTGTGCTATAAGTGAGGCTGGGACAGGACAGGACAGGATGGAGACTTGCTTGGGCGCCCTCAAGGATTCTGTTGTAAGGCATCTGTGTGAGGGAAATTTTCACGAGATGCGATGCTATCGACAAGAGACAAGTCGGGCAATACGAGGTGATTGGATCCCACGCCGTTGCTGACTTCAACAGGCTATGCATGACTGACTTGCTGCGAGATGGAAATGGGAGTTGAGGATGGGATATGGCAGAAATTTGTCTGGGATGCGGGAAAAATTGCAAAAGACTCGTAAGGTTTGGCCTGACCTTGGCAAGCGAACGCGCCGAGACGCAAAGCAGCACCGCTCAAAGAGAGCAGATCCAGACCTAGTAGCTCCCTGTACGAAATCATCAGCTCTCGTTCGTCATCGCGACCCGAACCACCTTGAGAGAGAAGCTAAAGGGAAGGGGAACCTACTTCCGAATAACACCCACTTTTCCGCTCCCCGCCCGCACTCCAGATTCGTACACTTCGTCTCCCCCCTCACGATCCCCTCCGGCTGCTCGAAGGGGATACACAGACTCTTGGCCCCCATACTCGGCGCCTTCTCGTCTTCCGGCGCATCGTCCGGATCCTCCTTGCGCGCCGAGAGCTTCTTAATCTCGTCCTCGCACTCCTCCGTCAGGCAGTGCGGGATCAGACAGACGTTCTTAGCGTTCAGCGCGGGCACGAAATCCTCCCACTTCGTAACGTGGACGGTATGGGACTTGAACTCCGCTTCGGCACGCGCGTACAGATCGGCCTGGATGCGTTCGAGGAGGGCAGGGATCTGGACGCCCAGCTCGGTGATGGGGACGCGGCCCTTGCCACCCTCGGTCTTGCCGGGCAGGTCGCGGCGGGCGGTGGAGACGTAGTGGCCGGCGATCTCGCCGGGGCCGACCTCGATGCGGAGGGGGACGCCCTTCTGCTCCCACTCGGCGAACTTCCAGCCGGGGGAGTAGTAGTCGCGCTTGTCGACGTGCAGGCGGAGCGGGCCGTCCCAGACGTGCGCTTCGGCGAGCACGGCGGCGATGGCGTCGATCTGGGCGTAGAGGGAGGCGCGGTCGGCGTCGGCCATCTTGACGTTGATGCCGACGGGGACGATGACGATCTGGTATTCGGCGACGCGCGGGGGCAGGACGAGGCCGATGTTGTCGCCGTGCGTCATGACCATGACGCCGATGACGCGGGTCGAGAGGCCCCAGGAGTTCTGCCACACGTGCAGCCGGTCTTTCTTCTCGCCTTCTTTGGCCGAGGGGTCTTCGACGCTGATGTTGTACATTTTGCTGAAGTGTTGGCCCAGGCAGTGGCTCGTGGCGCCTTGGATGCCGCGGCCGGTGGCGGGGATGTAGCCTTCGACCGTCATCGAGTACTCGGAGCCGGCGAATTTCTCTTTTTCCGTCTTTTTGCCCCGTATTATGGGTACAGCGAGGAGTTTCTCAAAGACGCCGGCGTAGTGTTCGAGGATCTGGAGGACTTCTTCGCCGGCGCCTTCTTTCGTTAGATGTGCGGTGTGACCTTCTTGCCAGTAAAATTCCCGTGATCGTAGGAATGGTTGGGGGTGCTTGAATTCCCACCGTACGACTGAGTTCCATTGGTTCATCTTGTATGGGAGATCTCGGTGGCTGCGAATCCACTTGGAGAAGTATGGATATATGACGGTTTCTGAAGTAGGACGGATTGCGATTGGCTGCTCGAGTTTTGACTTCCCTCTGTGCTCCGTCAACATCAGAGTGAGGTTAAGCGTAGCGTGTCACTTACGCATGGGTGACCCAGGCTACCTCTGCAGCAAAGCCTTCGATATGCGCTTTCTCCTTTTCCAGCTGTGCTTGTGATACGAACATGGGAAAGGCCTGGTTCTTGACGCCCATTTTCTTGATTTGCTTGTTGAACCACGCTTGTATGCCGTCCTCCCATATGGCCCACGCTGCTGGCTGCGAGAGGTCAGCAAAGCTTCTGGGAGTCATACAGCTGTAGGTCGCCCACTTTCAAGATATAACAGCCTGATATATCGTAGTAGTCGATCATGTCCCCTTTTGTTATCACCTGCTCGAACCATTTCGCGAAGTTCTCCTCTTTCCGGTATGCTACTTCCTTCTCGTCTGCGCCCTCCTTCTTGCCCTTGGGTCCGGATGATTTCTGCTCTCCTTTTGAGCCGTCCGTCTTTGAAGATTTTTTCTTGGCTGACTTGTCTGCCTTCTCTGTTGCTAGCTTCTCCTGCTTGGCTGCTTTTTTTTGAGCACTTTTAGACACCTTACCGTCGCTCGCTTCGCCGTTGGTATTAGGATCTGCCGTCCGGTCAGGCAAGCTTTGATTTGTCACAGGGGCGCTTTGCTCGTCCTCGGAGGACTGCACTTCGGTGTCTGCCATGTTGAAGGTGCGTTTGTCGGGTTGGTGTATTTAGTGACTTGACCAGCACTACTAGTGCTTCTTCTAGGGTAGTTCAATATCTTAGTTTCAGTATTGCCTGTGGAAGCTCTCCAATGGACCAATGGCAATTGTTTCTGACCGTGTGTTGATTTTGGCGCAGCTGCTCGGTGCGTGTTTGAGGTCGAAGTCGCCTGACTAAGCGCCATATGTAAGCGCGTCGCGTCGCCGAGACCTAAAAATTAATCCGGAGCTGTCACAGAACTACAACTCTCGTCGTATACCTCACGATGGCCGGGATTTTTGATCAGCCTCGGAATGCGGGGACTCTATGTGTGTTGTTCAACAGTTGATTCATGTCCAGAGCAATGCTGATAGGAGGATACAGTCCTCGGAGGTCAGAAAATCAGTGGTGCAGACATTCGAGACCAGAATGGTACGGCTTCGAAAGGGGACAGATGTGTGTCACATGCTAAGAGTAGCCAGTACGAGCAACTCAGGCCATCGCGAATATCGTCAAGAGCTCATTCGGACCATCCGGTCTGGACAAGATGATGGTGGATGACATAGGAGTAAGACAGCAGCTTGCCTAGATCACGGATGGAGCTAAAGTAGCTCCAGGATGTGACAGTTACAAATGACGGAGCTACGATACTGAGCTTGTTGGATGTGGAACACCCTGCCGGGAAGATACTAGTGGATTTGGCACAGCAACAAGACAAGGAGGTCAGTGAGACTTTAGAGATCTGGCGTGGGCTGCGCTTATGGTTAGTCAGGTCGGCGATGGAACGACATCAGTTGTCTTGATCGCTGCGGAGCTACTTCGACGGGCCAACGAGCTGATGCAAAACCGCATTCATCCAACTACTATCATCACCGGTTACCGCCTTGCACTTCGGGAAGCAGTCAAGTACATGAACGAAAACATCAGCACGAAAGTCGAACACCTTGGACGGGAGTCTCTTATCAACATTGCTAAAACGTCCATGTCCAGCAAGATCATTGGCTCAGATTCAGACTTCTTCGCCAATATGGTCGTGGATGCAATGCAATCAGTCAAGTCAACAAACAACCGCAACGAGACCAAGTATCCCGTCAAAGCAGTCAACATCCTGAAAGCTCATGGAAAGAGTTCAACGGAATCAATTTTGGTCAAGGGCTATGCACTCAATTGCACTGTCGCCTCTCAAGCTATGAAGACACGAATTATGGACGCCAAAATTGCCTGTTTGGATATGAACTTGCAGAAAGAGAGAATGAAGCTAGGAGTACACATTACCATTGATGATCCACAACAGCTGGAGCAGATACGGCAACGGGAGGCCGGCATGGTCATGGACCGAGTGGAAATGATTCTAAAGGCTGGAGCAACCGTGGTCTTCACCACCAAGGGTATCGACGACCTCGTTCTAAAGTTGTTCATCGAAAAGGGCGCCATGGCGGTACGGAGATGCAAAAAGGAAGACCTACGAAGGATAGCAAAAGCCACTGGTGCTACAATGGTCAGCTCTCTATCAGATTTGAACGGCGATGAGAAGTTCGAGGCTTCTTCGCTGGGTCACGCTGAGGAAGTCTCGCAAGAAAAGATCTCAGACGACGAGTGTATTCTGGTCAAGGGAACGAAGGTTCACACTTCGGCTTCCATAATCCTTCGAGGTTCCAACGAATACCAACTGGATGAGATGGAGAGATCGGTGCACGACTCGTTATCAGCTGTCAAACGAACCCTGGAAAGTGGCAGCATTGTCCCAGGAGGCGGTGCGGTGGAAACTGCTCTACACATCTACTTGGAAGAGTTCGCCGGCACAGTAGTAAGTAACAAACCTACCGGGAAAATGACTTAGCTAGTCCTGACCGTCATTAGGGTTCGCGCGAGCAGCTGGCGATTGGAGAATTCGCCCAGTCCCTCTTGATCATTCCCAAGACACTTGCTGTCAATGCCGCAAAGGATTCCTCGGATCTGGTCGCTCAGCTCCGCGCGAGGCACGCACTCTCACAGCGTACCCAGGACGGAGACGCGAAGGAAGACGAGAAGACGCTTGTCAAGAAGAAAAATTACAAGAACTACGGCCTGGACTTGATGAAAGGTAAGGTGGTGGATCAAGTCAAGGCGGGCGTACTGGAACCTAGCATGAGCAAGGTCAAGCAGCTGAAGAGCGCGGTGGAGGCTTGCATAGCGATCATGAGAATAGATACCCTGATCAAGCTGGACCCGGAGCGGAGAGGCGGGGAGGATGATGGTCATGGACATTGAAACCGGATTAGGTACCTAGGTTGGCTCGCAACATTGTAAACGATAAAATCAAAGAAATGTCTGGAGCATGGCGTCTCTGCCTGTCATCTACACAACGTTCTCATGATGGCAACAATATCAATGTCTCGGAGTTAACCTTCAAATTCCCTGTTCACCCCACCTTGCCCGTTGGCGGTGTGAGGCGGCAGATTTCCATTTACGCGTCAAGTTAGCTCTTTTGACCGCATTCGGCGCCCAGCCACAACAATACAAACAATACAACAATAGTTCAGGATCAATAGCAATTGTAAGCTGAACCTCAACAGATCCTCTTCTTCTTGTTGTTCTTCTTCCTCCTCCTCTTCTTCTTCTTTCTTCAAAAATATTCTTCCCTCTTTCACGAAACAACCCTCACCTCGCGACAAGTTGAAGTCTAGATACAACTCACTCGAGATACCTTCAGAACTTCCGTGGCTACACACTTCAAAAAACACAGAATAAAGAATCCAGATCGAAGCAAAATGACACTCTTTTCCACTCTTCGTCACCGTGTCTACACCTACCTCTCCCCCGCCCGCACCGACCGCAACCGCACCTCAAGCACCTCAACAACCTCAACGCTCGAGCAACGACTGGATCGTCGCTCTATGAGCCCTGCAACCCGTACGAAGAACTGGCTTACCCGAAACACGCCGAGTATCGATTCTTCCAACAGCAGAACGCCTAGCATTTTAGGCGTCCAAGGTAGTAAAATCACCAAGCGTGGTTATCATGGAAAATTGACGCTGGGCCCTCTGTCGGAGGCAAAATGTCGAGATGTGAGATATTGGGATGCACCGCTTTTCAACAAGAAAGCTGCCTGTGCGATCGATGATCATGACGAGGATATGCAGGATTCGGAAGAGGATGTAAAGGACGTAGAGGAAGAGACGGTGGAGGATGATGAATATGACGATGCTGACGACCTTGCCAACGACACCACCCTGGTCGCAGCCGACGACGCAGCTGATGAACTGGCCAACGATACGACTTTAGTCGCAGCCGATGAAGACGAAGATGAGGCGGGCGAGAAAGCACCGAAGATCAGCCAGCTTGAGCAGGAGGAACTTGGTGTCGCGGTTGACATGGAACAAGAACGCGCCGAGCGCCAGGCAGCCGTCACGGATGTCGAAGGGACTGACTGGAGCGACGCCGAGATTGCGCTCTTTCAGAAACTGAACATGCGTGGCTTCGAGCCACTACTCCCGGGTACCTGGAAAATGGACTTCAAGACCATCCCAGGACCCCTGTTCACCGATAACGATGAGGAGGTTTTCATCGGCTCCACCTCAGGGCATGACTTCAGAGGTACGCTCACACCTGCACACCCCATCTCCAACATCCCTGCTCAGCAAAGCTAACCGCACCCGAACAGCAATCAAAGCCCTCTCCTCCCTCCTGACCCTCGGCGTCCGTGGCCGCGACAGACTCAACACCTCGCACCCCCCCGAGGAGCCCATGCGTCGCGAAATCGAATCCTACATCCGCTGGTCCGAGCGCGACGCCGGCCTCCGCCGCGGAAAGCACATCCCCGTCCTCGCCGTCTCGACCGCCCAGGCGGGGCAAAGCACCCAGGACGTCATCGACAGCGTCACCGCCAAACTGCAGCATCTCGCCGGCCGCTACCGCGAGAAATGGCGCATCCACCCCTCCGTCGAAGGCAGCGGCGAGAATGATCATGGAGACAAGGAGAAGGGTAAGGAAGACGAATTCGAGCACGACCTGCCGACGCTCTATGGCCTGGTCATCGCGCACACGATCGTCGCGGTCGTCACGCTCAACGCGACCCAGCCCGATAAGCCCGTCCGCAGTATCGCGCTCTTCGACCTTGGCGATGACGAGCAGGACGTCTGGAACGCCTTCGCCATCGCCATCGTCGTGGTGCTGGCGCGGAACTATCTCATCGGCTTACGGCAGTTTGAGAGCGAGAGCACCGGGCACCCGCAGGATCTGGACGATCCGGATGCTTAAATTCTTCCCGTTGCTGCCCTGGTTGGAAATTTGAGGAGACCATGGGGACTCGGTGTTACTGGGAATTTCGTTCGCTCGGCGCTTGTGCGGCGCTTGTGTTGTATCAAGATACCCATTTCCTAACTCCAGCGCTGGATGAGATTTTTCTTTTTCTTTCCTCCTTTCTCCGCTCCTGTGTTGTCGGGTATTTCTTTTCTAGTCAGGCACTTCTCACCATCCAGGTCTGTCCTCGAAGTTTGGCTGGGCTTGGATGTGTGGTCGGTGCTTTTGCGAGGATGTATTCTACGGCAGGTATGTTGTAACTGAAAAGTATGTCCGAAACCTTTGTGTTGTCTCATAACACTCAACTACATTGCTTTCGAGAGCATCAGTGTAATGTTACTGGATATGAATTCTATCGGTACGAACAGGAGAGAACAATGCAGAATTCACTGCCAAGATCCCTATCCCTTTCCATGCCTATCCATAAACTGACCTGAACTGAGCCGAAAGTGAAAGCCCGGCTGTCGGAGTCGCTATCGCTATCGCCGTCGCTGTCGCTGTCGTCCTCGCCACCCCGGCCCTCCTGCCCATACAATCTCGCGAAACGTCTCCACTTCCTAGAACTTACCTTATAGGCGAACCGTGACCGTACAGGATAATGGCTGACCATCAGACAAAGTCGGCGGAGTACGAGAAGCCGCGGAACTCTTCCTGCATCGCTTGCGAGAGCACTGTACACGCAATCAGCAAACTCGTACCCACAACATCCACACCCCGCATTCTCCGGCGTCAAACAATAATACGGAAGAAAGACCAACATACCAGACTGCACGGGCGTCAAAACCGGCGTGACGCTCGTGAACTCCGAATCGAAATTGCTGGTATCGGTCGGATTGCTGATCTGCGGCAAGAACGGCGCCGGAATGCGCTTATGGTAGACATCGTCCCAATTGATGTTCCGGAAAAATGCATGGCTCATGATCTCCTGGGCGTCGGTGACGCCGGAGCCGAGGCGGATCTCGGGTTCGCGCGTCAGGAGTTTCTGCAGGATGGAGACGGAGTCGCGCGGCATGTGGATGGGGTAGAGTGGCTCGTCGGCGAGGATGGCGTCGTAGATCTCGTCTTCGTCTTCGCCGCGGAAGGGGGACTGTTGCAGGAGCATCTGGTAGATTAGCACGCCGAAGGCCCACCAGTCGACTGCGCGGCCGTATTTCTTGTCGAGGAGGATCTAGTGGAGGAGGAGTGTGTCAGTGGGTTTGTCCCGCTTGGACTGGGCGATAATATAGTGAGGGTGGGGGGGGGCAGGTACCTCTGGCGCCATGAATTCGGGTGTGCCGCAGAAGGTGCTGGTGGTGGCGTTGTACCACATGTTCTCTTTGCAGAGACCATAGTCGGCAATCTTGATGTGGCCGTCGAGGGTCAGGAGGATGTTGTCGAGCTTGAGATCGCGGTAGATGACCCCGTTCTCGTGGAAGTACTTTAGCGCAAGGCACACCTCCGCGGCATAGAATCTACAGAAGTTTTAGTGATGACGACGAGACTGTTGCAAGGGTGACTTACTGTGCGCGTTTGGTGCCGAATTGTCCTCGCTGGATATGCAACATGAGATCACCACCGCTTATGTATTCCATGACAAAGTAGACTCGTGTCTCCGTTTGGAAACACGCGTGCAGATTCAGCAGGAATGGATGGCGCTCTTTGTTGGCGATGAGGAACACCCTCTTTTCCGACTTTGTGCTCTCCACCTCGTCGTTCTCGATTATGAACTCTTTCTTCAGGACCTTGATAGCGTACAGCTGCTTCGTGGCCTTCGTCTCCGCTAGCATGACTTTGCCAAAGTTCCCTTTGCCAAGGACTGCTAGGAAGTTGAAGTGATCCAGACTGATTCGCCGAATACCACCTTGCTGGGATGGGGCTTCCTTGGGCTCTGGTTGTGACAACGCAACTTGTTGAGGGGGAGTTGGTTGAGGAGGCTGAGCTAGTTGATTGTAACTTGTCTTGGCAGTAGCCGTGTGTGGGACAAGAGCTTGAGGTTGCTGATCAAAGTCTGCATACGCTTTTGGGTCGTATCTTGATTGTGCGGGCTGCTGCTGCGGTGGGGTTTGGGCTTGCGCTCCTTGGCCGTACTCGGTGGGAAGCTCTGCACGAGTATCCATGGGTCTTGGATAGCCGCCAGAGCCTCTTGGGCCAAGGCTTCCCATGTAATCCGTAGGCGGCTGCTGATACGGGCTGGGCGTTTTCTCGGCCGCTGTTCTCTTGCCAGTCAAAGCTGCGGTAGCGGCTTTAGCCGCCTCTTGGGATGATGATAGTCTTGCTGTCATTCCCGGCCTTGGCTGCTTGATCGGTGACTGAGGCGTGTTAAATGATGCTTGAGCAGCTCCAAGTGCAGCTTGAGATCCGTATGATTGCATTCTCGCGGGTTGCTCATACGATGGTTCCAGACCGTACGATCGTCTTGGGTCCTGCGAAGCTTGTTGGGCAGCTCGCTCCTGAACCGGCGGTGGACCATAAGATGGTGCGGCTGGAGGAGGTGTTGGTCGGCCTGAGCTGGGTCGCAGTGTTCTCGCACTCATGCTGGAGACGGTAGATGACTTCTGTTGATGGTTCCTTGCTTTGTTCATCTCGTCTAATAGTTTGCTAGCTCTTTCCATCGACATGCCACAGAAGTCAGGGACCAAGTGAGCACACTGCGCATGACAGGTAAGACCACATTCTGTGACGGCATTTTAGCATTCCTCCGTATCTTAGGGTTCGAAAGACATGTACCTGTGCATTTTCTGCAGTTCTTCCTACCAAGAGGTAACATATAACCGCAATGGCAACACCAGTTTGCGCCCATGTTCGAAAAGCCTTCAAACCGATGCGGTATCCGATGGTTCAGCTTCTCTTCCTCAGGATCGGTCTCTGCGTTCGACTTGCTTATACACTTGGTGACCACACTTTTGTAACACTTCTTGTGGCAAGTGTACTTGCAATCCTCACATTGCATGCCTGCCGAATATTTGAGGAAGTCTCCACACAAAGCGCACCGCATAATGTTATAAAACTGTTGCAGTACGAATTTGTGGCCGTGCATCTCGTGGACTTCTTCTTTACGTTGCCGTATAGCACCCTTACGGTTCAGACCAATATCGAACGGTCTTCTATCCTTCATTTGCTTCGCTATTACACTGTCAGTCAGGGAGGATGGACGAGATGCCCAGAAGCTTACCAAAGCTCATAGTCAAGTGAATCTGCCCTACAGGCTCAAGAGCGAACGATGCATCAATAGCAATTTGGCTTGACTGAGAAGCGATTGGGTTGGGATTAGATCCCTGTGGTGGAGTAGCTCCAACAGAGGCTTTGGACGATCGATCCTGGTACATGTTCGAGCCGAACGATGGATCTTGACGGCCACCGGCGCCATCATTCTCCATCTTGGCGGCAGATACCCAGCCCGAGTTGTTGAACTCGGTCTCGATCCTTTTCCGCCTCATTTCTTCGGCAATGTCGGCAATTCGGATCCACAGCATGCCAATTGGGGTGGGATGTTCGCCGGCTTTGTCGTAAACAGTAAGTTCAATCTCGTTGGCCTTGTCAATATCAAGGTTATGTAGTTCATCCGTCCATTTGTCCGTCCTGGTTGACTTTGTCCTCCCTTTGAAATTATCCTCAACCTTCAAGATGACGAACGTCTCCGGGCCTCGGGCAAACCGACCGGTCGCCGCATGATCCACGTCTTTTACAGCATGTATCCTCAGCGAAAGGTGACCCGTCAATGGTTTGCGCATGTTCGGCATGTTCAAGCTATCATCTGTGCCCACTCGCATTAGCACACAATTTCACGGAATAAAATCACCTAGTGGCAGGCTTACCATCAGGCGCGTCCGTTGTGCTCTCCATATCTACATGTAGATCCTCATAACGTTTCAGAGCCTGCTTCAGAAGTTGTATCTTCTGGTTGCTCTCAATCCTTCGGCTCTCCGCATCCGCTCTGCTCTTCCTGTCGCCCTCCATTTGGTAAAGTCTGATCATTTTCTCTATACCATCCTTGTACTGCTTCTCTACACTGAGTTTGAATTCAAGCTGCGAAAGCATGAGCTGTATGCGAGGTCCTAGGTAGGGTGTGTCGTACTTGATGAGATCTAGAAGGCGACGCGTCAGTCCCCAAAACAGCCACTAAATCCAATTCTGTCCGCCCGCATACCTAGCTTGCTATAATTTGGTCTTGCCTTGGGCATCGTCGAGGTGGGCGCCGGCGGACCGAAAGGCGCTCTAGGAGGCATCATGCCATGTCCACCCCCGAGCTGGCTATATCCTCCTGGGCCAGGATCACCGTAGTCTCCACGGTCATCGTAACCCCCACGAGCGTCCTTAGGAGGTGGTGCTGGCACACCTCTGGGATTGTTCCTCACTCCTCTATCCTGCGCGGAAGACTGTCCATGCGCGGGCGGAGGAGGTCCACCGTTGCTTCCCGAACCCAGCGACATGCCGTCCATGCCTTGACCCATCCGGCGCATTTGGAGCTCCCTCATGCGATCTTCCAGATACTTGATGTTTTTCCGCCCTTCCCGAATCTGTGAGTCCGCCCGTTGCTGCACTGCCGGGTTGTCGGTCTGCTGTCGCAAAGCGCTGGCGCCATTGATGAGGGTCTTCTCCCGCTCAATTTTCTTGTAGACCTGGCTGATAAGTTGTTCGTCGTTCATGGTTGCGGATTGGGAGCGTTGTTTTGGTTGTTCAGGATGCGACTGCGAACGTTGAGCTTGGCTGTAAGCCAACAACCGGATATTGGATATCCTTGTCGCCCAGACTGCTGCTTCTGATAGGACAGAACAAGTCAAAGCCGATTCGGAGGTTTCAGACCACCTTCAACAACTGGAGGCTAGCGAACAATCATCTATAGTTTTTAAGGTCGTTGATGTCGAAAGCTGCGGTCTTAAGGACGTGCGCAATAATGTTGAATGTGAACCAGAGTACAGGAGCTCGCCGGGACGGACTTGGCCGCGTGGTCACGGTGTGCCCGGTTATGAGAGGCAAATGGCTAATGCCTTCGGAAACATGGAGGGAGCTCCAGATGCAGGTGTGGACGAGGGTCTTTGGGAGTTGTTATGGTGAGGCTGCTGATGTTGGTGAGGTCAAAACACACGGATATGAGGCATGTGTGATCGTCATTCTTTGGAGGGGTGGGAGAGATCAGTAATCTGCTTGTTTTTGGCGAAAGCCTCGTCCGTCAGTTGTTAGGCGAGTTGAGCTGTCTCCATCCATGTCACTGTCAGCTTCCTCGTCACTACGACAATGGACAACATAAGATCTAGGCTCCTGGGTCTAACAGGCCAAATGTGTTGCATGTGTCAGTGGATAGAGACTGTGCCACGGTTGCCCTATCCTCTTTGCCGCCCACTACTCTGTGCTTCTTTTCCTACGCTCAGACTCTTCATAACTTACTTATTGATCCCATCATATGTCACGATGAGAGAGAGCGGACTATTTTTCTCCAGTTCGTACGCGCAGTTCATCGTGATCTGTGTTTTCTCCTCGCAACTCTAGATGCAGGAGTTCCAATATGGATTTTAGCGCTACCCTTTACTGGGGCATTGCCTTCAGGGTTGAGGAGAAGCCAGCATCGAAAAAGCGTATTTGTTGACCTACCTTCCCTTCTCTCCCTTACACGCACAAATATTATCTCTGCGGAACGGAATGGGAATGGGAGTGGGAATAGCTACAGTACTACCTGATCCATGCGGTCACGGTCGAAATTGACCGATAGCTGACGCATATGTGTACACTGATCAATAGATTTCATATCAGCATAAGCATTACCCGATTCCTTTGCCTCCTGTTATATTGAGAAATGGCTCGCGGTATCAACTTATTGTTACAGGTTTGATTTTTCAAATCCTTCAATACACCCATGGTACCCATATTCGGGCCCGTTACCTTACCCCCGACAACCACCTCATCGCATCCAATGCCCACAAACAACACTTTCGCCCACTCCATCTTACCTGGTCTCCGCCACGCATGCATTGTCCGCCGGTGCACCACCACCACCGGCCTTCATGAACCGCATTTCGCCGCTATCGAGGGTCAGCTCGACCTTGCCGACTAGCACAACACCGTAACCCAGAGCCTGTGTGCGATGCATGTACGTTTGCTCGATACCCGGGCCGATTTCGCAAATGTGGTAGGCGTTGCCGTTGCGGCGGACGGTGCTAGTGAACGGGAGGCGACGAGACGTTGGTGATTGGCGACGTCGTCGTTATTGCTTGAAGACAGCGAAGTGGAGGTGCTGTGAATAAAACTCATAGCAACGTGGGGTTTGATATGCTCCCATTGCGTGGGTCCCGAGGCATGGATTTCTGCAGTGCCATCGACGTCGTCCGTTGTGATGTAATGCATGACGTGAGGAAGAGTGGAGTATTGGCCCGTGGAAGATGAGATGGCGGCCAAGGTACAAGTATAGCTTTGCCTCGATTGTGTGATAGGAAATTTTCAGTTGTATGAGTACAAGTCCTGAGGCTGCAGTGTCGACCACACGCTGTGTAGATCAAAAGACTCTCTTTATGAGGGTGGTCCATCGAGCGAGACGGCGGTCCATTGTTGGGCCCAGTCCTTCTGAAATTATTGCTCTGCAATCAATGATACGTCGGAGAGCTGAACTTTCGAAGAACCGACTCCTTCGGATGACTATACACTTACAACTTTTCTGGCTGGCTATACTCGTACCAGTATCCGGCTAAGCCAAGAGGGTCCCAGCCGAATGCAGCATACAGTATATTCGACTCAAGCGCCAACATCGCCCTGGTCTCAGCGGTAAATATGATGCCAGTCCGCAATGGCAGAAGATGAGGTCCGTACTTCCTTAGATGCTTGAAATGCTCCTATACACATGGCCTTGACTGTCATTCCGGGAATATCACATCGGCATCCTCTTCATCTCCTGCAAAGTCCAATACCTCCTCATATTGTCCGCACCCAGCGCCTTGACTTCATCCTCCAGATGCGCCCAAAGCACATCTCCAAAGCTATCCATCAAGGCCTTCAGCTCATCTAATCTCAACTCTTTCTCTCCACTCCTGCAGGCCTCAAGATAAGCCTCGAACTTGTCCAGCCCCGCATGTATCTGCTTGTGTTGGGTCAGAAGTTCCAGCTCCTTCCGGAACTCGGGCATCTTTCGGGCGAGGAGGGGGAATATGTGGTTTTCCTCAATCGAATGGTGCATTTCCAGATGATGGCAGAAGTCGAGGCCCATGGTGAGGAACTGAAGGAGTGACATGTTGGAAGGCCGTCGCCCGTTGGAGCAAGCGGCGTAGAGCGTTTTCCAGGTCTGGCGGAAACTGTTGTGCTGCTGGCTTGTCAGTATTGCCCGAGCTGATTGTGTCATTCGGGGGTAACCCCACAAACATCTCCATGTGATCCGCCATACTGTTATAGGTTCTGAAGTCTGCCAAGGAGAGCTTTGGTGGTTTCTCTTGTTTTATGGCCGCTCCTTCTGCTGAGAGTCCCGTCTGTGAGCTTTCGGCCATTTTATATGAAGTAGGATGTAATTGAGCGCCGTAGATTAGTGATGGGCGAGCAAAACTGCTTCGATATAAGCGTGCTGTTAGTCTGTGATCAACCCTGCTCATAGAGAGATCCCGTATCACTATCAGGCATCGTGTACTGGGGTGCCTTTCATAATTATATTACTAATATATACTCTAGTGATTACGGACATCCGGTAGGTGAGGTGGTTAGTTATTGCGGATACCAAAAGGTCAGCAAGGCAACCACCAAACATAAATACCACCACCAATAAGCATCCGTTGCTTTACCACACAAATTCCGCTGACCGAATATTCCACGTCAGACACATCTGCATGCCGCCCACTGACCCGTCTGCTTCAACCCAACTCCATACAGTTTCATGACAAGTGTGATCGTTTGAGCTCGACTTAGCTTCACCACAAAGGGCTACTAGTCACCAGCACTGCGAAGAAGTGCGAGCTCGTTGCTGGTGGACCGTCCTCTCCCCTGGGGAGGGAGGAACGGCCCCAGGGTCGGGAAACGTTTGGATGTGCCCATCCAAACAGTTTCCCGAACACCTGGGTGCTAACAACCCTAATACCGTGTTAGCTCGGGTTTTCGGAGGAGGCGCTCCGCGGAAATCTGACTACCGCCGTTAATCCTCTGCAGACGGTTGCGCCCCGGCTGGCCCGCCTCCTCGAGTTGATGGAACGTCAACTTGAGGAGCAAAACGGCCAGGTGGCGGGTCAGCCGTCTGCAGAGGGTCGGCCATGGCAGTCAGACCTCTCAGGAGCGCCTCCTGAAGGGCGATTTGTGCGTTGGTGGGGGGTGGAGGTGGAGGTGGAGGTGGAGGTGGAGGGGCTTCTAACCCCAAGTACTGACCTAGGCGTGAGTTTTGGAGCCACCTTGTAAGTATGGGGCCACTCACGGGTGTGACCAAGATGGCCACAACGATGGATAGCCAAGTGGCCACCATACTTACAACAGACACGGAGGCACCCATACCTGTAAGTTCGTACGACTTGAAGAGAAAGGAGAAAAGAGAAAAGAGAAGACGCTCAGGGAAGATCTTATAAACACGAGTATTACTCTGGGCGGAAGGCACGAGGTGGTCTGCTGTTCCTTCCTGGACATCAACTTCAAACACAGTAGCACTAAAAGCATAATAGGAAGCTTCGAATTGCATTGATTTTGGAAACTACCTTATGTTTAAAGTAACTCATAGAAGTTGCCCCAAGTCATTATGGACTCGAAGGTGGAGCGCTCCTGCAGTTCAAAGGCGGATTGGATACTGCCTGGCGCAAACTCAAACTCTTTATACTTACGAGTGCCAAATATTTTTGCGTTGACATGGCTTTGCCATTTTTGGTCAAAGGCCGTCAAACCTGCACCGAAGTCCATCCACCTAGTAATGTATACAACGATCCCTCGCTTTCCAAAGTTCTTGTGGTCTATTTGAAACTCTGTGGGACAATAACGACATTGCTTCAGGCCACTGCATCTGGAGCAGCGTTGCTGATCGTGTATATGACGAAGTCTGCAGCGACCGTCGCCGCTACCAAAGCTTTTCAGATGAGGACATAGGTCGGTAAAAAGAGCAGAGGGTTCGCCAAGGACTTGGCCTGGAGGTATCAATACTCTGTCCTGAATGCGTAAAAGGAAGTTATCCAAAACGATTCGAGCTTTGATAGAAGCTTGGTAAGTGCAGCGCCCCATATAGTACGTTTTCGTGTTCGACAGGTGATCCACATGGGGGCCGCTATCAAGACCTAAACGATGTTGTTTCATTGCCATTTGAACGTGCTCGAATCTGAATATATAGTGGTAGTGCCGCATGATATCGTCTGACATGTCGGCTTTAAAACACGGTCGCCACTCAGGAGAAAGGTAAGCATCGAGGAACCTTCGGTTGTCTGGGAGATGTAGCTTCGCGCAGCGTTGACAGAGAATGTAATCGTTAAGGTCCTTTTCTAACAATGACAGGAAATCTATTCGTCCCTCTTGGTGTGGTTCTCGAAGCTTATCCCAGTACTGAGTACCGAGTAACCGGTTCAATGAATGGCTGCAGAGGGCGAGAGCAGCAGCCGAGCTGGTTGGCAGAAAGCTGGCTATGTGTTGTAGCATTTCCGTAGGGAGATCCACGAGAGATAAGGGTTGCTTTCCCTTCCTTTTCGCTGATGGCCATATTGACGAACCGGCTTTCTTGCAGAGTATCAATAACTTTGGGATCCCCATCGCGGTCGTAAGTGGCTTCGTCGACGGTAACACGACGGTTAGGGAATATAGGATTCGAGAAAGACAGGGTTGAGGTAGGACTTGAGACGGGAGAAGCGAAAAGAGGTAAGGGAAACATAAGGGAGAACTGGGGAGAGGGCATATTAAATATCTGTCTGGTCGGTCAAGCAATACCTAACTTACAGGTACTAGCTACATGGACCACAGGTAGGTTGGTACCTGGTGGTAGTCGGTCGTGGTTGAAAACAAGGCGGGCCACTAGTACAAAAATGGCGATTATATCGTACCTACCTCCGGCGTACACCCCGTTGTGCACAAGAAAAAACACCTCCTCCAGCTCAAAACAAATTTTTGGAATAACTTCATCAGAACTGCACCAAATAAGCTCAAAATCTAGTCAGTAACTCTTCTTATTGTGCTTTATAACTTAATATAAATCATGATGTCAGAGTTCTCTTGATCAGTTATGAACACACAATTCTCATCTTTATCAAAGCATGTCATTCAATTAAAACATGAAGCAACTCAACTTCAGATCTTTATGAACTCAAAGATTAAGAATAATAAGTTTAAAAAGATTCTTCAATGATTTTATATTGAATTCTTTGTCAGATCTGTTCAGAACTTTATGAAAAGAGTTTTAAATTAATTTAAAACAGCTTAAATTGCAGCAGATCTAAAAGTTTTATGATAAATCATAAATATAATATAATACAACATCACAGTTACAAAAAACATTTTAAAGATCTTTATCAGCAAAAACTCTGCATTACAATTCTTCATCATTACAAAATATAAATATATATACATCTGAGCTCAGATGACAGCAGACACATTATTATTCTTAATAACAGCATTTTTTTCATTATTATTTAAAAAAAAAAGCATCATCACAGATCTTTTTATATTTAATGACTACAGAATTGTTATTAAACTTACTGACACTGTTTTCATTAATTATTGATGCATTCTTTCATCAATTACATTATGCAATCATATTAATAATCATATTTGCATCACTATAAATCAAAACATCATTGCTATTAAGATTGCAGCTGTTAAGCAACTAAAGTTAGATAATTTAACAATATATGTATTTACAGTGACTGAAAAAGAGTCATTACAAAGTAACATTAAATAAATTATATCTTTAAAAGCAGACAGCAAGATAGTTATTATCATTTATGATGTCATTATATATGATATATTGATACAGAGCATCAAAATGAAAGATTAGTGAGTTATAGTGATATGTATATAGATAAAAAATTATAAGATTGAAGCTGAGAAAGACATTTTAATCAATTATGTAAGATGATTATGCAGCTCAAAATGAGTAACAAAGTCTATAATAATAAAATTTATAAATGTAGAGCATGTCAATTTAACATTTCAAATTAAGTTGATTTGAGACTTTAAATATAAGAAGACAAAATTATATAATTGAGCTTGCTGCATTCAGAAATGCTTTAAATGTCATAAGTATAATTACATAAATGCTCAATGCAGAGATACTTAGAAATGCAGTATATATGTAAAGAGTTATAGATTTGAGAATTGCTTCTTTAAAAATCTAGAATTCAACATTAGAAAGTGTGTAAGCTGTGAAGATTTACACAAAATATAAAACAATAAATGTTTTGAGTTTCAGAAAGAGACAATGTGTATATAGATGATATGCAACATTAAGCAGACTTAATGATGAGTATTAATTTAAATATTAATTATTAAATTTAAAGAAGTTACATTCTTAAAGACAGCTAATGATGAAGTTAGTAAGATTGACATTAATAGTTATAGTAAAAGTATTAACAGCAGCAACAGTGATAACAGTGACAGCAGTGACAATATTAGTAAAAATGTAACATTTACATTACATACAACAATGAATAGTAATCATGAAATCATCAGTAAGTCTTACTTAACAATATTTAAGATTCTTATAAGAATCTCATCAATTCTGACATCAGTTCTGAAGACATTTGTCAGGATTATCACCTGACCACAGCTTACCTTGCTGCCGCCACCTTCACCTATTAGGTGAATAGTCTACTTAGCCATTTAGCCACATGGACTCAGCCATGTGCCTTAGTGAGTCGCTTAGCTACTATTTAAGTAGCCATTGTAGCCCTTACATTCACTCATCTTTTACTCATATCATAGATTTACCATT
>JAABUJ010000870.1_pt1 | contig 51791 bp, 65 predicted proteins | sample 5559131 | NCBI WGS metagenome assembly JAABUJ01 (sample SAMN10711875, study PRJNA513366) | rock metagenome | isolation source: Antarctica rocks | place: Antarctica: Victoria Land, Mt New Zealand nord | collected 2016-01-07
CGCCGCCCGGCCGCTACCGCCATGCGGTGCGGTGCGGCGGCGCTCCGGCCGGCGAACTCAGCGCCAGGGGCGCGGGGCGCGCAGATACTGATGGCGCAGGGGCGCGCCAGCGGCTGGGTAGAGTGGGGCGGGCGGCGGTACGACTTTGCGGACGCGCCCGCGTACTCCGAGAAGAACTGGGGCGGCGGCTTCCCCAGCCGCTGGTTCTGGGTGCAGTGCGAGGCGTTCGAGGGCGAGCCGGATGCCGCGCTGACCTGCGTGGGTGCGCGCGCCCGGCCGCCCGGGCCGGCCCCGGCACGCCAGGGTGGCCACAGCAGTGCCTGCGCTGCTTCTCCTGGGCAACGCTTTTGAAGCTGCTTCTGCCCTGCCATGCCACAGCCGCCATGGAGTTCATGAGCCCTGTGAGGCGTGCCATGTCAGCAGAGTGCGTGTAGCAGCTGGGTAGGCTTGCTCAATAACCCGTTGGTCCACACCGTGTTGCTCACCCGCTCCGCCGCCTGTTTGCCAGCGACCCCACACTGCCTGGCTGCAGCGAGGCAGCGAGCCGCGCTTCTCGGTCCATGCTCGGTGCTCGCGGGGGAGGCCGCCAGCGCCTGACGCGCGCACGCGACGGCAGGCGCGCGGCGCGGCGTGCTCAACCTGCCCGGCGTGGAGGAGGACGTGGGCCTCATCGGCATCCATTGGCGCGGCCGCTTCATCGAGCTGGTGCCCTGGAACGGCTCGGTGCGCCGCCCTGTTCGCACCCTGCATTACGTCTCCCACTATTTTACAGGAATGTGTTACCTATCCCGTTGTATCACAGAGTGTGTTACAGGAACGGGACGGGGCTTACCAAAGTGTTACAGGAAGGGGGCGGGGCGGCGGCGGGGCGCGGGCGCGGGCCGAGGGCGAGGCGCGAGCGCGGGCGCGCGCAGGTGTCGTGGGAGGTGGCGCCGTGGGGCAGCTGGCGCGTGTTTGCGCGCTCCGGCCGCTACGAGGCACTGGTGGAGGCGACCTGCGCGCGGCCCGGCACGCCGCTGCGCGCGCCCACGGTCGCCGGCGGCCTCGCGCCCTTCTGCCGGGACTCCTTCCACGGCGAGGCGCGCCGCCCACGCGAGGCTCTGCGCAGATGATCCCAGAGTCTCGGGCGCCTGGCCTGGGCGGCTTGCTGGGTGACTTGCATACCCTGATGAGCATGCGAGGGTCAGCGCCGCTGACTCAGCGAGCCTGGCGCATGCGCGGCCACGGCCAGCGTGGTCATACTGGGCTCATGCTTCGGCCAGTCACATGCGCCCAGACAGCATCAAGCCAGGTGGACAGCGGTCTTGTGCGTGCTGTCAGGTGCGCATGCGCGTGTGGGAGCGCGACGGCAGCGGCACACGTAGCGCGGCGCCGCTCATCGATGCGCGCTCGGCCACGTGCGCGGTCGAGGTGGGCGGCGGGCCGTGGTGGGACGCCTGGCGCGCGGAGGTGCGTGCAGCGCGGGTCGGGGCTGTTCCGCTCTCCTGCACTCACGCTGCACTCTGCTGTGAAGCGGTGTAGCGCGCCATGTGGGGCGCCTGGCGCGCTGTGGTGCACGCGCTGATGCGCGTTGCGCCGCAAGGCCTTGTTATGTGGAGAGCTGTTGCGGCCCACCTCGTTGGCTCCCACAGACTGTCCGGGGCCAGTGGCTCAGGTGGCAAGGAAGGCTGCCAGTGTGCACTGCTCTGCTGGCAGACTGTGGCAGAGGGCGCTACGTTAGAAGGCAGCAGGGCAGGCGGGGGTGCTCAGGAAGCGCGGCAGCCACGTTGCAGACTTGCCGGGGGCTGCTGGGCGCAGGCGGAGATGAAGGAGCCGCTGCGCTCGCTCGTGCAGCTTCCAGTGGACGCTGAGGGCTTGGCAGCGCGACTGCCAGAGCGGCTACGCCCGCCGGGGCTGTAAAGTGAACGGGGCGCCATGGTAGTGTAGCTAGGTGCCTGCTGCGCTTGCGCAGGGGTGCTGTACGAAAGTAGCAGGACACAGGTGTCCGCTTGTGCGACGTAAGTGAGCTCTGCAGCACTAGCCTCAGCCGTCGCGCAAAATTAGTAGCAATGTGCGCTATGGAAGAGTATATCTGTGGCCACACGTCTCAGCGCTTGGCCAGAGAGATCCTGCAAGTGTGATGCACCGTGAATGCAGCATTGCACTAGGCCTCTGGAACAGCAGCCTGAGGCCGCAAGCGCATGCAGCGCATTCGTCATGGAGGGCCATCAGCTGATGGCCCAGGTCTTCAGTTTGAAATCAGAAGATGCTCTCAATTGCACAGCCTACCTGACTCGGCGAGTCCCGGGCCGCCCTTGGCCAGTGGCCGTGCGGGCAGTGAGAGGCGCCACCGAAGTATACGAAGCCTGCCCGAGCTGCCGCGTGCCGACATCTTGCTCTATAGCCGGTGTCCCGGAACGAGCGGAGAGCGGCTGGCGGGGGGGCACATGCAGGCGAACTGGCCCGGTGCGGAGCAGGGCTGGTGTGCCAGCGCGGCCACGCCTGCGAAGGAGGCGCAGCGCGCGCAGCTGGCCTCCGCGCTGGAGACAATCGCCAGCTCTGGGGCCTCCTCTGGGGCGTTTGCGGATGAGCAGGTGCGCGCCTCTGCAGGCCCCGCTGCCGGGTGTGAACAGGGCTGCTGTCAGCTCACCGCGCAGCATGCTGTCCAATGCTGAGGAACTGGCCTGCCTGCGCAGGCCATAGTGGAGTGGCTGAGCGCGAGCTCCGCAGGGCGGCCTGTGCAGCCGCAGTATGGAAGCACGCCAGGGCTCAGTGGTGCGGACCTAGCTGAACACCACCACTGCGTGCTTGCACCACCGCTCAGCAGCTCCCGCCTGATATTCCCCTGAGCCTGCTGGCGCGCCTGAGCAGCTGGTGGGTCACACGCGAGTCTACCTGACCAGTGATGGCCGCCGCGCAGGCGGGTGCACGGGCCAGGCGGCGCAAGCGCCGCGGGCAAAGCGTCCGCGCCTGACCTGGACGCCGGAGCTGCACGCGCGCTTTGAGAAGGCGTGCGCCGCGCTCGGCGGCCTGGAGGTCGCGCAACCGCATGCAATCCACAAGCTCATGGCCGTGCAGGGCCTGCTGACGTCGCACATCAAGAGCCACCTGCAGAAGGTCCGCCAGGACCGCAAGATCCCCGCGCCGTCCCAGCGCACGCTGCTGCGGCCGCTGCCGCGTGCGGTGCTGCTGCAGGGCAAGCTGCACGCCGCGGCCAACGCGGTCGCGCCGGCACCGGCGCCAGCTGCGCTCGCGCCCGCGCCTCTGGGCGCGGCCGCGCCGACGCCCGCGCCGCGCGCGCCGCTGCCGGGCGGGCCGTGCAAGGCCGGCACGCCCGAGCAGCCGGCCAGCCAGCAGCCGTCGGCGACGTCGCGCTCGGTGGCCTCCGGCGTCGTCGGCGCCAGCAGCTCGGACGACAGCTGCACCAGCACGGAAACGCTGACGCACGCGCGCATGCCGCGGCCGGCGGCCCCGGCCGGCAGCCCGCCGCGGCCGCCGGCGCCGGCCGCCGGCGGCGCCGGTCAGCCCGAGTTCGTGCAGCGGGTGGCGCTGGCGATGCGCAAGCAGACGCTGCTGCTGGAGCAGCTGCACCGGCAGGTGGAGGTGCGCGCCCCGGCGGCCGCGCTGCTATCCTGGGGTGGGCACACGCAGACGCCCGTAGGGCGCCTGCGAGTACACAGTGCCCACAGTGCCCGTAGGGCGGAGAGCCTTCATTCCAGGCAGGGCTTGGGCATGCAGCCGCCCACTTGGAAGCAAGGTAAGGTCTGCAGCTAAACGGGTCGGCCCAGAGTCACTGCAGGAGAGAGCTACACACGCTAGGCCATGCTAGCTTTGGCAAATGGGGCTCGTCGCATGCTGTCCGTGGGGCCTCTGAAGCCCCAAGGCCCGCTGAGGGCCACTGCCGCAGTGTGGGGAGCCGACGAGCGCTGTGCTGACCGGCGCGCGCGTGCGGCGCGCAGCTGCACCAGCAGACGCAGCGCGATATGGTGGCCAACAACCGCGTCATCGACTCCCTGCTCGCCGGCAGCGGCAGCGGCGCTGCGGCGACGGCCGCGGCCGCAGGGCCGCTCGCGCCGGCGCACGCCACGGCGGCCGCCGGCAAGGCCTGTGGCGCGAGCCCGCTGCGCTGCCTGTCCGGGACGTACCGGTCGGCGGTCTTCGACCGGCAGCTGCTGGTGCGCGTCTGGCGCGCCCGGGCCCCTGCCCTGCAGGTGGTCTGACGCCCAGACATTGTGCTTGGTCTGCAAGGCCAGTCGCTGCTGCCAGCATGCGCCTCGCCTGTCGGCCGCGCCAGCCGCACACCCTGTGTCACGGCACCCCTGCTGAATCCTCGCTCGCTGCACACACCACGCGAGGCTGCTCTGCTGCTGCGCTCTGTTCGCCGGTCATCGTCGCGCGTGCCATGCGTCACACCTGTAGTGAGCTCGGACGCCTGGCAGGATGCGCTGGCGGGCGACCTCAACTGCTCGTACGCAAAGGCGCACGTGACGGTGCAGCAACTGAAGCACGAGCGCACCGACGCTGCTTCCTGACGATGAGGGCGCGCCGGCCGCGCGAGCGGCGGCCTCCCGCAGGGCGGGCAGGGCGCCGCAGGACGCGGCCCAGGGCTTGATAGAGGTTGCCGCGCGCGAGGCGCCGCGATTTGTGCGCGCTGTGTCGCGCGGCGCTGGCTGGAGGACGCGCATGCATGTGGCAGGCGCGCGGCGAGCCGGGCGGCTTTGCCAAACCCCACGAGGCCCTCTCCTTACACGGGTGGGTGTTGTGGCAGGACCCGGCCGGCGGCCGCCTTTTTGGTAGGAGGAGTGCGTGGCGCGCCGCCACCCCCCTCCCTTCTCCCTCTCCCCTTCACGAGTCCCGACCTACTCGCACCCACCCGTATATACTAATAGAGCCAGAGTCGCATCTCGGCCATGTCTGTGGCCCCGTTCTTTTACTAGACAGCCGCGCGCGCGCCGCGTCGGGCGCCGCGGCAGGCGTGGGGCTGCGCTGACATGCGCAGCCCGGTCAGTCACACAGCAACCCTGGCCCGCCGCGCTTGGCGGCGGTCATAGGGCAGGGGTGCTGTTGTCTTCTTGCGGCCGGGGGCGCGGGCTGCGCTGCTGACGGCTCTGCGGGCGCCGGCCGTCCGCAGCACGTGCAGCAGCCGCAGCCCAAGCCCGCGGCTGCGCCGGGTCCTTGTGCGGGCTACAAGCCCCGCGATCGCTGCGCTCCTGCTGAGCCAGCAAGCGGGGCAGCTTACAGAGGTGTCTACAGACGTGTGTGTGAGCGGGGGGCTGGTTGTGGTAGTAGGATATCCCCACTCTGCCTTGTAGTGAGCCTGCAGCATGATTTATTTATTTGATGTGCCATGGCCTTGCGAATTGGATTTCCTGGTGCCTGGGTGGGCCTGCCTGTGTTGTGCGACTTTAGTCTGCCACGGTAGTGCAGTGGCGCGCGGGCGCATGCGCTCCCTGTCACTGGCAGGCTGCGGGGCTGCGCCGCGGGCAGAGTGGTGCTTAGTAGAGGAGCCTAACAGCGCGTAGAACCGGATTCGAACGAGCGCAGCAGCTGCGATATGCGTGGGTGGTCGCCGGCAGCGAGCGCAGGCGCCTGGCATGCTAGGGGCGTGCGCGTGGCTGCACCATGTTTGCGGTGGGTCCTGCCCTCAGCATGCGGGTGCACCCGCCTCCCCGGCCAGGCCGCTGAGCGCACGGTGCCGGGCCATGGGGCATGCGCACGTGGCGGGCGGGGAGATGTTGCAGGAGCTGTGAAACCTGATGGCCTCCCCGAGGAATGCTGGGACCGATTATTTGATTACGCAAACTGACTGTGCTGCTTAACTGCTTCCCCGCCTCCAAGGGCCCCGCGCCATATTTGGCGCGGGGCGCCGCGGGGGCGCGCGACCGGGCCGCTCTTGCCCGCCTGGCTTTGCCTGCCAGTGCGCTGAACCCTGGCAAGTTTTGTTGGTTTCTTTTTCCTTTGAGATGACGCTGCTCCGAGATGTCACAGGTTGTCAGTGCCAGCTGAGTCTCTTGCGGACCTGCCTGGCTGGGCGCGCCGTCGCGCTTGGGGGAAGGAGGTGCACCAATAAATGAGGGCGGTGTCAACAGGAGCCAGTTTCGGACCGACGGGCGTAGGTTCTGGCTGGTGCCATACATGTGGTGTGCGGTATAACTGGTGGTCTACCAGGTCGTGCATGCAGATGCAGCTCAGGTAGCGTTGAGCCACCGCAAGGCGTTTCCGGCGTGTGTATGTAACCTGCCAGGTATCTGCGGTGCAATATTGTCAGTTCTGCACACGCCCCAATGGTCAGAGCCTTGGTCAAAGCCCCCAGAGCACAGCGATGCATGAGTTGCTGGGACGCCTCAAAGTTGTTTCTGATATAGGTGCGTATGCAGACTCCCAGGAAGCAACTCCCGGCAACTTTCAAGTGTCCCACAGCTGCTAAGTAGCGCGCGCGTTTCACAGGTGGCAAACATGCAGACAGCCATATCACTTAACATGCGCCCACTTAGCCCAGGATTCTATGCCAGCACACCACTTGGACCACACAAAACACGCTCAACGATGTGCTCAACACTATCTGGGCCCCAGCGCAGCAGCCCGCCTGCAGCCCTGCATGCGCCCAAAGCACAGCCGGCCGACACCCCACCCCTCCAGCCTGTACCCCCACCCGACCCACCACGCTCAGCGCCAAAGCCCTGCCCGCGCACGCCGGCGGCGCCGTACGCCTCCCGCCGCCACGCCTCGGTCGGCCGCCAGGCCGTGCACCCCAGCGGCAGCGCACCCCCTCGCCCTCGATCACCGCCATTAGTCCTTGCCCTCAACCCTCGCACCTACATTCTCGCCAACCAGACGCGGCCCTGGCGAACAAGCCCGGGCGCGCGCTCACGCCAGCGACGCGATCTGCGTCTTGGGGTCCAGGTTGAACGCCTTGTGGTCCTCCAGGAACTTCTTGAGCTTGGGCACGGACGCCGGGCGCTTGACCGCGCTGCCGAGCGCGGCCAGCGTGGTGGGCCCCTTGGTCTGCAGCACGTCCCGCAGCGCCTTCTCGAACGCGGCCGTGTCGCCGCCGGCCGCGCCGCCTGCGCCGCCGCCGGCGGCCCATTGGGGTCGTGTCGCGCGGGGCTGGACACGCGCACGGCGGTCCGCATGCGGGGGCGGGCGACGCTAGAGGGCTGAAGCGGCGGCATCAGCAGCATCTTCAGGCGCTGTGTGTTTGGACGCAGGCAGAAAGACGGGCGTGGCAGATTGGCAAGCTGCATGCACGTTCAAGAGCGTGTCAGCGTGGCACCCGAAGTCAGCACATGTTGGGCGGCCAAGCGCAGGACTAGTGCTCTGCAGGCACAATCATGCGGCATCCGTGGCAACATGCGCGAGAGACAGCTGGCAGGGCTCAACCGGGCGCGCCGCTCCCAACCCTGCTCAGGCCCCAGCAACCGAGCGCTGTCCGCACACGCAGGAGCTGAAGGAGCATGGCCATCCCCTGGGCGGAACTCAAGCAAGCGTACCCAAGGGTAAGCGGGGCGGGGCGCACCCTTGGGCGTCTTTGCAGGCGTGGCAGCGGCCGCCTTGGCCGCCGGCGTGGCGCCCGCCGCGCCCGCCTTGGCCTTCTTGGCCGGCGGCGCGGCCGCGGGCGCCGCCGCCTTGCCCGCCCGCTTGGCGCCCACCTGCGCCCGCCGCGCGCGCGCGCGCCTCAGCTCTCGGCGCGCCTGCCGCCACCAGCTCCGCGCATGCGTGTCCTCGCTGCCCGGCTGCGCGATCCCCTCGGTGCGCACGGGCGCCAGCCGCGCACCAGCGCCCCAAGTCTCACCCCGGGCACTTCACGCGGTCCCTCGAACGCTGGCATGCCTGCGGCGCCCCAGTTCCGACCCGCCCCACGCTCCCCAGTGCAGCCAGGCGCGCGTCAGCACGCCTTGTGCGACCCTGGCGCCGCGCCGCGCGGCCGCCCGGCCGCCCGGGCGCAGCGCGCCTGCAGAGCCGCCTGCTCGAGCGCCGGCGCTTGCAGCATGGGCCCCTGGCAGGCGTGCCTGCTTCTAGAGATATTGGCCGGCCGGGCCGCGCCTGCACCGCCGGTACGGGCGCGTCCTCCTCCTCGTCCTCGTCGTCGTCCTCTGCAGAGCGCCCGAGCCCACAAGTCAGCATCCGGGCACCCGAGATCGAGTCGCGACAGGTTCGAACACCCCCAGGCTGCGCCCTGCGCTTACTGGCATGCGCCGGAGCGCCGCGGAGGGCGCGTGCAGCAGCGCAAGTGCTCTACGTGAGCGGCCGCGCTGCCGCCGCAGCGGGCGCGTGCGCGCCGTCGTCCTCGTCGTCGTCCTCGTCGTCCTCGTCGTCCTCGCCGCCCGCCGCGAGCTCCGCCGCGCCGGCCTCCTGCATCATCCTCCGCGCGGCCAGCCGCTCGTGGGCCGCGCGGAACCGCGCGTTCACCTCGTCCGCCGTGGCCCGGGCCAGCGCGTCATCCTCGTCCTCCTCCACGTCCTCGTCATCCTCCTCTTCCTCGTCGTCGTCGTCGTCGTCGTCCCCCCCGTCCTCCTGCGGCGCATGCGCCCAGGTGTGCACCGCATCGCATGCGTCGCAGCGCCGCGCACTGCCGCGCGGCGCGTGCGGACGTGCATGCACGCACGGCATCGCCGGGCATGCGGCTCACTGCTGACGGCACCTACACGCCGGGTGTTGCCCGGTGACAGCCCGGCGCCGGCGCAGTGCGGGGAGAGCGCGCTGCATCAGCCGCGTCGGCGTTTGGGGTGGTAAACGGGGCCCCGCAGCGAGCGCGCGGCCGGGCGCGCACGTCCATGCCGTCAAAGGTGTGCGTCTTGATGCCGGGCAGCTTGCCCTCCTCCTCGTCATCCTCGTCTGCGAGCCGGCGACACGAATCATTTTGCGGCAGTTCGACCCAGCAGTGCTCGCTGCCGGGTGCACGGCCGCAGATACAACACGCATACCGGTTCCAGCGCAGCACAGGAATGCAGTGGGAGCAAAGGGCATTGCAGGCTTGCGGCACAGCCTGGGAGCCAGGCTTGATGCGGCACGGCCTGGGAGCAAGGCTCCATGCGGCACGGCCTGAGAGCCAGGCCCAATTCGGCACGGCCTGGGAGCCAGGCCCGAAGCATGCACAGAGCCCCTGCTGTGCGCCGCGTCGCCTGTGCTCGCGACACTCCGCACCGCTGCCCCATTGCAGCGCCGCCGCACAGGCCAGCCAGCCCCGAGCCGGGGCCCCCTCGACTGTGCGCACCATCGTCCTCGTCGTCCTCCTCCTCATCGTCGTCCTCGTCGTCCTCGGCGTCCGCCAGCGCGGCCTGCTGCGCCATTGCCAGCTTCTGCGCGCGGTCCATCGCCGCCTGCGCGGCATCCCAGGCGGGCGGGTTCTGGCGTGCAGGCCGTGCGCGCACTGTATGTAGGTACTTCTGTGGTGGCGGGGAGGGTTGCTGCGCGCCACACGCGCGCCTTCACACTAGCAGTAGGGCGATAATGCACGACCCATGCATGGCACATGCGCTTTCCCAGGAAGCGCCACGGCGGGCGCGAGACGCTCGCTGCTTCAACACTGACCAGCATCCCTGCAACATCAGCGTCCGCAAATTGCTGACCACAGCGCATGGGCGCCTGCAAGCGCACGCCAGGACCCTCAGACAGGTGCAGTAGGCGAGTTGTGGCACTTTGATAAAAAATTAACAGTCAAACAGGCTTGTGTTTAATAGACAAAGAATCCATAAATTCCTTGTCTATTAAACACAAAAAGGGTTGCCTTTGCCCATCAAGGGAAAAGATGGCTTGCTTGGTGTGCAAGCAAGCAAGGAGCTTTGCCTTTGCCCAAAGGGGGCAAGGTCAAACAGGTTGTATAGAATAAAGAAGAGTCCATCGATTCTTGCCCAGAAAAGGGCAGGACTGCTTGCTCTGCAAGCAAAGCTAACAACGCAGGTGCTGTGCTGCACCGCAAGGAAAGCTGCATAGGCTGGTGCGCTTAGATGGCGGTGGCTGCCTGCACCCGCCAGACACACCCGCGGCCCGTGCTCACAGCTGTTTCAAACTGCGGCGCAGGCCAGGAGCAGACTGTCACACGCCCGCCAGCCCGCGCGTCGGAGTGGCAAGGCACCTTCTGCTTGGCGCTGGCCGCCCCGTTCATCGGCACGCCCAGCGGCGCGTCCTCGTCCTCGTCCTCGTCCTCATCGTCGTCGTCGTCGTCGTCGGCCCCGCCCAGCGCGAGCGCGCGCGCCTCCTCCTCGTCGTCCTCCGACTCCATCATCGCCAGCGAGCTCGTGCTCTTGTAGCCGGTGATGCAGACCGGCGAGGCGCCGCTGTGCGAGAACGTCAGGTTGGCGTCCACCACGTAGTCCACCTGGAAGTGTTAACTCGCAATTACTTTGCTATTGTTGCCTTTTACGTTCCCTATGACCATATGAAATATAAGCAAGAACCACATAGTCTACCTGGAAGTGTTCCACGCGGCCCTTCTCCAGCGTGCCAATCGCAAAGCGGCCCGCGCGCGTCGCCGCAAACACGGTGTGCGGGCCCGCCGACGGCTTTTCGCCCAGCGCCACCTGCGACGGCGCACGCGCCGGCTCATGTCTGGGCCCTGGCGCCCCCCTGGCAGGCCTGGCAGCGCTGCACGCGCGGCGCGCCGGCGCGCCGACGGCTTGTCCCCCGGCGCCAGCTTGCGGCAGCCGCAGGCACCAGCCTGAGGGCGCCCCGGGCGGCCGGCAGGCACAGAGCATATCGTACGGCAGCGACAAGCATATGGTTGAAAATTTGCGGATGCATTATAAAGGAACATGCGGCAATGCTGCGCTCCAGGCGCAGGGCGCCCGACCTGCGTGATGTGCAGAGAGGAGTACGACGCCTCCTCAGACTCCAAGTAGTCCTGCATTCCCACCTCCTCGCCCTTCTTGATCTGCACCCCGAAGAACTCCACGTCTGGGTCCATCATAGACATCGCGCCCGAGATACGCCTTCGGTGGCAGGTAAGTATGCTGGTCAGGCGCTCAACGAGCGCATCTGCAGTGGCTGCACAGTGTGCGAGCTCAGGTTTTTCGAGGGCAGGTGGGTGAGTTCCCGGGTCGCTGTTGCCAGAGCTTGGAGGCCGGTCGGCGACTTGCTGCAGGCACCATCAGCAACACGTTCTAATCCACTCACTCAACTGTAGATTGATTTGCAAGGGCCGCCAGAACGTACTTGGTGCAAAGCAACTGCGTCCAGCAGGGCAGATGGGGCGCGATGGGAAGCGCGGCGGAAGGAGCGGCGGAAGGAGCTTTGGGAAGCGCAAGCCCGAGCATGACGGCGGTGCCGGCAGCAATAAAAAGGGGAAGTTTTATGCCCCGGTGTGTACGGGCTCGTCCCAGGTGTGCCCGCATTTATAACACTGATGCGCGGGCCAGCCTCTGACGCCGCGTGCTTGGCTGCGCCAGGGCAAGGGGACTGCGCTGCCGGCGGGCACGCGGGGAATCCTGCTGTCCTGCGTGAACTACAAGGAGCGGCTGGCCGCGCAGGAGGCCATCAACCTCCTGACAGAGGTCCGCAAAGCTCCTCGCCCTGCTGGCCTTGGACTTTCCACCAGCCGTCCTTACGACCGCCGGCGCTGTGCGCAGTACTACGAGAAGGCCAATCCGGCGGCAATAGCCGCCAGCGCTGGGGGAGGCGCGCACGAGATAGCCACCGCGCTGGAGGCGGAGGTGAAGGAGCTCAAGCAGGGCGAGCGCAGCCTGTTCAAGATACACCCGACCGACGTCGGCGGCCTGGTCTACATCATCATGGCCGCCGATGCTGGTGCGTCCATGCGCCGGACTCCGTGCCGCACATACGGCGGAATAGGCAGGTGTCACGCAGCTTGTCTTGCAGCTTGGCTGCCCCTTAGGAAGTTGAGGCAGAGCTGGGCCTGTAATGACAAGGAGCAGCGCAGCAGAGACTCAAACGTGCCTTTGCTAACATATGAGCGCGCCCCACCGCAGACCCTGGCCCGGTGGAGCTCGTCGTTGCCTGCGCGCGCGACATCAAGGCGCTGAAGGAGAACAAGACCAGGTGTGGGCTTCACTACGCACACGGCTGCACTACAGCCGCGCAAGCTCATTCAGCATCCAGTAGCTGGCCGGGGTAGAGCCCGGGGTTAGCCTGTTTGATAGAACTGATGTGGCAGCCCCCCTTGGCCCAGTAGGCATCAATTTGGTAGCGCCTGCACTGTGATAAGCGAGGCCTTGTCCTTGCCCGAGCTGATGTCATGGAGCGGCATCAGCGACAAGCCCGGCGTGGCAGCCATGCAGCTGAAGGCATCCTGCGGTATTCACTCAGGCTCTGCCTGCGCTTCACGCCCGTGGAGCTCGTCTGCCACGCCGACCTGGACAGCCTGAAGCGCGCGGCCGCCCGGCTGCTCCCGCCGCACTTCCCCGGCGGCGCCGACGCCGCGCCCGTCAGCTTTGCGGTGCGCGCGCCGCGCGGCCGCGGCCGCGCGGGGGCGCGCTGCTCCGGCTAAGCCTCGGCCATGCAGCATGGCAGGGGCCGCGGCCGATGCCCGAGGCTGCCAGCACAGCACATGACGCCGACTCTGCCACATTTGCATGCGCGTCCTGCCATGCAAACTCCCCACCCCCTCCTCCCCCCACCTGGGTGCCAGCCCAGGCAGTGTTGCGAGTGCAAAGCATGCGCCGGCCGCGCAGGTGCAGTACGAGCACAGGGCCAGCGTGAAGCTGGACCGCATGAGCGTCATCAATGCGGTCATCGAGCCCATCTCCCAGGTCTGCATGCCAGGATTTCAGATGGTGATGCAAGCCCCCCACAGAATTTGGCGGCGTGCGGTTCTGGCAAGCCTTGTGCTGCTGTGCTCCAAGCGCTCGGCCGCTGGCGCGCGGCGACCTGCATGCCGTCCGCGCTCTGACAGCTGGCGCGGCGCACCGCGGCGCGCACCATGTGTTCGGTTGACAGGCGCACCTGTAGGTGAACGCGCCGGCGACGCGCGCATGCTGGAGGGGTGCAGGCATGGCCGCTGTGGGGCTGATGCGGCCGCTCCTGTGCGGGCGCGCAGCCGCCGCACAAGGTCAACTTGAACGAGCCGGCGCTCACGATCATGGTGCAGATGCTGAAGAGCTGCGCCACGCTCAGCGTGCTGCCGGCGTACAAGGCGCGCCTGCTGCAAACCCTTGCAACACCCAGGCCAGTACGACGCAGTGGACATACACAGACCGCTCCCAACGACCCACCGCGGCCACCCCGGGCGGGCACGGCTGCCCGCCCGTGCCCGCGCTGCCTGCGTCAGCGCGCCGGCGGGCGCAGGCATGACCTGGCAATCAGCAGCCAGTGTGCGCAGCCAGCGGGCGTCGCGTATGAGACTTTGAAGCCTAGCAGCAGCTTTGGCTGGAGGGATGGGCGGGGGCGACACGGACGGCGGCACGGAGCGCACTGCGCAGGCGCCGGCGCCCGCAGCGACCCGATTCGAGGCCGCAGGCCCACGGCCTGATCATGCGGAGGCGCGGATGGGGCCGCCCACGGGCGCGCCGCGTGCGCGCGTGCAGGAGCTGGAGCGGTACAACATGCGCGAGCTGGCGATGAGCGAGGAGGAGAAGGCGGCCGCCAAGGCCGAGCGCGAGGCGGAGGCGGCTGCGGGCCGGGAGGGGCAGGCCGCCCGCGGCGGGAAGCGCGGCGGCGGGGCGGGCGCCGCCGCCGCGCCCGCCGCCGAAGCCGGCGCGCCCGGCGCCGCCGGGGCCTCCGGCCCTGCCGCCGGCGCGCCCGCGGCTGCGCCGGCTGGCGGCGCGCCCGGCGCGGAAGCCGCGGCGGCCGGCGAGCCTGCCGGCCCGCCCGCCGGTGAGGGCGGCGGCGAGGCGCGCGGCGGCGCCGCGGCGCCCGGCGGCACCGACGCTGCGGAGGCGGGCGCGGGCGCGGCCGCGGCACCGCTGGCGGCAGGCACGCACGTCCATGAAAGGGACACGGCTGCAGGGCGTGAGGGCAAGAGAGGTCTTGCTCCTTGCTGGTGCACCCAGGGAGAGGCGTGTGCTGCACTCGACAGCCAACACATTCCAAGGTATCAAGCACAGGCCTCTGTTCTGTCTGAGACCCTGTCGAGGTGCAACACAGCATACCCTGTGAAGCTCACCCGCAAATAGACGCATGCAGCGCGGTGTGCTGCTGACGTGGTCTGCGCCTTGCAGGAGCGCCGGCAGCCGCCGCACCGGCCGGGGCCGCCGACGAGGCGGCCGCCGCGGCCGCGGCAGCGGAGGCGGGCGCCGCGGCAGCGGGCGCGGCGCGCGGCGCTACGCCCGCGGAGGCCGCCAACGGCGGCACGGGCACCGACGTGCCGCTGCCTGAACAGGCGAGCGCGGCCGCGGCTGAGGCGGCGGTCGCCGAGCTGGGTGACACGCTGGGCGCGCCTGTGGCCGCCGGCGCGGGGCTCCCAGCGAATGGCGCCGGGCCGGTATAGGCTGCTCCAGCGGCTGGAGCTGCTCTGGGAATCAGTATTTGGAGGACAGGCTGCTAGGCTGGCTCAACATGGAGGCATGTCTGCGGGAAGAGGGTGTAGTGCCACCGCAAGTGTACAACACCAGGGACTGAATGGGGATTGAATCAAGTGACTGCCATGCAAGTACACATTGCCCATGGGCAATCGCTTAGGTGGGCAAATTCAGCAATGATGCCCACCTGCAGGTGGGCACCCTTGAGGCACGTGCAGGTGGGCACCCCTCGGCTCTACGAAACAGCTTCCTTCACGCCCAAAGTCCGATACAACAAAGAGGCTGCACCGTGGCTCCCGGATCATCATTCGCTTGGTCGTTGGCAGGCCGCCGCCAGCATGCCGTCCAACAGGGCGCTGCGCGCCATGCAGCGGGCGGCGCAGCAGCCGGCGCGCAGGAAGAAGTACATTAAGCCGATGTTTGTGTCGAACAAGTGGAAGGTGCTGCGCGGCGACGAGGTCATGGTCATGGCCGGCAAGGACCGAGGCACGACCGGGACCGTGCTGCAAGTCCTCCGCGACAAGGCCAGGCCGCGCGTGGTGGTGGAGGGCCGCAACCTGGTCCGCCCTAGCCAGCGCTGGCGGCTTGTTCCCCGCTGTCCGGCTGCGCATCTGCCAGCCAGTGCGCGCAAGAGAGCGGATATCAGACAGCCAGCCAGGGACTGACACCGCTGCTGCTGCTGCAGTGCCTGAAGACGGAGATGACTGACGACGGCCCCACCCGCCTCTCTGTGGAGGTTCGCCGGCTGCTCTGAGCCTGCCCCGGCCAGCTCTCGTCCAACCGACTGCCAGTGCTTGACCGTCTGCAAGTGCGCGCACCGTGCAGGCGCCGCTGCACTACTCCAACGTGCAGCTGCTGGACCCCCAGACCAAAAAGCCGGTCAGGATTGGATACAGGTTCCTGGACGACGGCACCAAGGTGCGCGCGGCCTTGCGCGAGCGGCGGGTTTGCACAGAGCCGCTTTCATCTTCGGCATCCCCCTGGACAGCAGACCGCTCCCTGTTACTTTTGGGCGCCAGTGGACGTGATGTATCTGAGCAATCGAAGTGCTGAACGTGGCACGCAGGTGCGCTTCACGCGGGGCCGGCACGCGTCCGGCAGCATCGTGCCAAAGTCGGACGTGCTGAAGCAGCGCAAGTCGCCGCGGCCGACGCTGCCTGGCGCGCCCCGGCCTTCACCAGGCCCCGCCGACGCAGCCCACTGCTGCTGCGGCACCCCCTTGCCGCCAACACAGCGTTCTGCGCCCACACCCCTCGTGACAGACCAATGCTCGAACGCTTCAGCACACAGCTTCTGACTCGCGTCGCCACCCCGTGCCCGGCGCGCTGCAGGCGAGAAGGACACGCCGGCGGAGGAGGCGGCGCGCGTGTCGTACATGGCGGCGGACTACCCGGCGATGCTGCGGCGCGCCGCCGCGGCCGACGCCGTCCGGCAGTACGGCACCTGGCTGGGGCGCGCGGGCAGCGCGCCCTGCGGCGCCCTGCGCGCGAGCCTGCTCGCGCCGGAGGGCGCGCTGCGCGGCGCCGCCTGGGCGGGCCTGCGGCACCGCTGGCGCGGGTTTGCGGCCGCTGCGGCGTGACGGTCGCGGCGCGCCCGCGGCGCTGCCGCGGACCTGCTGCGGTGGGACGGCGGTGGGGCGGGACGCGCGGGCGGCGCGGCCGGCCCCCCGCTTGCGCCAGACGGCGCGCTGCGGCGCGGCACTGCTGGCGCGGCTGCGCACACGTCCTGCAGAGCAGCGGGGCAGTGTTCCGGGCGCCTCGCACGTGTCAGCACAACTGACGGCCGCATGTGCAGTAGCTACCAAGTACTGTTGGGCGTAAACATGGATTGAGCTTACAAAGGAACTCACCCTGAACACTAGAGAGTGTCGCTTTGGTTCTCTTTGTGCGTTTTGGGCGTGACGATGCAGATTGACACATCTGCGTGCACTTCGCGTCTGCAGAGTGCATGTATCAACAAGTAAGGCGGTTTGCCAAGTGAAGCGGCGTTGCAACCGTCCCAGAAAGTTGCTGTAGGCTTCTGCCTGGGCCCCAGGCCCTGGGGTGCCTGCTTGGCGTGCCTGTACAGTGCGCCAGGTGGGGGCCATGCTGCAGCCCATGCTCACGCATGCCTGCACCAGCAAATAAAAAAACGCGCACATCAGTCATTCATCATTCTCAGCACTCGTTGCGCATGGCAGCCGCCATGTACCCTGGCGGTGGTCTAGCAGGGCTTGCTGATGGCCGCTCATCGGTCGTTGGTGGAGGACGCAAAGTACTTCCGGCACACCTGAATACCCAAACAAGTCCGCTGCATTGGTGTTGCAAGCAAGTCTTGAGGTCACTAGCTTGTCTCCTGCTCTGCACCACATAATGATGAAGTCCAGCTGCCATGCCCCGGTCTGCCGCTTCCTTGGTGGCCAACGGTGCGGCACCATATGCTTTCCCACAGTGAAACGCCGCTGCTTGCACAGTGCTGCCAGGGCGTTGCTGACTTTCTGCGCTTGCACACCTGCAGGGTGGTCCCGCAGCAGGCTGCAAGGGCTCGCACGCATGTCAAGCTCGCGGCCCGAGCCGAGGTTGCTGTGCAGCAGTTGCCACCCTGTTCCAAAGTCAAGAAATCAAAGTCAAGAAATGAGTTGATGCTTGGTACACCAATGACAGCAGATGTTTGATGCGTTACGTCAACGTCACTTCAGTGCTGAGACGCCTTGCTAACGCGGGACGGTGCGGCTCGCAGAGGACGCTGGACACCAAGTTTGCAGACTACATCCCGCGGACAGCCTTCTTCTTCCCCGGGCAGGGCGCGCAGACCGTCGGCATGGCCAAGGTGCGGCGTCAGCAGCGCCGCAGCCGGTTCCAGCACTCACCCGTGCGCGCGAGCGCCCCGGCGCCCCCCGCCGCGCTCTCAGGCGCGCTGCGGCGGGCGCGCAGGACGTGGCAGCCGCGGTGCCCGCGGCGAAGGCGCTGTTCGACCAGGCGTCGGAGATCCTGGGGTACGACCTGCTGCAGGTCTGCGTGGAGGGTGCGCGCGCCCGCGGCCCGCCGACAGACCGCGCATGCGCTGGGCGCGCGCGGGTTTGGCAGGATGTTGCGCAGGTGATACGCAGGTGTCTTGCCCCAACAAGAGCCAGACTTGTGCAGAGTCCGTGTACACTCAGACTTCGAGCGACCGAGGCTGTATGCATGAGCTCTGGGCCACGTCCAGTAATATGCGTGTAGATGCGGGCCGCGGCCGAGCGCCGACCGTGGGCCGCGCTCAGCGCGCGGCGGGCAGGGCGCTGGGCCGCTGGCCCCAAGGAGCCGCTGGACCATGTGACAAAGGCTTTTGCGAGCTCTGGGTGACTTCATATTATGTGCCAGCTCTGGGTCACTTCAAAGTATTTGCATGTGGAGGCGGGGCGAGGCCGAGCGGCAACCCTGGGCAGGACGGGGCTCCCCGTGCTCAGCACGCCTCGGGCGAGGCGAGGCTCCCCGTGCTCAGCACGCCTTGGGCGGCGCGCAGGCCCCAAGGAGCGGCTGGACTCCACGGTGGTGAGCCAGCCCGCGATCTACGTCGCCAGCCTGGCCGCGGTGGAGCAGCTGCGGGCGGCGGAGGGCGAGGCGCGCACCCCCCCGCCCAATCCGGTTGGGCCGACCTCACCGCGGGCCCAGGCTCCCGCCGACCTCTGTGCGATCCCACCGGCCGCCCCGGCTGCCCGGGGCGTGCGGCCGGAGCCGGGGCGGGCGCGCGTCTGCGCCTCCCACAGCAGGTCCATAAGCCCTTGCGGCCAGCCTGGCTGTGCTGAAGCGGCCGCAGGGCCGCGGCTGCGTTGCTGGCAACCCCCCCCCGCGCCGCACGAGCAGGGGCGCCGCTGCTCGTCGATCTTCCACCGGCGGGACGCGCCCGCAGGCCGCGAGCCGTGACGGGGCTGGGCTGACAGCCACCGCATGCGCTGCACGACAGCCCGCGCCTGCGTGCGGCGCAGGATGCGGTCGCGGCGGCGGACGTCGCGTGCGGGCTGAGCCTGGGCGAGTACACCGCGCTCACGTTTGCGGGCGCGATCAGGTGCGCTGCCGGGCTCGGCGGGGGGCCGGGCATTTGCTGTGTGCCGCGCGCGCGCCAGGCGTGTGTGCGCGTCCCTTGGCGCGCAGCCTGCAGCAGCGCTTTCGGGTTGGCCTGCAACGTGCATGCGCCATTGTCGGGCAACGGGCGCCGACGCGGCGCGCATCTGCGCTTGCTCGTCGCCGGCAGCGTCCGCGAAAGCGTTTGGTTCCTTGCGCTGCAGCGCTGGCGTTGCACGGCGGGCAACACAGAGCGCCGGCTGCCCTGCCGACACAGCCGCGCTGTCGCCGCACTGCGCGCCGGCGCGCGCGGCCTGCGGCACGGCGCCCAGCCTGGGGGCGCGCGCGCAGCTTTGAGGACGGCGTGCGGCTCGTGAAGCTGCGCGGCGAGAGCATGCAGGCCGCCGCCGACGCGCGGCCGTCCGCCATGGTCTCCATCATCGGCCTGGACGCGGCAAAGGCGCGCCCTGCCGCCGCCCTCACAACGCATGCGCCTCAGGCCCCCGCTGCAGGGAGAGGGGCGGCAGGAGCCCAGCGCGGCGCCTCCGAAGCTGCGGAGCTGGGGCGCTCGGGCTGCAGCCGGGGCGCGCCAGCTATTCACAGCGCCCCCTTCCTAGTCCAGGTTTGGCAGAGGCGACCCCGTATCCCGGCCCCCGTCCCCGTGCTGGCCCCACCCCTACCCTAACCCTAACCGTGCCAGAAGACGGCCGAGCTGTGCGAGGCGGCGAGCGCAGAGGTGGGCACGGCGGAGGGCGTGCGCGTGGCCACCTTTCTGTGCGCCGGCCCTGATCATACCCTAACCCTAAACACGCCCGGCCGCAGACGGCCGAGCTGTGCGAGGCGGCGAGCGCGGAGGTGGGCGCGGCGGAGGGCGTGCGCGCGGCCAACTTCCTGTGCGCCGGCAACTACGCCATCAGCGGCGGCCTGGCCGGCTGCGACGCCGCCGAGCGCCTGGCCAAGAGCTTCAAGGCGCGCGCCGCGCCGCGCCCGCCGCGCCGCCGCGCGGCGCCCGCTGGCGCAGCTGCCGAGACGCCCCCGTCATGCACGCTACCTGCGGCGTCTGACTGGGCAGCTCAGCGGACGCTCAAGCATCTCCTCCGTTGCTGTTGTCAGTGCCTGCCGCCAGGGCATGCCCCTGGAGCCAGACGTGCACGGGTGGGCCGGGACCTGAACAGGGCACGTTGCTGCCACGGGCAGCCTTGTGCGCACTGCATGCAGGAAGGCAGACAGTACGTGCGATCAGGGCGCGCAGCAGCCGCGCGCAGTGCCCGACAGACCTGCGTGCCCGCTGCCCCCGCGCGCTGCTGACGCCGAGGGCGGCCGCGCGCGCCAGGCGCGCAAGACGGTGCGGCTGGCGGTCGCGGGCGCCTTCCACACGGAGTACATGAAGCCCGCGGAGGACAGCCTGCGGTGCGGTTAGGGTAGGGTAGGTGACAGCCTGCGGTGCGGTTAGGCAAAGGTAAGTGACGGCCTGCGGTGCGGGCCGCGCCCGCGCCCTGAGCACCTCGCTGCTAAGCTCAGGCAGGGCGCGGGCGCCGCCTGCCGGCGGAGAACTCGTATGACCGCCGCTGCCTCGGCGCATGCAGCGAGTGCACACCCCGGACGACGGCAGCCTGGTGACACAGCCTGTGTACTGCATGAGTGCTTCACACGCAGCCCTTAGCCGCCGCCAAGCCCGCGAGCTGACCGCAGTCCCTTCTCCCGCCCCGTTGCTATGCTCCAGCCCCGCAGAGGACAACAGCGCCGGTCAGCGCCTGCCTTCATACGCATGCGCTGCGCACAGCGCGTCTGCCTCTGGCGCCTTCCCAGAGCGCGCTTGGCATCGCCCGCCGTAAACCCACTGGCGCGCGCGAGTGCCCCGTGCAGGGCGGCCCTGGCGTCGACGCAGGTGCTGGAGCCGCGCATCCCGGTCATCTCCAACGTAGACGCGCAGCCACACTCGGACCCCGACACCATAAAGGACATCTTGGCGCGCCAGGTGCTGCTCTCCCGCAGGCGCTAGCAGGCCCCCATGACCTGTGCGCCGGGCGCCTGCGCGCGTGTGCAAGTGTGTGTTCGCTAGAAGCGAAAAGTGTGAAGACGGCCGCACATGCGCTGGTCAGATTGGGAGGCTACCAGGCGAGTGCAGATGCAGCAGCGCGTCAGGGGACCAGGTACCGAGACTGCTACAGACTGGATGCGTCGGAGAAAGTGGCATGCGCCCTACCCTATCTCGAACCGTAAAACCTTGAGGGCGACCCGCCGCGCGCGTGCGCGCAGCTGACGTCGCCTCGTGCAGTCGGAGGGAGGCGACGCTGGAGGCGCTGCTGGTGGCGCGCGGGCATGCGCCCTACCCTAATTCTAACCCAAAAACCTTGAAGGCAGCTGGCCGCGCGCGCGCGCAGCTGACCTCGCCCGTGCAATGGGAGGCGACGCTGGAGGCGCTGCTGGCGCGCGGCCTGGAGCGCAGCTACGAGCTCGGGCCCAACAAGGTCATCGCCGGCACCATGAAGCGCACCGACAAGGCGCACCCCGTCACCAACATCCAGGTCTGACCCGGCGCGCCGCATCCGCTGCGGCGGATGCCCCCGCGCAGAGCCGTCTCACACGCTTCCACAAGTATCAGGGTACCGCGCTCACCGGGCCGGACCCATGGCCGTCTCAGAAGGCCGGGCTTCATGCCATTTGGGCGTCATGCCATGGTTGGTGTTGTAAGGCTTGGCTGCCTACGCCATACACAGCGCAGGCATTGCTATGGGTTGCTGTTTCCTGCTGTTCTGTCAGGCAGGGTGAGCGCTGTGGTGCCTCAAGTTTGTGCAGCTGCAGTGTGAGGCGAGCTGCTGTACGAGTGGCCTCCCGCCCACCGGGTTTGTGATGCGAACTAGCAGCACTGTCATGTACACAGATAGAGCGAGAGCCGTTCACGCGCTGGCATGCGGCACCAGCCTGAGAGGATGACACCGAGACCTGGAGAGCACTGTAACGAGGGTGACAAGCCTCGGCCTATAATAAACACGATCATCACAGGCATCCCCGTGTGATGCGCTTACAGGCCTCCTCTTGCACCAAGTGTAGAGGTGCCAGGACAGGCCAGGCGGCCCCAGGACTCTACGGAAGAGGTGCACTGCGAGCTTGACGCCGCTTCGCCCCAGTGCACCACCACCTCACGCTTAATCGAAACGGCAGTGGCCTCCCGGCAACCCTCGGCAGGCGCAACCTCAGGCGCAAGCGCCTTGGCAGCCAGCGGCCCGCGCGGTCGCAGGCAGGGCGAGCACGCGCACACTCGCGCAGCCTCATGCCTGGATGCCGGTGGCCTCCATGATGTGGCTGAACGCAGGGTCGCCGTGCTGCAGGCCGACGTTCACCAGCAGCTGCGCCAGCCACCTGGCGCGCAGCGGCGTACGCAGGATTGGCTGCCAGCGCCCGTGATGTAGGCGCGGGCCAGGTCGCCGCGCTGCAGGCCGGCCCTGGGGCTCACTGTCGGCAACTTCAACCTCCCCTCTGACGCAGCCCGTTGCGGCACAAGCTGCGACGGCCGCTGGACGCAGCATCACACATCATGGGAAAGGCGCAAGCACAGATCTCCGCAGGTCCATCGTTGGGCAGACCATTTCGCCTAGCTCTTCGAACAAGCCACGGTGGGTCGTGCAAGCGGCCGCGCAGAACTTGCGGCGAGTGCGGGGCGCACTGGCGCGTCTGCAGGTCGTCCTTGAGGCAGACGGTGAAGCCCGGGTCGCGCAGCAGCTGCGGCAGGCACTGGCGCAGCGCCTCGCGCGCGCGCGTGTTGTCGCTCAGGCGCAGGTAGCAGCGGATGATGTGCTTGAGCAGCCGCGTGCTCGGCTGCTCCGGCAACGCGGCCACCATCGCGTTCAGCACCGCGCTGACCGCGAAGAAGCGCTCCGCGGTCGCGCAGATGTAGTTGAGGCCCACCTGGCGCGTGCGCGCGCAGGCCGTCGGCTGGTCGTGCCTGGAGGGAGCTGAGTGTGCCTGACGCATGCTTAGCGGCTGTTTAGAAAGACGGCACGCGGCGCCCTGCAGGAACGCGGCTCGAATCTCGCTGCGCGGTGCCCAAATTATACAAAATAATGGTCAAGCCAGACGCTTGCCGAGGAGAGTCTTCCTGGCGCCTGAGGGCCCACAGCAGGACACACGCGTCCGGCCCCGGCCATATGGCGCGCGGCCCGCACGTTGTCCAGCAGGATCTTCTGCACGATGAACGTCGCGACCGTCTTGGACAGCTCGCTGCCCATCTCCATCGTGCGCAGGCACAGCGGGATGATCTCGGTGGACAGCAGGAACGCGATGACGTCCGTGTCGTCCACCTGGCGCACTCGCGCACTGGCGTGAGTGTCATTTCGAGGCACGGCAGCCTTCACCCCCTGCTGAGGTGATGGGGCTCAGCATAGGTGGCGCAGGACCTGCACGGCCAGCTCCATGAACCTGGTGTGCGGCACTGCGTGCCTGGCAGTCCAGTCGGCAGAGATGGGCGGCACAGGCACAGCCTAGGCTGGCGCGCCAAGGTCGCTGCGGTGTCACCCAAGCCGGCACGGCTGGGTGCTCGAGGCACGGGGCGCCGCCCGGCCGCACCTTGACCAGAGCGCCGATCACGCCCAGGCTGGTGAGGCGCAGGTACTCGAACGGCCGCGTCTTGCTGATTGTATTCAAGAACGGGTACAGGAACATCGGGATGTACGCTGCGTGCACGGGCCCGCCCCGCCGTCAGCGCCCGCCTCTGGCCATGCCACCGCAGCGCAGGAGGCTCCTGCTGCGGCAGGCCAGGCTCCAAGGCGGCCAGGACAGGAAGTGTGCTGGGGTCATCGTGGTGCAGGCAGCAGCGGTGCCCTGCAGCGCAGCGTGGCGCGGCCCGGGAGCGCACCCTGCAGGAACAGGCTGCGCGTCTCGGGGTGCGACGCCACGCACTGCAGCAGCGCGAGCGCATTGCACACGCGGTTGGACGCGTGCGCGGTCAGCGACGGCGGCGACAGCAGCGGGTAGATGGCCACAATCTCCTGCAGCAGCGCGCTCACGGTGCCAAAGCTGTGCCACAGGTGCGGCGCCAGCTCCGGGAACGACTCCCGCTTCTTGCTGAGCTCCAGCAGCGCGTTCTCCCGGGCCTGCGGGTTGGTCAGGTCCAGGACCAGCTGCTCCATGCGGGGCGTGTGCGCGCGCGGCCGGCCGCGGCGCTCACATCACGGCCGCAAGGAGGCCGTATCAGCCCTTTGTCCCGTACAGAAATCGCTCCTGACCACGTTGCGCTGTGTCCTGAGCCTTGAGCACAGTTCGATGCCCCTCGCCTCTTGCGGTAGCCACACGAGAACGGTGACCTTACTATTTCATTGTGGTATGCCAGTGAGGACCGCTGCGGTACTGGAAGGGGTTCTCAGTGAAGCTCTTTCATTCTTGCTCCTACTAGGCTAGCAACTCTTCAACTGCAGCAGGCCCTGAGGAGGCTTTGTGTGGTAATCGAAGGCCCACCATTTGGGGGCCCCAAAGCTGCGCGCGCACGCTGGTACTTTTTATCGAAGTGTATGGCTGCTGAAAGTTTTTGCACAAGCGCTGGCTCGTAAGCCCTGCAACGTGCATGCGCAAAGCGCTGCGGGAGGCGCTGCGCTAAGCATGGCTGCTGCGGCGCGGTCGCGTGCCGCACAGGCTGGCGCCGCCGATCACCGGCAACCAAACGGCGAGGCGGTGCGTTGCAGGCCTGGCGTGCGAGGCGACGGCACAGTGCTCCAACGTGCGCATGGGATGTTTGCACTGAGCTGTGGCGTGCCACGCGCGTGCAGGCAGCCTTTGAGGTCGGCAGCCGCGTGCTGTGCGACGCGCCTTGGGATGACAAGCAGAAATGTGCGCCAACTTTCTGCCCGGCCATCTTTGTTGGCGCGCTTTGTGCACCGTAGGGACTCGACACCGTTTGCTCACAACGGCTTGTGGCACGCAGACCTGGCAGAGGTGGTGGATCGCAGGCGAGCTGCGGACGGGACCAGCTCGTATTACATCCACTACCATGACAGTGCGCGCCCAGGGACGCTGTCTGTGTCTGAGAATGCGTAGGGGGTGCCGCTCGTTGTCGTGGCACTTTTGCGAGGCTGCAGTGGCGGCCCTGCAGCCAGGCAAAGGTGCCGAGCCGCACTCCTGGAGCGCCGGTGTGCGTTGCTGTGGGGCTTCGCGGCATTTGAGACGACGCGCCCCGGCGCAGTGGACAAGCGCATGGACGAGTGGCGGTCGGAGGGCGACTTGGTGGCGGTGCAGGGCGCGGCGCTGGCGGATGTGGCCACGCCCCGCGCGGCCCTGCTGCCTACCCTCTCTGGCGCGTGCGTGCCCGCACCGCGCGCGAGGGCGCGCTGCCTGTTGTGCTGGTCGGCTGGGTGCTGTGCTTTGCTTGAGCGACACGCACTCTCCCTCTGCTGCGGGGCTGGTTCCCGCACGGTCCCGCTCGCAAGGCCTTGCACGCCTCGTCAAGCGAGGCGTGTGGTCCGCTTGTGTGCCCGCCACATAGCGCTGCATGCTATAAGCAGCTGATGTCACGATGACAGTGCCTCTTGTCTGGTGTGTAAAGCACATACTGACATGCGCTGGGAGCGAACTTGCCTTTTGTGCGCAACGGCGCAGGTCGCAGGGCGAGCTGGTGACCAGGCAGAAGCGGAAGCTGTACAATGAGATCTACCACGTGCCTGCGGTGCGCAGGCCTTGCCCTGGGGTGCACCGGGCACCAGTCAAACCGTGTGCACACCCCTGCGTCATGCGCCTGTGCGCTGCCTATTTCCTCCGTGGCCGTGCCCTGGGAAGGGTCTGCGGCTGTGCGCTGGGGAGGGCCTTGTACCTGGCTTGCCTGTACTTTAGTCTTCATGTGATTCTAGGGCTGATCGTATGCCTGCCGTATGGGTTTGCATATAACTGTCGAGCGAAAGGAGGGCCTTGCAGACCTGGCGTACACGATGCTGGAGTGGGGCAGCGCGCCCGCAGTCGCGCAGCGGGCCGGGCTGCACACCTGCTGCGGGCGCCTGTCAGGATGAGTAAGCAGAGAGTGACAGAGGACCTGCACGGCGGTCCGCCAACGCGGACACGTTCGAGGGTAGGGTGTATATCCTACTGGGACGCGCGCGCGCCGCGTAGGACCTGGCGGACCTCGCGCCCATCGACCAGACGCTCGAGAAGGAGCACCACGAGCGCACTAAGGTCAAGAACATCCAGGTCATCGAGCTGGGGCGCTACGAGGTGCGCCGCGCCCTGTCGCCGCCTCCGCGCGGCGCCGTCCCAGTGAGGCCGAGCCCTGCAGGCGCTCACCTGTGGCGAGCGCGGCCAGACTGGCAGAGATCATGCCCACACGTTTGTCCACCGTTCTGATCAGGTGGTGTGCGTGTCTGCCCGTAAGGCGTGACATGTGCTTGTCTGCCTTGTTGTAAGCCACATGTATGCTTACGCTCTTCAGGCAAGAAGCCTGCTGTGCGAGAGTGCTAGGTGGTGTCAGCGCATGGACAGCTGCTCAAAAAAGTAGTGCAACGCAGGGTCCTAGCTGCGCCAAGCGCACATGGCGCCGGTGCCGCGCGCCTGCCCTCCAGGGCGCGAGGCGGGGTCTAGGGTCGACGCCCCGGTCGCCGCGCGCAGGTGGACACCTGGTACTACTCGCCCTACCCGGAGCCCTACAACGGCCTGGAGCGCCTGTTCCTCTGCGAGTTCTGCCTCAAGTACTTTGGCAAGCGCACCACGCTGCTGCGGCACGCCGCCAAGTGCGCGCTGCGGCACCCGCCCGGCGACGAGATCTACCGCTCGCCACCAGCGGGGCCCGCAGCGGCGGCGCCCGCCATCGCGATGTTCGAGGTGGACGGCAATCGTAGCAAGGCGCGCGAGCCGAGGCACTGTGCAAGCTTCCCAGACCAGGACCAGGGCAGCCTGCTTCACGCAAGGGGAGCCGCGAGCGAGCTTGCGCGTGCGCGCAGATCTACTGCCAGTGCCTGTGCTTGATGGCCAAGCTGTTCCTGGACCACAAGACGCTGTACTACGACGTCGTCGACTTCCTCTTCTACGTGCTGTGCGAGGTCGGCGAGGACGGGTGCGCGCGCCGCACAGCTCCTGGCTTGGTTGTGCATGCAATTCAAGCTGCCGTGGAGGTCGCGCCAAAGCGCTGTGCTTGCCGCTGCTGGCGGGCGAGGCGTGGCGAGCCTGTTCAGGTGCAGGGCACATGGAGCGCGCGCGCACGCGCCGAGAGCAGAGATGAAGGGCGCGCGCACGCCCCGTAGAGCGGGCCACAGCGCAGCGCGCCGTGCAGCGAGGGCGGCGGGCCGAGGCGCGCGCGCTGCCCGCCGGGCGCGCCTCCTGAGCCGGCGCGTGCGCGCCGGGCACAGATACCACGTGGTGGGCTACTTCAGCAAGGAGAAGGCCAGCCAGGGCGGCAACAACCTGGCGTGCATTCTGACGCTGCCGCCGTACCAGCGCAAGGGCTACGGCCGCTTCCTGATTGCTTTCTCGTACGAGCTGACCAAGAAGGAGGGTGGCGTCGGCACGCCCGAGCGCCCGCTCTCCGACCTGGGCAACGTGCGGGCCCCTTCCCCTCTTCACGCGCGCCGCCCCAAGCTGTCAGTAGTGCACGAGAGGAGCTTTCCTGTGTCTGGCTGCACAGCCATGTTCCACAAGGTCCAGGACGTAGCGCTGCTGCGGGTCTCGCTCGGCGGGCGATGCGCGCTTGTAGGCTACCCTAGTACTGGCACCCCGTCCTTGCTCAATCCCTGTATGGCAGTGTCGCAACAGCCTGCTCCCGTGTATACACCTTGGCACGCGTGCTCGGGCAGCGTGTTGCGCTGTTGGGTGCACAGGCGCGCGGAGGGGGGTTGTCGCGGGAGCGCGCAGCGCGAGCGCCGGCGCCCACGCGCGCGCCGGGGCGCGCGCAGGTGTCATACAAGTCGTACTGGATCCGCGCGATCCTGGAGGTGCTGCACGCGGGCCGCGGCACCATGATGAGCATCCAGGACGTGAGCAACGTCACGGGCATCCACCCGAACGACGTGCGCGAGGCCATGGGCACCATCCAGCTCACGCAGTGCGCCCCGCGCGCGCCTCCGCGCCTCCCGTCCACGCTGCCACCCCCCGGGCCTAGCCGGTCTGACGGGGACAGCGCCCTGCGTGCGCGCGCCGCCGCCCTGCTCATGTGCATTCGGCGCCTGGCGGGAGCGGTTATTGAGGTGACAGCCTGTGACAGTCCAGCTGCAGCGCCGCGCCCAACTCGGAGGGCATCCAAAAAGCGCATGTGCGCATGTGTGAGTCGACTCCGTGCCGGCCGAGGGCGACGCGCCGGCCCGCGCGGCGCAGGTACGTGAAGGGCGACACAGTGCTCAACGTGACGCCGCGCGTGGTGGAGGAGCACCTGCAGAAGATGGACAACCGGCTGACCATCCTCATCGACCCCGCGCGCCTGCACTGGACGCCCTACGTCACCTCCCCGACCGGCCGCCGCTGACGCGCGCGGCGGCGACGGGGCGGCGTGGGGCGTGCATGCGCGCGCCGCATTGCCTGGGCCCACTCGTCAGCCCCAAGCCCCGCGTCGGGCAGGACGGCGCAGCCCGTTTTATGCCGCCATTCTCCTCTGGCCGCACTAAAGCGCACTGGCTTTGTGAAAGCGGAGGGGACCGAGCAGGCCTTGCAGAGGACGCAGGCTTGGGGCGCTGGGCCGCTCACGCAGAAGGGTTGTGTTTGAAACGTCTCAGGCGTGAGTGGCCGCATGATGTGCATCCGTTTAGTCATGCGCTGCACTGGCGTGCAGGGTGCTGAGCGGCACTAAGGCGCGGGTGTCTGTGGCGTCTGCCTGTGCCAGCGCGCAAGGAGCAACAACTGTGCATTGACGGGCGACGGCTATGCGTTTCTAGGAGCTCGTGGAGCGGGACAGGGTGGGTGCTTGTGACTGCGTGCTGCTTTGACTGGGATTGTGACTTTGACTTGACACGTAGATTGTGGGATGACGTCTGGGTGGTCTCATCTGGCAGTGTTAAAGTGCAAGCGCGGCAGGGGACGTTGACTATGCTCTGCATGGGTTTGAGCGCGTCAGGCTTTGTCCTTGGTGGTGTGTACAGTAGGACTTTCAACTGGCATGCAGCTGTTGAGGCTGCAAACGCATGACATTGACAGGGTGGGCAGGTCAGGAATCTTTACCTAGCGAGTGCGCGGCAACATCATATCAACAACTAAAAGAATGGCCTCTCCACAACCTGATCGCGCGTCTGAATAGCTCTCATCCTGGTCTCTCTCAGTGGCCCCCCTTCAATACAGCTGCTCACACTCCAGCCCGGCTGCTCTCCATGCGAGTGTTAGCCCCACTCATCCAAAAAAGAACCTGTCACAGCTCCAGGTGCCTCACCGAATACCAACTACTTGCCCAGGCCCGGCAGCTCCTTCGTCACCCGGTTCTGCAAGCGCGTCACCAGTTCAGCAGCTCTTTCCACACCGGCTCAGCCAGTGGCACCTCTGTCCACGCATAGACGTGATTGCTTGGATACATACGTGACCGCTCGAACACATACAGACAGGGCTCACAGTGCCCATGGCAATTGTTATAAACCAGGGGGGGCAGGTGGCTCACCACTGCGTTGCCAATGTCGTCCTTCACGTCGTCCTTGTCAATGAGGTACTTGACGCCAAAGTACGGCAACAAGAGCACGGAGGCGGCCTCAAGCGGGAAGCCAAGGATCTGCACGTATGCGGGCACTGCATTGGGTCTGTTCAGGCATTTGAGCAGAGAGTGCGCGGGACACCCCACCGCCGACATACCAGGCTAAGGCCGGGCAGGTGGATCAGCCACTCGACAAAGAAGAAGAAGCCGAGCGCCGCAGCGGAGTAGCCGACGATCTGCGCGCACGCAGACAGCACTTGCGCAGAGTCAGCGATCCTGAGCACGGAGTGGACAACACACTGCTTGCAGGCGCGTTCCAAGCAGAGTGGCAAGGCACAGCTGCGCTGGGGTGCGCACCGCAGGCTTGTTCGAGGCGCCTTCGAACTGCGGGGCGTCTGCCTCCCCGTTAGCAGCTGCTGGTGTGCACAAAGGCAATGCCGGCGTGGACATGCACTACAAGGCTATGCAGGAAGCAACGAGTGCGCGCCTTGTCGGCCAGCTTGGCCAGGAAGCTGTCAAAGTCCTGCGCGACCTCGTCTGCCTTGTCCGTGGAGCGCGCTTTCGCGGGGATGCCAGACCTCCCTGTTGCCCAATGCAGCCATAGTGTGCGCTTGTTCTGCGTGAGAGGTGACACACGTAGAGTCCCAGAGAGCAGGATCGCGGCATCAAGGTGGAGATCGCACCGCGGCTCAGCGCATCACTCCGCCGGCCCACGCTCGCCAGCGGCCTCGCCACCGGGAGGCTGCGCTGTGCTGCTGCGCGCTGCACCAATGCAGGGCCAGGCCTGGCAACAGTCGAGACCTGCAGGCAGGTAGCCATGGCAGCGATGTACAAGGGACGTCTATAGGTGTTTCGAGCTCCTGGACGCAGGCTCAAGCAAGTTTCACTGTGGGGATTGGCTTGCGATATAGCGGAACTCTTTCGAAACCTGTCGGCAGAGGACAATCGTATAATGTGCCGGAAAATTTTATGAGCAGAATACCACTGTGCTCGGCCTCTCTGTGAGACGCACTCTGTGTGCGTAGACAGGCAGAACTAAATAGCGTTGACCTGCAGAAGGTCACTACTCTTAGCGCTGTGCACAGTGCGCACACTTGTGTGCTTGCTCGCTGCCACGCTCGGCCAGCTGTGCACGCGCGGGCGGTCGCTTGCCCAGCTGAGCTGCTGGGCGCTCCGCGCCCGCCATGCCGGCCGTACCTGAGGCCCCGCGCACATATGATGAGGCGCGCCTGCTGCTGCAGATGCGGCTGCATACACGCTGCTCGCGCTCACACACTGTGTACAGCCGGTCGCATGAGTGCAGCCACCGCCAGTTTGCCGAAGAGCTGCCGACTGACTTGTGTGGGGCGGCCGGCGCTCACGCTCAGTAAGCGCGTGCTGCCGCGAGCAGGAGATGGAGTTCATCGAGCAGGTCAGCGAGGTCGAGTGGCGAGTGCGGCCAGGCTTCGTGCCGGGCATGCACGTGCCAGGCACGTTCTACGTGAACGCGGCGCTGCGCGAGCTCATTTTCGAGGAGCTGCAGGTGTTTGCGCAGCGCGCGCAGCATGGCGGCTTCCTGCCGGCCGTGAAGCAGATTGCCAACGTCGCCGCGCTGCCCGGGATTGTGCAGGCGCGCTGCCCCGCAGCGGGGTCCAGCTGAGCGCCACACATGTTGCTGTAAGCGGTGTTTTTTTCCCACACAGTGTCCCTATGCTGGCAAGGCTTTCTTTTGGAAGCCTCGCTGTTGAGCGAGCTAGGCGTCCTACTGTGATTGTCCGGCCTGTGAACATGTTGGCGGCGGCCCGCCCGGCGCTGGAACCACAGCGGCCCATGAAACCTGCACCTGCTCACGCACTGCTCCTGACGCCCCTCTGTGCGGAAGCGCAGAAGTCGATCGCGCTCCCGGACATGCACTCTGGGTACGGCTTCGCGATAGGCAATGTGGCGGCGTTCGACATGGCGGACCCGCTGGCGGTCGTCTCGCCGGGCGGGGTGGGCTTTGACATCAACTGCGGCGTGCGGTTGATACGCACAAACCTGGTGCGGCGCTGTGCCTCAGCCCCATCCGGACTGCCAGGTTGCGGCCAGCGCGTGCCAGGGCCAGCCAGTGAAACAGTGACACAGGCCAGTCCTGCAGGGACTGGTACCATGAGGAGGTTTGCATTCGATCATGTTGGTCTCAATATGAGTTTGGCCCCAGTCACATGCTTGGCTTGCTTTTTGTCTGTCAGAAGTCCTTCGGTATAGGCGGCAGGCAAGTCCCGAAGTGCTACGCCTTGCCTGCTCCAGCATCCCCAACCTAGTGTGTCAGGCGGCGGTCGGCGGTCTGAGCCCGGCCGACCGCGCGCGCGCGCGGCAGTCGGAGGAGGACCTGGAGGGGCGCAAGGAGGGGCTGGCGCAGGCGCTGTTCGACCACATCCCGGTCGGCGTGGGCTCGCAGGGCATCATCCCCACGACCGCCGCCGACCTGGAGGCCGCGCTGGAGATGGGCATGGACTGGTCGCTGCGCGAGGTAGGGCCGGGGTTGGGTAGGGGCCCTACCCCACCCTTGCCCTGCGGCCCGCAACAGCGCTGCCTGCGGGTGATGACTGTTGGGCATGTAGCCAACCGGGCCGGGCGAGCCCAGGCGCCTCATGCCGACTTGGGGCCGCGCCCAAGCGGGGCCGCCGCGCGCGGCGGGCGCCCTGCCCCCGTCGGTTCTGCTGTCATGCCGTTAGACGTGCTCCACACGCGGGGGCCGGCTGGCCGCTCATCCGCTGCACGCGCGGAAGTGCCGCCAGGCGCCCGCGCCGGGGGAGCTGCGCCCCGGAGCATAGGCGCACTCAGGCAGCGGGCCCATGCGCTGGGGCCGCGCCTACAGGGCGGTGCGGTCCGAGGGCGGCGCGGCGCCGCGCGGCGGGGGTGGCAGTGGTGAGCGCCGGGCGTGCGCGCGCGGCGCGGCAGGGCCACGCATGGCCGGAGGACAAGGAGCACTGCGAGGAGTACGCTCGCATGCTGTCACCTAGCGTACCCTTGTCCTACCCTGACCATAACCCTGGCACGGCAGGGCTATGCGTGGGCCGAGGACAAGGAGCACTGCGAGGAGTACGGGCGCATGCTGGGCGCAGACCCCACCAAGGTCAGCATGCGCGCCAAGAAGCGCGGCCTGCCGCAGGCGCGCCCCCCCCCCCCCCCCCGCGTGTGGCGCGCCGGCCCCTGACGGCGGCCGACGCCCGCCGCGCTGCAGCCTGCGCCGCGGCAGGGCTCGGCGCCGCTTCCTCTGTTCACTGATGCTTAACATGTGACCATGCCTCCGCGCTGAGCACAGTGCGACTCCTTGAGAGCGGAGTCAGCACCTGACCTATGATTTGGCTTGGTAACACGTGCTCCGATATGTGACTTGGCCTGGTAAGGCGTGTTATTGAGGTGCATGGCGCCTGCACGCATGCGCTGCTGTCAGCGCGCCGGGCGCGGCCGCGCAGATGGGCACGCTGGGCGCGGGCAACCACTACGCTGAGATCCAGATCGTGGACCACGTGTTTGACGCGGCCGCCGCGCGCAAGATGGGCATTGACCGCGTCGGCCAGGCGCGCGCCCGTTCGACGCCACACCCGCACGTCCGCGCACGCGCGCCCACTGCCAATTCTGCCTTCAGGCAGGCGAGCTCGCGCCGCCTGACATGCGGCGCGGCGCGGCGCGGCGCCCGCCGTCGCTGTCTCAGCGCCGGTCACGGGGCTGTGCGCGCAGCGCATGCAGCGTGTCAGGCTGCCAGGGCGGCTGCCTCGGGCCCGCATGCTGACAGGGCTGCGACCGGCGCCGCGGGCGGCGCAGGTGGTGATCATGATCCATTCGGGCAGCCGCGGCCTGGGGCACCAGGTCGCGACCGACGCGCTGACGGCGATGGAGCGCGCCATGGCGCGCGACGGCATCCACGTAAATGACCGCCAGCTCGCCTGCGCGCACATCGGCTCGCAGGCGCGCGCGCGCGGCCGCGCGAGCTGGTAGGTGTTGTTGCGTGGGTGGGGAGCGGTTGCTGCTGGGGTGTGCGTGGCAGCACCCGGCCTGCTGCCGCGCAAACACCGGGCGGCAGGGTGATCCCTCTGAGAGTGCTGCACATGTGGGCTGCGTGCGTCTCTGCGGGCGGCACTGCGCGTCACGCCGCTGGGCCGCGCGCTGACCCGGCCGCGCGGCGCCGCCGGCGCAGGAGGGCCAGGACTACCTGGCGGCGATGGCGTGCGCGGCCAATTACGCCTGGGTCAACCGCGCGTCCATGACGTTCCTGTGCCGCCAGGCGTTCGCCAAGACGTTCGGCCGCACGCCCGCCGAGCTGGACATGCACCTGGTATACGACGTTTCGCACAACATCGCCAAGGCGTGCGCGCGCGCGGCCCCGGGGGCTGGCGGTCTGCTGTTTTAGGGTTAAGGGTAGGCTTCCCCATATGAGGGGGTACCCCTCATGGGGGGGTTACTGCGCCGCTCACCGGACGGGCAGCGCGCGCAGGTGGAGCAGCAGGAGGACATGGTTGCTAACACGCCTTCTGAAGCGCCTGGGGGCGCCGGCGGGCACCGCGCCGCTGACCGGGCGGGCGGCGCGCGCAGGTGGAGCAGCACGTCGTGGACGGCGAGCTCAAGACGCTGCTGGTGCACCGCAAGGGCAGCACGCGCGCGTTCCCGCCGCACCACCCGCTCATCCCGGTCGACTACCAGCTCACCGGCCAGCCGGTGCTGATCGGCGGCACCATGGGTGCGCCGCGCTCGCTGGGCTTCCTGCCGGATCCCGGTGCTGCAGCCACCGCTGCTGCACCAGAGCGTGCCCTGGTCAGCGCGGGTGTCACATGGGTACCCTGGCCATGCCCTTGTCGGCTGCGCCCTAGATATTGCTCTTCTCAGGCCTGATGTTGCTTGCATCGCAAGCCTTCTTCGCTGCCCCCTGCGCAGTGCATGCAGTTTGCCCCTCGATGAAGAAAGCGCACAAGCGCTTGCCGGCCACAAGCAAGCAGAGTTGACGCACGGTGAAGACCTCCCACTAGCACCAACACCGGTGCGGTCTATTGAGCGCGTCGCGGCGCTGCAGGCACGCACTCATATGTGCTGACCGGCACCGCCAAGGGCATGGCGGAGACGTTCGGGTCGACATGCCACGGCGCTGGGCGCGCGCGCAGCCGCAACAGCAGCCGCCGCCAGCTGGACTACCAGCAGGTGCCTGGCACTGTGTCGCGCGGTGTTCCCTGCAGAGCGTGATAGCAGTCTGCGCCGGGGTCTGGCCTTGTTGGGTGTGTAGTGCGCTTGTGAATATAGGCTCAGGAGCTCATGCTGCGTCACCCGGTGTCTTGAGAGCGGAGCAAGCGCCCGCCAGCCTCAGGGCTACCGACAGACATTGCTCACTAGGCTGTGCATGGCAAGGACGAGGCGGGAGGTGGCCTGCGCGTGCAGGCGCCCGTCTGACGGCCTGGCCGGGCGCCTCCCTCGACCCTGACTGCGCACGACTGCGGGAGCCTGAGCAGGGGAGGCCGCAGCAGGGAGGGCGCGCTTGCGCGGGCGCTGTGCGCGCCAGGGCGCCCCAACCCTACCCTACCCAGACCCTGCCCTGCCCCGACCCTGGGCCGCCTGCGCCGCAGGTGCTGGACGCGCTCAAGGCCAAGGGCATCGCGATCCGCGTGGCCTCGCCCAAGCTGGTCATGGAGGAGGCGCCCGAGTCGTACAAGGACGTGTCGGCCGTCGTGGACACCTGCCACGCGGCCGGCATCTCCAAGAAGGCCGTGCGCCTGCGGCCCGTCGCCGTCATCAAGGGCTGAGGCCGCGCCGGGGGCGCGGGCCCGTGGCACGCATCTGCGTTCAAGTGGACCCCGCCTCTCGGGGACCCATGCGCATGGCGGCTTTGAACGCATGTCGCAGTTTGAGAGCCTCTGTTACCTGTGCTCATCATGGTTGTAGAGAATCCGCCTGTCAGTCACCCATGCGCATGGCAATCATACATGCATGTTGCGCTGTGAGCCGAAGTCGTCCACTGCAGTGCTAAGTGTGGGTGCTATCCGTCCAGGTTAGCCATGCGGAAGGGAATGCAGTTTATCATGACAAACACCGGTTGGAGGTGCTGTGAGCAATGGAGACCTTGGGGCAGGACCGGGCGCCTGTATCTCCTGATAAAGTCAGTACGGGTGTGCCCAGCATCTAAACGCTCTCCTCACGAGACAGCAATTACACACACTCAACAGCACCAGACCATTTCCTGGCAACATGAAGCGCCCCTCCTGCTTAACAACCAAACTCGCACAGGCATCGAGCAACCACCCAACGCAACAACATGTACAGCAGCCCGGAGCTCATCTCAGCAGCGCGGCAAGGCGCGCCAGGCAAACACTCATACGAACTCGCGCTCTGGGAAGAGTGCGGGGGCGAGCAGCATCCAGGCGTACACGCCGGCGGTGGCCCACTGCGTGACCAGCTTGACCCAGACGGAGCCCCAGCCCACGTCCACAAAGTCGCGCTCGTCCGCGCCCGTGCCCCAGCCTGCGCGCCGCGCCGCCGGCCGTCAGCCCAAGGCGCCGCGCCGCCGCCGGGCGCCCTGCCTTGCGCGCTCCCCCGCGGAAACCCGCTGGCGCCCTGCCCTGGAGTCAGGACCGACCTCGGCACGCATACAGACACGCGTCACGCTGCACCAGGATGGCACGCCGCTTGGCTCCACAAGGCATGACAGACGGACGCGTGCCCCAGCGCCCGTCCCGTAGCAAGGAATGGAGGATCAGGTTACGAACTCGTTCTCCATCCACTCGTCATCACAACTCTTCCTACTAAGACCCACTTCCCAGTCTTCAACGGGGGACGGCACGCACGGCGTGATGCAAGGCAGGCGCGCCGCACCGGTCATGAGCATGGCAATGTACGTGGACGCGAGCGCAAAGATGAGGTGGAAGAAGGCGTAGTTGTACGTCACGGGCGCCAGGTCGCCCGCGCCGCCCGCGGTCGCCTCGTCCGCCGTGCGCGCGCCGCGCGTCATGCGCGCGCCGCCGTCCAGGCCCGCTGATGTGCCCTCCTCCTGCGCGCCCCGGTAGGGGTTTTTACCTACCCCGGGCTTTCACTGCCTGCCGTGCGCTGCACGACTGACTTTTCCAAGAGCATTCCCGCGGCCGTTGCACTGGCTCGAGCGCCTGTGCATGCGGCAGCCCGGCGATCCTGCGCAGCACGGCTCTAATCAAACGCGCCACCATCAGCGCACTCAGCAAAGGCTCGTGCGCGCCTGCACAAACGCGCGGCCCTCCTCGTCGTCCACGAGCGGCCGCGCCGCGTCGCCGCCGTCCGCGCCGGCGTCCGCGTCGCCGAGGCCCAGGCGGAAGAGCGCGGTGTTGCTGCCGGCGCGCAGCGCGGACCAGACAACGCTGAGCAGTGCGAGCGCCATGCCTGGCGCCAGCACATGCGCCAGGGTCACTGCGGTCATCGGCGCTTGCGTACACATGCCGACCTGGACGCCGCCCTGTGCTGGTTTTGTGTCTGCGCTCGGTGGGCGCTCCAGTTACGTCACCCAACCTATACACTTCAGGGAGTGGGTCATGCACAATGCAGTGGGCACGGTACAGATGTGACGCCCGTGCTGGCAAAGATGCGACGCCCATGCTGGATACGCTACACACGCGCCGCCCGCGCTGGCCAAGCAGGCACGCGGCCGGGCGGCGGGCGGCGCGCCGGCGGCCAGCGTGGACGCGCTGGCGGCGGTCAGCTGCCGGCCGACGCCGTTGCAGGCGTAGTCGTGCGGCTCAGAGACCAGCGCGGAGTAGGCCAGGTACGCGCAGTACAGCGTCACTATCGACGCGGGGAAGAGGCTGCCATTGCGCGCCTGCACGCGGCCAGCACGGTCAGCCTCACCCTAGCTGCTCGTGTCCCTGGTCAGAGTCTTCTGCTCTTTAGACTACTATTGTTCCGGGTCTGAACGTGACAGCGATGTGCGACTTCCGGCGGCGCCCGCCGGTGCACGCGCTCTGCCTGCTGGACTGCTCGCAAAGCCAGCAGTTATGGAGTATTATGCCACCTGACTGGCCTGATCTGGAAGGCCACACAGCTAGGGTCACACCAGCGCAGAGCCGCAGCATCAGCTTGCTCGTCCACCACACGCACACGTATGCCGCAAGTCTGCAATGCAGCAGTGGGGCCCGGCGCGCGGCAAGCGCTCAAGACGCGGGGGGCGCCGCATGTGCGCCTGCGGCATGGGGCGCGCACGTAGGGCGACATGGACACCGCCGAGACGAGCAGGCCCAGCAGCAGCGTGAGCGAGATCACGCTGATGTTGAACGAGCAGTCGCCGGCGCCGGCCGGGTTGAAGAAGTAGAACAGCAGGCCGGCCAGCACGGCCGCGCCCGCGTATGCGCCCACCGTCACGCCCAGCAGCGCCCACAGCAGCCTGCGCGCCGCGCGCGGCCCCAGGTGACCCCGCCCGCCCGATGCCCACGCAAGCCCAGACAGGGGCCTGCTTCGACAGGCGCAGCAACCTGTCTCAGCTCGGCAAGAACTGCACGCTTGGCTGCAAACACGCCGTCAGGCTTGGCAGGTTACATGGTGCTGCAGGGGCGGCATGTAGCGGCAACTTTTGAGGGCATGGTGCGCACCGGCGGTCCTCCTCGTCGACCCAGGCGTCGTTCCAGCTGACCACAAAGTCAAGCAGCATCAGGATCTGCACGCAGAGGAAGAGCGCGGAGCCCGCGCGCGCCACCCACCCTGCACGGCGCGCAGCTCAGCGGCCGTCCCGCACCGCTCCGCTCGCCGCGGCGGTGGTATCCACAAGGCAGGGGACCCGCTGCACGCGGCTCAACAGCCGCCCCCGTCAGGTGTGACGCCGCAGGTAAATCTGATGCCTAATTGGCAGGGGGCCTAGTCTAGCGAGAGGGGTGTGCACGGTGGCCGTGCACAGTTGGCCCTCGCCAGGCCTGCCTGTGCTGCTGCCGGGCAGCCGCAACGGTTCCGAACGTTCAGCAGGCCAATGTCTATATACTCCTGGGGAATGGTTGCTGACGAGTCACGGCACAGGTGCACCTGAGGTTGCTCCGCCAGAGCCTGTGCCAGTCAAGGCCAGGTGTAGGTCTTAGCAGGAGCGAGCGGGCAGGCGTGCCAAGGGCCCGCACCATAGGCGTTGACCAGGCCGACGGGCAGGAAGAAGGCGACCACAGTGAACAGCAGCCACAGCGCGACCTTGACGAACCAGCCGCCGTGCTGCAGGTACTGGTCGCGCTTGTCGCTCTTGAACCGCACGCCCACCATTGCCAGCGCCATCAGCCCGAAGAACAGCTGCGGCGCGCCAGCCAGTGCGTCACACAGGCTGCGCCTGGTGCACCGCTGCAGCGCAGGAGCATTGTTTGGCTGCACTGAGTAGTCGCTTGAAAGGTGCACTGCAGTGGTGTTTGGCCAACAAAGGACAGGTGCGGGCGAGGCGCACGAAGTTGCCCAGGCTGACGCGGTAGACGGCCTGCTGACCATACCAGCGCTCGCTGGGGTCCACGCCGCCAGCGTGTACAATCCCTGTGCAGAGCAAAAGGCGGTCGAGAAGGACAGGTCGCAGCGCAGAAACACTCCGACTGAGGAGGGCACCCACTCAGCCTCTGTGCAGCGTCACAACATACTGGCAGAGCAGTGCAAGTGCGCTGCCGACGCACGCCTGCTTTGACAGCGCAAAGCTGAGGTGGGGCGCGGGCGCACATGGCAGCTTGTCTATGAGCGGCTTGGCAAAGTCGCGCAGCACCCACGCGGCTGCCATCGCCAGCGTGAAGAGCACGCAGTACGCGAGCCGCGCCGAGCGTCGCATGACCTCCTTGCTGGCAAAGGTGCAGGCGTGGCAGGCGCAGGTTGCCGCGCACGATGCCAGCGCCGAGCCGACCCATGAGAACGCAAACATGGCGCCGCGGGCGCAGTCACGCCGGGCCACCGGTTGTCAGCGCCTCCTGGCCGGCGCTGGCGGCGCAACAGGAAGCGGCTGCCAGGTTGGTTCCCGGCTCCTCGTTCTTTGAGTCCGGGCTTGCAAGTGGGTGCGCAGGAAGCATTGAGCTGGCGTGCAGCAAGCGGCTGGGTCAGGCCCCGGGTGGGTGCCAATGCTCGCAGGACGCTCTAGTTGTTGCTCCAGAGCTTCTCCTGTCTCACAACGGTTCCTCTTGTGTCTTCTGGTTCACATGCAGATGAGCTGGAACAGCACAGGCTCCTTTGCTAGGCGCACTGCATGACGCGGCAAAGACTCCCGAAAGAGAGGCGCCTGAGCGCAGATGACCATCAAGTTCATCCTGCTGGTGAACAAGCAGGGACAGACACGCCTGGCCAAATACACTGATCAGGGCATGAGCGTGGAGGAGCGGCGCGTGCTTGAGGGCGAGATTGTGCGCAAGTGCTTGGCGCGCTCAGAAAAGCAGGCGCGTGCTGCGCATGCTGCTAGTGTAAGTGAGTGCCCGTAGTGTGGCCTTTGCTCAAGTACAGAGCTGAGTAAGTGATGTGCACTTCCTGCAGTGCTCCTTCATCGAGCACCGAAACTACAAGGTCATCTACAGGCGATATGCCTCGCTGTTCTTCCTGGTCGGCGTGGACTCTGAAGAGGTGCCCCCGCACGGCAGTCACCTGATTCAGTGATTGGAGGCCTCACCTGTTGAGTGCCACCTTTTCTGCAGAACAGTTGAAGCAGAATAGATAGTTGGAACGACCGCCAAGTAACAAGCTGGCAGGCCAAGCAGCTGTGCTGCGTGACAACCCGGGTTTGTGTGTGCAGAACGAGCTGGCCACTCTGGAGTTCATCCACTGCCTAGTGGAGACGCTGGACCGGTATTTCAGCAACGTGTGTGAACTGGACCTGATGTTCAACCTGGAGATGGTGCGGCGGCCCCTGCTTTAGCAGCAGATCTGCTGACTGCCACACTCCTGTGTGGCTAGCATGGCTATCTTTGTCCAACGCCTGTCAACATGCCCTTCAGATTGTGCGGTCTTCCTCGCAGGCGCATTTCATTGTGGATGAAATGCTCATGAATGGTTGCGTTGTAGAAACAAACAAACACAACATCTTGGCGCCAGTGCAGCTTTTGGACAAGGCGATGTGAGTAGGGCTGCTCACATGCTGTCATTAGTCTGCTGTCATCTGCAACAGCTGCAGTCTGCTGTCATCTGTCTGCTGTGCTCTGTGTGTTTGTTGGCCATCTTAAAGGATTCGTGCTAAAGGGTCTGTTATGGTCCCTCCGTTGAGTCTGAAAATGTGAAGCAAGCGCTGCTGCTGCCCGATATGCATGCATGCGTATGCTGCTCATCCTGTGGCTTGCACACAGCACATGCCACTTGCTGACACAGGTGCCACTGGTCCAGCCTGCTTGCCCCCATGATGTCTCGCCTTTCAGTGCTGCCTGTGCTGAAGCTCTAGCACCTCACACACTCTTCCTAGGTACACTCAGCTTCCCTGTCATTACACTGCTTAAACTGCACACTACTTGCCACTCCCCTGCTACACTACCTCTGCTCACTGTCTCTTGCTTGCTGGCAACCAGCACCAACTCTCCCTATTCTACCAGACCAGGCTCAGTTTATCCTGCCTACTCTACGCCAGTCAACTCTGTCTGCTGTCCTACTCACTCCTGGTTCCTCAGCAATGTGCCTGCGCTGTCTGGAACAGCCTGCATAGCAGCCTGCTGTAGCCGCCTCTGCATGAGCAGGTGCGGACTGCCTGTACTGCCTATACTGCCGACAAAATGCTACCGTGCAGGACGCGCCACTTCTACAACTGCAAAGTCTGTGAGCGGCAGACCAACATGGGATAAGAGGAGTGCCTACATGCAGGCCTCGGCGCATGCGCTACATCTGCTGACCTGCATGCCCTCCATGCCACAATCTACCACTAGCGCGGCTGCAGTCCTCCTGCGTGCATAGCAACGTCCTGTGTGCTTGACACAGCAACCAGCATAGTGCCCAGGCATGTAGTTGCCTGGGCCTTCTGTCATCAAAGGCGCGCGGGACGCGAGCCAATGCCCCACACGGGGAGCTGCGACCGCTGCCATGCAGCGCTGCCAGCTGGCCGCGCTGAAGATGCAGGGAATAATTTAACACCAGGCGGCCGCCATGAGCAAGGGGCACAGCTTGCCCCACGACATGGACACGGCGCCGATTGAAAAACTGCACAAGGCACCCTGTCCAGTTTACCATCCTGTGTGTGTTGCGCCAGGAGCTGGCGTCAGGCACGGAATGTGCCGGTCAGCCCTGGCCTGCGTGCTCATGCAAGGCCCCTCCATGCCCCGGTCCGCGATCTTCAGCAGCACCACACGTGTCTGGGTACCGCCCCGCGAAGTGGCAAGCCGCACGTTCAGTAGTGCGGCATGCGTCCCTCTACGTTTGATAGCCCCCAGGATGGCCCCACGCGTCTCGCGGCAAAGACAACAGGCTGCGCGGCCCCCGCCCTGTTTATAGGGCATAGCGGACAGCAGCCGGCGCACACAAAACACAAAACAAGGAGCCAATGTGTCATGCCACGGAGTGCCATGAGTGGCGTGGCGCCTCCCATATCGCAGGCACGTGCATTGGTGCAGCCCAACACGGACTGGGCTTACATGCAGGCCCCGGTGTGACGCCGGCCCGGGTGTGCCTCGCGGGCTGTTGCCCCCCCACTTCAATAGAGTCAAACTGAAGACCTGGCACACGGGAACCGGCGGGAAGGAGAACAGCCGAAAATCAAGACCAGCACAGCCCCGGTGGGGCAGGCATGCGCGGCGCCGTCGCCGCGCAGGGAAAACTGACCACTCACAGGTCTTCGCACTTGCGGCTATGCTGCCCGCCGGGAGACCAGCGGCACAACTGCGAATGAGAAACTCAGAAGTCTGAGGGGCTGCTCCAGGCCAGACAACACCAGACCTGTCAGACCCACGGCATGCACACCCTGAGGCCGCGCCACCCCGGGTTGCGAGGGATGCAGCGGCGGTGATGCCGGAAACACTCCAGGCCCCGACATCACCTCCAAAGGCGCATGTGAGTGACTGGTCGCACGCGCTCGCACATGCTCACTGAGCGAGCGAGCAGTGGTGCTCATTCCTTGCTGCCACCCGGCCGCATGCCCACTCAAGTTCGGTTTGCCGCGGCGTCAGAGCGCCGCGGAAACTGCGCAAACGCGCCTAGACATCATCCATCGCCGCCGCAGCTGACATTCTTTTGCAAAGACAGACTGCGCGGACTCCCCAGCCTCCACCCCCCCAAAATAAGAAGCTAGAGCGCAGTTGCCGCGCTGTGTACCGCCCTCAGCCCCGTGGGCAGGCCTACCTGCCGACTCTGCAAGATCCCAGCCCGCCTGGGGCACCTACAGCACAACAGAAGCGCTGCTACAAGCCATACGCCCTAGCAGCGCGACCGCTGCTCTCTTGCCGCAACTGAGCATATGCCCTCAGGAAACCACCTCGGCACTCACAGCCCTGCGGGGGCCGGCCGCGAACGTGCGCGGGCACCGCCGCCTAGCAGACCTCACGCGCGCAGCGCCGCCTAGCAGGCGTCGCGCGCGCTGCGCTTGGTCTTGGGGCGTGCACGCGAGCCGAAGCGGCGGCCATCGCGACGGCGCGCTGCCCGGCGCGCGGCGGTCGCCGGGCCAGGCTCGCCGTCCTGCGGCGCATGCATGTACCCTGGAGGGCCCTGCCCGGCTGCCAGCGGGTTATAAGCAGCGGTCGTGCATGCACTGCAGGACCAACTGGCACCCAGCCCAATTTCTGGCCAGACAGGCTGATGAGCGGCGTGCTCTGGCGGCCTGTCGAGCGGCTCCCCTGTTCCGGGCGCGGCGCATGGGGCCTTTGAAGTCTATGCGCCAGCTGCCATGCAGGCAGCCGTAGGCTGGCAGGATCTGGCCAGCTCCCACTGCTACGGCGCGCATAGCGCTTAGAAATTGGCACGCATGTGGGCGCTCCAACCTGCAATATAACACAGATTGATATTCGGATTGCAGACAGGTCTTGGGGACTGGCGCGCGCCTGCCCGTCATCGGGCGCGCCCGTGGGCTGCGCGGCCTCGCTGATGTGGCGCGTGACGCGCTCGATGAGCTTGTGCTGGCTGAAGCGCTTGCGGTAGGGCCAGCGCAGGATGTGGTACTTGCGGCAGATCTTTTTCAGCGTCGTCACGCCCACCTGCAGCGTGGCGGCCGCATCCTGCGCGGCCACGGCCCATGCGCACAGTCACATGCAGGCCTACTTCCCATGTCAGCTCACATGGGCGGCCCATGACGGGCCTGGCCGCCAGGGGGCCCTGGAGCACCGCCGCCAGGGCAAGCGGGCTGGCGGGCGCCCTCCTCGAGTGCAAGTGCAGGGCAAGCTCATGCGAGCACGCCGGCCTTGCTGCGCACATGGAACGCGCTTGCAAGAGCACAAGAGCATGAGAGCGTCCCAGCATGCCAGCACGGGCCGCGCAGCGACGTGCGCGCCTGGATGGGCCGGTCGAAGTGGCCGCCCTCCTCCAGCAGCTGCAGCGTGATGTGCGCGACGCTGCCGCGCCGCTGGTTGAGCCGCCCGCCGCCGCCGCTGCCGCAGCCGCGGCCGCTGCCGCCGCCACCCGCGTCGCTGGTCGCGTCGGAGTCGTCGCCCGCGTCGCCGCCGCTGCTGAAGTCGTCCTCGCTCGCGCCCGCGGCGCAGCCCGTCGGCCCCTGCGAGCCCTCGCCCGCGGGTTCGCCCCCCCACTCGCTGCCGTCGCTGCCGTCGCTGCCGCCGCCGGCGCCGCCGTCGTCGACCGCCAGGCAGGCCGCACGGCGCGCAGCGCGCTGCGGCTGGCGCCGCAGGCGCGCGCGCGCCTGCGGCGCGCCCGCGCCCGGGGCCTGCGGGCGCGAGGGCGAGCCCTGCGCCGTGCCGGCAGCCTGCGCAGGGGACGCTGCTGCGTCCAGCCCCAGCTCCTGGCATGCCGCGGCTGTGCCTGCGTCGCCGCGCCGCGACGCCGGGCTGCCCGCGTCGGGCTGCTCCCAGGCCGCCAGCGCGGCGGGCGACGCGGCGGCGGCCCGCATGGCGACGGCGCCGCCGGCGCCGCGGCCGGGGCGGCCGGGCCACAGCGCGGGCAGGCGCGCGGGCGGCGACGACGACACAGACTCGCACAGGTCGGTCGGGCGGCCGCCGGCGGGGTGCGCGCGCGCGGCACCCTGGCCCTGGCAGGGCGACCACGGGTGCAGCTCGGGGAGGCCGCAGAAGATCTCGCCCTCTGCGTCTGTAGGGGCTGCACAGAGGCTCAGGCACTCCGCACCGGAGTGCTCCGGGGCACCCGGGCCGGCGGGCGCGCCTGCGCAGCGCCCGTGCCGCGGCGCGGCCGGCCCGGCGGGGCTGTCGGCGCGCGCCGCGCCGCACCCGGGCGGCGGCGCGGGCGTGCGCGCCCACGGCGGCTGCCGCACGGGCGCAGGGCTCAGCAGCGGGCAGCCAAACTCGCCCAGCGAAAGCTCGCCCTCGCCCGGCAGCGGGATGCCGGACCAGTCCGGCAGGCTCACCGGTGTGCAGCAGCCGGGCACCCCGGCCTTGGCGCCATCGACGCCCGCGCCGTTCATGCCCCGGCCGCCGCCCCAGCTCGGCGGGCGCTGCGTGCGGTCCTCGGGGCTCGCGCCCTGCGCGTGCTCTAGGCCGGCGAACGTCCACGACGGCGACAGCAGCTCCAGCGGCGCGGCCGCGCACTCGCGGCGCGGCTGCGCGGCGGCGGTTCGGTCGGAGAGAGCGCCCGGCAACGCATCCAGCAGCGCGGGCTCTCTCTCGGGCAGGCCGGCCGCGCACGCGCACGAGCTGCCGCACATGCAGGCGTCCAGGGCGCCCGGCCGTCCCGGCGTCCCCGCCTCCTCCCCGGGCAGCCACAGCAGCTGCTCGTCCGTGGCGTGCGCGCCGGCCAGCGGCCAGGCGGCGTCCAGGCTCTCTGATCCGCTGCCGGCCGCGGGCGGGCCGCCTGCCAGCGGCCAGGCCCCGTCCAGGGTCTCCGACCCGCTGCCCAGCCACGTCGCAGACTGCTGCGGCGCATCCCAGCCGGCGGGCGGCGCGGGCGCGCAGCACGGCATGCCACGGGCACTGTCGGAGACCGCAGGGGCTTCATCCGGGCTGGTCAGGCCCAGCGCGCGCAGCGCCGGCCCGCCCGCCTGCCGGCTGAGCGCCTCCGGCGCGCGCCTGGGCGCGGGTGGCGCCGCTCGTGAGTGCATGAATGGCCTGCGAGTGAAAGGCGCACTGCGGCCCACCAAGTCGCTGCTGTCGCGGTGCGCCCGCGCGGCGCGCTCGCCGCCGGCGCGTTTGCTGTCGTGCCGGGCGGGGCATGCCGCACGAGTGCAAGGGCAGCCGCGCGCCACGGCTTCGACGGCATGCATGGTGCTGCGTGGGAGCGGCGCATCTGTAGCTGGGGCAAAGGACGCATGCGGCGCGCGTGCGCGCACGCATCAGACAGGGATGCGCATGCGAGGCAGTGCAGCGTACCGGCGCTCTAGCGGGCCAGGTGCGGGCGCCTCCCACAGCGGCGCTTGCTCGCCAGGCGCCTCCGCGTCCCCGCGCACCGCCACGTCGTCAACGCCTGCCGCGCCGGGACAGAGTTGCTCGGGAGACCGCAGTTGCGGGTAGCTGCCGGCGTTCCTGGCGGATGTGCACGCAATACCCGACGCCCACATGCCACGGCAGGGCCGCTGGCAAGAGTCCTGGGCGAGTCATCCGACCAAAGGCGGAGGCAGTGCATGCATGCAAGCAAGGAGGCACATGCTGGGGGCGCATGTCCACAGGTAGTCAGACACACGGGGGCCCTGCTGTGCCCCACAGGTGCGCGAGCACCAGCGCCCGGCAGCAGGCGCTCCTGCACCTGCCGCGCTCTGAACCAGGCGCCCCCGCAGGCGCCGGGCCCACAGGCCGCCGGGCGGCGCGCCGCGGCCGCCCTGTTGGGAGGTCAGCCACAGGCTCATGGGCAGGCCCGCATGCCATGCAAGCGGCCTGCCTGCGCCCGGGAAGCGTGGCGCGCCTTGGAACGTGACACGCGCCAGGCCGATCTCGGCCGGCACGGCCACGTCGGACGGCCGCACGGCCGCCATCTCCACCTCCACCTTGCGCAGCGAGCCCAGCCAGGCGCCCAGCTTGCGCGCCAGCGCCTCCACCTCCGCGTGCGCCAGCGGCTGCCCGCGCGGCATCCCGGTCAGTGAAAGAGCGCGGTGCGGCCACACAAGGGCATCACCGGGCCGGATGCTGAGCTTTGGTGCCTTGAATTTCGCATTCACACAGGCGCAGGCGCCAGACGTATCAAACACTTGCACTACACGGGCGCGGGCAGAAGCGGCACCGGGACAGTGCGCACTATCGCCAGTGGCGGCCTGCGTGCATACAGGCGCCTGCCTGCCACGCCGAGGTGCTGGGGCGGGTCGGCGGTGCAAGGGCAGGGCTGCGTGCGCTCATTGCGCACCCGGCGCCGGAGCGGCCTAGAGACGTAGCAGCCACTGTGGCTGGCGGCCAGCGGCGGCGCGCGCGGCGCCGCCTCAAAGTCGCTCTCGTCCTCGTCGGAGCTCGCCGCGGCGGAGCCGGGCCGCGCGCGCCGGCGGGGCCTGTACGCCGCCGCCAGCGCGCAGGCGTCCTCGCACTCCTGGGCCTGGTGTCAGCACACAGCTGTGGACGGTTGGGGTGCTGCGTGGCCGACCACAGCACCCGGGTTCAGAGCGTGGACCGTGTTGCCGCCGCCCGACGCCCCAGGATGATAGCCGCGCGGATGTTGGCATCCCGGAGCACGCAGCGGGCGGGAAGCGCCCTGGCGGGACCTGGCAGCGCTGCTGGGACCCGGTGCAGGAGCGCCAGAGGCGCGCGCAGGTCAGATCCTGCTGGGAGACGAACGAACACCAAGTTCAACGGATCTCTACATCAAGCTCCGCGCCAGGCGCAGCGCCGGTCCCGGGAGCGCAGCGTCGCCTTCTTGCTCTCCAGCCAGGTATGCAAGTGAGCGGGGAAGGCTTGGTGGGGCGCGCCTGCTGCTGCAGGCCCGCCTGCTCAGTGAGGGATTGCGCGGGGGAGGGGAAGTCCGGCAGCGGCTGGGCGCCGCTGGCGCCGCACGCCCCGTGTCCTAGCTCGCTGGCGCGCAGCAGGCAGCCGCTGCCCGCCAGGGCGTGCAGGTGCGGAGCAGGGCCGAGTGCTGCCACCCCGCTCATAATCCTGCTCCAGGCCGTTGATCGTCCTGCCACCGCGCTGGCCAACGCGCCGCTGCCCGACCTCCTTTGTTGGAAGGGCCCGCCTGGACGCCTATGGTCCCTCGACTCCAAGCAGGATCCAGGACCGGACTGGCGTTGCAGCCAGGGCAAGGTCCTTCGCACCGACCTGACTCGCAGACACGCGAGCTGCGTCAGCATTGCCTCTCGGTACACTGCCAGACCCGCTGACCGAGACCGAGTTGACTGTGGTTGACATTCCGCCTCCTCTGTTGCTGACCTTCGCGGTCAGCTGACCGACACGCGAGCGAGCACGTTGAGGTGGGCCAGACGCAGCAAGAGAAGGCGGAAGCGCGCCTTTCTCGCAACTATGGTCGGCTTTGACCGCAGCATCATCACATCCAGAGACAGAGCGGGACCGCGCAGACGTTACACATACACACACAAGTGGCAGGCAGATCAGGTGCAGACCGTGAAGTCAGCAGGGCGCGAACGAGAAAAGCAGGCACTCGTACTTGGCAGCATAGGTTAGGGCTTTGGCTGCCCCACCATGACGATCAGATTTCTAGTGGGTCGTATCCCTCCCATGTCCCTCCCGTGTCCTCATCACAAGTGCACTCATGCGCTGGTGTAACCAGGTAGCGCAGCCATGGCGCAAGCCTGCGCCGCCGCTTCCCCACCGGCTGCCCAGCCCGCGGCCGCGTCGCGGGCGGCAGCGGGCCCCCAGCAGGGGCGCGGGGCGAGCACAGCATCGACGCGCGCCGCCGTGGACCCCTTAGCGCCACCATGGACCCCGCAGGCGCCTAACCAGGCAGCATGCCGGGCGCCAGCGGGGCCAGGCCGTCCGCGGCGTGGTCGAAGAAGAAGCGGCAGCGCAGGCCGGCGCTGGGTGGTGGCGGCGGCGCGCCTGCGGGGCATAGGGCGACTGCGACACGCCGGGTCACCGCCGCCAGCGGCACGCGCGTGTCCAGGTGCCCCGACGCGAACAGGTCCCCCTCGCTGCCCTGGCTCGCGAAGACGGTCTCCTGCGCGTGCGTACGCAGCCTTAACCCTAACCCTATTGTAGTGGCAACGCATGTGCTTTCACACCTCCTTGCTCTTCACATCTCGCATGCGTGAGCGCGCATGGCATCATGCTGTCATCTGTGCTCTGTCACAGGACGCATCAGCGCGCGCCAGGCTGTGCACTGCTGCAGGCAGCAACCGGCGCAGCCGTGGCGCGCCGGAGCACGCCCAACAGGCGGCAAGCTCCTGGCAAGCGCGCTGCCGTCTGCACTCGTCTAGACAAGAGCATTCCAAGTGGGCGCCCATGGGCGCGCGCCTCAGGGCGGTAGAAGCGGCGCAGGCTGCCCAGGCAGCGCCCGCGCGGCTCCGCCCACAGCGCCTCCACGCGCGCCACGCGCGGCGCGGCCTCGCCCGGGCCCGGCGCCAGCTCCACCGCGTGGCCCAGCCGCACGACCATGTCGCCCTGCCGCTGGGGTTAGGGTTATGGTACCCTATCCCACCCTAGTATACATACCCTAACCCTGCCCTCGGCGCTGGCAAGTGGCCGCAAGCTAGCTGGCAATGAGACAAACAGGCCCCGCCACAGCAAGGCCTGGCGCAATGCTGGCGCCCGCCTTGCCGCACGCGGCATCGCAGCCACCCACTCGCACGCGACGCATGCTTTGCTGTGCATTACACGCGCCGCCTTGTGCGCGGCGAGTGGGCGCTCCCTCTCGCAGACCTGATGCGCTGCGCGACGCTCCATCCAGACGGCACAGCCCATGCACAGAGAGTATCAGCCCAGCTGGGGCTGCATGCAGAGCCGCTGTGCCGCACTGCCGCGTGCGCCCTGTGAGCGCGCCTGCGTCCGGCGCGGGCGCGCGCACCCGCACAAAGCCGCCGTAGTACCGCCGGTGCTGCGTGGCGGCCAGGCCGGCGCTCGGCGGCGGCGCGGCCAGCGGCTCGCCCAGCCACTGCACGGCCTCGGCAGCGGCCGCGCCGGGGCCCGCGGCGCCCGGCGACCCTGCCGGGCGCGCGTCCGGCAGGGTCCCCCTCGCATCCAGCCCCGCTCCGGCCGCTCCGCCAGCGGGCGCGCCGTGCAGCGGCGCGCCGCGCGCGCGCGCCGCGCCTGACCCCGACCCTAGACCTGACACCGCCCCGCCTGGGCCCGCGCCGGCGCCCGCGTCGGACAGCCGCGCGCTGCGGCGCCGCGCCACAAAGGAGCCGCTGCTCTGGCTGGCGACGGCGCCGGCGCGCGGCGCGGGCGTCTCCCCGGGTGCTGCAGGGTGTCTTGGGGTTTCTGGCGGGCGCCCCGGCGCGGCGGCCAGCGGCTCTGGCAGGCGCGCCTCCAGCAGCGCGCCGGTCAGCCAGGCGAGCGGCTTGACGGGCACGCCCTCGGCGCGCGCGCGCGCCAGCAGCGGCTGCAGGTCGGCGGCCGCTTTGAGCGGCGCCGCGCGGTCCACGATGATCACGTCGGCGGGCGGGCAGGCCGCCGCGAAAGGGCGGCCCGGTGCGCGCTGCGCGTCGGGCAGCTCCGCGGCGACCACCGCGCCTGCCACAGACCGGGACACGCCGCTCAGGGCCTGCTGCGCGCTGCCAGGTCATGATGCGCGCGCGTGTGCGCGCGGTGACCAAGCGGTGCACGTCTATTAAAAGCGCTCCAGTCATTCTTGACGAGCCCCAGCGGCGCCTGCACAGAGCGGGCGGCGCGGCGGGGCGGGCGCGCGCCGGCGTGCGGCAGCAGCGCGCCGTACTGCGCCCGGAACGCCTCCGCGCCCGCCAGGTGCACGCGCAGGCCGGCGAGCGGCCGCGCGAGCCCGCGCCGGCGCGGCAGCCAGGCGTGCGGGGCCGCGGCCGCGGGCGGCATCGCGCCCGCCGTGGCGCAGGCCTCCGCCCAGGCCGGCTTGAGCAGCGGCAGCCCGGCGGCGACGCCCAGCTGCCACTTGGCGCGCCGCTCGCACGGCCGCCCGGCGATGATCGCAACCACCGGCGCCTGCGCGCCGCGGCCGCGGCCGCCGTGGGCCGCCCGCGCGTGCGCGAATGCGGCGTGTGCACTCACACGCTGAGGAGCGGTGCGCGGGCCTCAGGACGGCCGCACCGTGTCAGGTTGCTGTGCGCTGGTCACGCGGCCTCCCCGACTGCAGCCTCAAGGACCACATGCGTCATAGGACGGGCCGAGCCGGGGCTGCGTGCGCGGCGGAGCGCACGTCTGCGGGCGGGATGGCGTCCAGCACGCAGCCGCCGCAGCGCCGCAGCGCCGCCTCTATGCGCCGCCGCTCGCCCGGCGCGTCCATGCCCGTCACCAGGAAGCGCATGCCGGCCAGCGGCCCGCCGCCGGCGGCGCCGGCCGCGCCGCCGCTGCCGGCCCCGGCGGCCGCGGCGGCGGCGGCGGCGGCGCCGGCCTCGGCTGCGCTGCCGCGCCGGCGGCGCACGAGCGCAGGGTGTGCAGTAACCGGCATGTCCGGCGAGCAGCGCGCACGCTTGGGCCTGCCAGGGTCGCGGCCCGGGTCAACCAGGACAACTGGCCCCGCAGCGGGGGTTGTCTGAACGGGCTGGTGCATGCGAGCTTGCCCCTGTACACCCAGGCAAGAGGCCCGCTGCCAGGCAGCACAACCCAGGGGGGCGGCAGCAGGCACCCTGCAGCCCTGCGACGGCGGCGGCGGGCGGCGCTCGCCGCGCCGCGTGGGCGCGGCATGCATCCGCGCTTCGAGCAGCCCGGAGAGCGCACTCGTCAGCGCAAAAATGTGCTAGCGGAGGGGACGCAGGGCTGCGTGCGGGGCGCGCCTGGGGGCGCCGGCCGGGCCGGCCTCGGCAGGGCGGCCGCTGCCCGGCGTCGGCCCTCCACCAGCCCGCCCCGAGCGCTCCGGGCCAGGCGCCGGCGCGGCCCCGTCGGCGGCGGCCTGCTCGCCGCCCTCCCGCTGCCCGCTCCCGCTCCGCCGCGCATGCTGCCCAGGCTCCGTGCTGGGCCCGGGCCGCGGGCACGGGCCGCGACTGCCGCCCGCGCCCGTCCTGGGCCGGCAGGCGCCGCAGCCGCGCGACGCGTGGCGGCACTTGGAGCAGCCCAGCTGCTGCAGGGGCGCCGCGGGGGTGACGAGGGGCTCGCGCGGGGCGTCGGGCTGCGCTGGCGCGGCCCGCTCGCGCGCCGCAGGCGAGAGCGGCGTGTCGGACATCTGCGCAGCAGCCAATACTACCATCATCGCCACAACGATATGATTTACACTTTCTAGCTACTCCGGTGTTGGCCCCCTGTCGGCGGCGCGCCCTGCGCTGCTCCTGACACCACGCCAGTGAGCCCACAGCCGTGTTCGGGGCAAAACACCGGTGATAACTATACCGATGCGACGCGGCCAGCGCCGCACGCCCGGGTGCAACAGCAGGCTGCTCCGCGCTGCAAGCGGGCGGGCGCGTCGCGTCTGGGAGCACGGCATGCGCGACACCCGAGTCAGCTGCGCATGGGCGTGAGCAAGAGGGGGCCCAGCGGTTCGCACTCAAGCCATTTGGGCTCGATCGTCCACGCAAGATCGAGGCGGGCGTACCAGGCTCAAGCGCCGTCGCTTGCTCGCCGACGACGGGCTCACGGCGGCCGCGCCGCCCATCGCCGGCCGCGCGGCACCCGCCGGCGCCGTCCTTCCCGGCGCGGCGGGCGTGGCAGCAGGCTCCTGGTCTTCGCTCAGCTCGAAGAGGCCGTCGGCCTGCGCGCGCCCCGACTCGCGCCGCTGTGACGTGTCGTCCATGTGACCTGACCGCCTTGCAACATGCAGCGACATTAAGGGGGG